>Ga0079037_100000373_pt1 | contig 19756 bp, 13 predicted proteins | sample Mud3Dept4metaG_FD_71479 | JGI IMG/M metagenome (GOLD analysis project Ga0079037, IMG submission 71479) | Freshwater wetland microbial communities from Ohio, USA, analyzing the effect of biotic and abiotic controls - Mud 3 Core 4 Depth 4 metaG | ecosystem: Environmental > Aquatic > Freshwater >... | reverse complement strand
GGTTCAGCTCGGCCGAGCGGTCGGAGGGGAAGGCCCCCGCGATCGAGGCGATGAGCCACGCCTTCCCGCGGCCGATCGCGTCCCCCTGCATCGCGTCCATGGCCTCCTTCGAGCGGCCGAATGCGTTGATCGGCGCGTTGACGACCTTCGTGTCGCCGTAGTTGTTGCCGGTCCGCGAGTGGCCGATGACGATGGCCGGGAGGAGCTGTGCCACGCGGAGCCCCCGGTCGATCAGCGCCCGGTCGGTCTCGAGCGAGGCCATCGCCTTCGTCAGCTCGTAGAAGTTGTTGTAGAAGGCGCGCGGGAAGACGAGGCCGCTCTCCTGCGCGATCGTCCGCTTCTTCCGCCCGTGGATGTAGGAGGTCTCGATGGCGATGTGGTTGATGAAGCGCGAGCCCCTCGCCTTCTGGAGCATCAGGGCGAACTCCATCGCGTTCCGCGCCCCGAGGACGTTCGCCCGGTAGGAGCTCTCGTACGCGTCGTCGAAGGAGACGCTCGCGGCGCAGTGGATCACGTGCGTGACGATCTTCGCGAGGCGGTGGGCGTCCCGCTCCGAAAGGCCGAGGCCCGCCTTCTCGATGTCCCCGCCGACGAAGGCGAACTTCCGCCGTCGCGGCCCGGCGATGTGGAGGCGCGAGAGGAGAAGCGCCCCCCGCTGGACGGGGTTCAGGACCCGGACGACCTCCTTCGTCTTCGGGTCCCGGATCGTCTCCGGCCGGACGACGCACCAGACCCGCGCGATCCGCCGGTCCGCCGCGGCCTGGACGAGGATCTCCTTTCCGAGGAAGCCGGTGGCCCCCGTCAGGAGGACCTCGAGGCGCGGGCTCCGGCCCCGGGCCCTGAGGATGGCCCTCGCGTCGCGGCGGAGCTTCTCGACGCGCGCCGTGACCTCCCGCTCGGAGAGGTGCGACGACTCCCGGAACCGGAAGTAGACGTCCCGCTCGGCGACCCCGAGCGCCTGCTTGGCGCGCTTCTCGACGAGGCGGCTTCCGAGGGCCGTGCCGAGGGCCTCCGCGACCGTCTCCCCGAGGGCGTTCACTTTCCGGAGGCTCGCCTTGACCGTCTCCTCGTTCCCGGTGAGGGAGACGAGCCGGCTCGCGAGAAAGGCGGCCGTCACCTCGAGCGGGTTCTTGTCGCGGTGCGCGTTGACGAGGAGCTCGTCCGGGTCGATGGGGCGCGGGATCTCCTTCCCCGTGACGAGGCTGATCTTCGCGATGTAGCGGGAGGGGGAACTCTCCCACATCATCTCCCCCTTCGGGTTCGGCGTCGGGGAGATCTCGGCTTCGGCGGGGGTCTCCTGCTGGTTCGTCTCGTTCATGGTCCCTCCGGGCGGGGCGCCTATTCTCCACCCATTCCCGGAAGGCCGACGTGAACGCGACGGGTCAGCCGAGGGCGACGCGGACGTCGGGGGCGGCGAGGGCCAGCGCGAGGGCCGAGTCGTTTCCGGCCTGGAGCGGAAGGGTCCGGGACGGCTCCGCGGAGATGAGCCACTCCCCCGCGCCGACGGGGCGCGGAGCCGCGTCCTCGAACAGAAGGAAACGCCCGGTGAAGACGGCAAACGAGCGAAGGCCCGTCACCAGCCAGCGTGCCCCCGGCGGAGGGCCGAAGCGGAGAAGGACGCCTCCCGGCGACCGGTGGAGGACGCGGAGGCCCGAAATCCCCGCGACGCCCGCTCCGTCGAGGCGGCGGCCGCCGAAGCTCCGGCACTCCGCGCCCCCCGGCTCGTCGCGCTCCTCGAGAAGGAGGCGTGCGGCCCCTCCCGCCGCAAGGAGCGATAGGTCGGCGGACGGCCCCACGACGGCCTCGCCCGGCCCGATCGCGGAGAGATCGGACCCGAGCACGCCCGAGAGGACCACGAGCGCCGCCTCCCGGCCCGCGAGGACGAGCGGGGGACGGTCTGGTCCGGTCTCGACGATGCGGGGTGCGGCCATGGGGCGAGTCTAGCCGCCGATCCGCTCGCGCAGGCGCTGCGCGCCGGCCCGGCTGACGGGAAGAGCCGTCCCGTCCCGGAGAACGGCCGTCTGTCCCCCCGCGGGACCCGCTTCGAGGCGGGCGAGGCGGTCGAGGTTCACGAGGTACGACCGGTGGATCCGGACGAAGCGGTCCTTCGGGAGCTGGGCCTCGAGGCTCGCGAGCGTCTCGGCCTTCAGGTGCTCGCGGCCGGCGGCGCGAAGAAGGACGTAGTCGTCCTCGGCCTTCAGGAAGTCGATCGTGGCGACGGGAAGGACGGACAGGTTCGGGCCGTCCTTCACGACGACGCGCGTCACGGGGCGCGCCGGATCGCGGGCCTCGGCCGCGAGGCCGGGGGGAGGGGCGGCCCGACCGGCCGCGAGCCGCGCGCGGACGCGTTCGAGGGCGGCGCCGAGCCGCGTCCGGTCGAACGGCTTGAGGAGGTAGTCGACGGCGTTCGCCTCGAACGCCTTCACCGCGTACTGGTCGTAGGCCGTCACGAAGACGACCGCGGGTCGCCCGTCCTCGCGCCTCGGAAGGAGGCTCAGGACCTCGAAGCCGTCGAGCCGGGGCATCTGGATGTCGAGGAAGAGGACGTCGGGAGCGTGCTCCGCGACCGCCTTCACGGCCTCGAAGCCGTTCGCGCACTCGGCCACGACCCGGACGCCGGAAGAGAGGGCGAGAAGCTCGCGGAGGAGCTCCCGGGCGAGGGGCTCGTCGTCGACGACGAGCGCGGAGAGGACGCCGGCGCGGGAGGGCACGGAGAGAGTGTCGCCGGGATCGCGCGCCGGGGGAAGGGCGGCTCAGGCGGCGGCGTCGGCCGGGATGGTCAGCTCGATCCGGAAGAGCCCCTCGTTCCGCGCCGTTACGAGGGCGGCGCGGTCCCCCCAGCGGGCGGCGAGCCGCCTTCGGACGTTCGCGAGCCCGACGCCGGCCCCAGGCGCCGCCTCCGCCTCCGGGTCGAACGGATTGACCAGCTCGATCCGGACGGTGCCGTCCGCGCGCCGCGCCCGCAGCGTCACGGCCCCTCCCTCGATCCGCGGCGCGACCCCGTGCTTGACGGCATTCTCGACCAGCGGCTGGAGGAGGAGGGGCGGGACGCCGCACCGGCCGGCCTCGGCGTCCACGCTTGCTTCGACGCGAAGGCGGTCTCCGAAGCGGACCTTCTCGATCTCGAGGTAATTCCGGGCGAGCGACAGCTCCTCCGCGAGGGGGATCGTGGACTTCTCCGAGAGGCCGAGGGTGGCGCGGAGGAAGCCGGCGAGGAGGACGCACATGTCGCGCGCCCTCTCGGGGCTCGACGTGGTGAGGGCGCTGATGGAGTTCAGGCTGTTGAAGAGGAAGTGGGGGTTGAGCTGCTCCTTCAGGGCCCGCAGCTCCGCCTCGCGGGCAAGGCGCGAGAGCTCCGCGCCCCGCGCCTCCTCGGCCCGGGCACGGTCCGCCGCGAGGAGGACGTAGTGGACCGCGGCGGCGAGGAGATAGAGGAGGACGCCGAGGAGGACGAGGACGAGGGTGATGGCGGGGAGGCGGTCGGGGAGGGCGGCGAGGGACGGGACCGTCGCGAGCCCCCAGACGACGGTCGCGCCCCACGCGGCCCAGAGCATCCCCGCGAGGGCGGCGGCGGCCAGGAGCGTCCCCGCCATCCGCGCCAGGGTGGCCGCGCCGACGGGGAGCGCCCTGCACAGGTACCAGGAGGAGAGGCAGAGAAAGGCGTAGACGGCGGTCAGCGGCGGGGTGAGGAGGCCGGCCTCGAGGGGCGAGAGGCCTCCCGCGAGGACGAGGAGGCTCCCCGTCATGAGGGAGAGCGGGACCCAGGCGAGAAGATACGGCCCGAGCCGTCCGCCGGAGGCGAGGATCGGGTTCACGGCCGCACCTCAGTTCTTGATCTCGACGCCGCCCATGACGACGGTCCCCGTCACGACGAGGGTTCCGGCCTCGGTCCCCGGCGCGGGATGCCGGGTCTTGTCGCTGTAGCCCGCGAGGATCGGGACGATCCGGACGACGACGTTCCAGTCCTCCGGGACGCGGATCTCGCCGCCCCCCCACCAGGCGAAAACGTCCAACCGCGCCTCACGCCCGGTGCCGAGCTTCGCCTTCGAGAGGTCCAGCTCCCAGCCGCCGCAGAAGGCGCCGATGTCGCCCCCCTGGAACTGCGGCGAGGCGATTCGCCGCTCGAGGCCGCCGAAGGCGACGAAGCCGCGGATCCACTCATCGGACGCGCCCGGCCGATCGGTCCGGTCCCAGGCGCCCGCACGTCCTCCGAGAGCGCCGAACGCGATCCGGAGGCCGATGACGACGAGGACGAGCGGAATCAGCTTGCCGAGGGAGAGGCTGATGACGTGGTAGTTCCGGAGGAGAAAGAAGACGCCGAGGGCGACGAGGAGGAGACCGCCGAAGGGACGCGACCGCCAGTTCTGCGCGAGGTGGGATCCGCCGATGGCGATCAGGATGACCGGCCAGAGCCGTTCGACGTTGCGGACCTCGATCAGGCCGAAGTTGTCCAGCGTGAAGAGGACGCCGAGGATCGCGAGGATCACGCCGAAGACGAGCTTCCCGATGGAGGCCGGCGGGCGGGAGGGAAGAGGAAGAGGGGGCGGAGGAGGCGGGGTGAAGTCGGTCATGGTCTGTCTCCCGCTCCCAATGTATGGACCGTCTCCGCCGCCGTCCCGCTCTTTTCGGCGAATCGACCCCCGGAACCGGCGAACGGCCGGAAACGGCGGGCCGGCTACTCCGTCCGCTTCGCCGAAAAGACGCCGTTCGGCTGGATGAAGGTCGCCTCGGTGGCCCGGCCCGCCGCGTCGAGCGTGAACCGGACGCTGAAGCCGGAGGACCCCTTCAGCGTGAACCGGTTGTTCCGGTACGGAACCAGCTCCGGCTGCCGCCGGCCGTCCACCTCGAAGACGAGCGAGTTCCCCCGGACGGTGAAGAGCGCCTTCTGCGGCCCCAGCTGGTAGGTACCGGCGAGACGGGCGAGGAAGGCGGGATCGGAGAGGGAGGCGTCTGGCCGCCGGGCGAAGACGATGTCCTTGACCCGCCGCTCCATCGGAGCCGCGAGCCCGGAGACCTCGCCGTCGAAGTCGGTCAGGAACTGGATCCGGAAGTTCTCGAAGGTGTTGTCGGCCTTCTCTCCCTCTTTCTTCAGTCCGTTCCAGACTTCGTAGTGCCAGTGCTCCAGCTCTACCGGGATCCGGTTGTAGGTCATCTCGAGGCGGGCCCCCTTCTGCGCGACCGTCAGAATCCCGTAGGCCGGGTGCTCGTACTCGCCGGCGTAGTCGGCGACCGGATGGGCCGGCGCCGTCCCGCTCTTCCGGACGGTCGCCTTCCGCGCTTCCCCCTCCTTCTCGAGATCGCGCGTCTTCGCCCGCTTCACGAGGCGCTCCCCGCTCCAGTCCTTCGGCGGAAGGCCGAGAAGCCGGTCGAGAGCGTGCCGGGCGAGGGTCTCCGGGAGAGGCGACCCGTTCTTGTTCACGAGGACGGCGATCCCGATCTTCTCCGACGGCACGAGGAGGACGAGCGCCGAGAAGCCGTCGATGTTCCCGCCGTGATGGACCCGCTGGACGCCGCGGTAGATGTCGGTGAACCAGCCGAGGGCATAGCCGCCCGGGACGACCTCGGGCTCGGTCTGTTTCACCCCCGTCTCCATCTGCGGGGTGTGAAGGAAAGCGATCGTCGTCGGGCTGACGATCGTCTTCGACCCGAGCTTCCCGCCGTTCAGATGGACGCGGAGCCAGGGGACGAGGTCCCGGACCGAAGCGTTGATCGAGCCGGCCGGCCCGACGTTCGTGATGTCGCGGAACTCCGTCCGGCGCACCGTGTCGTCGCGCTCCTCGTAGGGAAGGGCGAAGTCGGGGGCCTTCTGCGAGTCGGCGACGGAGAAGTTCGCCCCAGTCATCCCGAGAGGAACGAAGATCCGCGCCCGGACCGCCTCCTCCCACGACTGCCCCGTGATCCGCTCAGCCAGATAGCCGGCGGTCAGGAACATCAGGTTGTTGTACTGGAAGTCGGTCCGGAAGTCCTTCGATGGCTCGAGCCACCGGAGCCGTTCGGCCATCTCCTTCCGCGAGAGGGCCGTGTTGTACCAGAGGGCGTCGTGCCGCGGCAGCCCCGACCGGTGCGTCACGAGGTCGACAGCAGTCATCCGTTCGGAGGCGACCGGGTCGAACAGCCTGAAGCCGGGGAGGTACTGTGACACCGGGGTGGCCCAGTCGAGCTTCCCCTCGTCGACGAGCGTGGCGAGGACGAAGGTCGTGAAGGCCTTCGTGGCCGAGCCGATGGCGAAGAGGGTCCGGTCGGTCGCCGGGAGCTTCCTCTCGGCGTCGCGCAGACCGTACCCCTTCGCGAGGAGAACGTCGTCTCCGCGGACGATCGCGACCGCCGCGCCCGGCGCCTTCCAGTCGGCGAGAGCCTTCTCCACGAAGCCGTCCCAGCCGGCCAGCGGGTCCTTCGAAGGGGAGGCCGGAGGGGGTGTCTGTGCCGCGGCGGAGAAGGCCAGGAGGAGAACGAGGAGGGCGGCGGCGGATCGGAAGCGGCGCGGCATGGGCTCTCCTTTCGGGGGCTTCGGGAAGATTACGCGGGTTTCGCCCTCCGGTTCCGGCGAGGCGGCGGGCGGGGGAATCGGCTAGAGTGGCGGCGCTTCCGGATGACTCTTGAGCTTCTCGTCCTGGCGGCCGGCGCGGGGTCGCGCTTCGGCGGGCTGAAGCAGCTCGAACCCGTCGGCCCCGACGGCGAGACGCTGACCGACTACGCGGTCTACGACGCCTTCCGCGCGGGAGTCCGGCGGGCGGTGTTCGTCGTCCGGCGGGAGATGGAGCGGGAGTTCCACGAGACTCTCGGCCGGCGATACGAGAAACGTGTCGAGGTCGCGTACGCGCACCAGGAGCTCGGCGACCTCCCGGCCGGCGTCGCGCCGCCGGCCGGGAGGTGGAAGCCGTGGGGAACCGGCCACGCCGTCCTCTCCGCCCGGGGGAAGATGACGGGCCCCTTCCTCGCCATCAATGCCGACGACTGGTACGGCGCCGACGGCTTCGCGAAGCTGGCGGCCTTCCTCTCCGCCCCCGCCGGGGCCGGGCCGGCCCGATGGGCGCTCGTCGCATTCCGCCTCGCGAAGACCCTTTCGGAGCACGGCGCCGTGTCGCGGGGCGTCTGCGAGGTCTCTCGCGGCGGGCGTCTTCGCTCCGTCACGGAGCACACCGGGATCCGCCGCTCCGCGGACGGCGTTCTCGGGACGGGGCCCGGGGACGTGGCGCGGCGCTTCACGGGAGACGAGCCGGTTTCGCTCAACCTCTGGGGCTTCACGCCGTCCCTCTTTCCCGAGCTGGAGAGAGGGTTCGGGAGCTTTCTCGCGGAGCGGGGCGGCGACCCGAAGGCCGAGTTCTACCTTCCCGCCGCCGTCGACGCGGCGCTCGGCGCCGGCCGCGCCGAGGTCTCCGTCCTCGCGACGGAGGAGGAGTGGTTCGGCGTGACCTACCGCGAGGACCTGTCTCGCGTCCGCGCGGCCATCGCCGCCCGCGTCGGGGCGGGGCTCTACCCGCAGCCGCTCTGGGGATGACGTGAAGGAGTCCCCCGATCTCTTCGCCGTCGCCCGGGCCTTCGCGCTTCCCGGCGCGGCGGTCGCCTTCGAGCCGTACGGGAGCGGACACATCAACGAGACGTGGGCCGTGACGCTCGAGGGAGGGCCGGTCCGGCGCGCCGTTCTTCAACGGATCAACACGAAGGTCTTCCGCGACCCCGACGGCCTCATGGAGAACGTCGCCCGGGTGACGCGCCACCTCGCCGGGAAGCTCGCCGACCGGCCGGACGCCGCGCGGAGGTCCCTTTCGCTCATTCCGACGCGGGACGGAGCAGCGTTTCACCGGGACTCGGCCGGGGGGGTCTTCCGGGCCTACGAATTCATCGAGGGGGCGCGGAGCTGGGACGTCCTGACCTCCCCCCGGCAGGCCCGCGAGGCGGCGAAGGCCTTCGGGACCTTTCAGCGCCTTCTCTCCGACCTCCCGCCTCCGCGCCTCGCCGAGACGATCCCGGACTTCCACGACACGCCGCGGCGCCTCGCCCGCTTCCGCGAGGTCCTGGCGGCCGACCCGAAGAACCGCGCAGCCGGCGTCGCCCGGGAGATCGCCTTCGTCGAACGGCGCGAGCCGCTCGCGGAGAGCCTCTCCTCGCTTCTCGCCGCCGGGGTCCTCTCCGAGCGGGTGACGCACAACGACACGAAGCTGAACAACGTCCTCCTCGACGACGCGACGGGAGAGGGGATCTGCGTGATCGACCTCGACACGGTCATGCCGGGGCTCCTCCTCCACGACTTCGGCGACATGGTCCGGACGGCGGCGAACCCGGTGGCCGAGGACGAGCAGGACGTCTCGAAGGTGGTCGCGAGCGTCCCGATGTTCGAGGCCCTCGTCCGCGGATACCTCGGGGCGACGGGGAGCATGCTCTCGGGGCTCGAGAGGGAGCGGCTCGTCGCCGCGGGGAAGCTCCTGAGCTACGAGTGCGGGATGCGCTTCCTCACCGATCACCTCGAAGGGGACGTCTACTTCCGGATCCACCGCGAGGGACAGAACCTGGACCGGGCGAGGACGCAGTTCGCCCTCGTCGCGTCGCTCGAGGAGCAGGAGGAGGCGCTCACCCGCCTCGTGGAGCGGATCTCCGGGGAGACGGCCGTGTGACGGGCTTCACGGCCTTCGACGGGGGACTCGTCGGCCTCTACCTCCTGGCGACGATGGTCGCCGGGCTCGCCGTCCGGAAGCATGTCGGGAAGGTGGAGCACTTCCTCGTGGCGGGGCGCGAGATGGACGTCTCCCTCGGGATCGCGAGCCTCGCCGCGACGGAGTTCGGGATCGTCACCTGCATGTACACGGCGCAGAACGGCTTCAACCTCGGCTTTGCGGGGGCCGTCCCCGGGATCCTCCTCGCCCTCTCGATGTGGGTCGTCGGGGTGACGGGATTCTGCATCAAGCCGCTCCGGGAGTCGGGGGTCGTGACGCTCCCCGAACTCTTCGAAAGGCGGTTCGGCCCCCGCGTCCGGTGGGCCGCGGGGGTCGTCATCGTCCTCGGGGGGCTCCTGAACATGGGGGTCTTCCTCCGGACCGGGGGCGAGTTCCTCCTCGGCGTGACGCGGCTCGACGCCGGAGGGGGCCGCGGGTGGGCATGGGACCACCGCCTCGAGCTGGTGATGACCGCCCTTCTCGTCCTCGTCGCCGTCTACACCGTCCTGGGCGGGATGCTCTCGGTCCTCGTGACCGACTTCCTCCAGTTCGTCGTCATGAGCGCCGGCCTGATCGCCGTGACCGTCCTGATCCTCGTGAACGTCGGCTGGGGGACGCTCACGGAGGCCGTCGCGCGTCACCACGGCGCGGGGGGCTTCAGCCCCTTCGCGAACGCGAAGATGGGATGGCCCTACGTCCTCTTCAACGCCTGCCTCAACCTCGCGACGGTCCTGACCTGGCAAACGATCCTCCAGCGCGTCCTCGCGGCGCGCGACGCGGCGACGGGACGCCGCGTCTTCACCCGGACGAGCTTCTTCTTCGTGGCGCGCTTCCTCGTTCCGGGGATCTGGGGGATCGCGGCGCTGGCCGTTCTCGGCCCGGGGGCCGACTCGCTCCACGCGATGCCGGAGTTCCTCTCCACCTTCGTCCCGGCGGGGCTGATGGGGCTCCTCGTGGCCGCGATGCTCGCCGCCGACATGAGCACCGACTCGAGCTACATGCTGACCTGGGCGAGCGTGATCTGGAACGACATCCTCGCCCCCTTCCGGCGGGGGGCGTGGGACGAGCGGCGGGGGCTCCGGGCGAACCGGGCGATCGTGGCCGCCATCGGCGTCTTTCTTCTCTTCTACGGCCTCTGGTATCCCCTCAAGGGAGACCTCTGGACCTACCTCGGGGTGACGGGGACGGTCTACCTCGCCTCGATGTCGGTCCTTCTCGTCTCCTGCTGCTACTTTCCCCGGGCGAACTCGTGGGGCGCCACGTGGGCCATCGTCGTCGGGGCGCTCGTCCCGGCGCTCTACCTCGTCCTCGAGCAACTCCCGGCGACCGGGCGCTTCGCGAGGGACGTGATCGGCCCCTACTGGTCCGGCCTCGCGGCCTACGCCGGGGCGGCGGCGGCGATGGCGGTCGGCTCGTACCTGAAACCGGAGACGGCGGAGGAACGCTGATGCTCGACCCGCACGGACATCCCTTCTGGTGGCTCCTGACCGGGGCCGTCCTCCTCTGGTACTCGACGATCACGTTCCACGTCGCGTGGAAGGGGATCGCCGACATCCGGCGGATGCTGAGGCGGCTCGGGAAGCCCGCGCTCGCGCTCCTGCTCCTCGGGGCCGGCGGACGAAGCCTGGCGGCGGAAGCGGTCTACACCCTCGAGCGGAGCGGGCTCAAGGCGTCCGTGACGGTGCGGGACGGCCGTCTCTCGGAGGATCGGCTGGAGACGGACTCGCCGTCCGGTCCCGTCGTCCTCGCGACGGACGGTGGCTTCTCGGTCGAGGTCGTCTGGTCGGGATGGCGGGCGCCGGGGAAGGCGAACAACGCGGACAACTTCTGCCGGTTCGGCCCGGACGACTTCCGCTTCGCCGACGGCGAGAAGAGGTCGGCCGAGGGGGGCGGAGACGAGCTGCTCCTCTACTTCGGAGGCCCCGAGGGGCTCCGCCTCCGCGTCGCCTACGCGCTCGATCCGAAGGGGCCGTACCTGCGGCGGAAGCTGGCCCTCTCGGACGAGAAGGGGCGGAATCACCTGCTCCACGCTCTCTGGACCGTCGACGCGGCGATCGCCGTGCCGGCGACCGTCCTCAAGGAGGGGGGGTTCGGCCAGCCGGTCGCCCTCGGCCTCGAGAGAGGAGGCGCCTTCGTCGCCGTCGAGTGGCCCGCGTCCGAGAACATGTTCGCCGCCCATGGCGGCGAGAAGCGCCTCCGGGCCGGCGAGGTGGTGGGGGAGACGATCCCGAAGGAGGGGATCGCCGGCGCGAGCGCCGTCTACGGCCTGACCCCCGACGCGAGCGTGAAGCTCCACTTCATGCGGTACGTCGAGACGATCCGGGCGGGGAAGCTCCGCCCCTACACGCTCTACAACTCCTGGTACGACCTCCGGTCGGCCGAGTACCCGAAGGTGAAGCCGTCGCAGGTCATGAACGAGGAGAACGTGACCCGGATCGTCCGGCTCCTCCGGACGAACATGGTCGAGAAGCACGGGATCGCCCTCGATGCCTGCGTCCTCGACGACGGGTGGGACGTCTACCGGAGCGACTGGCTTCTCCGCCCTGCGCAGTTCCCGAACGGCATCGGGCCGATCGTGGAGGAGCTGAAGAGGACGAAGACGCGCCTCGGCATCTGGTTCGGCCCGACCGGCGGCTACTCGTTCCGGAAAGAGCGGGTCGGCTGGATGCGCGAGGCGGGATACGAGACGGCCGGGGACCAGATGTGGGTGGGGGGGCCCAAGTACGGCGCGCTCCTCGAGAAGAGGGTGACGGACTTCACGAAGGCGGGGGCCGGATACTTCAAGTGGGACGGCTTCCAGTTCGTCGCCTCGGCGCCCGGCCTCGGGACGCCTCCGGGGCTCTACGCTCGCCGGGCGGTTCTCGCGCGCGTGGCCTCGATGGCGCGGGCCGTCCGGGGAATCGACCCGGACGTCTTCCTCAACGTCACCTCGGGGACGTGGCTCTCCCCCTGGTGGCTCCTCTTCGCCGACCAGATCTGGATGGACGGCGAGGACTACGGGAGCGCGGACGTCCCCTCCATCTCGACGCGCGACTCCTCGATCACCTACCGCGACCTCGTCCTCCACCAGGACTTCCGGGAGAAGAAGCTCTGGTTCCCGGTCGCGAACCTGATGACGCACGGCGTCCTCAAGGGGACGATCGACATCGGGGAGATCGGGAAGGGGGAGCCCCTTTCGAAGTTCGCCGACGAGGTCGTGTTCTATCTCGCCCGCGGCGTCACGATGTACGAGCTCTACATCTCCCCCGACGTCCTCTCCGAGGGAGAGTGGCGGGTCCTCGCCGACTCGCTGAAGTGGGCCCGGGCGAACTTCGGCGTCCTTTCGAAGGGGGAGATGATCGGCGGCGACCCGTTCCGGAAGGAACCTTACGGCTACGCCCATTTCGACGGCGCCCGGGGAATCGTCGCGGTCCGGAATCCCGACATCCTCCCGAAGGAAATCGGTCTCGCCCTCGAGCCGGCCCTCGGCCTCGACCCCGCCGCGGGAGGTCTCGTTCTCCAGCGGATCTACCCGACGCGGTGGGTCTCCCCGCGGCTCTGGAAGGCGGGGGAGACGGCGAGCGTTCTGCTCTCGGGCTACGAGGCGGCCGTCTACGAGATCGCGCCGCTCTCCGGGGCGAAAGAGCCGCTCCTCGCCGGAGTCGTCTTCGAGGAGAGGAAGGTCTCGGATCGGAGCCGCGTCCTCTCGGTCCTGGAGACGACGCCGGACGCGAAGGTGCTGAATCCCGCCTCGCTCGACTCCCTGACGGTGAACGGAAGGAATGCGGATCCCGCGGCACTGAAGGTGGCGTCCGTCCCGATCGGCGGGGCCCGCGGCGTGACGGAGCGCCCGGCCGGGCTGACGGCCGAGCTGGCCGTCGCCCCGGCCGCGCGGAGCGCGACGCTCGCGCTCCTCGTGAAGCCGGCCGAGGGTTTCGCCGGGAAGGGGGACCCGGAAGTGACGCTCCTTCTCGACGGGGCGAAGGTGGCCGCCGAGCGGGTGGCGAAGAAGGGGGCATGGGCCTGGTACTCGGTGCCGGCCGCGCCCGGCGGGCACACGCTCTCCGTCGACGTCGCTCCGGGCAAGGGGGAGAAGAGGTGGTCGGGCAGCGCGGAACTCTGGCTGACCGGGGCCGTGGCGGTCACTCCCGTGGAGGTGACGCTCGCCGGAAAGGGGGCCGCTCCGGCGGCGCGGCCGCTTCCGCCGACCGGACGCGGCCCGAACGAAGTGCCCCGTTCCGTGAAGCTCGCCGCCGGAAACGTGACGGCGTCGCCGCCCTGATCCTCAGCGCCCCGGGATGCCGGGGATGCCGGTCCGGAAGCGCCAGATGAAGTAGGGCGCGGCCTTCTTCATGTGCCCCCGGCTCCTGAAGACGACGTCCTGAAGCGCGGAGTCGGTCACGTAGAGCCAGTCTTCCGGCCCGAAGGAGAGGCCGTCAGGCCAGCGCCACCGGGGATCGCGGACGAGGGTCCGGAGCTCCCGGTCGGGGTTCAGGATCGAGATCGCCCCGTGCTCGACGTCGGTCAGGTAGACGCTCCCGGCCGTGTCGAGGGAGATGCCGTCGCTCTGCACCTTCGGGCCGTAGTCCTCGACACGCGAGGAGAGGGCGGCGGGGGAGAGGGTCTCGTCGAGGAGGTCCCTCGTCCGCGCCCGGTAGAGCCGCTCCCCCGACATCGGGCCGTAGTAGAGCCACTCCCCGGCGACGTCGAGGCCGATCGAGTCGAGCGCCGGGTGCATCGCGAAGAACCCGCCGAGGAGGATCATCTTCGTACCCTTCGCCTCGATCAGGAACGGGCGGTCGAGGACGGAGGGGGCGCGCTCCAGGACGCGGCGGCCGAGGTTCTTCTCCACGTCGTAGACGATGAGGGCCGGCTTCCGGCTGACGATGCCGAGGTCGGCGAGGAAGACGTGCTTGCCGTCCGGGCTGACCTGGAAGTCCTGGACGTACGACCCGAACCCCGCGACGTCGCGCGGCACGTCCCACCGGTGGACGAGCGCCTTCGTCTTCAGGTCGAAGGTGAGAAGGCGGGCCGGCCTCACCCCGTGGAAGCCGGTGTCGAGCGTCCAGAGACGGTTCTGCCGGTCGATCCGGAGGGAGAAGGGGGCATCGTACGGCTCGAACGAGGGGGGGAACGGCACGGCCTTTCCGTCGACCCATTCGACGACCTTCAGGGCCGGGCGCCCCTCGGGATGGAAGTTGAAGAAGACCCGCCCCTCGGCCGAGACGGCGAGATTTCCGGGCGCCTCGGGCAGTTCGGCCACGATCTCGACCGCCGACGGGGAAAGGAGCGGAATCGTCGTCCGGTCGGGAAACGGGATGACGGGGCCGCCGTACGTCGTCTTGAGCCAGACGAGGAAGCCGGCGAGGAGAAGGACGAGGACCGCCGCGAGCTTCTTCACGCGGGAAGCGTATCGCGGCCGCGATAATGGGGACGTGCCGTCGCGGGCGTGGTTCGTCGAGACGTACGGCGGGCCGGAGCGGCTCGTCCTCCGCGAGCGGGAGGACCCGGCTCCGAGGCCGGGCGAAGTCCTCGTCCGGACGGCCGCCATCGGCCTCAACTTCGCCGACCTCTTCGTCCGCGCGGGGGTCTACCCGCGGACGCCCACGGCACCGTTCGTCCCGGGGATGGAGATCTCGGGCGTGGTCGAGCGTGTCGGTCCCGGCGTGACGACGGTGGGCGAAGGGGACCGGGTCGTCGCCGTCCCGATCTTCGGCGGCCACGCCGAGAGGGCCGTCATCCGGGCGTCTCACGTCTTCCCGATCCCCTCCGGGATGAACGTCGAGGAGGCCGCGGCCGTCCCGGTCGTCTTCCTGACGGCCCACTGGGCGATCGAGAGGGCGCTCGTCGAGCCGGGAGAGCGGGTCGTCGTGACCGCCGCGGCGGGAGGGGTCGGAACGGCGCTCCTCCAGCTCCTCTCGCGCCGCGGAGCGCGCCTGCTGGCTCTTGCAGGATCGGAGTCCAAGCTTCCGCTCTGCCGCGAGCTGGGGGCCGAAGCGGCCGGGACCTACGACGAGGCGGAGCGGCTGATCGACGAGCGGTTCGGCGGCGCCGCCGACGTCGTCATCGACGCGGTCGCCGGCCGGCTCTACCGCAGGCTCTGGAGGCGACTCGACCGGGGCGGGCGGTACGTTCTCTACGGCTTCGCGGCGGCGGCCGGGGGGCGGGGAGTGGCCCCGCTCGCGGCACTCCGGGAGGCATTCGGGATGGGGCTCCTCATCCCGTTCCGGACCGTCGAGGCGTGCCGGACGCTGATCGGTTTCAACCTCTCGCTCCTTTCGCAGAAGGGGGATGCGCTCCGCTCCGCGGCCGCCGGGATTTTCGAGGACGTGGCCGCGGGGCGGCTGAAGCCCGTCCTCGGCCCCCGCTTCCCCTTCGAGAGGCTCCCGGACGCCCACCGAGCCCTCGCCTCGCGCGCGACCACCGGAAAGGTGCTCGTCACCGTGCCGTGACGGCGGCGCGGGAGCGGCCGCACGGCTCTGCGGGCAGGACTATGATTCGCGGCAGAGGCCCGCGCGGCCCCGAGAAAGGAGGAGGCGATGCTCCGATTCCTCCGGCGCGCCCCCCTCGTTCTTATCCCCTCCCTCGTTCTGATGACCGGCTGCGGAAAGGGCGAGAAGCCCGCCGCCCCCGCGACGCCGACGGAGCCCGCCGTCTCGACGGCCCCGACGCCCGCTCCTCGCGACCCCGACATGAAGAAATTGGAGCTGCCGCTCTCCGGGGCCGCGAAGGAGATCGCCGCAAAGGTGCTCGAGAAGGAGGCGGGTGACAAGGCGAAGGGGCTGATCAAGGTGAAGGTCTTCGAGGGGGGAATCGACGTCAACGACACGACGAAGATCCAGGTCTGGAAGCCGGGAGCGGACCCCGAAGAGACCCGGCCGGAGGCCGAAGGTTGGGCCAACCGGGACATCGACGTCGCGCCCGGCACGTGGGATCTCCGGCTGAGGTACGACGAGGGAACCCTCTGCCGAGCGGACGGATGGATCCGGGGCGTCGCCGTGGAGGCGGGGAAGCTCTGGAAAGCCGAGGCGACCCTGTCCGCCCCGATGCAGTACGTGAAGATCGCCGCGACGCTCGACGGAAAGGACGTGATGGACAACGCGAAGGTCCTCGTCTTCCGCGCGGGGGCCGACATGGAGGAGCAGAAACCGCTCGTCGAGTTCTGGACCACCCGGAAGGAACCCGTCGCCGCCGGGACGTACGACCTCAGGCTCCGCTACGAGAAGGACAAGGTGACCGCGAAGAAGGTCGTCAAGGGCTTCGTCGTAGGGAGCGACCACGGCGTGAAGAAGGAGACGATCGCGCTGGAGAAATAGCGGTCGGCGGTTGCCCGGGCGATCTCAGCGGGAGAGAGAGGCCGGCTCGTACCCGAGGTTCGGCGCCAGCCAGCGCTCGGCCTCGGAGAGGGAGATCCCCTTCCGCCGGGCGTAGTCCTCCACCTGGTCCTTCCCGAGGCGGCCGATGGCGAAGTACCTGGCCTCCGGGTGGGCGAAGTAGAGGCCGGAAACCGACGCCGCCGGGTGCATCGCGAAGCTCTCCGTCAGCATGATCCCGGCCCGCTCCGTCGCGGAGAGGAGCGAGAAGAGCGTCCGTTTCTCGCTGTGGTCGGGACAGGCCGGATAACCCGCGGCGGGGCGGATGCCGCGGTACCGCTCGCGGAGGAGGTCCTCGCTCGAGAGCGACTCGGCGGCCCCGTATCCCCACGCGGCCCGGGCCTCCTTGTGGAGCTTCTCGGCGAAGGCTTCCGCGAGGCGGTCGGCGAGCGCCTTGGCGAGGATGGCGCCGTAGTCGTCGTGGGCGGCGGCGAAGCGCGTGGCCAGCTCCTCGGCCCCGTGCCCGGCGGTGACGGCGAAGGCGCCGAGATGGTCGGCCCGGCCGGTCGAGCGGGGCGCGACGAAGTCGGCGAGGGAGAGCTGCGGGCGGCCATCGGTCCGCGGGGCCTGCTGCCGGAGCATCGCGAAGGTGGCCAGAAGGCGCCGGCGCGCGGAGTCGTCGAAGAGCTCGATGTCGTCCCCGACGGAACCGGCGGGGAAGAGCCCCCAGACGCCCCGCGCCCGGAGCAGCCTCTTCTCCACGATCTCGTCGAGAAGGCGCCGGGCATCGTCGAGAAGCTCCCGCGCTCTCGCCCCGACGGACGGGTCGTCGAGGATCTGCGGGTAGACCCCCCGCAGCTCCCACGCATGGAAGAAGGGGGACCAGTCGATGAAGGGGACGAGGCCCGAGAGCGGCTCGTCCTCGACCGTCCTCACCCCCGTGAACGCCGGGACGGGAAGGTCGGCCGCCGCCCAGTCGAACTGGGGCCCCTTCGCGCGGGCCTCGGCGAGGGACAGGAGCGGCGCGGCCGACTTCTTCGCGTGCTCGCGGCGGAGCCCCTCCTGTTTCGTCCGGAGCTCGGCCCGGAACGCCGCCGACTGCACGGGCGACAGGAGTGACGACAGGACGCCGGCCGCGCGGGAGGCGTCGAGGACGTGGGCGACGGGGCCGCCGTACTCCGGGGCGATCTTCACCGCCGTGTGGGTCGGGCTGGTCGTCGCGCCCCCGATCAGGAGAGGCACCCTCAGCCCCTCGCGTTCGAGGTCGCGCGCGACGTGGACCATCTCGTCGAGCGACGGCGTGATGAGGCCGGAGAGACCGACGGCCTCGACCCCCCTCGCGCGCGCCGCCTGGAGGATGCGGTCCGCCGGCACCATGACGCCGAGGTCGACGACCTCGAATCCGTTGCACGAGAGGACGACGCCGACGATGTTCTTCCCGATGTCGTGGACGTCTCCCTTCACCGTGGCGAGCAGGATCCGTCCCGCGCTCTTCGCGGTGCCCGCCGCCCGCTCCTCGGCCATCCGCGGCTCGAGGAGAGCGACGGCCCGCTTCATGACGCGCGCGCTCTTGACGACCTGCGGGAGGAACATCTTGCCCGAGCCGAAGAGATCGCCGACGACGTTCATGCCGGACATGAGCGGCCCGTCGATGACGGCCAACGGCCGGCCGTACTTCGCGAGGGCCTCCTCCACGTCGGCCTCGACGTGGTCGACGATCCCGTGGACGAGGGCGTGGGCCAGGCGCTCCTCGACGGGGCCGCTCCGCCACTCCGCCTCCTTCTCCTCCGCCTTCCCTTCCGGGCGGAGCGACGCGGCGAACGCGACGAGCCGCTCCGTGGCGTCCCGCCGGCGGTTCAGGAGGACGTCCTCCACGCGCGCGAGGAGTTCCTTCGGGATCTCCTCGTAGACGGCCAGCTGCCCGGCGTTGACGATCCCCATGTCGAGGCCGGCGCGGATCGCGTGGTAGAGGAAGGCCGCGTGCATCGCCTCGCGGACGGGGGCATTCCCGCGGAAGGAGAAGGAGACGTTCGAGATGCCGCCGCTCGTCCGGGCGAACGGCAGCTCGGCCTTGATCCGGCGGACGGCTTCCAGGAACGCGACGGCGTAGTCGGCGTGCTCCTCGATCCCGGTCCCGACGGTCAGCACGTTCGGGTCGAAGATCAGGTCCTCGGGAGGGAAGCCGACCTCCTCCGTCAGGATCCGGTAGGCGCGGCGCGCGATCGAGACCTTCCGGTCGGCCGTCGTGGCCTGCCCCTCCTCGTCGAAGGCCATGACGACGACGGCGGCGCCGTACCGCCGGATCGCCCGCGCGCGCTCGCGGAAGAGGCCCTCCCCCTCCTTCAGGGAGATCGAGTTGACGACGGCCTTTCCCTGCAGGCACTTCAGCCCCGCCTCGAGGACCTCCCACTTCGAGCTGTCGATCATGACGGGGAGCTTCGCGATGTCCGGCTCGGCCGAGAGGAGGTCGAGGAACCGGGTCATCGCGGCCGCGGAGTCGAGGAGCCCCTCGTCCATGTTGACGTCGAGGAGGTTCGCCCCCCCCTCGACCTGCTGGCGCGCGACGGTCAGCGCCCCCTCGTAGTCGCCCGCCGCGATCCGCTTCGCGAACCGGGGCGAGCCGGTCACGTTCGTCCGCTCGCCGACCATCGTGAAGTTCGACTCGGGACGGATCGAGAAGGGCTCGAGGCCCGAGAGCCGGAGGGTCCGCTCGACGGCCGGGACCTTCCGCGGCGGGAGGCCGCGGACCGCGCCCGCGAGGACCCGGATGTGATCCGGCGTTGTCCCGCAGCAGCCGCCGACGACGTTGACCCAGCCCCGCTCGGCGAAGTCCCGGAGGTCTCCCGCCATCGATTCCGGCGTCTCGTCGAAGCCGCCGAACGCGTTCGGGAGGCCCGCGTTCGGGTAGGCCGAAACGAAGACCGGCGCGATCCCGGAAAGCTCCTCGAGGTAGGGACGCATCTCCCTCGCGCCGAGGGCGCAGTTGATCCCGACGGAGAGGAGCGGGACGTGCGAGACGGAGTTCCAGAAGGCTTCGACCATCTGCCCCGAGAGGGTCCGTCCGCTCTTGTCGGTGATCGTGACCGAGAGCATCACGGGGACCCGCGCGCCGCGCTCGCCGAAGAGATCCTCGATGGCCCGGAGGGCCGCTTTTGCGACGAGCGTGTCGAAGACCGTCTCGACGAGGAGGAGGTCGACGCCGCCGTCGAGGAGGCCGCGGACCTGCTCCCGGTAGGCCCGGACGAAGTCGTCGAATCGCGTCTCCCGCTTCCCCGGGTCGCTCACGTCGATGGCGAGTGACGCGGTCCGGTTCGTCGGTCCGATCGAGCCGGCGACGAATGCCGCCCGTCCCGGCCCCTCCCGGACGAAGCCGTCGACGGCCCGCCGGGCGACCCGGGCCGCCTCGACGTTCAGCTCATGGACGAGCGGGACGAGGCCGTAGTCGGCCATCGAGATCCCGTTCGCGTTGAACGTGCAGGTCTCGACGAGGTCGGCCCCCGCCTCGAGGTACCGGCGGTGGATCTCCTCGATCACCTCCGGCTTCGTCAGGACGAGGAGGTCGTTCGCCCCCTTCAGGTCCTTCGCGTGGTCCGCGAACCGCGTCCCGCGGAAGTCGGCCTCCGTCAGGCGGAGCGACTGGACCACCGTCCCCATCGCCCCGTCGAGGACGAGGATCCGCTCCGAGAGGAGCTGGCGAAGCCCGGCGTCCCGGCTCACCCGGACGGCGCCCTTCCCGTGTCGAAGCCGAGGACCCCGAGGAGGCGCGCGACGGATTCGTACCGCGCCATCGGCATGATGTGGACGCCGCGCGCC
>Ga0079037_100000371_pt1 | contig 19771 bp, 16 predicted proteins | sample Mud3Dept4metaG_FD_71479 | JGI IMG/M metagenome (GOLD analysis project Ga0079037, IMG submission 71479) | Freshwater wetland microbial communities from Ohio, USA, analyzing the effect of biotic and abiotic controls - Mud 3 Core 4 Depth 4 metaG | ecosystem: Environmental > Aquatic > Freshwater >... | reverse complement strand
TTGATCGAGTTGAGATCGTCCCGGATCTCCACCTCCGCGTCCGGCACGGGAAGTCCGGTTTGGAGCTCGGTCACCCATACGATATTTTTTTCCGGCGAGAACTTGGCGCTGATCGCCAGCTCCGTCGATTGAAGGAAGACTTTGAGATACCTGTCCCAGGTCTGCTCCATCCGGCGGGTATCGAGCTGGAGAAAAACGAGACCGTACTTTTCGGTGAGCAACGGGCCGAGGTCGATGGGGATGACCTGGCGCTTGTTCCTCGGAACCTTCGGGTCCAGGCTCCTCTCGACCTGGAAAAATCCCGGACGGGCCGTGAATTTCTGGTCTGACCAGAATATCTTGGGCTGCACCAGCAGGGGGATTATTTCGTTTTTGGACAAGCGCGCGGCCTGGAAGGAGACCCGCTCCGCGTTCAGGATCGAGACCGGGTATTTCAGGTCCCCGGTGGCCTCCAGGATTCCGTGCCCGGTTGTCATGGAGACGGACATCGGATAGGACCCGGTGGAAAATTCGGCCACGGCTTCCCGGCCGAGCCGGTTGCCGAAGTCGTCACCGAGCTCCGGATCGATCAAGGCCTTGTATTGGCTCTCGGGCTCAAGGGGCAGCGAGAGGTAAAGAACGTCGCTGCTGTATTCCCATTCCGAGTAGTACTCGGGAATCTGGACGGCCGGTTCGAAGCGGAGATGCCCGACAAAGCTCTTGTACTCAACCTGGTTGCTGAACCTGAATCGAAGCTGCGAGCCGGGGCTGATTCCCTCGGCCTCCTCGAGGCCGATGAACCGGAACGGCAGGTAAGTCTCGAAGCTGAAATGGACGCTGTTCTCCATCCCCAGCGGTCCCTCGCCGGAAGGCAGCCCTTGTTTCACCTCAACGAGATACGTGGACCCGGGAGACAGACGCGCCTTGGGTTCGATGAGAAGGGCGTGGTCGGGTTGGACATCCAGGTTTTCCTCCTTGAGCTTCTCGGGCGATGGGGTAGCCAGGCGGAGTTCGAGTTTTTTTTCTCTGCCCTGCTCATCGGCCGAAACGACGGAAACAAACTCCCGGGCGGCATTCCTGTCGACCGGCTGGTTGAAGATCAGCAGGAGCTGAGTGTCCAAGGCCAGCCATTGCTGTTTATCCTGAGGGAAGTGCCGGATCAGGGCGGGACTGATCGTCTGGAACGACCAGACATGATCTTTATCAAGATAAGACCCGTCGAGTGCCCGCGTGCCGGCCGGAATGCTCACCCTGACCTCGGTGGCATAGGGAAAGCGCCGGTCGGGAGTGAAGGTCAGAGTCCGGGAGCCGAGCCAGCGGGTCTTCCCCGTGACGGACGGCTCAAGCTTCAGGATGGGCTTGCCTTTGCCCTCGGGGAGCGCCTCGAGCGCCACCATCGGCCGGTCGAACATGACCACCACCGATTCGGCCTCTCTCGGACTCGATGTCTTTCCCAGCGGGGTTGCGCTCAGGACCTGGAGGTCCCCCTTTCCAGCGGCGGGCGGCTGACCTTCAGGCGGCCGGCCCTCTTGCCGTACCTTCCGGCAACCGGGAACAACCAGACTGATGACGACGAGTCCCGCTAAAGCAAAGGCGGCGGCTTTCTGTCTCATGGTCGGCTCCTTTCTCCTTTCCCATGCTATGAAAAAACGGGCACTGAAAGCAAGGCGAATCGGCACCGGTGTCCATAGGAAAATACTCCCGCGGAGAATCGATAAAGAATAGAGGAAAAGAGCTCAGCCCAAATCTTGGAGCGCAGCCGCCAGAAAAGTCCAGAAACGCTCGACGGAACCGATATGGACCCTTTCCTCGGGAGAATGCGGATGCTCGATTGTCGGGCCGAAGGAAACCATATCCATGCCCGGATATTTTTCGCCGATGATGCCGCATTCGAGGCCGGCATGTACGGCCTTGATCTCCGCCTCTTTCCCGAAAACCCGGCTGTAAACGTCCCTGAGCTTCTTGAGGAGCGCCGAGTCGAGGTTCGGTTCCCAGCCGGGATATCCTCCCTCCTGGATGATCCGGGCGCCGGCGAGCTCGGCCGCCGCCTTGATCGTCAGGCGTACGGCCGCGAGAGCAGATGCTACCGAGCTTCGGCTGCTGCACACGACTTGGGCGCGGGAATTCTCGCACCGGACGACGGCGAGGTTGCTGGACGTCTCGACCAGGCCATCGATCTCCGGGTGCATGCTGACCACCCCGTGGGGGAGCGTGAGCAGGAGCCGGAGCAGGGTCGCCTGCGCATCGGCCGTCAGGGGTTTCTCCTTCTGTTCGAGAGTTTTTTCGAAGGAGAGATGGGCCTCTTTTTCGACCGCCTTGTATTCGTTCACGATTTTGGCAAAGGCATCGGCAAGAGCGACCGTCATCTTCTTGGCCGCGGCGGTATCCATCGAAATCGTCGCCCAAGCTTCCCTGGAGATGGCATTCCTCTTGTTGCCTCCCTCGATGCGCATCAGGTCGAAGCTGAATTTCTCTCGCGCCTGGTAGAGGAGCCGGACAAGGAGCCGGATCGCATTCCCGCGCCCCTGGTTGATATCCAGTCCCGAGTGCCCCCCCCGGAAGCCGTGCAGTCGAATCTTGTAGGTCTCCTTGAAACGGCGGTTTTTTCTGGCCAGGGCAAGGGTAATCTCGGAATCTCCCCCCCCGGAGCAGCCGATGGTGAACGTCCCCTCATCCTCGCTGTCCAAGTTGAGCAGCTCGGTGCCCTTCAGAAAACCCTTGGACAGGTGGTTGGCCCCGGTGAGCCCGGTTTCCTCGTCAACGGTAAACAGGAACTCGAGAGGGCCGTGGACGAGCGTCTGGTCCTCCATGACGGCCAGGGCCGCCGCCACCCCGATGCCGTTATCGGAGCCGAGTGTCGTCCCTTGGGCTTGGACCCAGTCTCCCCTGATTTCCGCTTTTAGGGGATCTTTGAGGAAATCATGGACGACGTCGGAGTTTTTTTCGTTGACCATGTCCATGTGACCCTGGAGAATGACGCCGGGAGCCCGTTCATGGCCCGGCCGCGCGGGCTTGGAAACGACGACGTTTCCCACCTTGTCCCTCCTGGAGGCAAGGTTGAGGTCCTTGGCCACCGAGACGATGTAATCACCCAGGGCCCGCTCGTTGCCCGAGCCGTGGGGAATCGTCAAAATTCGGGAGAAGTGTTTCCACAAAAGAGCGGGCTTGAGACCGGCCAGCGCGTCAGCCATTTTTCACCTCCGAGAAGTCCGTCCGTGGTCAGACTCAGGGAATCATGCCATAAAGAAAAGAGGAGTTCAACACTTTTCCGCCGGCCGGGAGTACCGTCCGCCGCCCGGGCTTCGGCAATGACACTTCTCCAAAACGAGGGGGGTATGAAGGGGCAGGGCGGGTTTGACTTTCGAGCGATGATTCCCTAGAATGCAGCTACTTTTCCATGGACGAATCAAGAAAGAAAACGTTCTTCGAGGTCTTTGGCGCGCCCGCCGAGGTCCTGGCTTCGGCACCGGGGAGGGTCAACCTGATCGGCGAGCACACGGACTATAACAACGGGTATGTCCTTCCGGCCGCGATCCACCTCAGAAACTGGTTTTTAGCGGCTCCCCGTCCGGACAGCCAGGTCCGTATCTGGGCGGACGACTTCCGGGAGGAGGAAACATTCAGCCTGGAGGCCATCGTTCCATCCGAAGACAAGCGCTGGGCCAACTATGTCAAGGGGATTCTCTGGGTTCTCCGGCAGGAGGGCTTCCGGCTGCAGGGGATTAATGTCCTGATCTGGGGCGAAGTTCCCCTGGAATCCGGCCTCAGCTCTTCGGCGGCGCTTGAGATCAGCGTCATCCAGGGATTGACCTCACTTTGGAGCCTTGACCTGCCGCCCGTCCGGATGGCCAAACTGGCCCAGCGGGCCGAAAATGATTTCGTCGGCGTTAAATGCGGGCTGATGGACCAGTTCATTGCGGTTTTCGGAAGACAAGACAGCGCCCTCTTTCTGGATTGCGAAACCCTGGACTATGCCCATTATCCTCTCAACCTGGAAAAGGCCGGACTTGAACTCCTGGTATATGATACGAAGGTTCGGCGCCGGCTGGCATCTTCCGAATACAATACGCGGCGCCGGGAAGCTGACGGGGCGCTCGAGGTCCTCAAGACCAAGGGCGCCCGCTCCTATAAGGACGCGACGACGGCTATGCTCAACAGTTCCAAAGAGGAGTTGAATGCCGTGCTCTTCAGGAGGGCCAGGCATGTCATCACCGAAAACGCGCGGGTCAGAGAAGCGGTCGATGCCCTGGTGAAGGATGACTTCGGCGCCCTGGGGAGGCTGCTCCTCCAATCCCACGAAAGCCTGCGTGACGACTACGAGGTTTCCTGTCCGGAGCTCGACCTCCTCTATGAGGTCGGGAAAGAATTCCCCGGCTGCCTGGGAGCCCGTCTGGTCGGAGCTGGGTTCGGGGGCTCGGGAATCGCGCTTCTGGAGAAACGCGCCGTCGGCGGGTTCAAGAAAAGGGCCCTCGCCGAAGCCGAGAAAAGGGGGTTCCCCAAGCCCGGCTTTCACGAGATCAGGATTGGCCGGGGCGCCGAAGCCTCCCGGATCGACCGCTCCTAGTGGTGCATCTCACAAGTAACTTAAATATATGACAATCATTAAAAGACGCGCCACGGCGGGGGAGTTTGAGGGGGACGGCATCGCCCCCCTCAGGGGGTCAGCGGAGCTTCTTAAAGTTGCGGAGGCACTTTTCAGGACTCTATGCTTAATGCATTAATCCTACCTACCTCCCTTAACCAATCAAAGGAGGCCACAAAAAGGAAAGTGTCTCCGCCAGAGGCCCGAGGGGGGAGCTTGACTCCCCCCTGGAAGTGTCCCGTCTATGCAGAGGACTTTGGAAAGGGATTTACGAGACGGGATACGAGTTTTTGAGTGCAGATGGAATTTCGCCAGGGGTAAAGAATGAGAAGATTCCTCGCGTCGTTGCTGGGCCTTCCCGCCATCCTCGCCCTTCCCATTGTTGTTGGCGCAAATCCCGGCCCGCTGCGCATCATGACCAGCATCTTTCCACTTGCCGAGTTCGCGAAGGAGATAGCGGCCGACAGGGGAGAGGTCAGCCTGCTCCTGCCGCCGGGCGCCGGCATCCATACCTGGCAGCCCCGCGCCAGCGACATCGTGCGTCTTTCCTCCGCCGATATTTTCATCCAGGTCGGTGCGGGGCTGGAGCCCTGGATCGACGGCCTTCTGAAAAGCGTCTCCTCCTCAAAGCTCAGCGTCCTGAGGGTCGCCGATGCATTGCCTCTTGAAGAGCACGCGCATTCGGAGGAGGGGAAGATGGAGAGCGATCCCCATGTCTGGCTCGATTTCGGTCTGGACATGAAAATCGCCGATATGATCGCCGCCCGGCTCGCCGAAATGGACCCTCAGGGCGCGGCTGTCTTTCAAGCCGGGGCCGCTCGGCTCAAAGCGAAACTCCAAAACCTGGACGCGGCTTATATCCGGGGGCTCGGCCGCTGCGCAGGCAAGGACCTGATCATCGGCGGGCACGCGGCCTTCGGCTACCTGGCCAAAAGATACGGGCTCAGAGCCCTCTCACTCTCCGGTTTGAGCCCCGATGCGGAACCGCGCCCCAGCCGCGTGATGGAGGCTGTCTCCTGGGGCAGGCAGCACCAAATCCGGGCGGTCTTCATGGAGGCAAACGCCAGCCCCAAAATGGCCGAAATGCTCGCCCGGGAGCTCCGGGCCGAAATCCTGGTCCTTCACGCCGGTGCCAACCTGAACAAAAAGGAATGGGAGTCCGGCCGGTCGTTTTTTGATATCATGGAAGAGAACCTGGTGAACCTCAAAAAAGGGCTTGCCTGTGAATGACGGGAATGAACTCATCCGGCTGGAGAAGGTTTCCTTCCGGTATGGTCCGATCCCCGTCCTGGAGGAGGTGAGCTTCTCCGTCGCCCAGGGGGACTTTGTTGCCATACTCGGCCCCAACGGTTCGGGAAAGACCACCCTGGTCAAGCTCATCCTCGGCCTCCTGCGGCCGGCCGAAGGACGGTTGATCCTCATGGGGAAGCCGGTCGAGCAATTCGCGGCCTGGTCCGAGATCGGTTACGTCCCCCAAAAAGCCACCTCGATCGACCCTTTGTTTCCGGCGTCGACGAGAGAAGTCGTGGCCATGGCTTTCCTTCCGGGCCGGCTCGGGCCCGCGCGCGGGAAAAGGGAAGAGGACAGGGCCGTGGAGCTGGCCCTCAAACAAGTCGGGATGACCGCTTTTCGGAACCGGCGGATCGGAAGCCTTTCCGGAGGGCAGCAGCAACGCGTCTTCATCGCCCGGGCGATCGTGAACGCTCCCCAGCTTCTCTTCCTCGACGAGCCCACGGCCGGCGTCGACGCCGCCACCCAGGAGCTCTTCTATGAAATGCTCCATACGCTGAACACAGAGCAGAGGATCACGATCATCCTGGTGACCCACGACATCGGGATCGTCAACAGGCATGTCACCAAGGTCGCCTGCCTCAACCAGAGACTCGTGTTTCACGGGTCCCACGCCGACTTCTGCCGGTCCGAGGCCTTCAAGACGATGCTTCAGAGCGGCCATCTCGTCTCCCATACGCATTGATAAGGTCCCTTGATGGAACTGTTCTTCAGCTACGGCTTTTTTCAAAGGGCGCTCGTGGCCGGGCTCTTTGTGGCCGTCGCCTGCGCTGTGCTCGGCCTTTTCCTGGTCCTCCGCCGGGATGCGATGATCGGACACGGCCTGGCTCATGTCACCTTCGGCGGAGTGGCGCTGGGTCTCTTCCTGAATATCCTTCCTCTGGCGGCCGCCCTGGTCATCGCCGTCATCGCCTCCCTGGCCATCATGAGACTCAGGCAAAAGGCTGGCCTGCACGGGGATACGGCGATCGGGATCTTCAGCAGCGTGGGCATGGCGCTCGGCATCGTGCTGGCCACGTTGGCCGGCCGCTTCAACGCCGACCTGCTGAGCTATCTGTTCGGAGATATCCTGGCCATCGACGGACTCGAGGTCGGGCTGTCGACCGCCTTGGCCGTGGTCGTCATCGCCGCCGTCCTGGGGAGTTACAGAAGCCTGATGTACCTGACGTTCGACCCGGAAGCCGCCAAGGCCTCGGGAGTCAGGACGGCCCGGCTCGACATCCTCTTGGCGGTCCTGACCTCGATCACGGTGGTAATGGGGATGAAGGTGGTGGGAATTCTGCTGGTCGCCGCTTTGCTGGTCATCCCGGCGGGAGCGGGGCTGCTCCTGGCGGCCAATTTCAGGCAGGCGCTTTTTCTCTCGTCTCTTGTTGCTTGCCTCTCGGTTGTTTTGGGCTTGGTGGCCGCGTTTTATCTTGACCTCCCGGCCTCAGCGACCGTGGTTATCACCTCGTTCTTGCTCTTCGGAGGCGCCTATCTTTTGCGCCGGAAGAGACTTCCCTGACCGGCCTCACGTTTCGAACGAGGCCAGCGTCCTCCGGAAGATATCATAAGCCTCGTTCCCATAGAGGCAGAAGATGACCTCCCGGGGAAACCTGTTTTTTCCGAGGAAATCGAGGGCGACCCGAAGCATGATCCGGCTGCATTCGGGGAGGGGGAATCCATAGATACCCGTGCTTATGGCGGGAAAGGCCAGGCTCTGGAATTTCCGGTCCGCGGCGATCCGGAGACTGGAGAAGGTCGCCCGGGCCAGTTTGTCTTCTTCGTCGCCTTCTCCATTGACCGGGCCGACCGCATGGATCACGAATTTCGCCTTGAGCTTCCCGGCGCCCGTGATCACGGCTTCTCCCACTCCGATCGGGCCCAGGCGGTCGCACTCTTCCTGGATGGACGGGCCGCCCCGGGCGCGGATTGCGCCGGCGACCCCGCCGCCGAGCTTCAGGTGCTTATTGGCGGCGTTGACCACCGCATCGGCATCGAGGAGCGTGATATCGCCTTCGACGATCCGGACTCTCTCCATGTGCACCGACTCTATCCTCTTATTTTCATTGTATCGGAAAAGCCGGATTCGGAGAAGTCCCGGCGGGGGATGCGGCGGAGAACTGGGTGCCGCGCTCAGTGCACCGTTTCGTAAACGGCCACCTTGTTCTTACCGTCTTTCTTGGCTTTGTAGAGGGCCTGGTCGGCCAGAACGACCAGATCCTCGGCGCTCTCCCCCTGGTCGGGATAGGCCGTCACGCCGATGCTGATGGTAAAGGGAACGTCCTCTTTCCGCGAATCGACCCGGAAGGGATAGAGGGAAGTCCTGTTGAGAAGCCTTTCCGCCACGATCTGCGCCTCCTCCTTCCGGGTTTCGGGCAGGATGATCAGAAACTCCTCTCCGCCGTAGCGGGCGGCGATATCGGAGGGGCGGATGGTATCCGCGATCACCTGGCTGAAATACCTCAACAGGTGATCGCCGACGGCGTGGCCGAAACGGTCGTTGAGGGCTTTGAAGTTATCCAGGTCGATCATCATCAAGCTCAGGTCGTGGTCAAACCGTTTGGACCGGTAGAACTCCTCGTCGAGCCGCTGATGGATATAGGTTTTGTTGAATAAACCCGTCAAGCCGTCCCGGATGATCAGGGAGTTCATCTTGTCGCTGAGGGCCAGTCCGCTCAGGCTGACCAGCAGGATGAGCAGCATCCCGATTTTCAAGATATGACGGCTCAAGGGCGGCAAGCCGATCTGGTCCCAATACGCGGGGATAAAGTCGGCGAGCGAGCTGTAGACGAGATAAGAGACGGAGATGATGATAACGGCCCAAAGCCGGTTTTTTAGACCTTTGGTAATGACCGGCATCCGCTTGCTCACGGCGTTTTTTCCTTCCAGACGGCTATCTTTTCAAAAGGCGGGAGCGCGGGCAATAACCGGGCAGGGTGAAATCCAGGGTGATTTTTAACTTCGACGACTAGCCTTTGGGGGTGATAGGGCGGCCTTTTCAGGTCTTCTCGAGAGCGGCCTCGAGGAGGGCGCGGATTTCCTTCCCCAGGCGCGCCACTTCGGCCATCATCTCGTTCCCCTTCTTCAGGGCATCTTCCTTGAAGTCCCCGTCTCCGATTCCGGGCAGGTTGATCTTGACGTTATAGAAGGCGCCGGCCGCGGCGGCTTCGGCCAGCAGGCCGGCCACCCCGGCATCGCTCAGGGAATTCGTGTTGCCCTTCCGGGCGGCGAGCCCGGCCAACTCGAGGAGCGGCCCGCATTTCTCGAGGACGCCGAGCGGGACGATCGTCGCCTCTTTGGTGGCCCGTTCGAGCGCCGCCTCTTTTTCCTTGAGTTGCTCTTCGCTCCCCTTGGGCAAACCGAAAGCCTCCATGACCTTGTTGAATGCCCGGGTATCTTCATCCACCGCGGCCAAAAGCTCGTCCTTGAGCTTCTGGGCCTTCATGGCCGCTTCCTTCATCTCTCCCGACACCTCTTCGTACCCCTTCTTGCCGACGGTCAAGTTGGCCACCATGGCCGAGAGGGAAGCGGAGAGCGCTCCACAAAATGCGGCAACGCTTCCCCCGCCGGGTGTCGGGGAATCCAGCGAGAGCTCGTTGGCGAACTCGCGCAGGTCGAGCTTGAGCAGAGAGGGGCCTCCCTCCCTGAACTGGTTTTCGATAATCTTCTTTTCCGGGTCGAAGGGGGCGACATCGGAGAGACCCAGCGACAACACCGCCGAGCGGACCAGTTCCTCCTCGGGAACTCCGGGGCTCTTGCCCTGCTTTTCCAGATAGTGCCGGCCGGCCATGAGCAGCGCTTCTTTGGGGATCAGACCGACAAGCTCGCTCCCGGTCACCCGCAGGCCCAGCTTCTCGGCTTCCTTGATCGCCTCGTCAAAAACCAGATGGACCGGGCTGACTTTATAGTTCGTGAAATTGATCGAGATCTGGGCGATTCCATAGTCTTCGATGTACCAGCCGACCGCCTTGACGTGGGGAAACCGCCCCGGAAGGGTGACGGTTTTGCCTTGGGCATCCCGGATGATCCGGCCCTCGGCATCCCGCTGCGCCCGTCCGCTCTCCCGGAGGTTGAGCGCGATCTCGTGGGCGAGGCGCCGGTCCCGAGTGTTCAGGTTGATGTTGTAGGCGATCAGGAATTCGCGGGCGCCGATGACCGTCGCTCCCGCCGTGGGATTGAACACGGGATTCCCGAAGTCGGGCGCCCACTCGGGGTCCTTGAGCTTTTCGGACAGGCCCTCGTACTCTCCGGCCCGGATATTGGCGAGGTTCCGGCGCTCCGGCCGCTGCGCCGCCTCTTCGTAAAGATAAACGGGAATGCCGAGTTCCCGGGCGACGCGTTCGCCCAGTTCGCGGGCGAGCCGGATGCACTCCTCCATCGTGACCCCGGAAACCGGCACGAAGGGACAGACGTCCGTGGCGCCGATCCGGCTGTGGGCCCCCCTATGCAGCCGCATATCTATGAGCTCGGCCGCCTTGCGGATGGCCCGGAAGGCCGCTTCCCCGACTGCCCCCGGCGAGCCGATGAAGGTCACGACCGTCCGGTTGGTTGATTCCCCCGGATCGACGTCGAGGAGCTTGACCTCCGGCGTGCGTTCGATCTCCTGGGTGATCGCCTTTATCTTCTCCCGGTCCCGGCCTTCGCTGAAATTCGGTACGCACTCCACCAGTTTCATCCTTCGACTCCTTTGATCAGAGTAAAGAGCAGGACTCCCTTGAGATCGTAGACTTCGAGCCGGTCAAACTCGCGAAGCTCATCCAAGAGCACGTCCTTATCACCGACGATGACGACCACGGGTTTCGGCAGAACGTATTTTTGGGCCACCTCGAAAATCCGGTCGGCGTCGACTTGGGTGATGCTCTCCAAAAAGCGGCTCCATCGGGATTCGCCGGCGGAGAAGGCCAGAAGCTCGGAAGCCTGCCGGCTGAGCTCGTCCAGGCGCGCGATCCGGATCGGGAATTGGCCGATCAGATAGGACTTGGCCTGCTCCAACTCAAAGTTGGAAACCTTCTCCCGGCCGATCCGCTCGAGCTCCCGTCCGATTTCCCGGATGGACGGGGCGGAGGCTGTGGGAATCACCTGGGCGACGACCGAATAATACCCGCAAGCCCTGAAAAACTCCACCCGGCTGAAGGCGCTGTAGGCGTACTCCTTGGCTTCCCGGAGGTTCATGAACAGACGGCTGAACGGAGTCCCGCCGAGCACCTGGTTGAGGATGCCCAGGGGATAATAGTCCGGCTCGGCCAAAGGAGAGATCAGGTTCCCGAGGACGAGCGTGGCCTCTTTGGCCCGCGGCAGGTCGACGAAGCAGAACCGGTCCGCGGCGTTGGCCAGAGGATCGGGGAGAGGCGGCTCCTCGATGTCCTTCTTGGGCCAGATGTTGAAGAAATGGCTGACCCTTCGGGCGGCGATGGCCAGGTCGATATTCCCGGCCAGAACGATCAGGGCGTTGTTCGGCCGGTAATGGAGCTCATAAAAGCCCTGGATATCCTTCCGGGTCAGGTTTTTGAAGACGTCCTCGCTGTAGAAAAATTGGCTGTAGGGGTGGTCTTTGAAGAGGATGCGGAGCAACTGGCGCCGGCCGATGAACTCCGGGTCCCGCTGTTTCTGCTTCAGGTCGTAGAACTTGGTTCGTTTGAGTGCGGCCACCTCGCGCTCGTTGAAATCCGCATGCAATACCATCGCGCTCAATATCTCCAAGGCCGGGTCGAGGGAACCCGACAGAAAATGGAAGGAAAAACGGGAGAAGTCCGGAGTCGTCATCGTGCTGAAGTCGCCTCCGACGGCGTCAATCCTTTCCTCGAGGTCGGCCGCCGAGAGAAGTGGGGTCCCCCGGCTCAGCATCTCGGCCGTGAAAGACGCGAGTCCAGGCAGGCGCCGGGGCGAACGGCCTTCGCCGGACAGGATGATCAGTTCCAGGCTGATCAAGGGCTGGTCGGGGCGGGGAACAACGGCCAGTAGGAGGCCGTTCTGAAGCCGCGTGAAGTCTATCTTCGGGAGCTCCGGCCGCAGCAGAGGGTCGGGGATGGGCGGCGATTTCCTGAACCGCTCCTGCTGGGCCAGGACCGATCCCAGGCCAAGAAAAACCCAGCCCAATAATCTCAGCACTTTCTTCATTTCAGCTTCACATTCAGGATGACGCTGCTCTCGGGAGAGAGATACCGGCTGGCGGCCAGGCGGAGCTCGCCAGGACCAACGCGCATGTATTTTGGCAACTGGTCGGGCAGGGCCTCCAGGCCCACGGGAGAGAAGAGCATTTCCGCCAGGACCAGTGCCCTCTCCTGGGGAGAAGCGAGGCGGCTCAGGAAGTCCCGTTTGAACAGGTTTTTAGCCCTGGCCAGCTCGTCCGGGGACACCTCGTACGTCCGGAGCTTGTTGATCTCGGAGAGGAGGGATTTTTGACAGAGCTCCACCATGGTCTCGTTGTTGTTCATGGAGAAAAGCTTCATCACGGCCACGTCCTTGCGCTTTTCGATCCCGCCGGAAACAAACAGGGCCAGCCCCTCTCTCTTGACCAGCTTTCTGTAAAGGCGGGCGCTTTTCCCATGAAAAAGAAGGTAGTCGAGGACCGTCAGAACATAATAGTCGCGGGAATATGGGGAGGCGGTCCGGTATCCCAGGTGAAAAGCGGACGAGGGGACCCGGGCGTCCTCGAAGGCCTGGACGACCTGTCTTTTTTCGAGCGGCCGGGGAGGCAGGAAAAGGGGAGGCTTTTTGCCGGGAGGGATCGTTTCAAAATACTTCTCCACGAGCTCCCGGGTCTTGTCGACCTCGATTTTCCCCACCACGACGAGCACGGCGTTGCTGGGGACATAGTAGGTCGCATAGAAAGCCCGGATATCCTCGATTTCCAGACCGGCGATATCCTCCTCCCTCCCCAGGACGCTGTGGCCGTGGGCGAAATCGGGATAGAGGAGGGAATCGAAGGCCAGCAGGCTCTCCAGGTAGGGCTCGGCCGCCTTGCGCTCCGTGATCTCCTCGATCAAGGACTGCTTGGCTCGCTCCGCCTTGGCCGCGTCGATCTCCAGGGCCTTCATCCGGTCGGACTCCAGCCAGAGGACGAGGGCCGCCTGATTGGCCGGGACCGTCTGGGTGAAATAGGTGATGTCCTCGGTGGTGCTGGCGTTGGGCTCCCCTCCGACGCGGTTGATGTAGCCGATATGCTGCATCGGGCCGACATTCTGCGAACCCATAAACATCATGTTCTCGACGAGCAGGGCAAGACCCGTCTTCCCCGGCTGCTCGTGAATCGAGCCGGCCTGATACGCCAGGACGACGGAGACAATAGGCAGGGTTTCGTCGGGGGAGAGGATGACCTCAAGCCCGTTCTTCAGAGTGAACCGGGAGAAGGTGAAGGAGATCCCCGTCTCATCCTGAGTGGCGGAAGATCCCAGGCCGGCGAAAAAAAGGACAAACACCCATGATCTGGTACGGTTTTTCAGCATCGTCGACTGCCCGGCCGTCGGCCTCGTTTTTTAAAATACCATAAAAGAAAACGGAAATTCAATTTCCGGCCGACATTGAAAAATTCGGGTGATTCATATAACATGGCCGTTTCTTATGAGAACATCCAGAGGAGGCAGAGAATGAGCCAAGCCGGAAAGCATCTCTTCACTTCGGAATCCGTAACCGAAGGTCATCCGGATAAAATCTGCGACCAGATATCCGACACGATTCTGGACGACCTGGTGAGGCAGGATCCCAAAAGCCGGGTGGCCTGCGAAACCCTGGTGACGACGGGACTGGTCCTGATCGCCGGGGAAATCACCACCAACGGCTACTGCGATTTCCAGAAGCTCGTCCGCGGTGTGGTCCGCGATATCGGTTATACCAAAGCCATCTACGGGTTCGATTACAAAACCTGCTGTGTCATCTCCTCCATCCACGAGCAGTCCCCCGATATCTCCATCGGGGTGGATGAGTCCGAGGAACACGAGCAGGGGGCCGGGGATCAGGGCATCATGTTCGGCTACGCCTGCCGCGAGACGGTGGAAATGATGCCCCTTCCGATCATCCTGGCCCATAAGCTCGTCCGCAGGCTGGGCGAGGTCCGCTGCGACAAAACCCTTTCCTATCTTCGGCCGGATGGCAAATCCCAAGTCACCGTCGAGTATGATGGGGATAAGCCCAAGCGGGTCGAAGCCGTGGTCCTGGCCGCCCAGCATAACGAGACCGTCAAGATGGATGACCTCAGGGAAGACCTCAGGCAGCAAGTCATCTGGAAAGTCGTCCCCGCCGGCATGATCGACAAGCAGACCAAGATCATCATCAACGGGACCGGCCGGTTCGAGCAGGGCGGGCCACTGGCCGACACGGGCATGACGGGCCGGAAGATCATCGTCGACACCTACGGCGGAGTCGGGAGCCATGGCGGAGGCGCTTTTTCGGGGAAAGACCCTTCCAAAGTGGACCGCTCGGGATCCTATACCGCCCGCTATATCGCCAAGAATATCGTGGCGGCCGGGATCGCCGACAAGCTGGAAGTCCAGCTCGCCTATGCCATCGGTGTCGCCGATCCCGTGTCGATCATGCTGGAGTCGTTCGGCACGGCCAAAATCCACGAGGACAAAATCAAGGAGCTGATCAGGGCGCACTTCTCGCTCAAGCCCAAGGCGATGATCAGCGCCTTGAACCTGCTCCGGCCCATCTACCGAAAGACCGCCGTCTACGGCCATTTCGGCCGGACCGAGCCGGAATTTACCTGGGAAAAAACTGACAAGGCCGAGATCCTCCGAAGGGATTCCGGGTTGCGCTGAGGATGACATGAACCACGACATCAAAGACCTGAATTTGGCCTCCCAGGGACGCCTCAAGATCGAATGGGCGGCCCGCTTCATGCCCGTGCTCAAATCCATCAAGAAACAATTCGCCAAGGAGAAGCCGCTCCGCGGCCTCCGCTTGTCCGCCTGCCTGCACGTGACCACGGAGACGGCCAACCTGATGGAGACTCTCAAGGCCGGCGGAGCCGAAGTGGCTCTCTGCGCTTCCAATCCGTTGAGCACCCAGGACGACGCCGCCGCCGCTATGGTCAAGGATTTCGGCATACCGGTCTTCGCCATCAAGGGGGAAGACCACAAGACGTACTATCGCCACCTCAACCAGGCGCTTGACCACAAGCCCCAGATCACGATGGACGACGGAGCCGACCTGGTCAGCACACTTCATTCCCGCCGCCGGGCCCTGATCCGGGAGATCATCGGCGGGACGGAGGAGACGACGACCGGAGTCATCCGCTTGAGGAGCATGGCCGCCAAGGGAGTCCTGGCCTACCCGATCATCGCCGTCAACGACGCCAACACCAAGCATCTCTTCGATAACCGCTATGGAACCGGGCAGAGCACGGTCGACGGCATCCTCCGGTCGACGAATATCCTCCTCGCCGGCCTCCACTTCGTCGTCGCCGGATACGGCTGGTGCGGCCGGGGAGTGGCCATGCGGGCCAAGGGCGCCGGGGCCAAGGTCGTTATCTGCGAGGTCGATCCCCTGCGCGCCCTGGAAGCGGTCATGGACGGGTTTGAGGTCATGCCGCTCGAGGCGGCGGCTCCGATCGGCGACGTTTTTGTCACTGTCACGGGAGACAAGACGGTCATCACCCGCCGGCATTTTGTCCGGATGAAGGACGGCGCCATCGTCGCCAACTCCGGACATTTCAACGTTGAAATCGACATCCCCGCCCTCGCTTCCCTGGCCAGGAGAAAGAGAAAAATCCGGGAGTTTGTGGAGGAATTCGAGCTCCGCAACGGCCGCAAGATATACCTCCTGGGGGAGGGACGGCTGATCAACCTGGCCGCCGCCGAGGGACATCCGGCCATGGTCATGGACATGAGTTTCGCCAACCAGGCGCTCAGCGCCCTCTTCCTCAGCCGAAAGGGAAAATCATTGGACAAGAACGTCTACGGCGTCCCCCGCGAAATCGATGAGCAGATCGCCCGCCTCAAGCTCCGATCGATGGGGATCCGGATCGACCGGCTGACCGCCGAACAGAAAAAATACCTGGCGGCATGGGAAGAAGGAACCTAGCGGTGCGTCTCACAAATAACTGGGGTTTGTCAGCCCTCCCCAGCAAACTCCGCAACTGTTGGCGGATCTTTGATGGATCGTCAAAAAGCGAATTCGTTTTTAAGACGGGCCGCTAAACACTCAACTTCTCTTTCTCCTTGATCGTCTTCAGGTAGGAGTCGGCCTTTTCTCTCATCTCCGGGTCTGTGATCAAGGGCCGGATTTCCCCGAGAATTTCACCGGCTTGCCGGAAGTCGCCGTTCTTGAAATACGCGGCGGCGAGGTCGAATTTGTAGGTGACATCGCTCGGGAGCAGCCGGACCGCCTGCTTGTAGGATTCAATGGCCTCGGGGAGTTTTTCCTGGTTCTCCAGGATGTAGCCTCGAAGGGCATGCCCGAGATGATACCGGGCGTTGGTCTGGATCGCCTTTTCGGCATAGAAGAGAGCCGTCTCCCAGTTCATCCGCAGGGAATAGAGCCGGGCCAGATTATAATAGGGCAGCTCCTTGCTGGCATAAGTGGCATCGGCGGCCGCTTTCTTGTATTCCTCCTCGGCCCTGTCCGGGAAACCCATCTCCTGATAGATCATGCCCAGGTTGTTTCGGGCTTCCGTGAAGGCCGGGGATATCTCCAGGCATTTCAGGAAGAATTTTTCGGCCTCCTTGAGATCGCCCTTGAGCGAATAGGCGAGCCCCAGGGCGTTCAGGGACTGAAAATGCCGCGGGTTGAGAGACAGCGCCTTGTTGAAGAGCCGGATCGCCTCGTCCAGGTTGTTGTTGTTCAGGTAGACCGCACCCATGGAATACTGGTACTGGGGGTCTTTGTCTTTGGCCTGCTGGAGCTTCTTCTGGGAGGACGCGCAGGCCGTCAGAAAGAGAACCAAACCGATCACCGTCCACGTTGTTTTTTTCATCTCTTTCCTCGCTTCCGATTATTCCTCTTTCAGGGTTCGCAGCATCAACTCCCCCAGGGATTTCCGGGGGTCTTTATTCTCGTAAAGAACTCGAAAGACCTCGGTTGATATCGGCATCTCGACATGTTCCCGGCGGGCCAGATCCAAGGCCGAAACGGTCGTGGTAACCCCTTCAGCCACCATGGGCGTCTCGTCGAGGATCTCGCGGAGCGACCGCCCTTTCCCGAGCTCGAACCCGACGTGATAGTTGCGGCTCCGGCGCGCGGTGCAGGTGAGGACCAGGTCGCCAATGCCGGCCAGGCCGAGGAATGTTTCTTTCCTGGCTCCGAATTTTAGGGCGAGCCGGCTGATCTCGGCAATTCCCCGGGTGATGAGGGCGGCCCGGGTGTTGTGGCCGAAGCGCAGCGCATCCGAGATTCCGCAGGCCACGGCGATCACATTCTTGAGGGCGCCGGCCAGCTCGACTCCGGCGACATCGGCGCTCGTATAGGCCCGGAAATGGATGTCGGAGACGAGACGCTGTACGGTCCGGGCGGATTCGGCCCGGGCGGCCGCGATGACCACAGCGGTGGGATGCTTCTCGGCCACTTCCCGGGCGAAACTCGGACCGCTGAGGACGGCCAGACGGGGCAGCCCCGCCGGCTGAAAAACCTCTGCCATCACCTCCGTCATCCGCTTGAGGGAGCCTTCCTCGATCCCCTTTGTCAGGCTGACGACGATCTGCTCCCGCTTGAGGACGGGCCCGATTTCCCTGAAAACCGACCGGCAGAAGCGCGAAGGAACGGCGATGAACACGATTCCGGCCGAGGAAGCGGTCTCCCGGATATCGGCCGAGAAGGAGACCTCGGGAGGGAGTGTGAATCCGGGAAGAAAAACGCTGTTCTGGCGAGTCTCCAGGAGCTCTTCCCGGATATCTTTTTCCCTGATCCAAAGCCGTGTCGGGAGATGCCGCCGCCCCAGATGAAGAGAGAAGGCCGAGCCCCAGCTTCCGCCGCCGATTATCGCTGCTTCCACTTCCGATCATCCTTTCCCGGCGCTTATCCTCCGGCCGATCTTTCGCTCTTGACCCAGGATGAGGCGCTTCACGTTCCCGGAGTGCCGGAAGGCGATGACGGCGAACATGGCCAGCCCGGCCATGGCAAGCCCGCCGTCCCCCCGGACGAAAAGCACGATCAGCGGAAACGACAACGTGGCCAGCAGCGACCCCAGAGAGACATAGCGGGTCGCCGCAACGACCACGCCGAAAACGCCCAGGCTGATCAGAAACGGCGCCGACGCCAGGACGGCATATGACCCCATGGCCGTTGAGACTCCCTTCCCTCCCTTGAACCCGATGAAGACGGGAAAACAGTGACCGATGACGACCATCAGGGCGACGCCATATGCAACCCGGCGGTCGGCCGGGAAGGACCGCAGGGCGAGCCAGACCGGCAGGGCCGCCTTAAGCACGTCGATGAGGGCTACGGGAAGCGCGTAGCGCCAGCCCTTGAGACGAAGGACATTGGTGGCCCCGGTGCTTTGGCTTCCGAACTTCCGTATGTCCTTTCTTTCGCCCAGCTTGAAGATCAGGAAGCCTGAGGGAAAGGAGCCGATGAGATAGGCGGCCGCCATCCAGAGAATCTTCATGCCAGGCCAAATTCCTTGAGTACGGTATACTCGGCCCCCGAAGGCCGCAGAGTGCTCTGGAAGAAGGTGAACTTTTCGACCCGCATCTCTCCGAACCTCCGGCCCTGGTGTTTGTTCAGCTCCTGGATCAAAAGATCGAGGCGGGCGGGGAATTTCACGCGGCCGATAGTCAGATGGGGGTGGAAGGGACGCTTTTCCCTCGGAAAGCCCAGTTTTTCCATCTCCCCCTCGATATTCTCCTGAAAGGCCAGAAGAGGCGGCGCGGGGACGACGCCCACCCAAAGGACGCGCGGGCTCCTTCGCCCGGGAGGAAAAGCACCCGTACTTTCCAGGACGAGGTCGAAGGCCCGGTGCCGGGGCGCGATCGTCTCCAGGACAGAGGAGATGCGGGCGGCCTGTTCCTCCGTAATCTCTCCCAGGAATTTCAGTGTCAAGTGCATCCCCGCAGCTCCCACCCAACGGATGCTCCGGGAATCGGGCGTCCTCCCCAGATCGCCCACCAGGGCCTCCAGGGATGCTTTCAGGCCGGAATCCAGGTCGATGGCGATAAATGTTCTCATGGAATCCTTCCTTTTCGAGACCGGGCTCTCCGCAGGAGATGCCTCCGCGCCATGTCCAGGGCCTTTTGGGCCGACTGGAATTTGATCTGCTCCCGCGTCCCCAGGAAGAGGTTTTCCCTGACTTCAGTGCCTCCCGACCAGGCCAAGGCTGTGAAAACCAAGCCGACGGGCTTTTCGGTGGAACCTCCGGACGGGCCCGCGATACCGGTGACGGCCAGGCCGAGGTCGGCCCGGGCGCGTTTCCGGATGCCCCGGGCCATCGCCCGGGCCACAGGAACGCTGACCGCGCCGTGCCGCTTAATGAACCCGGGGGGCACGGCAAGGAGGTCGATCTTGGCGGCGTTGCTGTAGGCAACGGCGCCCTCGAGGAAGTATTCCGAGCTCCCGGGAACATTAGTCAGGCGGTGACAAATGAGCCCTCCGCTGCACGACTCGGCGGCCGCCAGCGTCATTTTCTTTTTTTTCAGCAGCGACCCCACGATCTGTTCCAGGGACTCTCCGTTCTCGGAGAAGACATGACTCTTCAATCGTCCGAGCAGACGGGATTTGAATCGGCGGATTTTTTCCTGCGCCTGGGCCCGGCTCGCCTCCGAGGAAGCCAAAAGATGAACCTCCACCTGGCCGGGAGAAGCCAGGATGGTCAGCCCCAGGTCGGGAGTCTTGGGATACAGCCCGGAGATATGGTCTTCCACCATGGATTCGGTAAGACCCGCCACCTTGAGCACGGCCCGCGAGAGATAACAGCACCTCTCTCTTTCCATTTCAGGCCAGACCGATCCCTCGCATATCGGCTTGAGCTCATGGGGCGGGCCGGGGAGGAGGACGATCTTCTTGCCGCCC
>Ga0079037_100000367_pt1 | contig 19816 bp, 14 predicted proteins | sample Mud3Dept4metaG_FD_71479 | JGI IMG/M metagenome (GOLD analysis project Ga0079037, IMG submission 71479) | Freshwater wetland microbial communities from Ohio, USA, analyzing the effect of biotic and abiotic controls - Mud 3 Core 4 Depth 4 metaG | ecosystem: Environmental > Aquatic > Freshwater >... | reverse complement strand
CGCAGGAAGGCGTTGCCCTCGCCGAGCTGGAGGTACTTGTAGCCGCCGCCGGTCACGAAGGCGCTCGCGAGCCCCAGCCGCGAGAGCTCGAACGGGATCACGTTCAGCGCATGGTAGGCGTCCACGACCAGCGGCACGCCGCGGTGCTCGCAGGCGGCCGCCAGGCGATCCAGGCCGGGGACGATGCGCGCCGTCTCGAACAGGACCGCCGACACGAACGTCACCAGCGTGCGCTCGTCGCTCCCGGCGGCGAGGCGCTCGGCGAGGGTCTCGATCGGGTCGACCGCCGCGCGGACGACCTCGAAACCCTGCTGCTCCAGGGCGGCGAGCTGGCGGCGCATGGCGTGGAACTCGCCCTCGGTGGTGACGATCCGCCGCCGCGCGCCCCAGGGCAGCGCCGAGAGCAGCTTGACCAGCAGGTCGTGGGTCGCCGGGCCGAGCGCGATCGCGCCGCCGGGCTCGCCGAGCAGCGTGCGGTAGCCCTCGCGCACGCGCTCGGCCTTGGCGAAGGCGCGCACCCACTTGTCGTCGACGTCGCGCGCGGCGTCCTCGAAGGCTTCGACCTGGCCCGCGAGGGCGACGTCCGGCCAGGCTTGGTGCGAGTGGCCGGAGAGCAGGATCCGCTCGCCGACGCGGAAGCCGGAGTAGTGCCGCGCCAGCGCGTTGGGCGGTGCGACGAGGTCGTGGAGCGAGAGGCTCACAGCTCCGCCCTGATCGCCCACAGGTCCGGGAAGAGCGCCTGGAAGAGGGTCGAGCGCAGGTAGGCGGCGCCGGCCGAGCCGCCGGTGCCGGGCTTGCTTCCGATCGTGCGCTCGACCATCTTGACGTGCCGGTAGCGCCACTCCTGGAGGCCCTCGTCGAGATCCACGAGCCGCTCGCAGATCTGCGCCAGGTCGGGCCGCCGGCGGTAGATCTCGAGCAGGATCGGGTGGAGCGCGACGGTCTCCGGGTTCGACCTCGTCCGGTCGCGCGCGAGCAGGGCCTCCGGGACCTCGTAGCCGTGGCGGTGGAGGAAGGCGACGAAGACGTCCCAGAGGCTCGGCTCGGCGAGCCTCAGCTCGAGCCGGGCGCGCTCGGGCGAGCCCGGGGCATGGGCTCCGAGCACGCGCGCGTCGCGCTTGCCGAGCACGAACTCGAGCTCCCGGAACTGCACGGACTGGAAGCCCGACGCGGCCTCCAGCCGATCGCGGAAGGAGAGGAAGGAAACCGGCGACATGGTCTCGAGGATGTCGATCTGCGCGACCTGGACCTTGAGGACGGTCAGCAGCCGCTTGAGCGTGGCGTAGACCGCGGGCAGGTCGTCTCCGGCCAGGTTGTCGATCAGGAAATCGACCTCGTGCAGCATCTGCTTGAACCAGAGCTCGTAGACCTGGTGGATGACGATGAACAGCATTTCGTCGTGCTCGGGGCCCTGGGAGAGCGGATGCTGGCAATCGAGCAGGGCGTCGAGCTTGAGGTACGAGGAATAAGTCAGGGGCATGGTCCGGGCAAACTACCGGCGCACCGGCCGTTCCGTCAACGCGCGGCCGTGTCGGCGGGCGGCACGACCTCGACGCGGTCGAGCGCGAGCAGCCAGAGCTCCAGGCGCGGCGGGCGCGCGAGCCCCAGGGCGGAGCGTACGGCCTCGCCGTAGAGCCGGAGCTGCGGGGCGTAACGGGCGACCTTCTCCGCGGCCGCTGGATCGCCGGAGACGGCATCGGACTTGAAGTCGGCGACGACGATCTCGCCGCTTCCCGCGTCGCGGTAGAGCAGGTCGAGCGCCCCGGCCCAGCCGTCCACGGGGCCGGTCTCGCTCTCTTCGTCCGCCGCGACGACGAGCGGCAGCTCGCGGGCGAGGACGTGAGGCGCGAGGCCGGCGAGGCGGGCCCAGAGCGCGGACGCGAGCAGGCGGTCGAGATCGGCGTCGAGCGAGGCGAGCTCGGCCGGCGCGGCGCCCGGCCTCTCGGCGCGCCACGTCGCGGCCGCACGGGCGCGCCAGCCGGCGGCGTCGAGCGCGGCGGCAGGGGCGAGCTCGAGCGCCCGGTGGAGCGCGGTGCCGCGCGCGCGGGCCAGAGAGCGGCCGAGCTCCTCGACTTCCGCATGGTCCTCGGCGAGCATCGGCTCGGGCTCGAAGCCGGCGACGTGGCTGGCGCGGTCGAGCCGGGCGCGCGCGGACCGCGCGCGCGCCCGCTCGCGACGGAGCGCGACTTCGCGGGCCTCGGCCTCGATCACTTCGAAGTCGGGCTCCGGCGTTCGGGGCGCCGCCGCCGGTGCCGGCGCTGCCCGAGTGTCGAGCGCGGGCAGGTGGAGGACGAGGTCGCCGGAGTGCGTCTCCCGGTGCTCGGCCCGCTCGACGAGCTCGGCTGTCCGCGCCTCGAAGCCGCGGCCGAGCGCCTGCCAGCCCGACCAGGCGATCGACCAGAGCGAGCCGGCCGCCCCGCCGCGGGCAGAGGTGTTGCCGGCGAGGACCAGCCGGTGACGGGCGCGGGTCATGGCGACGTAGAGCAGGCGCACGGACTCGGCGCGCTCGAGCCGGAGGCGGCGCTCGACGACGCGGTCGAAGGCGGGCGTGGCGAGCCCGAACAGTCGCAGCTCGAAGCGCCCGTCGAGGCGTTCGGCGACCAGGGCTTCCTCGTGGTTTCTCGGGCGGCCGCGCCGGGTCAGGGCGGGCAGGTAGACCTCGTCGAACTCGAGCCCTTTGGCGGAGTGCACGGTGAGGACGCGGACGGCGTCCGCGGCGGTCCCCGGGGGGCGGCTCTCGGCGTCCTCGGCCTCGTCGCGCAGGCGCAAGCGGAGCTCGCGCAGCACTGCCTGACGATCGCCGCCGGCAGCGTCGAGGTCGGCGGCGAGCTCCCGGAAGAAACGGTCCAGGTTGGCGAGGCCGAAGGCGCCGAGGTAACGGGCCGCGGTCGTCGCTTCGGGCAGGAAGAGCCGCCGGAGCGTCTCGACGAACTGGTCGGCCGGCAGCAGGTGGGCCGCCCCGCGGGCGTGCGCGAGGGCCTCGAGCGCGGCCGCCGCGGAGAGCTCCCAGCCCGCGACGCGCTCGAGGCCGGGCACCGGTGGCAGCTCGCCCGCGACCGCGGTGAGCTCTGCGCGCAAGCGCTCGAGGAGCGGCCCGTCGGGTCCTTCGAGGGTGGCCACGAGAGCGGGGACGCCGCGCCGCCAGAGCGGCAGCAGCGCCGCGTCCGGCACGCCGACGAAAGGGGCGCGCAACAGGGTCACGAAGGCGAGGCCGTCGGCCGGGTCGAGCACGGCGCGCACGAGCGCGACCGCGTCGACGACCTCACGGCGACGATAGAAGGACCGGTCCTTCTCGACCACGAACGGGATGTCCGCCTCGCGCAGGGCGCGCAGGTACTCGTCGACGTCGCCGGACCGGAAGAGCAGGGCACGCTCGGACCAGCTGGCCTCGGCTCGGCGCAGGCGCCGCTCGGCGAGATCGCGCGCGATGGCCGCCGCCTCGAGGCGCGCCGAGGTGGCCGCGGAGGTCGACGTCGGCTGGCCACGCAGCGCATCGGCCGCGGCGGAGGGCCAGACCTCGACCGGGGCTGCGTCCGCCGAGCGCGCCGCGGCCCCGTCGCCGGCCTCGGGCCCGGGCTGGAGCGCGACGTAGCTCGGCTGCAGGCCGGCCTCCGGCACCATGACCTGCGCGATCAGTGCATTGACCTCGGCGAGCAGCGGCCGGTCGGAACGGAAGTTGACGGTCAGCTCGAGCCGCTCTCCACCCTGCGCGACGAGCCGCGCGAGGAACGCCTCGTAGGCGTCGAGACGGGCGCTGCGCCAGCCGTAGATGGACTGTTTCGGGTCGCCGACCACGAACAGGCCGGGGCGCTCGGCGGGCTCGCCATCGAGGGCGAGTCGCTCGACCAGGCGGCACTGCAGCTCGTCGGTGTCCTGGAACTCGTCGACCAGAAACTGGCGGATACGGCGGCGCTCGCGGCGCGCCACGCTCTCGTCGGCGAGCAGGCGGTCGGCGGCGGCGAGCAGCTCCTGGAAGGAGAGCGCGCCTTCCCGGCGCAGGCGCTCGCGGACCTCTCCGAGCAGGGGCGAGAACGCATCGCGTGCCGCGCGCCAGGCGGCGGGATCGAGGGCCGCGACGTGGTCGAGGAGGCGCGTCAGGCGCACCGCTCGTTCGAGGCAGTCTTCGAGCGCGGAACCGAGCGCTTCGCGCTCGCCCTCGCCGACCGCGTTCGCGGAGCGCGCGCCGAAGCGCCGGACGGCGGCCGCCGGCCCGGCCTCGGCCGTCGCGAGGCGCTGGAGGGCAGCGAGCGCTCCGGGGCCGGTCGTCGTCACCGCCTCGAGCGCTGGACGCAAGGCGGGGAGCGCTTCGCCGAGAGCACGCGCGATCTTCGAGCCCTTCGGAATCGCGTCGAGCGGCGGCAGCTCGGCGGCGAGCGCGTCAGCCGCTGCGCCGAGGCGTGCGGCCAGGGCCACGATGGCCGGCGCGGAGAAGGGGTCGCCGGCGAGGTCTGCCGAGGTCAGGCCGCCCGCGAGGGCGCGCTGGAGCGCCTCGGCGAGCGCGGCGCTGTCGACCCCTCCGGCGAGCGCGAGCCGGCGCAGCGCGGACTCCTCGCCCGCGGCGAAGGCCTCGGGCAGGCGCACCGAGAGGACCTCGAAGATCGCGGCGCGCGCGCGCGTGCCGTCGGCGTCCACCGCAAAGCCCGGGTGGAGCCGGGCCTCGAAGGGATGGCGCGCGAGCAGGCCGAGGCAGTAGGAGTGGATGGTGCGCAGGGCGAGGCCGTCGAGGCGGGAGAGCGTCGCGCGCACGCGAGCGAGTGCTCGCGCGCCGAGGTCGGGCAGCCAGTCCCAGTCCGGCTCGCCACGCAGCCGATCGGAGTCCGCCCCGTTCGCGAGCGCGGCTTCGAGCGCGCCGAGCAGGTCGACCACCTTTTCGGACATCTCGTGGGCGGCCTTCTCCGAGAAGGTCAGCGCGACCACGCCCGAGGCGGCCAGCCCCGCGATCTCCTCCGCGGGGGCGCCGCCGCCGCGCTCCGCGAGCTCGCTCGCCGCGCCCTCCCAGCCCGGGCCGAGCAGCCAGGCGACGATTCGGCGCGCGAGCGTCGTGGTCTTGCCGGAACCGGCGCCGGCCTCCACCGCGAGCGGTCGCGAGAAGTCGGCGACCGCTCGCCGGCGGGCGGCGCCGTCGGCGAGTGGAGCGCGCTCGCTCACGCTCTCCTCCGCGACCCGGCCGGGGGCCGGACCGGCAGGCGCCAGAGCCGGCGCCCCAGGTCCGGCTCGGGCGGCCGATCCACCGTGGACGCTCCCCATTCGAAGAGCCGCCGCCGCTGGCCGGAGTCGCCACGCACGCAGGCCTCGCGGACGTCGCAATCCGCGCAGGCCCTCGGCTCCTCGTTGCGATCGGGCTCCACCACACGCGGCGGAAACAGGCCCGCGGCCCAGCCCTCGAACAGCAGCGCCGCGACCTCCGCGAACGCCGCTCTCGCCGCCTCCGGATCCTCCGGCTCGTAGAGCCCGCCGCGCTCCTCGTCGGGGTCGAGATGGAGGTAGCGGGCGCGGCCGTGCGGAGCCGCGACGGCGAGATAGGCGCCAGCCTGGAGGAAGCGGCCGGCTGCGATCTCGCGCGGGAAATGGGCGGGCGAATCGCCGGGCCTCTTGCCGGTCTTGTAGTCGGTCAGGATCGGGCCGCCCGCCCCGGGGTCGGCCCGATCGACGCGAAAGGAGAGGCGGCGCACGCGCTCCGAGAGATCGCGCAGCTCGACCGTGCCCTCGAGCTCGGCGCCCAGGACCTCGAGCTCGCCTCCGGCGCTCAGCCAGTCCTGCCGCGCGCGTTCGAGCAGAGCCAGCGCGTCCTCGATGAGCGGCTCCTCGAGGCGCCAGGAGGCGAGTCCCTCCCGCTCGAGCAGGTGCGCGGCGAGCCGGCGCAGGTCGCGGCGAAGCTCGCGCGGTGCGGGCCAGGGGGCGCCGAAGGGTCCGGCGGCGAGCGCTTCCTCGAGACGGCTCCGTGGGGCCGGCGCCGCGTCGTCCACGATCTTCTCGAGGGCGTCGTGGACCAGCCGCCCGAGCAGGAGGGGCAGGCCCGGATCCGGCAGGTCGCTCGCGGGCTCGCGCCGCCGCTCGAGCCGCAGGACGCGACGGAGCAGCGTCTGCCAGGGGCAGCGCGCGTAGGCCTCGAGCGTGGTGGCCCAGAGCGGGTCCGCGGGCACCGCACCCGCTCCCAGCTGGCCGAGAAAGGGACCGGTCGCCTGCGCGACGCGGCGCCCTTCGGGCGTCGCCAGGTCGGGATCGACCTCGAGCAGGATCCGGGCCCGGGCCGCCGCCAGCGCGGACGCATCGACGGGACTGCGGATCTCGGCGCGCGCCTCGGCGAGCGCCAGCGGCAGCGAGCGCACCCAGAGGCGGCGGGCGCGCGCGAGCGAATGGCGTTCCCGGGCGACCGCGAGCGTCCGGTCGATGGCCGAGAGCGGCGCCGGCAGCACCGGCGCGATCGGGTCCTCCCGAGCCGCTTCGAGCGCGGCGAGCCCCACCGTCGCGCGCGCGAGCGGGCCCAGGAGCGGCGAGCCGGCGAGCACGGCCCCGTCGTCGTCGGTCTTGCAGTACGAGACGGTCACGGCCGGCGCGGCGGCGAGCAGCTGCCCGAGCAGCAGCTCCTCCTCGCGCAGGCTCTCGTCCTTGACCGGCAGGTCGGGCAGGACCGCGCGCAGGGTCGAGCGCAGGTCGTCCGGCAGCAGCGCGTCCTCGCGGATCGGCCGCGGCCACAGACCGAGGTTGAGCCCGACCAGGAAGAGGTGGTCGAAGGTGCGGCCGCGCGCCTCGGTGACGGTGAGCACCTGGATGCCCGCGCCGGCGCCGCCGACCGGAGCCGAGGCGGCGTCACGGAACGAGTCGGCGAGCAGCTTCGCGACCTCGTCCCGCGTCGCGCGCCAGGCCGCCGGCAGCTCGCTCGAGAGCTTCTCGAGCTCGGCGCGCGCACGCACCGAGGCGGGGTCGCCGGTCGCGAGGAGATCCTCGCCGAGGAGCGCCGAGCCCACGCGCTCGAACAGCCGGCCGAGCGGTTCCTCGTCGGGGCCGGAGACGGCCGCGATGGCGCGCGCCGCGGCGTCGCGAAGCCCCGCGAGCACCGGGCCGGGCACGACCGTACGCGCCGAGCGCTCGCGCCCGTCCTCGTCCTCCACGACGGAACGCGCGGCGGGCAGCGCGACCCCGTCGCGAAGCAGCACGTGGCCGGCGTCGAGGCGGGCGAGCGCCCCGAGCGACGCGGCGCCGACCTGCTCGCAGGCAAGGGCGAGCTCGGCGCTGCCGATTCCCGCGGGTGCGGCGAGCCGGTCGAGCAGCACGGTCCCGGCGAGATCGAGCCAGAGCCCGACCGGGGCCCGCTCGGCGTCGGCGAGCAGGCGGCCGAGGGCGGCCAGACGCTGGGCGAGCGGTGTCAGAGGTCCGCCCTGGCCAGCCCCCGAGAACGGCACGCCGGCGCGCTCGAGCTCGCGCCGGAAGGAGCTGCGATAGCTGTCGAAGGCGCGCACCACGACGCCGATGCGTTCGGAGGGCACGCCGCTCGCCAGCAGGCCCTGGATGCGCCGCGCGACCTCGCGAACCTCGGCCGCCGCGCCGAAAGCGGAGAACAGCTCGAGTCGGACCGCCGCCGAGCCCGGCAGCTCGCGGGCCTCTGCGACCGCCGCCGCGAGGCGCTCGCGCAGGCGGCGGCCGAAGCGCTCCGCGAGCGGGAAGGCCGCGGTCCCGGGCGAGCCGGAGCGTGGAGCGATCGCGACCACGGTCGCCTCCCGCGCGAGCGTCAGCCGCTCGAGCAGGTCGGCGGCCAGGCCGGTGGCGTCGGCGAAGCCGTGGACCACGAAGCGAGCTCCGGGAAGGGCCGCCTCGGCATCGGAAGAGATCGCCTCTGCGGCGCGCCGATGCAGGTCGTGGCCCGCGTCCAGGTTGCCGTCGCGCACCGCGGCGGCGAGCGCCGCGCCGGTGCGCAGGATCGCTTCGGCGCGAGCGCGCGCGCCGGGCGGCAGCGCGGCGGCGCCGATCACCTCGAGCGCGGCGGGCAGGATGCCGGCGTGGAAGCCGGCGTCGAGCAGGTCGCGCAGCGTGCCCTCGAGCGTGGAGAAACCGTCGACCAGGGGCTCGAGCGGCGCGCGCAGCGATTCCTCGCCGCGCGCCAGCCGTCCGACGAGCAGCGGGAGGAGCGCGCCCGCGGCGGGCGCCTCGCGGCCCGCTGCCGCGAGCACGACGAGCGCCAGGCGGCGCAACGTCATCACCTCGACGCCGAGCCAGGCGGCGCGGCGGCGGGCGAGCGTCGCGAGCAGGTGGATGCGGAGGCTGTGGGAAGGGACGACGACCACGACGCGCGCCGAGGGCGCGTCGTTTTGCGCCGCCTCGATCGCCGACAGCACCGCTTCCTCCGCCGCGCGCGGGTCGGGCGCGGCGAGCAGCAGGGAATGCGTGCGCGAGGCCACGGTTCGGGGCAAGATACGGTTTCGATGTCCGAGGGTCAACTCGCGAAGTGGCTCGACGGCCTCGCGGCGCTCGGGGGGCTGGTCTCGGCCGCGGAGGCGGCGGTGGCGGATCTCGAGCGGGGCGTGCTCTTCCGCCACGCGGCCGGCTACCGCGTCGGCGGCGAGCGGCTCGAGCCGGGCGCGGGCGCGCGCTTCGACGCCGCATCGCTGACCAAGCCCTGGATGGCGACGCTCGCGCTCGCGCTCGACCAGGAGGGGAGCCTGCCGCTCGCGACGCCGATCGGCGGACTCGCGCCGCGCGCCGCGCCGGCGCTCGCCGGGTGCACGCTCGAAGACCTCCTCCGCCATCGCACCGGCCTGCCGGCCTGGACGCCGCTCGCGCTACGCCTGGGCCGGCGTCTGCGCGAGCGCGAGGCGTTGCGGGACTTCCTGGCCGGGTGTGCCGGCGCGCCGGGGTTCGAGACGGCGGCGGCCGAGCCGGGCTACAGCGACCTCGGGTACATCCTCTGGGGACTGCTCGCCGAGCAATGCACCGGCCGGAGCCTGGCCGCGCTCCTCGACCGGGAGGTCTGCGCGCCGCTCGGGCTGGCGCCGCTCGGCACGCTCGCCGCGGAGCCCCCGCAGGCCGTCGAGTGCCGGCTCGACAACGGCCGCGAGGTCGAGCTGGCGGCCGGGCAGGGGCTGCGCCTCGCGCGGCAGCGCAGCTTCCTGCGCGGCCAGCCCCAGGACGGCAACGCCCGGGCCCTCGGCTTCCTCAGCGGCCACGCGGGGCTCTTCCTCACCGCCGACGAGCTGCTGGCGCTCGGCCGGGAGTGGCTCGCGCCGGGCAGGCTGCTCAGCCGCGGATCGGTCGCCCGCGCGCTCGCCGACGGCGGGCCCTGGGCGCTCGGCTGGGCACGCGCGAGCGGGGAGGGCTCGTCCGGCCCGGAGCTCGCCGCGACCGGGAGCGCGTTCGGCCACGCCGGCTTCACCGGCGGCAGCCTGTGGATCGACCCGGCGGCGCAGCGGATCTACCTGCTGCTCGCCCATCGCCTCGCGTCGGCGATCGACCTCAATCCGGTCCGCCGCGAGTTCCACCGCCTCGCCATCGAGGCCTTCCCGGCCTGACGGGCCGGCGGCGGCCTCAGCCGCAGAGGACGCTGCCGCCGTTGACGTTGAGGATCTCGCCCGTGATGTGGCGGGCGAGCGGGGAGGCGAGGAAGACGATCGGTCCCGCGACGTCCTCGGCTCGCGCCACGCGCTGGAGCGGGATCGCGGACTCGATCTCCTCGCGCACCGCCGGATCGTCGCGCAGAGCGGCGGAGGACATGTCGGTGTCGACCCAGCCGGGGGCGACGCAGTTGACCCGGATCTCGGGCCCGAGCTCGGCCGCCCAGGCCTTGGTGGCCGAGATGATCGCCCCCTTCGACGCGGAGTAGGGGCTGTAGAACGGCTCGCCGCGCTGCCCGGAGGTCGAGGAGACGTTGACCACGCTCGCCTGCTTGGACAGGCGCAGCAGCGGCAGGGCGTGGCGCAGACACAGGAACGGTCCGCGCACGTTGACGCGCATGGTCGCGATGTAGCGGTCCTCGTCGAACTGCGACATCGGGTTGTGCAGCCAGATGCCGGCGTTGTTGACCAGGCAATCGAGCCTGCCCCACTCGCTCGAGACGTACTGGAACAGCTCCTCGATCTCGGACGGCTCCATGAAATCGCAGGGGAAGCGCCGGTGGTCGCGGGCGGAGATCGCGAACAGCTCCTCGACCAGGGCGGTGGCCTGCTCCTCGTGATCGCGGTAGTGCACGAGCACGGTGGCCCCGGCGCGCGCGAACAGCCGGCTCGCCGCGGCGCCGATGCCGCGGCTGCCGCCGGTGACCAGCACGTGCATGCCATTGAGATCGATCACGGGATCGCCTCCACGATCAGTGCGATGCCCTGCCCACCGCCGATGCACGCCGACGCCACGCCCCGGCCCCCGCCGCGGCGGCGCAGCTCCTTGAGCAGGGTGAGCGTCAGGCGAGCGCCGCTGGCGCCCAGCGGGTGGCCGAGCGCGATCGCGCCGCCGTTGACGTTGAGGCGCTCCTCGTCGAGCTTCATCTCGCGCACGACCGCCACGATCTGGCCCGCGAAGGCCTCGTTGATCTCGAGCAGGTCGAGGTCGGCGAGCTTCAGGCCCGCCTTGTCGAGCGCCGCGCGGATGGCGGGCGCGGGCCCGATCCCCATGCGCGAGGGCTCCACCCCGACCACCGCCCAGGAGAGCAGGCGCCCGAGCGGCCGCCGCCCCAGCTCGGCGGCGCGGCCGGCGGTGGTGAGCAGCAGCATGCAGGCGCCGTCCACGATCCCCGAGGCGTTGCCGCCGGTGACGAAGCTGTCGGGGCCGAACACGGTGGGCAGCCTGGCCAGCGCCTCCACGGTGGTGCCGGGGCGCGGGTGCTCGTCGCGCTCGACGCGGACCGTCTTCTTGCCCTCGCCGACCACCACCGGCGCGATCTCCTCGGCGAGCCGGCCGGCCTCGATCGCCGCCAGCGCGCGCGCCTGGCTGCGCGCCGCGAAGGCATCCTGCTCCTCGCGCGAGATGCCGTAGTCGCGGGCCAGGTTGTTCGAGGTCTGGGCCATGTAGTAGCCGCACACCCCGTCGAGCAGCGACTCCATCATCAGATCCTCGAACTTGGCATGGCCCAGGCGCAGGCCCCGGCGCGCGCCGCGCACCACGAACGGCGCCTGCGACATGTTCTCCATGCCGCCGACCAGGCAGGTGGTGGCCTCGCCGGCGAAGATCAGGTGGGCGCCGGAGAGGATGGCCTGGATGCCGGAGCCGCACAGGCGGTTGACGGTCAGCGCGGGCACCTCCTTGGGAACGCCGGCCTTGAGCCCGACGTGGCGGGCGCCGTAGATGGCGTCGCCCGAGGTCTGCAGCGCGTTGCCGACCACGACGTGGTCGACCGCGGCGGGATCCAGCCCGGTGCGCTCGAACAGGGCGCGCGCGGCGCGCGCGCCGAGCTCGTTGGCGGAGAGCTCGGAGAAGGGGCCGAGGAATTCGGCCATCGGCGTACGCACGCCGTCGATCAGGACGAGGTCGCGGGTTTCCATCGTGAAGGTCGGCTCCGTGATCGGGGCCGGGGCGCCGGGCTCCGGTGCGGAGCCGGGAGGTCGTGCCGGGCAGCGATCGATGCGAGGTTATCGCATCGCGTGGCGCGCCCAGTAGCCGAGGCACTTGTAGGCCAGCTTCGCGGCCACGAAGTCCGAGGCGGGCTGTCCGCCGATCGGCGCGAGCTCGACCAGGTCCATGGCCACCACGGTCTTGGCCTCGAACAGCCGGGCGAGGAGCCGGAGGGTGGGGTGCCAGGCGCCTCCGCCGGGCTCCGGAGTGCCGGTAGCGGGCACCAGCGAGGGATCGAAGTAGTCGATGTCGAAGGTCAGGTAGACGTGCTCGGGCAGGGTCGCGAGCAGGCGCTCGAAACGCTGCCCTTCGAGCTCGTCGAGCTCGTGCGCCCAGACGATCGGCACGCCCGCCTCGTGCGCGAACTCGGCCTCCTCCTTCGACAGCGAGCGGATGCCGATGGGCAGGCTGGCCAGCCGCTCGTCGTGCACGCGCCGCATCACCGCGGCATGGCTGTACGGCGTGCCCTCGAACTCGGCGCGCAGGTCGGCGTGGGCGTCGAACTGCACGACTCCGATCTCGCCGTGGACGGCGTGGGCGGCCCGGATCGGCGCCAGGCTGAGGCTGTGCTCGCCACCCAGGGTGAGCAGGAACTTGCCCGCCGCCAGGTGCCGCCGGCACTCCTCCTCCAGCTCGGACAGGGCGTCGCCCAGGTCGAAGGCCTCGGGCAGGAAGGGCGGCAGCGTCGCGATGCCCATCTCCGCCGGCTCGAAGCGCAACTCCTCGTCGTAGAGCTCCATGGCCTGGGAGGCGCGCAGGATCGCGGCCGGGCCCGCGGAGGTCCCCTTGCCGTAGGAGACGGTACGCTCGAACGGCACCGGCAGCACCGCGACGCGCGCGGTGGCGTAGGTGGAGAGGTCGTCGGGCAGCAGGCCGAAGTTGGTCGGAAGCGACGGCATGGCGAGCGATTCTCCCACAGGCGTTGCCCGCCGACGGCGTCGCGCGCGCCGGGGAGCCGGGCGCGCGAGCCCGGGATGCGGGCGGCGATCGGGAGGAGAATGGGGGCGTGCTGCTCGCTCCGGCGCTGCGCGCGCGTCTCGCCCAGGCCCGGAAGCTCGTGGTCTTCAGCGGAGCCGGCGTCTCCCAGGAGAGCGGCCTCGGCACCTTCCGCGGTCCGGGCGGGCTCTGGGAGCGCTTCCGGCCCGAGGATCTCGCCACGCCGGAGGCCTTCGCGCGCGACCCCGGGCTGGTCTGGCGCTGGTACGCGAGCCGCTTCGAGGCGATGCGGGAGGCGCGGCCCAACCCCGCCCACCTCGTCATCGCGAGATGGGGCGGGCGCTTTCCGTCCTTGGTGGTCGTGACGCAGAACATCGACCGTCTCCACCAGCGGGCGGGCTCCCGCGACGTGCTCGAGCTCCACGGCACCATCTGGGAGTCGCGCTGCACGGGCTGCCGGCGGACGCGGGCGACCGTGGAGCTGCTCGCCGAGGCCGGGGGCACCCTGCCGCCGCTCCCCTGCGCCTGCGGTGGCCGCTACCGTCCGGCCGTGGTCTGGTTCGGCGAGCGCCTGCCCGAGCAGGTCTTCGCGCGCGCCCTCGACGAGGCCCGTAGCTCGGATGCCCTGATTGCCGTCGGCACCTCGGCCACGGTCTGGCCCGCGGCGGGCCTGATCGAGGAGGCATGCGCGGCGGGCGCCCTGGTGGTGGAGGTCAACCGCGAGCCCTCGGCGCTGTCCGGGCTCGCGGCGGTGGCGCTCGCGGGCGCGGCGGGCGAGGTCCTGCCCGCGCTCGAAACGGAGCTCGGGGCGTGGCCGACGCGCGCCTGATCCGGGAGCTGCCGCCCGACGAGCGGCCGCGCGAGCGGCTGCTCGAGCGCGGCGCGGCGACGCTGGGCGACGCCGAGCTGGTCGCGGTGCTCCTGCGCACCGGGTGCCGCGGGAGCTCGGCGCTGGACGTCGCGCGCGGGCTCCTGGCCGGCCTGGGCGGGCTCGCCGGCCTGGCGTCGGGCTCGCCCCGCGCGTTCGCCACGCGCGGGCTGGGAGGCGCGAAGGCCGCCACCCTGCTCGCGGCGGTCGAGGTCGGCCGGCGGCTGGCGCGCGCCGAGATCGCCGAGCGGGAGCCGCTGGCGCGGCCGGCCGCGGCTGCGAGCTACCTCGTCCTGCGCTACGGCACGCGCGACCAGGAGGTGCTCGGCGCGCTCTATCTCGACACCCGCCACCGGCTGCTCGCCGAGCGCGAGCTCTATCGCGGCGCGCTCGGCCGCGCCGCGGTCGAGCCCCGGCTCGTGCTCAAGGAGGGGCTCCTGGTCGGGGCCGCCGCCTGCATCGTCTTCCACACCCATCCGAGCGGCGATCCTTCGCCCTCGGCGGAGGATCTCGCGTTCACGCGCCGGCTCGCGGAGGCGTGCGAGATCGTCGGCATCCGGCTCGTCGATCACCTCGTGCTGGGCGCCGTCGGGCGCTGGGTCTCGCTCGCGGAGCGCGGCGGCTGGTAGGCGGGAGGGTGAGAAGATCGTGCACGGGGAGGGGCGCGCGTGCGGCGCATCGTGACCAGGCGGCGGGGAGGCACGGGCGAGCTCGTCCTGGGCCTCGCGGCAGAACGCAATCTGCGCTGGGCGGCGGTGGAGCTCACCGGCGTCGCCGAGGAGGCGCGCCGCCGCCACGACCTCTCTCCGGTCGCCGCCGCCGCCCTGGGCCGAGCCCTGGCGGGCGCCGTGCTGCTGCAGCGAATCTCGGCCCGCTCCTGCCGACGGCTGATCGTCACGGTGACCGGCGACGGCCCTCTGGGACGCGTCGTGGCGGAGGCGGACCACCGGGGCGACCTGCGCGGCCGGGTCGGCAATCCCGCGGTCGAGGTGCCGCGCGGAGCCGACGGCCGGCTGACCGTGGCCGCCGCCGTCGGGCGCGGTCACCTCAAGGTCTTCCGCGAGCTCGCCGACGGCAGCTCCTGGGAGAGCCAGGTCGAGCTCGTGACCGGCGAGATCGGCGTCGATCTCGCGCACTACCTCGAGCAGAGCGAGCAGGTGCAGTCGGCGGTGCTGGTCGGCGTGCTGGAGGGACCGGAGGGCGTGCGCGCCGCCGGGGGCATGGTGGTCGAGGCGCTGCCCGGGGCTCCGGCCGCGGCCCTGGCGACGCTCGAGGCCAACCTCGGCGCGCTCACCGGCGTCTCCCGCCTGCTCCTGGCCGGCAGCGTCGAGGGGCTGCTCGAGGCCGTGCTCCGCGGTCTGGAGCGCGAGGCCGCCGAGCGCTCCGAGGTCCGCTTCCACTGCAGCTGCCGGCGCGACGTGCTGCTGCCCAAGCTGGTCGCGCTCACCGCCGAGGAACGCGCCGAGCTCGCCGACGAGCGCGGGCTGATCGAAGCCCAGTGCGCCTTCTGCGGCGCCCGCTACCACTTCTCGAGCGGTGAGCTGGACGCCCAGTGAGCGACATCGGCTGATAGTCTTCCGCGGTCCGAGGCGGCGATGGGGACCTACTACCTCAGCACTCCGATCTACTACGTCAACGACCTGCCGCACATCGGCCACATCTACACCACGCTGGTGGCCGACACGCTGGCGCGCTACCGGCGCATGGCGGGCGACGACGTCTTCTTCCTCACCGGCACCGACGAGCACGGCCAGAACATCGAGCGCGCCGCGGCGCGCCAGGGCATCCGGCCGATCGAGCTCGCCGATCGCGTCGTCTCGCGCTACCACGACCTGTGGCGGCGCTTCGACATCACCCACCAGGACTTCGTGCGCACCACGGAGCCGCGCCACCGGCGCGGCGTCGAGGAGATGGTCCGCCGCATCGCGGCCGCGGGCGATCTCTACGTCGCGCCCCACGAGGGCTGGTACTGCAGCTCGTGCGAGACCTTCTACACCGAGAAGGAGCTCGGCCAGCCCGGCAATCTCTGCCCGACCCACGACCGCGCCACGGAATGGAAGTCGGAGGAGAACGTCTTCTTCCGGCTCTCGAAGTACGAGCGGCCGCTGCTGGAGTGGATCGACTCGGGGGCGCCGGCGATCCAGCCCGAGAGCCGGCGCAACGAGGTGCGCGCCTTCGTCGAGCAGGGGTTGCGCGACCTCTCGGTGTCGCGCGCCGCGCTCGAGTGGGGCATCCCGTTCCCCGGCCGGCCGGGCCAGACGGTCTACGTCTGGCTCGACGCGCTCTCGAACTACGTCAGCGCGCTCGGCTTCGGCGCTCCGGCGGGCGCGGGCGGGGACCTGTACGAGCGCTACTGGGAGCGCGGCGATGTCCGCCTGCACCTGATCGGCAAGGACATCATCCGCCACCACTGTGTCTACTGGCCGGCGTTCCTGATGTCGGCGGGCGTGCCGCTGCCCACCATGATCTGGGCGCACGGCTGGTGGCTGCGCGACCAGAAGAAGATGTCCAAGTCGGTCGGCAACGTGGTGCGTCCGGACCACCTGGTCGAGCGCTTCGGGCCGGACGCCCTGCGCTACTTCCTGTTGCGCGAAATGGTCTTCGGCCAGGACGCGAGCTTCTCCGACGAGGCCTTCGTCGAGCGTTACAACAGCGACCTCGCCAACGACCTCGGCAACACCGCGAGCCGGCTGGTCACGCTCTCGCGCCAGGCCTTCGGCGGCCGCACGCCGCCCGTGCCGTGCGACGACAATCCGCTCATCGCGCTCGCCGCCGAGGTGGTCGCCGAGTACCGGCAGGCGATGGACGGCCTCGCCTTCCAGGGCGCCCTGCGCGCTCTCTGGCGGCTGCTCGCGGAGGCGAACCAGTACCTGGTCGCGCGCGAGCCGTGGAAGACGATCAGGTCCGAGGGCGCGAGCGACGCCCTCTCGCGCGTGCTCTGGAACGGGCTCGAGAGCGTGCGCATCGTGGCCACCGGGCTGCTGCCGTTCATGCCCACCCTGGCGCCCAGGGTGCTGGCCGGGATCGGCGTGGCGGAGGCGCGGGGCTCGCTCGCCGCGCTCGCCTGGGGCGGGCTGCCGACCGGCCGCGAGCTCCCGGCGCTCGAGCCGCTCTTTCCCCGTATCGACAAGGAGAAGTACATGTCCGAGATCCCGACGCCTCCGCCCGCGCCGACGCCGGCGCCGGAGGCCGCGCCCCCGGCCGGTGCGGTACCGCAACCGGGCGCGGCCGCCGCGGCCGCCGCGCCGGCCAACGTCGCGAACGTCATCGACATCCAGCAGTTCGGAGCGGTTGAGCTCAAGGTCGGGCAGGTGCTGCTGTGCGAAGCGGTGCCGAAGTCCGAGAAGCTGCTGCGGATGATGGTGGACGTCGGCGAAGGCGCGCCGCGCCAGCTCGTGGCCGGCATCGCGAAGGCTTACCGGCCCGAGCAGCTCACCGGCACGCAGGTGGTGATCGTCGCCAACCTGAAGGCCGCGAAGCTGATGGGGCTGGAGTCGAACGGCATGGTGCTGGCGGCGACCCAGGCCGACGGCCAGCCGGTCCTGTTGCGCCCCGAAACCGCCGTCGCGCCGGGCACGCGCGTCAAGTGACCGCGCCCCCGCGCGGCCCGCAGGGCCGCGCCAGCGCGAGCGCGAAGCGCCCGGAGCGACCGGGCTCGAAAGGCCTCCAGAGAAGGGAGGGCTCGCGCGGCGACGGTGGCGCGGCGCGGCCGAGGCGAGGTCGGGAGGCGGAGAGACTCGGTCGCGAGATCGGGGACGCGCCTCCGGGCCGCTCGATGCAACGGACTCGCGACCCACGCCGCGCCCGCGGCCCCTTCTATGGAAGCTTCGGTTTCTCGATCGCAGGCGCAGGGCACTCCGGTGAGGCGGGAGCCGGATGCTGATCGACTCGCACTGTCACCTGCAGCACTTCGAGCTCGACGAGCGGCGCGCGGCGCTGGCCCGCGCGCGGGAGCGGGGGGTCGAGGGCTTCCTGATCCCGGCGGTGCGGCTGGCGGAGGCGGACGATCTGCTCGCGTTCTGCGACTCCGAGCCGGGAGTCTGGTGCGCGCTGGGGGTGCATCCCCACGACGCGGCGAGCTGGGCGCCGGGCGACGAGCGCCGGCTGCGCGAGCTGTTCGCGCACCCGAAGGCAGTCGCGGTGGGGGAGTGCGGGCTCGACTTCTTCTACGACCACGCACCGCGCGAGGCCCAGGAGCGGGTCTTCCGCGCCCAGATCGAGGTCGCGCTCGAGGCGGGGCTGCCGGTGGTGGTCCACAACCGGGACTCCAACGACGCGATGCTCGCCATCCTCGAGGACCCGGCGTACGCGGGCCTCGCCGTCGATCTCCACTCCTTCGCGGGCGGCCTCGACATGGCGCGCCGCGCGATCCCGCTCGGCTGCTGGTTCGGGATCTCCGGCATGGTCACCTTCCCCAAGGCCGACAACGTGCGCGAGGTCCTGCCCGAGCTCCCCCGCGACCGCCTCCTGGTCGAGACCGACACTCCCTACCTGGCGCCGGTGCCCCATCGCGGCAAGAGGAACGAGCCCGCCTACGTGGTCGAGGTCGCCGACCGCCTGGCGGCGGAACTGCGCCAGGCGCCGGACGCGCTCCGCGACCTCACGACCGCGAACTTCCACCGGCTGTTCGGTCGGACTCAGGAGCCGGCGGCATGATGGGCGGTCGCGCGACGATGGCGAGCTGGGTCGCGGCCGCCTTCGCTGTCGCCTGGGCGGCGCTCCTTCCCGGACGAGTCGAGGCTGCCGACCCTCGACTGGAGAGATGGAATCGAGAGCTCGGCGAAGCCGTCGAGCAGATTCGGGCGGGGAGTCCAGAGAAGGCGATCCGCAAGATCGACCGACTCCTCGCGGAGTTCGTCGATGTCGCCGGACCGGGCGAGGAGAACGCAAAGGACATCGGCACCATGCTCGTCTATCGGGCAGTCGCGAAGCAGGCTGCCGGTCGGCCGCAAGACGCCGAATGGGACTGGGACCTCGCGTCGAATTTCCGCTCCGACATCGAGGCCCTCAACTTGAAGCCGTTCGGCGAGGCGGGCCAGGCCCTGCTGGACTACGCTGCAGAGTGGATCCATCCGGCAGAGAGGGGCTACGAGTTGGACGCCCGCTGCGCAGTCGAGGACTGTTGGCCGATCACGCCGCCCAAGGCGATCAAGAAGCCCAAACCGATGTTCACGCGCGGCGCCAGACACTTCAAAGTGAAGGGAGACCTCGTCGTTCAGGTCGTGATCGATGCCGAGGGTCGGCCGAGGCACCCGCGAGTCGTTACAGAGCTACCAGCGCCGAGCTTGAGCTTCACCGCTCTCGAGACGCTGCGAGAGTGGCGCTTCGAACCCGCCATGGTGGGTGGCCGACCTGTCTCCGTTCCCTTCACGCTGACAATCCACTACGATCCCCGATAATCGCCGGGGCCGCGGGCCTCACACCGGGTTCGGCACGTCGATGAACTCGTGGTCGAGGCCGAATCGGGTGGCGAGGTGGTCGCCCAGGGCGCGGATGCCGAGGCGCTCGGTGGCGTGGTGGCCGCAGGCGAGGTAGTGGATGCGGGCGTCGCGCGCGACGTTCATCACCCACTCCGCGGCCTCGCCGGTGACGTAGGCGTCGAGCCCGGCGGCGATCGCCGCGTAGAGCTCGCCCTGGGCGCCGCCCGAGACGATGCCCACGGTCGAGACCGGGTCGGGCCCGGACAGGAAGGCGAGCGGCTCCTGGCCGAACAGCGTTCGGCAACGGGCGAGCAACTCGGCGGCCGGGAGCGGCTCCGGATAGCGGCCGCGGCAGCCGACCGGCGCTCCGTGGTACTCCGCGAACGGCTCGATCGAGTAGAGGCCGAGGCCCTTCGCCGCGAGCGCGTTGTTGCCGAGCTCCGGGTGGCGGTCGAGCGGCAGGTGGTAGGCCACCAGGTGCAGCCCGGGCTCGATCAGGGCGGCCAGGCGGCGGCGGCGGAAGCCGACCAGCGGCTGGGCCGCGAGCGACTCCCAGATCAGGCCGTGGTGGACGAGGATCGCGTCGGCGCCGGCCTCGCGCGCGCGCTCGAACAGCTCGACGCAGGCCGAGACGCCGGTCGCGATCCGGCGCACCTCGCGCGTGCCCTCGACCTGCAGGCCGTTGGGGCCGAAGTCCCGGCCCGACTTCGCGTCGAGGAGCTGGTCGCAGTAGTCGACGAGGGTGCCGATCTCCATGGCGTGGAGATTCTCACCGAAGAGGCTTCCAGAGAAGGGGAGCCCGAGCTGGGCGGCTCGGGCTCCGAGTCGCGGTCGGCGCCTGACGCGCGGCCGGGACGCCCCGAGATGGCGAAAGGGGCCGGCACCTCGCGGCCCGGCCCCTCTTCCTTCAACAGAACGCCTTTGCCTTGCCTTCGGGGCGCTCCAGGGGCGCACCGAAGCGGAGAGATCCGCGCCTACCGGCGCGGGCCGCGGCCGTGGCCGCCACCGTGCCCGCCGCGTCCGCCCCGGCGGTCGCGGTCGCCGCCGCGCCCGCCCC
>Ga0079037_100000366_pt1 | contig 19835 bp, 11 predicted proteins | sample Mud3Dept4metaG_FD_71479 | JGI IMG/M metagenome (GOLD analysis project Ga0079037, IMG submission 71479) | Freshwater wetland microbial communities from Ohio, USA, analyzing the effect of biotic and abiotic controls - Mud 3 Core 4 Depth 4 metaG | ecosystem: Environmental > Aquatic > Freshwater >... | reverse complement strand
GGCGGCAGCAACCGGCGGGCGTTCGCATACTGCGCGGCGGAAACACCGACCGACACCGGTTCGCTGCCGGCAATGGCCGTGGCGACCGCGACGAATGCTTGCTGGGCGGGTTTGCCGCCGAGGCGCCAGTTGTCCGTACGCTCGGGCCAGAGCATCCAGCAACCGGCATGGGGCTCGAACTCGCCCGGCATGCGGTAGCCGTCGCGACGCGGGTCGCTGTCGAGGGTTCGGGTCATCGCAACCGCCGGTTCCAGGTCAGGGTTGGGAGCGATGGTACCGCGATTCAGACGCGCACAGAGCGCAGCCGCAGAGCGTTGCTGATCACGCTGACGGAACTCAGGGACATGGCGGCCGCGGCGAAGGCCGGCGTCAGCAGCAGGCCCGCGACCGGGTACAGCGCACCGGCGGCCAATGGCACGCCGAGCGCGTTGTAGCCGAACGCGAACACCAGGTTCTGCCCGACGTTGCGCATGGTGGCCTCGCTCAGGCGCAGTGCGCGCGGCAATCCATGCAGGTCGCCGCTCACGAGAGTCACGCCAGCGGTCTGCCTGGCAATGTCGGTGCCGCCGCCCATGGCGATGCCGACGTCTGCCTCGGCGAGGGCGGGAGCGTCATTGATCCCGTCGCCGGCCATCGCGACCGTATGGCCGGCCGCGCGCAGTTCGCGGATACGCGTCGCCTTCTGCCCGGGCAGTACGCCTGCCGCGACGTCCTCGATGCCGAGCTGCGCCGCCACCGACTGCACGGACTCCGCGTGGTCGCCGGACAGGATCACCAGACGCAGGCCGTCGGACTTGAGCCGCTGTACCACATCCCAGGCCTCAGGCTTGAGTGGATCGGCCACGCCGAGCAGGCCCACGGGCACGCCGTCGAGCCCGACATAGATCACTGTCTGCCCGAGCGACCGCAACCGCCGTGCCTCGGGCTCGAGCGACTGGGCATCCACGCCCGCCTCCGCCATGAGCGCCGCATTGCCGACGGCAACGTTGCGCAGCTGCACCACGCCCAGCGCACCTTTGCCGGGCATCGCCCGGAAGCCGTAGCTGCGTCCCAGCTTCAGGCCCCGTGCCTTCGCCGCAGTGACGACCGCGCCAGCCACCGGATGCTCGCTGGCCTGCTCGAGGCTCGCGGCAAAACGCAGCAACTCGGCCTCCGCGATGCCGTCCACCGGGATCACGCTCACGACCTCGGGCCGACCGACCGTGAGCGTGCCGGTCTTGTCGAGAACGATGGTGTCCACGTCGCGCAGGCGTTCGAGCGCCTCGGCACTGCGGAACAGCACTCCGGCCTGGGCTCCTCGCCCCATCGCGACCGTCATGGACATTGGCGTGGCCAGACCAAGCGCGCAAGGGCAGGCGATGATCAGCGTGCTCACCGCGACTACCAGCGCGTGGGCGAACCGGGGTTCCGGTCCGAACGCCCACCAGCCCAGCGCTGCAAGCAGCGCGACAGCCACGACCGAGGGCACGAACCAGGCCGACACGCGATCGGCGAGACCCTGCACCGGAGCACGGCTGCGCTGGGCCTCCGCGACCGTCTGCACGATGCGCGCGAGCAGCGTCTCGCTGCCGACGCGTTCCGCCCGCATCACGAACGAAGCCGTTCCATTCAAGGTGCCGCCGATGACGGCATCGCCCGGCGCCTTGCCCACCGGCAGCGACTCGCCGGTCACCATGGATTCGTCCACCGAGCCACGCCCTTCGAGCACGACTCCGTCCACCGGCACTGTCTCGCCGGGCCGGACGCGCAAACGATCGCCGACGCGCACGTCCGAGAGCGGCACGGACGCTTCGTGGCCGGCGTCCTCGAGGCGCAGCGCTTCCTTCGGCGCGAGATCGAGCAGCGCGCGTAGCGCCGCGCCAGTGCGGTGGCGGGCGCTCAACTCGAGCACCTGGCCGAGCAGCACCAGCGTGACGATCGCCGCAGCCGCCTCGAAATACAGCGACGGGTGATCGCCGTGCCGGAAGGCAGGCGGGACGACCCCGGGCACCAGCGTCGCAAGCACACTGAACCCGTAGGCCACGATGACGCCGAGCCCGATCAGCGTGAACATATTCGGGCTGCGATTGACGACCGAGCGCCAGCCTCGCTCCAGCAGCGGCCAGCCGCACCACAGCACCACGGGTGTCGCGAGCAGCAGTTGCAGCCACGACATGCTGAGTCCAGCCACGCTGCCGTGCAGCAGTCCACCCATCGCCGCCATCTCGACCGCGACCAGCGGTACCGTGAACCCGAGTGCGACCCAGAACCGGCGACGCATGGCGATGAGTTCGGGATCCTCGACGTCCCCGGCGAGCGGCATGGCAGCCTCGAGGGCCATGCCGCACTTCGGGCACGTCCCCGGCACCGGGCTCTCGACGCCCGGACACATCGGGCAGAAATATGCCGCACCGCTGCTGCGCGCCGCCGCGGCGGCCGCCGGCCCGGCCGCTGCGCCCGCGGCATGACAACAAGCCAGGGTCTGTGCCGGGGCTGCTGGTGCCGGCGCGTGACAGCAATCAGCCGCCTTGGCCTGCGGCACTGCCGTCGCCGAGGCATGACAGCAGTCGCGCGACTTGGCGTCCGTCGTGGGCTCCGGCACCGCCGGTGTGTGGCAGCAGTCGTGACCCTGTTTGCCGTGTGCGTTCATGGCGCAGATTCTACGCCCGTCGGAGTTTCCAGCCATTCACGATCAGGTACAGCGACGGCAGGATCACCAGCGTCAGGACCGTTGCCGTCACCATGCCGCCCACCATGGGCGCGGCGATGCGCCGCATCACCTCCGAACCCGTGCCCGAGCCCCACATGATCGGCAGCAGGCCGACGATCACCGTGATGACGGTCATGAGCTTCGGCCGCAGACGCAGCAGCGCGCCTTCGACGATCGCGTCGTGCAGTTCCTGCAGCGTCGGTGCCCGCCCCTCCGCGGCCGCACGTCCGCGCCGCTCGGCCCAGGCATGCTCGAGGTACATGATCATCACGACCCCGGTCTCGGCAGCCACGCCCGCTAGGGCGATGAACCCGACCGCCGCGGCGATGGAGAGATCGTAATCGAGCAGGTACAGCAGCCACACGCCGCCCACCAGCGCGAACGGCAGGGCACCCAGGATCAGCAGCACGTCGCTGGTCCTGCGGAAGTTGAGGTACAGCAGCAGCACGATGATCGCGAGCGCCAGCGGCACGACCAGCTTCAGCCGCTCCGCCGCCCGCTCGAGGTACTCGTACTGGCCTGACCAGCCGAGACTGTAGCCAGGCGGCAGCTCGAGTTCCGCGACGACGCGCCGCTTGGCTTCCTCGACGTACCCGCCCAGGTCGCGACCCTGGAGGTCCACGAACACCCAGCCGGAGGGCCTGGCGTTCTCGCTGCGGATCATCGCCGGCCCGTCGTTGACGCCCACGCGCGCCACGTCGGCCAGGGTGACGTTCGCTCCCGTCGGCGCGACGATCGGCAAGGCACGGAGCGCCTCGAGCGAATCACGAAAGTCCTGCGGGTAGCGGAGGTTGACGGGATACCGCTCGAGGCCTTCCACCGTGTAGCTCACCGTCATGCCGCCCACGGCACTCGCGACGATGTCCTGCACGTCCCGGATGTTGAGGCCGTAGCGCGCCGCTGCCACGCGGTCGATGTCCACGTCGATGTAGCGTCCGGTGGCGGTGCGCTCCGCATACACCGCGATCGTGCCTTCCACAGCGCGCAGAATCTCCTCGATGCGCTGGCCAAGCTGTTGGATGACCGCGAGGTCCGGCCCCATGATCTTGATACCGACGGGTGTGCGGATGCCGGTGGCGAGCATGTCGATGCGGGTCTTGATCGGGTAGCCCCAGGCGTTCGACAGGCCCGGGAACTTCACCAGCGCGTCCAGCTCGGCCTTGAGCTTCTCCGGCGTCATGCCCGGCCGCCACTGGTCGCGCGGCTTGAGCTTGATCGTGGTTTCGAACATCTCGATCGGCGCCGGGTCCGTCGCAGTCTCGGCGCGCCCCGCCTTGCCGAATACGCGCTCGACCTCGGGCACGGTTCGGATCAGCTTGTCCGTCTGCTGCAGCAGCGCGCGAGCGGCATCCGTGGACAACCCGGGCAGCGTCGTGGGCATGTAGAGGAGGTCGCCCTCGTCCAGTTCCGGCATGAACTCACTGCCAAGCTTCGACGCCGGCCAGAGCGTTGCCACGACCAGCGCAACCGCGACGGCCGACACCGCCCACGGCGCCTTCAGCGCCAGCTCGAGGAACGGGCGATAGGCGGCCATGGCCACCCGGTTGACGGGATTGTCCGTCTCGGGGCGTATGTTGCCGCGCACCAGCCAGTAGATCAGCACCGGCACCAGCGTGATCGAGAGGACCGACGCCCACACCATTGCATAGGTCTTGGTGTAGGCGAGCGGCGCGAACAGCCGGCCCTCCTGGGCCTCGAGCGTGAACACGGGCAGGAACGACAGCGCGACGATCATCAGCGAGAAGAACAACGGTGGCCCCACCTCGCGGCAGCCCTCGTAGATCGCCTCCAGACGCCGCTTCTCGTCCGGCATGCCGTGCTCGAGCTTGCGATGCACGTTCTCGATCATGACGATCGCCGCGTCCACGAGCGTGCCGATGGCAATGGCGATGCCGCCGAGCGACATGATGTTCGCGTTGATGCCCTGCAGGTGCATGACGATGAACGCCGACAGCACGGCAATCGGCGTCACGATCACGACGATCAGGCCCGAGCGCAGGTGATAGAGGAACACGAAGCACACCAGCGCCACGACGATGAACTCGTCGATGAGCTTGCGGTTCAGGTTGTCAACCGCCCGCTGGATGAGCGATGAGCGGTCGTACGTCTCGACGATCTCGACGCCCTCGGGCAGGCCGGCACGCAGCTCGTCGAGCTTCGCCTTGACGCGGCGGATGGTGTCGCGCGCATTCTCGCCGTTGCGCATGACGATCACACCGCCGACAGCCTCGCCTTCGCCGTCGAGTTCGCCGATGCCGCGGCGCATTTCCGGACCGATGCGCACCTCCGCGACATCCCGCAGCAGTACCGGCGTTCCGCCCTTGGTCGCCATCACTGGGATGCGCTCGAGGTCCGCGATGCTCGTGACGTAGCCGGTGGCGCGCACCATGTACTCTGCCTCGGCCATTTCGATGACCGAGCCGCCGACCTCCTGGTTGCCCGCGCGGATCGCCTGCTCGACCATCATCAGCGAGAGTCCGTAACCGCGCAGTCGCAGCGGGTCCACGACCACCTGGTACTGCTTCACCATGCCGCCGATCGTGGCGACCTCCGCTACGCCGTCGAGCGCCTGCAGCTCGTATTTCAGGAACCAGTCCTGGATCGAGCGCAGCTGCGCAAGATCGTGCTTGCCCACGCGGTCGGCCAGCGCGTACTGGTAGATCCAGCCGACTCCGGTCGCGTCCGGCCCAAGTGCCGGGCGTACACCTTCGGGCAATCGCGCTGCAGCCTGGCTGAGGTACTCCAGGACGCGCGAGCGTGCCCAGTACGGATCCGTGCCGTCCTCGAACAGCACGTTCACGAACGAGTCGCCATAGAACGAGTAGCCGCGCACGGTCGTGGCACCCGGCACCGAGAGAAGTGCCGTGGTGAGCGGATAGGTCACCTGGTCCTCGACCAGGCGCGGCGCTTGCCCGGGATAAGGCGTGCGTACGATGACCTGCACGTCGGACAGATCGGGCAAAGCGTCCACGGGCGTGCGCAGGAAGGAATAGACGCCGATTGCGGTGAGCATCGCCGAGAGCAGCAGTACCACCGTCCGGTTCTCGAGCGAAGCCCTGATGATCGCGTTGATCATGGCGTCGACTCACCCAGCCGCTCGAAACCCGCCCGCAGGTTCGCCTCGGAATCGAGCAGGAACTGGCCGGCGACGACTACCACCTCGCCCGCCGCGAGCCCTTCGCGGATGGCGACGCGGTCACCGCTCTCTGGGCCGGCAACTACGCGCCGCGGCGCGAAGCGGCCTGCACCGAGTGCAACGACCACTCGATCTTCGGTACCGCCGCGAATGAGCGCGTTGCGCGGAATCATCACGGCCGGCTCACCTGCCTCGCCCACCAGCGTGACGTTGGCGAGCATGTTGGGACGCAGGCCCGTGCCAGCACCGTCGAGCACGATGCGGGCACGCACGGTGCGCGTCTCCATGTTGAGCTCCGGGTAGACATACTCGACGCGCCCGGCAAGCGTCTCGCCCGGCAGCGACGGCAGGCGGATCGCCGCGGCCGTGCCGGGCCGCACCCAGGCTGCCTGCGACTCTGGAACCTCGGCGATCACCCACAGGCTGCCGAGTTCGGTGATGGTCAGTACCATCATGTTCGGCGACACCATGGCTCCCTCGCGCACGGCGAGTTCGGTCACCACACCGCCAATCGGTGCGTAGAAAGGGACGCGACCGGAAGCGCGACCCGATCGCGCCAGGCGCTCGGGCGCCGAGGCGTCCAGCCCCAGGGCCCGCAGCCGGTCACGCGATGCGTCGACCAGGTCGCGATTGCCAATGCGCACTGCATCGAGGTACTCCTGTTGCGCGCTCTCGAGCATGGGCGAATAGAGCGTGAACAGCAGCTGGCCCGCCTTCACGGTCTCGCCCATGGCGCGTACTGCGAGCCCCTCGATCCAGCCTTCGGCGCGCGGCTGCACCTGCTGCATGCGCCGCTCGTCGAACGCCACGTAGCCGACCGTCGTCGCGCGCCGCTCGGGCGCGGCGCGCTCGGCGGCCACCGTGCGGACGCCGATGTTGTTCACGACCGCCGGCGAGATGCGGACCTCCGGTCCCGCCGCGTCTGCGTAGACCGGCACGTAGTCCATGCCCATCTCGTCCTGCCGGGGCGTGGGCGAGGTTCGGCCTGGGTCGTGCGGATGGCGGTAGTACAGCGGCTGGTCCTGCCCCACCGTTGCAACCGCTGCGCCCTCCGGCGCCGCACTCTCCGGCTCGACCCTCACCAGGTCCATGCCGCAAATCGGGCATTTCCCCGGCTGGTCGCGCACCACGTCGGGATGCATGGGGCAGCGGTATTGCGGATTCGCGTGCTGGTGGGCGTGCTCTGCCGCAGAGTCGTCCGCCGCAGATGAGACGGGCTGCGACGCCTGCTCGTGACCGCAGCCACCGAGCAGCAACGCAGAGACGAGGCACCACGCGACGAGTGTCGCCGCACGGTGATCAGGCACTGAGTGCTTACTGTTCATTGCCGACGCCTCCGGCGAGGTACTCCACGTCGTACTGGGCCTGCGCGCGGTCAGCTGCCAGCCGCAGGTGCTTGAGCGAGGTTTCGAGTGCGGTCCGCCGCGCGGCGATGACGTCGTCGATCATCGACCGGTTGGAACGGTAGGCGAGCAGCGCAGCCTGTACCGACTGCTCTGCGAGCGGCAGCAGATCCGACTCGTAGTACTTCTCGAGGTCGGCAGTGCGCTCGGCCACGGACCAGGCCTCGGCGAGCATGGCCCGCATCTCGCGCTGGTGATCGTCGTGCATGTCGTGCAGCCCACGCGCTTCGGCGCGCGCGGCAGCGACTTCGCGATCCTGGCGATTGCCGCGGAACAGTGGCAGGTCGAAGCTGACCATCGCGCTCAGCATGTCCGGGCGCGCCTCGCCGTCCATCTCGCCGCTGCGCAACCCGTAGCTGACGTCGAGCATCCATCCCGGTCGGTTGCGCTGCTGCGCCAGGTGGACGGCGGTTTGCGCCGCGTCGATGCGGCGCTCGAAGTCCGCTTGCGCCGGATGCCGCGGCAGGCGTTCCTCGAGCACCGCGAGCGGCTCGAGCGCAGTGCGCGCCGGCAGGGCTGTCGCCGCCGCGCGCCGCGCTTCTTCCTCGCCGATCCAGCGGCCCAGCTGCGCGCGCCGCATGGCCTCGTCGCGGTCGAGATCGAGCAACTGCTCGCGCAGCATGGCCACGTCGAGGCCGGCCTGCAGCACTTCGAGCTGCTTGCCCTCCCCCGAGGCGTAGCGTGCGCGGGCGGAGGCGCGCATCTGGTCGACCCAGTCCGACTGGCCGGTAACGAGCTGGCGCGCACGCGTGATGTACGCGAGTTCGGTCCAGGCCCGACGTACCTCGCGCTGCACCGTGAGACGCCGGTCGGCAGCCATCGCGTCGGCGGCGGACGCCGATTGCTCCATGCGCTTGCGAGCGAGCTCGCGGGTGCGCCCCGCCGGGAACTCCTGGCTGAGGCCGACCTCGAGCATCGTCATATCCTCGTCATCGAGGCTGAAGGAGTCCACCGGCACGTTGACGGCGCCGAGGCGCAGCTTCGGGTCCATGAGCTGGCCCTCGGCAACGCCACGCTCGCGCATGGCCTCGGACTCGGCAGCGAGCTGGCGCAGCACGGCGTCACGCTCGACCGCGATGCGCTCGGCTTCGGCCAGACTGAGCGCGGACGCCGGCTGACACGCTGCGGTGCACAGCCACAGCAGTGCCAGCGGCGCGCATGGCTGCACCCTGGGAAACGCATGGAACCGACGCCGCAGGGGCGTCGGGAGAAGAACGGTCATGATCCACCTCCGGACTGGGAACGGATGCGCGCCCGCGAGGGCGAGTACCGGGAGACGGACCTACTCGATGAACCTGCAGTAACTGACGGAGAGACGGACTCTGGGAATGACGTCCGGGACTGCCGGATCCGCGCGGCTCGCAACCAGGCGCGTGCCGGCTGACGGTGCTACGAACGAGACCGGCAGCGCAGTGAAAATGACGCCGGCGGCGCGCGCGTCCACCTGCGGTTCGTGCGGGAAGGCACAGCCCCGGTGCCCATCGCAGGAGGATGCACCGGAATCACTCGGCGGACAGTACAGGCACGGGTGCGCCACGTCGCCGGAGTCCTGCCCGACAGTCATGGCGTCGTGATCATGCCCGGAGTGTGCGTCGTGCTGGTGATGCGCGGGCACCTCCGCCTGCGGCGCCGCAGCGGCCGCATGTGCCATGACACAAGGCACGATGGCCGCCTGCAGCCACGCGGCGCAGAACAACGCGAGCATCCCCCGTGAGAGGGAGCGCTGTCGTCGTCTTACCCAACGCAGGCCGAAGTCCACGCCATGCACCTGATGCCAGCCGGAGGCAAACCCTACCCCCTTGAGACCACTGGTCGCAAGCAAGAGTGCCCCGCGACTTGCAGTAATTGCGGAACACACCTATCACCTTGGCACAATGCTCCAGTGAAACCCCTGATCGCACTCGGCCCGGCATTGCTCGCGCTGCTCGTCATTCCGGCCTGCCGCGAAGCCGGTCAGACCGGGCCGTGGCTCGGCGACGTCACCGTGCTGTCGAACCCCGCAGGAGCCGGGAGTCGCTACCCGCACCTGGCGAGCACGGGCCAGGGGCAGGTCGTGCTCAGCTGGCTGCAGGCACTGCCGCAGGACGGCTTTGCGCTGCAGCATGCGACCTGGGCGGCTGGCGCATGGAGCGCCGCCAGCACGGTGGCGACCGGCCAGGACTGGTTCATCAACTGGGCCGATTTCCCGTCCGTGGTGCCGATCGCCGGCAAGACCTGGGCCGCGCACTGGCTGCAGCAGAAGCCGGGCAGCGTCTATGCCTACGACGTCAGCGTGGCGATCAGCCACGACGCTGGGGTTAACTGGTCGGAGCCCACCTCCCCGCACGATGACGGTACACCGACCGAGCACGGCTTTGTCTCCCTGTATCCCGTGCATGGCACGACTCAGGCGGTCTGGCTCGACGGCCGCCACACGTCCGGAGCACACGATCACTCGGGTGCGGTGCCGGGGGCCATGACGCTGCGTGGCGCCACGATCGGCGCGGACGGTCGCCGCGCCGGCGTGGACCAGGAGATCGACGCCAGGGTCTGCGACTGTTGCCAGACCGACGTGGCGATCACCAGCGAGGGCCCGGTAATTGTCTATCGGGATCGCAGCGCAGCCGAGGTGCGCGACGTCGCGCTCGTGCGCCGGGATGGCGAACGGTGGTCGCAGCCCGTGCAGGTGCATGCCGACGGCTGGAAGATCGACGCCTGCCCGGTCAACGGGCCTGCGGTGGACGCCCGCGGACAGTCGGTCGCGGTCGCCTGGTTCACCGCTCCTGATGTGCCGCGCGTACGGCTGGCGCTTTCCGACGATGGCGGCCGCACGTTCGCACCACCGGTCGAGGTGGCCAGCGGCAATGTCGTCGGACGCGTGGACGTGGTGTTGCTCGAGGACGGGCGGGCCATCGTGAGCTGGCTGCAGTCGGCCCCGGGCGGTGCCGAGATCCGTGCCCAGCCCTTCCGGCGGCAGGGTGCCGCGGGGTCCGCGGTCACGATTGCCGGCGCCTCGGTGCAGCGTGCGTCGGGGTTCCCGCAGATGGTTCAGGCGGCAGACGGCCTGCTGTTCGCGTGGACCGATTCGGCCGGTCCGGTGCACATCCGGACGGCCTTCGCGCGCCTCGACTAGACCGGTCGCGCGGCGGCCCGGGCCCGCCCGCGCTGTGCTACGATTTGCGCCTATTTTCCCAGTCTCGACGCATCACCGGAGCCAGACATGTCCAGCTCGGTCAAGCTCAACGTGCCCCCCCAGGGCCAGAAGATCACCATCGCGAACGGCCGCCTGCAGGTCCCCGACCAGCCGATCGTGCCCTTCATCGAAGGCGACGGCACGGGCCCCGACATCTGGCGCGCGTCGGTGCGCGTGCTCGATGCCGCGGTCGCGAAGGCCTACGGCGCCAAGCGCAAGATCCACTGGATGGAGGTCTACGCCGGCCAGAAGGCGAATGACCTGTTCAACACCTGGCTGCCCGACGAGACGGTCGAGGCCTGCCGCGAGTACCTCGTGTCCATCAAGGGCCCGCTCACCACCCCGATCGGCGGCGGCATCCGCTCGCTGAACGTCGCACTGCGCCAGATGCTGGACCTGTACGTGTGCCTGCGCCCGGTGCGCTGGTTCAAGGGCGTGCCCTCCCCGGTCAAGGCGCCGGGCAAGGTGGACATGGTGATCTTCCGCGAGAACACCGAGGACATCTATGCCGGCATCGAGTTCGAGGCGGGCAGCGCCGACAACCAGAAATTCAAGGAGCTGTTCAAGCAGGCCTTCCCGAAGCTGTACGGCAAGATCCGCTTTCCGGACACGTCCGGCATCGGCATCAAGGCCGTCTCGCAGGAAGGCACCGAGCGGCTGGTGCGCGCCGCCATCCAGTACGCGATCGACAACAAGCGCAAGAGCGTGACGATCGTGCACAAGGGCAACATCATGAAGTTCACGGAAGGCGCCTTCCGGAACTGGAGCTATGCGCTCGCCGAGCGCGAGTTCCCCGCGCACACCTACACCTGGGACCAGTGGGAGCGCACCCGCGCCGGGAAGGGCGACAAGGCTGCCAACGCCGAGCAGGACGCGGCGAAGCAGGCCGGCAAGATCATCATCAAGGATGCGATCGCCGACATCACGCTGCAGCAGGTGCTCACGCGCCCCGAGGAGTTCGACGTCATCGCGACGATGAACCTTAACGGCGACTACCTCTCCGATGCGCTGGCGGCCCAGGTGGGCGGCATCGGCATCGCACCGGGCGGCAACATCAACTACATGACCGGCCACGCGGTGTTCGAGGCCACGCATGGCACGGCGCCGAAGTACGCCAACCTCGACCGGGTGAACCCGGGCTCCGTGATCCTGTCGGGCGAGATGATGCTGCGCTACATGGGCTGGCTCGAGGCGGCCGATGCGATCATCGGCGCCATGGACCGCACCATCGGCCAGAAGACGGTGACCTACGACTTCGCGCGCCTGATGGAAGGCGCCACGGAGGTCAAGTGCAGCGAGTTCGGCGATGCACTGATCCGCAACCTGTAGGCGACTGCCTGCAGGCCGGGCGCGCCGGGTTGACGCGTTGAACCTGTCGGTCGCCAAGGCGGGCTCGCGCGACGAGCTCGTGCAGGACTGCGCGCAGACGCTGGTCGACGCGTTCGCCGACTACAACGCCGAGTTCCGCGCGGTCACGCAGCGCGCCCGCAAGCGCTTCGAGGAGCGCGACTGGCACGGCAGCCAGCGCGACGCCGTCGAGCGCATCGACCTGTACCGCCGCTACGTGGACAGCGCCGTCGAGCTGATGCACCGCAAGCTCGGCGACGAGGTTCACGAGCGCGCCGTCTGGTCGAGCATCAAGCGCCGCTTCGCCGAGATCATCGATCCGCTGCCGGACAACGAGTTCCCGAAGACCTTCTTCAGCTCGGTCACGCGCACGACGTTCGACACCACCGGCGTGGACGCTGCGGTCGAATTCTTCGCGCTCGACCTCGACCCGCTCAGCAACGTCACGACACACGTCGAGACCAAGGTGTACGTGAACCGCGGCTCCATCGAGCTGCTGGTGGAGGAACTGCTCGCCGACTTCCGCTTCCGTGCGCCCTACCGGGACTTCGACCGCAGCGTGCGGATGGTCGCCGATGAGCTGAAGGCTTCGCTCGAGGGCGGCGGCGAGCGGCGCACGATCGAGAAGCTCGAGGTCATCAAGGAAGTCTTCTACCAGATGACCCGCGCCTACCTCGTCGGCCGGATCTCCGGGCGCGGCTGGACGCTGCCGTTCGTGGTCGCGCTGCGCAACCAGGACAGCGGTGTGGTGGTGGACGCGATCATGCTCGAGGAAGGCACGGTGAGCGTGCTGTTCAGCTTCACGCGCTCCTACTTCCACGTCGACCTCGCCCACGTCGGCGAGGTGGTGAAGTTCCTGCAGTCGATCCTGCCGCGCAAGCCGGTGAGCGAGCTCTACACGGTGCTCGGCCGCGCCAAGCAGGGCAAGACCGAGCGCTTCCGCGAGCTGTTCCGCCACCTGCAGGCCTCGGACGACCAGTTCGTGCTCGCCCCCGGCGAGAAGGGGCTGGTGATGGTCTGCTTCACGCTGCCGTCGTTCGACGTCGTCTTCAAGCTGATCCGCGACAACTTCCCCGTCCAGAAGAACATCCTGCGCCAGGACGTGCTGCAGAAGTACGACCTGGTGTTCAAGCACGACCGCGCCGGGCGCCTGGTGGACGCGCAGGAGTTCAAGCGCATCAAGTTCCCGAAGGCGCGCTTCGCACCCGACCTGCTGCACGAACTGCTCAGCGAGACCGCCGCGACCGTGCACGAGGAAGGCGAGCAGCTGCTGATCGACCACATGTACATCGAACGGCGCATGACGCCGCTCAACCTCTACGTGCGCACCGCGACCCGCGACCAGGCCGAGAAGGCCGTGCTCGACTACGGCCAGGCAATCCGCGACCTGGCCGTGACCAACATCTTTCCCGGCGACCTGTTGCTCAAGAACTTCGGCGTCACGCGCCACGGCCGCGTGATCTTCTACGACTACGACGAGCTCTGCCTCGTGACCGACTGCCGCTTCCGGGAGATTCCGGAGTCGCGTTACGAGGAGGACGAGATGCTCGCCGAGAGCTGGTATTACGTCGGCGAAAGCGACGTCTTCCCGGAGACGTTCATCAACTTCCTCGGCTTCGATCCGCACCTCAAGGAAGTATTCCTGAACGCGCACCGCGAGATCCTCACGGCGGACTGGTGGCGAGGCATCCAGGAGCGGCTGCGCGAGGGCGACGTGCTCGAGGTGCTGCCTTACCACAAGCATCGCGTGCGGGTGTTCAGCAGCCTCTAGCCATGCAGCGGCCGGCCTGGTGGTTGATCGCCCTGCTCTGCCTGATGGCATTCGCCTTCCAGGGCAGCCGCGCCATCTTCGAACCTGACGAGGGCCGCTACACCGCGACCGCGATCAACATGCTCGAGAGCGGCAACTGGGTAGTGCCGACTCTCGACGGCGAGCGGCCGCACCTCACCAAGCCACCGATCGTCTACTGGTCGATCGCCGCGAGCATCGGCGCATTCGGGCACAACGAATGGGCCGCGCGGCTGCCGGGCGCACTCGCGTTCATCGGCACCGGACTGCTCGCGTTCGGTCTGGGGCGCCGCTTCTGCGCGGCGCAGCCGTGGCTGCCCGCGGTCGCGTGGGCGCTGTCGCTGGCGCCCTTGGCGGGCGCCAACGTCATTTCCACCGACGCGCTGCTCATGTTCTTCGAGACGGCAGCGATGTACGCCTTCGTCGAGTCGTGGCTGCGCAATGGTCCTGCGCGGCGCTGGTGGCTGGTCGGCATGTGGCTCGGCTGGGGCCTTGCCTTCATGACCAAGGGCCCGCCCGCGCTCCTGCCGCTGGCCGCCATGCTCGCGTTCCTCGCAATCCACGATCGCGCCGGGCTGCGCGGCTTCTTCGCGCCACTTGGCCTGCTGGTCTTCGCGGCGGTCGCGTTCACCTGGTTCGGCGTGATCGTGTACCAGGAACCCGAACGCCTCGGGTACTTCCTGGGTTACGAGGTGTACGACCGGGTGTTTACCGCGGCGCACGACCGCAACGCCCAGTGGTATGGCGCATTCGAAGTCTACCTGCCGGTACTGCTGCTGGGTGCGCTGCCATGGACGGCATTGGCCCTGCAGGCCGCAGGCGGGCCGCAGGCGGCCTGGCACAGCGTGAGGCAGCGGGTCCGCGAACGTGACCGCGAAACGCTGCTGCTGCTGTACTGGCTGCTGCTGCCGCTGGCCGTGTTCTTTCTCGCCCGTTCGCGGCTGCAGCTGTACCTGCTGCCGTTGTTCGTGCCGCTGGCGCTGATGTCGGCCCGCGCGCTCGCGGCGTCGACGTGGCTCGACCGGGGCCGACTGCTGAAGGTCGCCGGCGCCACGGCGGCGGTGCTGCTGGCGCTGAAAGGCACCGCGGCCTACGTGCCCTCGGACAGGAACGCGCGGGAGATGGCCGACCAGATCCGGCGTGCCGTTGATCTCGAGGGCATCGAGGAGATCGCATTCATCGACATGCGCGCGTTCTTCGGCCTGACGCTCTACCTCGACATCCAGGCCGAGAGCGTGCGTATCGGCGGCGACAGCCGGCCCCACTCCACGCTCCTGCCGACGCAGGAGGACCTGTGCGCGGAACTCGGCGAACAGGAACGCGACCTGTACGCGCTCAAGCGAAGGGCTGCGCCGCAGTTTGGCGTGTCCGTCGCCGCGTGCGGCCAGTACGCGGTCTCGGAAGCGGGCAGTTTCCACGGGGACGGCAATGAGATCGTACTGTTCACGGTCCGGCCGGCGCCTGCAATACCACCGGGCTGACGCCTTTGCAGCCGCCCTCGGCGGCCGGTTACGCTCCGCGAACCTGTCGTGCGGGGAGGATCGAACATGACTGCGATGTCACGGACCAGCGTCGCCATCCTCCTCGGCTGCACGGGCCTGGCGCTGGCAGCCGCTGCCGACGTCAACATCCCGCTGCCCGTTGCAGCGCTCGAGCAACAACTCGCCACCGAGCCGTTCAGGATCGTGACGGCCGAGATCAGCCGGCCCAAGGCCAAGGGGGACATCACGCTGAAGGCCGAGGTCTCGTTCTCCGGCAATCCGCCGTACCGCGTGAAACTGCGACGATCCGAGCCTGGCGCCGAGGATTTCAACAATCGCCCTCGCTACGACCTCGCCGCATACGAACTGCAGAAGCTGTTCCTGGACGCGCCGGAGTACGTCGTACCGCCCACGGCACTGCGCATGATGCCCCTCGGCGAACTGAAGGCGTATGCGGCGGAGGCCAAGCCGACATTCAGTGGCTCCGATGACGTACTGGTGGTGCTGCAGTACTGGCTGCAGGAGGTCAAGGTCGTGGCCGACGTCTACGATCCCGCGCGATTCGCAGCGGATGCCGGCTATGCGCGCCACGTCGGCCAGCTCAACGTGCTCACGTTCCTGATCGAGCACGGCGACGCCAACGTCGGGAATTTCCTCGTGTCACGCGCGGAGCAGTCGCCGCGCGTGTTCTCGGTCGACAACGGCGTCGCCTTCGCCTACAACGAAAGCGACCGCAGCGAAATCTGGAAGCAGCTGCGCGTCGACCGCCTGCCGGCCGATACGGTGGAACGCCTGCGGCGCACCACGCGGGACGAACTGCAGCGTGCCCTTGGTGTCCTCGCCCAGTGGCGCCTCGAAGATGGTCGCTGGATCGCGGTGCCGCCGAGCGAGAACCTCGCGCCGCAGCGCGGGGTGCGCCAGAAGGACGGTCTCGTCCAGCTCGGCCTGCGCAAGCCGGAGATCGAGCAGGTGGCGCGGCGCGTCGAGCAACTTCTGAAGCAGGTGGACAGCGGGCGTGTCGCCGTTGTCGAGGAGAGCAAGCCGTGAACAGCATGGGAACAAGATCCGGAGGGTGGCTGTTGCGCGCGCTTGCGATGGTCGCCGCGTGCCTGCTCGCAGTCCTGCCGGTGGCGTCGACTCGTGCCAGCGCGGCGACGGCGTCGTGGACCGGCGTGGATCGTGTGGTCGCGTTCGCCGACGTGCACGGAGCGTACGAGGAACTCACCACCCTGCTCCGCTCGACCGGGGTCGTGGACGCCGAACTGCGCTGGGCCGGCGGGCGCGCGCACCTGGTGAGCCTGGGTGACCTGCTCGACCGGGGCGCGGACTCGCGCAAGCTGATGGACCTGCTCATCCGCCTGCAGGGGGAAGCTGCTGCTGCCGGCGGACGCGTGCACGTAGTGCTCGGCAACCACGAGGCCATGAACGTGCTGGGCGACCTGCGCTACGTCGATGCGGGCGAGTTTGCGGCCTACGCCGCCGATGAGGACCCGGCGGAGCGCGCACGGCACAAGGCCGAGTTGCTGGCGCGGCAGCAGGGAGTGACCGACGCCGATTTCGAGCGTCTCTTCCCGCCGGGCTACTTCGGGCACCGCCGGCTGCTGGGCCCCGACGGACGCTATGGACAGTGGCTGCTCACGCTGCCGGCAGCCGTCAAGCTCAACGACACGGTGTACCTGCACGGCGGCCCATCGCCCCTGCTGCAGGGCCGCAGCCTGGAACAGCTGAACGGCGACTATCGTGCTGCCCTGCAGGAGTACCTCGCCGCCGAGGCAGCACTGCGCAAAGCGGGGCTCGTGCAGCTGGAGGACAGCTACGCCCGCCGTCCGGACGCTGCCGCCGCACGCCTCGCAGCCCTGCCGGCGGGCGACGCGAGTACCTCCCTGGCCCCCCTGGTGGAACGCTTCAAGTCGGCGGACGACAATCCGCTGCTCGGCTCGCGCGGGCCCAACTGGTACCGCGGTGCGGCCTTCTGCAACGAATGCGCGGAATCCGACGTGTTGCGGCCATGGCTGCAGCAGGTGGGCGCACGCCGCGTGGTCATTGGGCACACGGTGGCGCGTAATGCGACCGTCGTGTCGCGATTCGACGGCGCGGTCGTGAAGCTGGATGCTGGAATGAACCGCGCCGTCTACCAGGGGCGGCCTGCAGCGCTGATCTCCGACAAGGCGGGCTCGCGCGTCGCATACGTGATGCCGGAGACGCCCCCAGCCGCGATCCCGGCGGAGCCGCTGTACCTGAGCTCGCAGACGATCGACGAGGAGGTGGTTGCCGGCATCCTGGCGCGCGGCACGATCGCGGTGACGGAAACGTGCGCGCCCGGCGTGTTCGAGGTGCAAGTGTCGCTCGAGGGCCGCACCGTGGAAGCAGTCTTTGAAACGGCATCCGCAGACATCGTGCAGCGGGAACTGGCCGCCTACCGGCTCGACCGTTTGCTCGGGCTCGGACTGGTACCCGCAACCGTGGCCCGCAGCCATGCCGGCCAGGACGGCATCCTGCAGGGACGCCCCGCGAACTGGGCCAGCGAGCAGGACCGGCTGAATGCGAAGAACGGCGCCCGTGTCGGACTAGCCTGCCAGACGCTCTCCACGGCACCACAGGCCGAGCCGGCGCGACGCGCACCGCCAGCCGACGGACGTGCCCCACGCCTGCCGTCGGGCGGCTGGTGCGACATGGCATCCCTGTTTCAGCTCAGCTATGCGTTCGATGCCCTGATCGACAACCGGGCGCGGACCTATGACCGGTTCCTCTACGACGCCGACACGGCCACTCTGCTGCTCGCCGGCCACGGGGCGGCGTTCGGCACCGACACGACGCTGCCGAAGGCCCTCGAGGCGCCAGTGGCGAGGACCGGGGCCGAGATGCAGGCACGGCTGCGGCACCTCGATATTGGGAACGTGAGTGCCGCCATCGGCGATCTCGTCGGGCCGCGCGCCGTCAAGGCCCTGCTGCAACGGCGCGACCGGATCCTCGAACTCGCGCGTCCGGGAACCGCACCAGCGAGTCGCTGAGGACTCAGGCGGTCTGGATCACCATCGCGCGCAGCCGGAAGGTGCTCGCGACCTCGAGCCCGTCCACGTCGCTCGCCACGACGGTGATCGTGATTTCCTCGGCGAATGCCGCCGGCGGCTGGCCGCTGAAGCGCCGCGTCTTCGGATCGAACCGGAGCCATGCGGGCAGCGGACGGCCGTCCGCCAGCCGTGCCGCAAGGTGCAGCACGTCGCCGGGATCGGCATCGACGAACGCGTCCGCCGGCACGCGGTGCTCGACCGGGCGACCCGGCTGACACATGACGTCCGGGATCGGCGCTCGGACTTCCGGCGCCACGTTGATGACGTTATCGGCCGCCTTGCGGCTGAACTCGCGGCCGATCGCGACTGCCAGTCCGATCCACACCAGCGCCAGTCCCAGATTGAGAGTCGCGAACTGCGCCACGCCCCAGCCGAACCAGTGCAGCCCCGCGTACACCACACCCGCCTGCACGAGGTCGCCGAAGCGCCAGAAGAAGGAATCGATCGCGGTCTTGCCCTCGTACTTGGCGTCACGGTCCACCGGCAGGAACAGCGCGTGGCGCGTCGTGTTCATGAGCGAGTAGTCGATGCTGTTCTCGGCGATCTTGACGAGCCGGATCAGCGTGAACACGGGCACGAACCCACCCAGCACCGGGCCGAGCGCCAGCAGCCCGTAGCCCAGCGCCACCACGACCGGATGAACGATCAGCGCGCCGCGAATGCCGACCTGACGGTAGATGCGCGCCACGAGGAACAGCTGGATGCTGAGGCCGATCAGTGTGACCCAGAACTGGAAACTGCCGTAGAACGCGGTAATGAGCGCGCCGGCATCGAGCGTCGCGCCGCTCTGCGCCACCCGCTGCGCCGCGTCACGCTGGACGAAGTCGGCGAGGATGAACTCGCCCGTGGTATTGATCCAGTTGAGCAGCACGACGAGCAGCGCGATCAGCAGCAGGTAGCGGTCACGCAGCACCAGGCCGATGCCGCCGAGGAGCCTCGGCACGGGAGCGCCGTGCTCTGCGACCACCGGCCGCGAGCCGATTGGCACGGCGCGGCGCTCGGGGCCGGCGAGCGCGAGCGTGCCGAGCAGCAGCACCGTGGCCGCTAGCATCAGGCCGGCAGGTGTCAGCGCCGCCACCGCCAGATGCGCGCTCTTGGCCCCGGCCAGCGCTCCCAGGTTGGCGCCGACCATGATCACCGGGAACAGGCGCTGTCCGCTCTTGAGGTTGAACGAGTCCGCCGCGAACGCCCACAGCTGCGCGATGACCATCACGCCGAAGATGCTCACCCAGATGAAGAACGGGAAGGCAATCGGCAAACCGGCCACGGCTGCCGCCCAGAACAGCAGCAGGTTGGCGGCGAAGAAGGCCGTCACGGCCCGCAGCAGGCGCTCGCCGTCGAGGCGGCGACGCACGGCCGCATACATCGGCACGAGCAGCATGAGCAGCAGCGCGATCAGCGCCACGGCGTATGCGCGCACCTCGGCAGAGAAGCTGGTGAGCATGAAGGCCTCGCGCAGGGCCTTCACGACCTGGTAGGAGAACAGCAGCAGGAAGCCGTGCAGGAAGAAGAGGAACGCGCTGCGGCCTTCACCGGGCCGCACCCGCGTGAACAGCGTCAGCAGGCGCTCGAAAGGACTCAGGCCGGAGTGGTCGGTCAGCAAGAGGCCGACCCGTTCAGGGATCCCAGCTCGCCGTTGCGGGCGTCGATCGAGAATCTGGTCATGACTTCCCCCTCGTTGCGCGTTGACCCCGTGCCTCAGGCGATCGGCACTCCCTTGAACGCCGGGTCCGGCACCGCGAGCGCC
>Ga0079037_100000365_pt1 | contig 19850 bp, 17 predicted proteins | sample Mud3Dept4metaG_FD_71479 | JGI IMG/M metagenome (GOLD analysis project Ga0079037, IMG submission 71479) | Freshwater wetland microbial communities from Ohio, USA, analyzing the effect of biotic and abiotic controls - Mud 3 Core 4 Depth 4 metaG | ecosystem: Environmental > Aquatic > Freshwater >... | reverse complement strand
ATTCCACCAAACACTCGGAATTCCGGTATGCAAATTATACATTTGTTGTTTCATTTTAAAATTAAACGTCTGTCTGAGGAAAAAATTTTTAAAAAAGTGGAGGATTTATGTTCAGGAAAAACGTCATCATAATTGGTGCAGCGGGCAGGGATTTTCATAACTTCAATACCTGTTTCAGAGATAATAAAGATTTTAATGTTGTGGCATTTACTGCCGCCCAGATTCCGGATATTGACGGAAGAAGATATCCCAGAGAGCTGGCAGGGAAGTTATATCCGGATGGAATACCGATTTTTGCTGAGACTAATCTTCCGGACCTTATCAGAAACTTTAAAGTCGATGACTGCGTTTTTTCCTATAGCGATGTGACTTATCAGAAAGTTATGTCAGTCAGTGCAATAGTGAATGCTGCCGGTGCGAATTTTGTCCTGCTCGGACCCAAAGCAACTATGTTGAAGAGCACAAAACCGGTAATAGCTGTTGGAGCCGTCAGGACCGGTTGCGGAAAAAGCCAGACTTCCAGAAGAATTATTGAGATCCTCATGGCAAGAGGATTAAAAGTTGTGGCAGTTCGGCATCCAATGCCTTATGGAAATCTGAATGCACAGAAAGTGCAGAGATTTGCACAGGTAAAAGATCTGGAAAAGCATAAATGTACTGTTGAAGAAATGGAGGAATATGAACCTCATGTTGTTAGAGGAAATGTCATATATGCAGGTGTCGATTACGAAGCAATACTTCGCAAAGCTGAAAAAGATCCCGCTGGATGCGATGTAATAATCTGGGATGGGGGCAATAATGATTTCCCCTTTTATAAACCTGATCTTATGATAACAGTTACTGATCCGCATAGAGCAGGACATGAATTGAGGTATTATCCTGGAGAGGTTACCTTGCGTCTGGCTGATGTCGTGGTAATAAATAAAATGGATAGTGCTGCTCCTGAAGCTATCCAGACAGTTCGTGAAAGCATCGAAAAAGTTAATCCGAAAGCAATTATTATCGATGCAGCTTCCCCAATAAAAGTTGATAATTCTTCAATAATAAGAGGTAAAAAAGTTCTTGTTGTCGAAGATGGACCAACTCTTACACACGGTGAAATGAAGATTGGTGCAGGAGTTGTTGCAGCCCGTAAATTCGGAGCTGCTGAACTTGTCGATCCGAGACCATATACCGTCGGAAGACTTAGCGAAACATTCCGTCTTTATCCGGATATAGGGACACTTCTTCCTGCAATGGGTTATGGAGAGCAACAACTGCTCGACCTTGAAAAAACAATCAATAAGACACAATGTGACAGTGTTATAATTGCAACACCTATTGATCTGAACAGGATAATCAAGATTAAAAAGCCCAATACCAGGGTTTATTACGACCTTCAGGAAATAGGAGATCCGAATCTGTCACAGGTTCTGGATGATTTTATTAAGAAATTCAAGCTGACCGGCAAAAAAAAATAAAATATTTTCCCGCAGATAACGCAGATCAACGCAGAAGATGAAATCCCATCTGCGAAAATCAGCGAGATCTGCGGGAAACTATTATCTCTTTACCCTTGCATTACCTTTCCAGATGCTCCACACCTGTTCTTCATCAGCAGGCTGACAGTAATCTGTAATAACAGTAGTTGCCAGTGCGCCGGTAGCCCATCCGAATTGAATCCATTTTTCCGGTTCCCATGCTTTAAGAATGGCATATAACATACCTCCGACGAATCCGTCACCTCCTCCGATCCGGTCAAGAACATTTATCTCGCGTGGCTCTACTACATGCCAATTATCACCTTCGAGCATTATGGCACCCCATAGATGTTCGTTGGTGTTTATCACTTGGCGGAGGGTGGTGGCAAAAACCAAAGCATTGGGAAAAGCTTTTCTTACTCTGCTTATCATCTCTTTAAAATTGTCAATCTTGGAGGAGAGGTCTTTCCCTCCCTCTTCAGGGCCTTCTATTCCAAGGCAAAGCTGAAAATCTTCTTCATTGCCGACGAGAATATCTGAAAGACCGGCTATCTCCTTAAAGATAACGGACAATTCTTTCTCCCTGTTTTTCCAGAATGACGCACGAAAGTTTAAATCGAACGAGATCCGTGTTCCGTATTTTTTCGCTGCTCTTGCAAGTTCGAGACAAAAATTACTGGATTCGGGCGACAACGCAGCAATTAATCCTGACAGATGAAGTATCTGGACTCCCTCTTTCCCAAAGAGACGTGGCAGGTTGAAATTTTTAGCACTGAGAGTTCTGCCTACTTCACCGGTCCGATCGTTATGGACCCTTGGACCGCGCGATCCATAGCCGCTGTCAGCAATATTAAACTGATGGCGAAAACCCCATGGTCCGCCCTGTTCGACTTCGACACTTTCGTAAACCATATGTCTGCTGGCAAGATTATCTTTAATAAATCTCGCAATAGGACTCTCTTTTACAAAGGTTGTGAGAACCTTAACAGGTAATCCCAGATATGAGGAAACACTGGCTACATTGGTTTCAGCGCTTGTAGCCTGCATATGAAATGTATCGCTGGAATGAACAGGCTGCCCGTTTATTGGAGTTATCCGAACTCCCATACTGGTAGGAACAACTAGTGACCAGGTGAAATCTTTTTTAAGTTCTATTTTCATCATCATTCTATATTAATTATTGTCTTAATATCTTCTATACCAGATTTACCAATCTCCCCTTCTCTCAATCTCCCCCTCCCCGGTTCTCCTGCTTTTTCTATTTCAGTCTTTCTCTTAACTTCTTCCCTGCCTCTTCAAATCCGGGTTTGTTTAAAAGAGCAAACATATTCTTTTTATATGCTTCCACTCCGGGCTGGTCGAAAGGATTTATGTCAAGAATATAACCGCTTATGGCACAGGCCATTTCAAAGAAATAGATCATTTGTCCGAGATAATACTCATCCAGTACGGGGACATTAATTGTGATTACCGGTACATTTCCGTCATTATGTGCCAGGATTGTGCCTGTTTCAGCATTTTTATTTACTTCGGAAAGTCGTTTGCCAGCCAGGTAATTCAGTTGATCAGAATCATCTTTTTCGGCCGGGATAATAACTTTTCCCCGTGGATTTTTGATGGAGATCATAGTCTCAAAGATAAACCGCTGACCTTCCTGGATATACTGTCCCAGCGAATGAAGATCAGTAGTAAAATCAACAGAAACAGGAAAAATACCTTTACCCTCTTTTCCTTCACTTTCACCGTACAGCTGCTTCCACCATTCTGCAAAATAATGCATTCGTGGAGTGAATCCAACGAGTATTTCAACTGACCTGCCGCTTTGCAGAATCAGATTACGGACCGCAGCGTACATAAGAGAGGGATTGGAAGAGGCTTTTTTATTGTTTCTCGTTAATTCTTCAACTGCTTTTGCACCGCTTACCAGGTTGCGAATATCAAATCCGCAGACAGCAATCGGAAGAAGTCCGACAGGAGTAAGCACAGAATAACGGCCACCTATATTATCCGGTATTACAAATCTTTCATATCCATTAGTTTCAGCTAGTGATCTTAATGCTCCTTTTGTACTGTCAGTGATGGCAATAATTCTATCAGCAGCAGCAGGTTTTCCAACTTTTTTCTCAAGATGATTTTTAAGTATTCTGAAGGAGATAGCCGGTTCAGTTGTTGTTCCCGATTTTGAAATGACTATTATAGAATAATTTCTGCTGTCGAGTATTTCGAGAAGATCAGTCATATAATCTTCACAAATATTCTGACCGGCAAACAGAATTTCATGGTGTTTGGCTTTGAGCAACGGTAAAAATATGTGCGATAAAGCTTCAATAACTGCCTTTGCTCCAAGGTAGGAACCTCCAATACCGATGACAACAGTTGTGTCTGAAACAGACCTAAGATGTCTGGCCGTTTTTTCAATACTATCAAGCTGCGAAAGTATATCATCAGGAAGAGAGAGCCATCCCAGGAAATCATTTCCCTGTCCTGTACCGGCATTAAGCGATTCAAGATGTCTTACCGATTGCTGGGCCAGGGCAATAACCTCTTCATATGAAACAAAGCTGCCTGCATTTTTCAGGTTGATACTTATGTTTTCTTTCATGGCGGCTGAATATTTAGTTGAGCTTTGTAAGAATGCAAAGTTAAAAAAAAACCGTCAGGGGCTAATCCTGACGGTTCACAATAATACGGGGAATATATATTAATTAGGAAGCTGCTTTTTGTGTACACCGCCCGCACTTGATGAATGTGCGTCAACGTATTTAGGATCACCCCTATAGTTGATATCCCCGGCACTCGAAGCATGAGCAATAAGTTTTTCAGTTACATAAATATCTGCATCACCGGCACTGGAAACAGAGACCCTGGCCTCCCTGACCTTCAGGTTATAAGCATTCATGTCACCTGCGCTGCTAAGATCGATATCCAGCATATCTGCTTCTCCTGATAATTTAAGATCGCCTGAACTGCTGACATTTCCATCGATATTTTTAGCATAGACTTCCAGTTTGATATCACCTGCACTTGATGCTGATAGCTTCAGGTTCTCTGTTTTTACAGGAGTCTCACCGATAACATCCCCGGCACTGGTTGCATTCACAGAGTTTATCTCTTTCATAGTTACGTATACTCTTTTCATTTCTGCACTGCGGATATTGGCATCTGAATATATATTCAGAGTGCCATTGTTGATCTCAGTCTTGATGAATTCGTGAAGGTTTTCATCAGCTTCAACTATGATACTCTCCTTTTCACCCTGAGTCAGGTAAACGTCAATACCGGTGCTGACTTTAACTCCTGTAAAAGAACCGGCAGTTCTTTCTTTTTTTTCGACATTTTTATTTCCATAAACCGTTTTGCGAAACTGTCCGTCTGCACAGGCTGTAATTCCCAGTAGGAGAACCATAATCGTCAGGTACTTCATTGTCTTCATATTCTTCCTTTTTTAATTTATGTTTTCAACCTAAAGACAGAAAGAAAAATGAATTGTTGCATCCCGGCTTAAAAACAGTACAGAATAAACATTCACAGCACATGGAGATGTAGGAATAGGATATAACCTGACATGAAAGATCTATTTATGGGAAAGATTTCTAGATGGTAATAATGCCAGGCGGAAAGTGAAAATAGTTTAATGAATCAAATGAAAAACTAGGGATATATCTCAATAAAATCACCCGGAGTCAAGGTTTTTCCCGTGAAAGCGGCATAATTGACAGGATATTTGTAAACTCTGAAGACCGAATTCATAGTCTCATCAGCACGAGCCGGATCATCTGCAGGGAGATTTCCCTGGGTAATAACACCGGTTTTCTCTACAGGACAAATGTATTCCCACACTATTTCGCCAGATGAAGTAACTTCAAGGAATCTTCCTACTGTACCGGAGCAAATAATAGTATTCCCATTTGGCAGACGGTGTGCACCAGATATATTCTCAGAATACATTGGCTCATTTACAGTACCCTGATATGTCCATGTATAAGTTGCCGGACTAAATGCAGAACCGGCAACAATTGAATAACTACCGCCAGGGTTTATAGCAGGGGTGAATTCATCAACAGTGGAATAATTCCCGCGCCCTAAACCATTATTGAAGCAAGTGAGATTCCCTGCACCAGGGTAACCCGGCCGCACCCATTCCACATCATGCTGCTCAAAATATTTCTGATTAGCAGTAGTACCGGCTCCATAGCATTCAGGATTTCCCCAGCGGTAGAGCAAATCACCACCTTTTCCCCTTAGGCCTCCGGTGTGTTCTTTAGCTTGTGCTGTAGTAGTACTATGATCGATGATCCAAACCTCACTGTTACCTCTTACACTAAGTGCTATCTGATCAAGTTCAGGATTGTAATCAATTGAATTCATGTGGTTCCAGAAGGCAGGAATGTTCCTCTGATCGCCATCACAATCGATTAATTCCGGATGTAATTTCGGACTGCCGTAGTTTGCTTTTGAAGCATCAAAATCCTGTATCAGGTGATCCCATGTATGCCATTCCCAGACAACGATTCCTCCTTTAGGTTTTGTTGGTTGTATTTCCGCAACATAGTCGGGTACCATTATTCCTTTTGCTTCAATTTCAGGTTGGAATTTAGCCGGATTAAATCCTGCAGCTAAACATTCTGCATATGTTTTTTTTTCAATTACCAGCATGAGAATATTTCCGTTTGGCAACATCTTTATATCATGGTGCTGCATATAAGTTTCTGTTGAAAAATCAAGTTCCCATACAAGGTTATCGTTCCAATCATATTCTTCAACTCTTCCGCCTTCACCGCCTCCGCTGCTTAACCTGCCCTGTGTCATACAAGCCCGGAGCAAGTTCCCATTCTCCAGAAGATAAACTGATTGTCCCGGAGGATATTTACTGGTAGTCCATTTATGCATTAACCTGCCCTCATTATTAATAAGATAGGTCATCGTGTTTTGTTTGGGGGCGAACAATAGATACCCGTTAAATGCTTTTGCTGTATTATTGATAAAGAGGCCTACAGTTCTGACTCCTGTATAATTATCATCGTCTTTTATATCCTCATCTTTCTGCTTCTTGCAGGATAATAAAAGAAGAATGAGGATGACAAGAAGAGTACCTGAATTTCTTATGAATTTAAAAGTTGACTCAGTTTTTATTTTCATTCTGGTTTCATTTATATTATTGTAAATTTCTATCTCTGATCACTTGCAAACAATTATTTATTTCTTGCTGTCCTGAATCCAACATGGTAATATGGATGGTTCGGGTCCTGTGGACCTCGATAATAGGAAGGATTCCGGTTTGAAACCCTGGAATGGCCATCATTTACCGAGGTTGTTTTATAACCGTTGTACCAATTCCCTCCCCTCATACCTCTGTAGGCTTTTCCATCAGGCATAATAAAACCTGAAGCCGGGCCTTCCGGATTATCATAATCTCCAAGACTATAGTAATTTTGTCCGTACCAGTCATTTACAAATTCCCAGACATTACCGGCCATATCATACAAGCCGAATGCATTAGAACCATCGGAGGTCTGATAGTTTACCGCACTTCCGGGCCAGTTAAAATCGGTTTTTTGCTGTAGTTTCCCGGTATAAAATCCTACCGGGGTAGTCCAGGGATATGTGGCTGGATCAGTTCCCTGGTATGGATTTTTTGACTCAGGCCAGTTCGCTTTTGTATTATCCTGATCATTTCCCCATGGATAATTATAGTACGGACTGAACTGCCCTCCTCTTCCTGCATATTCCCATTCAGCCTCTGTTGGCAGACGATAACCATTTTTTGTAAAATCACAGTTCCAGGTTGAGAGATTGTAACATTCCTGCAGTCCTTTCTGAAGGCTTAGTGAGTTACAGTAAGCCACGGCTCCACACCACATAACTCCAACTACCGGATGACTTGACCTGAAATCGGCTATTGAGAAAGTCGTCCCGTTATAACTAATACTATAATATGATGCATACTGGTTTGTGTAGTAATATGGTTCACTTCCGCCCTTTGCGAATACAATGTTAGTGCGGACCTCTATTAATCCCTTTGCCAGTGCACTATTCAGATAATCAAGATATTGTTTATTGGTTGTCTCTTTTGCAGCTATGTAGAAAGAGTTGACCTTAACCTGATGTAATGGAAGTTCATCGCTTGGATGGCTCGGATCAACAAAGCCGAAGTGGTCACCCATTTCATATTCCCCCCCGGGAAGAAGAACCTCAGAACCAATTTCAACCGGATCAGGGTCAGGTATAATATCTTTTTCATTCTTCATGCATGATATTGACAGATATACACATAGAATGAAGAAAATAATCTTTGACTTTGCTTTTTGTTTCATTACCCTCAATGATTTCTGATTTCTAATTTCCACCTCCACGGACGCACAGGACATTTTCTTTATTTGTTTTTTCATTATATGAAACGATTCCATAATCGATATTTATATCCCATGCTTTTGTGGATGCATTTAATAAAGTAGTCGATGACCAGTAATTTCCTGAATTTATATCCGTGAAAAAGTCCTTATTGAAGGATGGTTTATAAAGTTTCTCATCATTAAGCGATTGTAATTCTTTTATATTGGGAAGTCTCCAGTCCGATTTACTTGCTAGCACAAGACCTGAAACATAATTAAGGGCTTCTTCCCACGTCATAAGAGTGGTTGACTGAACCTTCTGCCAGACCAGTCCGGTTAAGCTGTCATAAATTGTTCCATCACCGTTTTCCTTAAACCTTTTGGTAATTGATGCCGGCAATATTGTCTCTCTGACAGCTCTTACATGATACCGTTTAGTTCCTCCGCCACTTAGAGTTTCTGATTTTGGATGAGCCCCGATACCTCCACCGGCATTAACAACCCAGACTTTCGAGATATCGTCTGCCCGGATTTCGGATGTCCACCAGTATTCAGCTGTTGTTTTTGTAAAAAAGGAAGTATTTATCGCAGGATTAGCCTTGTCGTAACTGTTAATGCTGAAAAGTTCACTGCAAACCGGAAGTCTCCAGTCATTATATCCGCCAAGTTCTAAATTCTGGCAATATATTGAGGCATTCTCAAAAGTCATTTCTCCGCCATCTGTTTTCTGCCATATCAATCCGGTTATGTTATCAGTAATTGTTCCATTTCCGTTATCGGTATATGAAGGAGAATTTATTGTAAAATCGCTGTCTTCTCCATAAGTCGTAGTATAGCTAGTTGTCTGTCCGGTATCGGGCAATAAACTTTCAATATCCAGATCCGTATCTTGCTGATTGTCATTGTTTTTATTACATGAAATGAAAGAGACTGAAAAAAGGATTATTAAAGCAAACACCTTTTCGGGGATAACAATAATTCCATTTTTCTGTACACACCTTTTATATATGATTCTCGGCATATATTATAGACTAATATATTGTATATGAGGTAATAACGTCTTTGTTTTTGCGGGTGGAATTCTCCTCTCCCGGAAGATATGTTCCAATATAATCTACTTTAACGCCAGTGCCTGACACCGTAACTAGCAGAAAACCACGACCGGGCAGAAGGATTCCATCAACATACCCGTATTGTGCAGCAGACATATTGGATATGTTTTTATTAGATGGCTGGGGCACTTCCTGGTATACAATTCCGTCTTTATCCTGTTTCCCGTAGAAATGATCATGCCCGTGGAAAAATATTGTCCCATTGTTCTCTTTCATAAGTGTATGAATCGGCTTTCCCCACCCCGGACGATATACATTAAAGCCATAAGTAGAATCAGCATTATTGCCACCCATCTCAAAGAAGCCGGCATATTCGGATCCTCCCCTTGCATCTTTCCCATAACCTCCTACAAGCTGATGACAGAAAACAAATTTATATTTAGCGTGACTTGCCGATATAACATTTTTAAACCAGTTGTACTGATCAGCACCGAGAGTCCAGCCCCAATCCGTTTTAACAATTGTGTACCAGTATGGATCTAGAACTATAAATAGTGCATCCCCCCACTCCCATGCATAATAGTTTTCGCGAAGTCCTACAAAATTTTCCGGCTTTGTATTTCCTGAATAAAAAGCGTCCGGTACTGGATTAGGGTAATATAATTTCCTGGTATTAGTTGCCAGAACAGGAAGGCTGTTTTCAGTACCATCAAGACGCCACCCGGCTTCCCCTTCATGGTTCCCAGATACAAGAAATAAAGGGATTGAATGGCACGATACACCGAAATATTGTCTGTAAAGGACATGACGAGCAGTTATTACAGCCTGATTAACAACAGGTTGTTTTTCTGAAAAAAAAGTATCGCCCAGGTCAATTAAAAAGTCAGGATTTTTTGAAAGTATGTTCTGCAGGGTTAAATTATAAGCTGTAGTATCTGAATTAGCGTCCAGATGAGGATCTGCCTCAATTGCAAATAAAAATTCAGCATCAGGGGCTCTTGAGGTTTGAAAAGTATGCTCAGTGCCGGCCATGAATGTTGAATTTGATCCTGCAGGACGGCATCTGGTTCTGTAATAGTATTTCGTATTCGCAGAAAGATTAGTAAAATCAACCTCGAGAGGGATGCCTTTTGTTACAGGGAAAGTGGAAGTTATCATATCATAAGTGCCTGACACAGTGCCATATTCCCAATAGATATCAAGCTGATAGTCAGCAAGGAAACTCATAGTTATGGAAGAATTGGTAGGTCTTCCCAATATTTCAGAATAATTCTTTATATCCAGGTCAGGAATCTCATTTATATCTTCTTCATGTTTTTTACATGAGAGAAGAAGAACTGTAAGAATCAACAAAGCTGCAATTACCGCGATATTCGGGATGATGTACCTGAATGTTCCCTGATTACCTGTTTCAGGACATGTAATGGATATATTCATAGTTTTTTGGCTTATCTCTTTCATGATTTCATAATTCTGAAACAATTTTTAAACATTAATTAATTATATATGTAAATGCAACTTTTCGGTTTTTCCTGTCAGAAGTTTCATCTTCTGGCTTATACGCCTGAACATAATCTACTATTACTGATCCGGGGGAAACTGTAACCCTGATATGACCTGATCCATCAAAAACATCTGATAAATATGATTCACTATTTGCAAGTTTTCCAATCTGGTAGGTTGAGTCACTTGGCATTGGCACTTCCTGGTATGTGACGCCATCCAATACTTCGTGGGAAAACAGGTGGTCATGTCCCTGAAAGAAGATATTTACTTTGTTATCTACAAACAGTTTGTGTATTGGTTTGGCCCATTCAGGCCTGTTAGCTGTAAATCCATAGGTAACGCCATCTTTTTCATATCCTCCCCATTCGTAAAGTTTAGCCATGGTAATTCCTCCCCTTCCCTGCCCGCTAATATGATGCGCAAAAACCATTTTGTATTTTGCATTGCTGTTTTCCAGAGTTCTTTTAAGCCAGGAATACTGTTCTGAACCAAGCGTCCAATTCCATCCCTGTGGTTTGTTTGTGGTATTGTTTTCATAACGGTAAACATCCAGTACTATAAACAATGCATCGCCCCATGTCCATGAATAGTAATTTTCTGGAAAGCCAATTCCATATGGTTCATTATCCGTATTACCGCTGTAAAAGCTGTTCGGATATGGATTAGGATAATAGAATTTACGCCATAGGCTTCCGTAGATAGCCAGGTTATTGGGAGGAGTTTGTGACATGAAATAATTATTTTCTCCTTCGTGATTGCCAAGGCATATATATAATGGTATAGAATGACAGATGCTACCCAGGAAAGGCCTGTATTGCTTATGCAGAATATCAATTTCAGATGAAGTAATTGTAGTCGGATTATGGTCATCTCCGAAAGTATCACCCAGTGAAAGCATGAAATCAGGTTCGTCAAGTGCCTGATTATTAAGACAAATCTGATAAATACTTTTAACACCTTTTTTGTCATACATGTGTTCGTCGGATTCAACCGTAAATGTGAATGTACTTCCGGGTGATCTCTGTGTATGAAAAGAATGCTCTGGTCCGGCCAGAAACGACGCAGTAGATCCGCTCTTACGATATCTGGTTATGTAATAGTATTTTGTATCAAATGCCAAACTGCTAAAATCAACTTCGAGAGGAGTATCTTTTTGGGTTGTAAAAGTTTGTGAAGTCAGGTTATAAGATCCGGGCGAAGTACCATACTCCCAGTATACATCCGTCTGCTGGTCAAAGAGGATACTCATCGTAATAGATGAATTAGTAGGTCTTCCCAGTATTTCAGTAAAATTTTGTTTTACATCTGAATTCTGATCTGATTCAACAATATCCTTTTTACAAAATGTAAAAGGAATAATTAGTAATAAGAAATTTAGTAAGTTTTTGCTGACACCAGTACCAGCCTTCCAGATCTCCATTGTGTTTGTCTTTTTAGACTTAGACGACGAACCTTGATATTTCCGGCACTATTCGCGGGTTAATTCTTTTTTTTTGGAGGTTTATTATCCTGCCTGAAATAGTCCCGGATCTCAATTAAAAGTTCTTCAAACTTTCCCAGCTGCATGGGTGTACAGATTGATTTAAAAGCTTTTGCCTGTTCAAAACGCAACAATTCCATTTTATATTCATTATCAGCAATCCTTCTGGCTAGTAATTTTATAATTTCTTCATTGGTAGCTTCATTAAACATGACTGCATTTATTGAATCCCTCTCATTTTTTATTACTTCTGACAGTCTTTTTTCCTTTTCGAAAAATACCGAACGAAGATTTTTTATCTGTTCCACCTGACTCTTCGTCAAGTTCAATTCTCTCTTCAAAATGGCAGTTATGTCACGAGGATTTTTTGGATTTTCAATAGGCGGAGGTCTGTGATAAAAATCCCTCCATAAAAAAAATCCTATTAAAGTGAGATTTAGTACTGTAAGCAAAATAATGATACGCATCAATAGTTTCTTCTGTGTGAAAATGTCCATAGGTCAATCGTTTATTGAAACCGGATTACTTAATAATTCTACTGATATAACTCCCAGATCTCTATCTCTGTGGAGAGTCTGAGACGAATTTCTGATCATCCCTGTAAGTACAAAACCAATATTAATTAAAATAAGAAACAAAACCGCAAACGCAAATCTGGCTGATGGTATTATTGTTGCTGAAAAGGGCTTTACAGAGCCAAGTCTGTTCATTAAAGATTGATTCCAGCCTTCAGGAGTCTGGATATTTCCCAGGGATTCAAACTCCTTTAGCTTTTGCAGGACTTTTTGTTCAATTGGTGAATCTTTCATTTAAAGACTTTTGTATTTTGACGATTAATATTTTATTATCCGGCGCCAATGCAGCTTATTTTTTCAGAATAAGTTCAAGCTTATGGCCTAAGGTCTTTCTGGCTCGATATATCAGGGATTCCACCGCCTCTATTGATGTATTCATAATTTCAGCTATTTCCGGATTATTATAGCCTTCAATTTTACTTAGAGTGAATGCAACTCTCTGATTATCCGGCAAAGTATTTAATGCCTGCATTACTTCATTCATTTTTTCATTTTCCTGAATAGACTTATCCGGCATCGGTCCCCCGGAAACCGAGTTTGCTACCTCATCAAGATGAAGCACCCTTCCAATAGCAGAAAAGCGTTTTTTACGGTTTCGTTTTTTAATTTCATCCAAGCTCTTTGTTACAGCAATTCTATAAATCCATGTAGATAGTTGTGAATGGCCGCGGAATGATTTTATTGATTGATATATCTCTATGAAGACCTCTTGTGAAACATCCTCTGCATCTTTTATATCTAACAAAAATCTGTAACAGGTATTCAATACCCTGTTTGCATAAAGCATCACTAATTCGTTGAAAGCAGATTTATCGCCTGCTCTTAACTTTTTCACCAGATCGGCGTCATCCATCAGACTGACGAGATATATTGTTTAAAAATGTAAATATGAAGTTTAAAATTTGTTTTATTCTTTGATATTAGAAAGAGTAAATAGCTTAATACCACTTGAATATCTTCAGTCCAATTCCGAAGAATACAGCACCTGTTGCAGCAAGTATTAAAATAGGTATAGCAACTTCCTGATAACCGGCTCCTTCGTTGAATATACTTCTGATTCCATCAGTCAGCATTGTAAGTGGAAGCTTCTGAATTACAGAGATACTCCAGTCGGGGAAATTATGGTAGCTGAAAAATATGCCCGACAAAACCATCATTGGCATAACAACAGCATTGATCAAACCGTTTCCGACTTCTGTATTTGATGTATGCGAGGAAACAAATACGGCAATACCGGCGAATGATATATTTCCTGCAAGAAACAAAAGTATCAGGGCAGTGATACTTCCCTGGATTTGCAAATTAAAGGTGAGCAGGGCAAAGATCAGGAGAACAAGAGCTTCGATATAGTTCATTGTTATTCTGACTGTTATCAGAGCAATGAGGAAATGAGACTTTTTCATTGGAGTGGCAACCAGCCTCCGGAGAAGCTTCTTCGATCGTTTTTCAATTATCCCATAGCTGATGCCCCACATTGTTGACATCATAACCCCCAGGGTTATCAATCCGGGCACCAGGAAATCAATATATCTTGTTCCGGTAACTGTAAGTGGCTTGATTTCCAGATTATTCCCTGCAGGCAGAATTTTTCCGGATCCGATCAGACTGGTTAGTTTAAGATAAATCAATTCAGCATCCGAGTTGACAGGATCAAAATGATATTCGGTTTGTTTATTGTTTATCTTTAGAATCAGGTTTACAGTTCCTCTTTTCAGGAGCAGCATTGCTCTGTCCCAGTCAAGTTTGTAAAAAAGAAAAACTGCATTTCCAAGCTTATCATCTTTTAATTCATATTTCCACTGATAATCATTCTTTATACCATCAGCATTCTTTTCACATTTGTTCTCAAGAAAAATCATCAAATCTGAACTGTCTGATCCAACCGGGTCAGATGGAGCAATCACTGCCACCTTTCGGATGATATCAGCTTTTTTGGTAAAAGCAAGACCAAGTCCAAGCGACATTAATATCGGGAATAAAATACCCCAGAACAAGACTCCGGGTTCACGGATAATCTCAAGAAACAGAGATGAGGTTAGCAGCCATAACTGCCTTATTCTGATTATTTTATTCATAAATCCTTCTGCCGGTCAATGAAACAAAGAGATCATCAAGTGTTTTTTCTTTTTCAAGCAGCTGGTGAATAGTACCTTCACGAAGGATAACACCATTATCCATAATAATTATATAATCGCAAAGTTTTTCAGCTTCCTCCATATAATGAGTAGTAAGGATCATAGAAGTTTCTGACACCTCTTTCAGTTTTTTCAAAATATCCCAGATTTCGCGACGGGCATTAGGATCAAGTCCTGTTGTCGGTTCATCAAGAAGAAGAATAACAGGAGTGTTTATCAGAGCAATACCTATTGCAAGTCTTTGTCTCTGTCCTCCTGAAAGGTTTACAACATATGACTTTCGCTTTTCTTCAAGCCCTGTAATTTTAATAATTTCATTGACTCTTTGCATTCCCATATTAAAAAAGCTGGCAAAAAGCCGTAAGGTCTCTGTAACTCTCAGTTTATCAATAAACCTTGTTTCCTGAAGTGACAATCCAATAATCCTGTGAAGTTCATCCTCGTTGCCTTTCCAGTGTTTGCCCATTATAGTAATTTCGCCCTTGTCGGGTTTCTGGATACCTTCAATCATCTCAACAAGAGTGGTTTTCCCGGCTCCATTTGGCCCCAGCAATGCAACAAACTGTCCTTTAGGGATATTCAGATTAATTCCTTTTACAGCCTGAACAGTTTTAAATGATTTCCAGGCGTTTTTAACTTCTATTACATTATTGTTAGCCATTTATTATCTAGTTCCGAATAATCTGTCGCCTGCATCGCCAAGACCGGGAAAAATATATCCATTTTTATTGAGTTTTTCGTCAAGACCTGCCAGGTATATCTGTACATCAGGATGTTTTTTCCCGATTAGTTCTACTCCTTCCGGAGCACCAACTACGCATACAAGCTTAATAACTGTTGCTCCATGATTCTTAAGTTCATGTATTGCAGCTGCTGCGCTGCCACCCGTAGCAAGCATGGGATCAAGTACCATTACCACTGCATCAGACAGGTTATCAGGGATTTTTGAATAATATATTATCGGTTCAAGTGTTTTGTGATCTCTGTAAATACCAATATGTCCAACCCTTGAGTTCGGTATCAGATTTGAAATACTGTCGGCCATTCCCAGTCCCGCCCTTAATATAGGTATCAGTACCACGTCTGCTGCCAGTTCCTGAGTTGTACATTTTCCCAGAGGAGTTTCGATGGTAATTTCACGGAGCAGCAAATCCCGTGATATCTCATAAGCCATTAATCCTGCAATCTCGCCAAGAGTTATACGGAACTCTTTAGTGTCGATTTCTTTCCGGCGCAGAATAGTTAATTTATGTGTTAGCAAAGGGTGGGTAATAATATTCAGCATACGGATAACTTTTTTGAGAGAAATTCTCAAAGATAGATGATAAAAGATAAAGTCACATAAGTTTTTAAGTACAGGTCCTTTTATTTGAATGTAGAAAGATCGGATGACCTTACATTATTCTTAAAGGCTACAATAAAAGTCTGGGGGTAACCGGCTTTTCTCAAAGCTAACTGAAATTCTTTCGCAAGTTCCAGAGAAGTGAATTCCCCAACAGTATATCGATATAACTTTTGATAATAATAAATATATGGACTATATGCTTTCCCGTTGACAACAATCGGTTTCAGGCTTTGCTGTTTAGAACTTGAAAGGAACTGGATTCTGTAAACTACCACATCTTTTAATTCCGGATTCAAAGGAGTGATTAATTCGATCGTTTCAACTCTTGCCTTAGCTTCTTCCTTAACTGCAACCGGAGCTGCGACCTCTTCTTTTTTTACTTCAGCAGGTCTGACCTCTTCTTTTTTCACTTCGGCAGGTCTGACCTCTTCTTTTTTTACATCAGGCTGAGTTGCCTCTACTTTTGTTACCTCAGGGGATTTTACTTCTTCTTTTGTCAAAAAATAAGAAAGATTCAGCGACCTGATATTATTCTTAAATACTGCAACAAAAGCCTGGGGATAACCAGATTTTCTTAAAGCGAACTGAAGTTCTTTAGCAGGTCCCAGTGATGTAAATTCACCAATTGTATAGCGATATTCCTTTAAGTAGTAATAAATGTACGTACTGTATGTTCTACCATTGACAACAAGCTGCTTAAGGCTCTGTTGTTTAGCACTTGAAAGGAACTGCACCCTGTAAACAACAACATCTTTTAATTCCTGTCGTACCTGGGTAATAACTTTTATCGTATCAGCTCTGGGCTTGGGCGGTTCTTTTTGTACTTCAGGAGGTTTGACCGGTTCTTTTTTCACCTCAGGAGGTTTTACCTCTTCTTTTTTTACCTCGGGAGGTTTTACCTCTTCCTTTTTTACCTCAGGAGGCTTAACCGGTTCCTTTTTTACTTCAGGTTCAACTAATTCTGCGATCAGCTTTTTATGAGGGAAAGTCATGTCTGATTGAGCCATATTGAGAAGTCCTGCTGACAGATTTTTTATACTGTCTGTTGCAAAAAGATTATTGAAAGTAACTTTATAAAGCTGAGCGTTTTTGTTTTTTGTATTTTCTATTGTCGTAAAGAAGGCTTCGTGGTTTGATTTACGGTTCACTTTAAATGCGACATCATTGTTTGTTGAATTGATCCGTTTCGTCAGGTTATATGGTTCTTCCCATTTCTTCCCGTTAAATTTGCAAACAAACACGTCATATCCACCAAATCCGGGATGACCATCAGATGAGAAATAGAGATTGTTTTCCGAATCAAGTGAAGGGAACAGCTCATTTGATGTTGTGTTTATTAATTTCCCCATGTTTTCAGGTGGCGACCATTGTTCGCCGTCTTTTCTTGTAATGAACAGATCCATGCCCCCAATAGAATTGGTTCTGTCAGAAGCGAATATTAAGATCTTTCCGTCGGTTGAAACAGCCGGATGCGTAAAGGTTGAACTGCCGGTGCAAAAACTCATAGGGCTGGGACTATCTTTCCAACCTCCTGAAGAATAATTTGTCTGGTATATTTTTTCCGAAATATCCTTTTTACCCAGTTTTGTATAGTACATTGTATTGAAATCACCCGTGAAGGACAGAGCATCGCAAGGATATGAAAAAGTGAAAGCAGGAACAAAAACCTGAGGATTTACCAGGATTGAATCCTGCAATACAGCATAATACGCCTGTGTGGTGCCGAATGATATATGGACAGGCACCATTTTTGAGAAATTTTTAGACCGGGAAAGATATATAAGTCCGTCTTTATAAAATTGTACTCCTGATGAAGGAGGGATAATATTCACATCGAAAGAATCGACCTTAATTAATTGATTATCAATAGCAACATTGGGAACAACGTTCACTTCATCGATTTTAAACAGGTTATTCTCAAAGACATCGCTGCCTGGTGTAGCATCAGCCCGGAAATAAAAGATAAAACAAAATAATATTAATCCAAACAGCTTTTTCATATTATTGATGAAACATGCATTTACCAGTGGCTATTCTTACCAAATCCCAGATTGTCGTTGGCAAAATTTAAACCAAAAACGATTTCCGCTGTAATATCTTTTTTATAAAAAGGAGTATTTCTTGGCAGCTGAAAAAATGTTCCAATATAAAACCTGGGATACTTGAATTCAAAAAAGAACGGAATTTTGTCATAACCCTTAAAATACGTTCCAAGACAGAAATTTCCGAAATATACTTTCAGCATTGGTTGAATCATATCTGTTATAGCATCTCTGCCTGTGTGAATAGTATCACCGGTATTTATTATGACAGAAGGTTCAATCACAATATCAAATGGCCTGCTGATTACGAACTTGTATCCTCCGTATAAATAATATTGTCTCGATACAGGGATCGAATAAACACCCAGGCTGTCAGGATCTTCCGGATTGCCAAGAAGATTTGTACCTGAAAATCCAACGAAAAAACTCGGATTATAAAAATAAATCCCGGCATCAAAGTTTGGGTAAATTTTGTTTTTTTCCTTAATTCCCGGAATCGAATCGCCGGGGGAATGATAATAAATTCCTTTTGCTGAAATTCCAAGAGACAAAAATGAAAGATCTTTTCTGTCGAGCGGTAAATGGTAGGAGCCTGCAGCTATAGCTCCTATATGACGATAGGAACCATGCATGTCATTAAATATTGCGCCACCAACACCAATATTTGAAAATGTTCTGAGATTTGGAGAGATTATATAACCGGGTCCCTTGTCTAACAGCCTAGTATTAGCACTTATTATCTGGGAATATGATTTAGTCTGTAACGAAGCTATCGCATCAATTGATAAAAAATCCTTGCTTCCGGCAATGGCGGGATTAAAAATAAAAGGACTGAAAATTCTGTAAGAGACAGGATTATATGGTATCTCCTGCCCGTCTGAAACAATAAAAGAAAAAAATAAGACCAGTACAAATGAAACCTTCTTAATGATTGACATATTAAAGGTTTAGTCAACAGTTAATTTAAAAAATTATTTATCCGATAAATTCTGATTAATATTTGTAGACCAATTTAACAAATTATTGACAAATACCACGCAATTGTTGAACAAATTATTCAATCCATTTCCTGACATCCTCAGGGGATGGATTAGAAAGACCAAGTTTGTTTTTCTTATTATAACTGCAAAGATCATTAAAAAGCTTTCCTGCTTTTACCTCCTTTAATATTGCGCAGGTTGTAAAGCCAAGCTTTTTCAATGGCTCAATCCACTCTTCGGGAATGCCAAGATTTATGTATTCTTCCTTTTGACTTTCAGTTTTTTGCTTATGGCTCTCAGGTTTCATCTGGGGGAACAGAAGGACATCCTGTATTGAAGGCTGGTCAGTCAGAAGCATTGTCAGTCTGTCTATCCCTATACCCATGCCTGATGTGGGAGGCATTCCATATTCAAGTGCTCTGACAAAATCCAGGTCAATAAACATTGCTTCATCATCACCTTTTTCGGAAAGCCTGAGCTGATCCTGGAAACGTGCCATCTGATCAATCGGATCATTTAGTTCGGAATAGGCGTTAGCGATCTCTTTCCCGTTGATCATAAGTTCGAACCTCTCAGTCAGTCCGGGCTTGCTGCGATGCATCTTGGTTAATGGGGAAGTTTCTGTGGGATAATCAATTATGAAGGTTGGCTGCACATAGTGGTGCTCACATTTTTCAGCAAATACTGTATCGACAAGCTTTCCTTTTCCCATCTCAGCAGAATGGGGAACTTCAAGTTTGTCGCACACCTTTCTTAGTTCATCCTCACTCATTCCTGAAATATCAATACCTGTATGCTCTTTAATGGCATCCAGCATACTTATCCGCTTGTAAGGGGGATTGAGATTTATACTGGCGCCGCCATATACAATTTCTGTTTTTCCATGAATATCAATAGCTGCCTTCTTAATTATCTCTTCAGTAAAATTCATCATCCAGTTATA
>Ga0079037_100000363_pt1 | contig 19858 bp, 20 predicted proteins | sample Mud3Dept4metaG_FD_71479 | JGI IMG/M metagenome (GOLD analysis project Ga0079037, IMG submission 71479) | Freshwater wetland microbial communities from Ohio, USA, analyzing the effect of biotic and abiotic controls - Mud 3 Core 4 Depth 4 metaG | ecosystem: Environmental > Aquatic > Freshwater >... | reverse complement strand
TTCATTTGTGGATTGTAATTCCTCGTTTGTAGATCTCAGTTCTTCCTGTGAAGTCTGTACTTCTTCGAGTGTATTCTGCATTACCTCACGCATGCGCTGCAATTCGGTCTCCAACTCTTTTTGCTTGATGCTGTGCAAAGCTTTTTTACCTGTTTTTGGAGGCAAATAGATATCAGCTACCTCCTTTGCATCAGTAAAAGTTATCATTATACTACCATACAAAATCTCCGGTTTATCAATCCATTTAATGTCAATATTTACGGCTTGAGTACTATCGTTTGTATTAATTTTAATATTCCGCAAAATAACTGTTTCTTTTTTCGAAATAGCACGGCGGAAAGCATGATGAAATTCGTTGCGTAAGCCTTCCCGTAACATTGCAAAAATATTCAGGTTTGCTTTACCGACTGCCGGTTCCAGATATTTTCCTGTATGTCCGTGTATATATATAATGTCGCCAGATTCATTCACCAATACGCCTGAAGGTACATAATACTGTAATAAAAGCTGATCGGCAAGAGTCTGAATATTCAATCCGGACCTGTCTGCTATTGGTTTTTCGGGAATGGATGTTTTGGATCTGGAAAATGAAGAGGGAAAATCAAATAATTCAGGGAAATGACCGGATAGGGGGCGTTTGTAAATTTTTAGTTTAACATCCAAAGGAGTAAAAAGATGATTCTGGTTTCCAAGCGTTTCGGAGCTGCCCAGAACCATTATCCCTTCAGGATTAATACTATAGTAAAACATGCCTATAAGTTTTTTTTGCAACTCAGTATCCATGTAAATCAGCAGATTACGGCATGAAAGGATATCGATCCTGGTAAAAGGCGGATGCATGATAACATTGTGCTGGGCAAATACAACCATTTCTCTTATTTCGGTTTTTATCCGATAGCCTTCATCTGATGAAATAAAATAGCGGTTGAGACGATCCGGAGAAACATCGGCAGCAATATTTGCCGGGAATAAGCCTTTTCTGGCAATATCAATAGCATCGCTATCGATATCAGTGGCAAATATTTGTAACGAAGAACCTTCATGCAGATTAATCTTTTCAATCGCCTCCTTAAATACTATTGCTAATGAGTATGCCTCCTCACCCGTAGAACACCCCGGTACCCATGCACGCAATATTGAACCTGGTTGAAGTTTTGAAATAATATTTGGGAAAATAGTTTCTTTCAATTTCCCCCATACTGCAGCATCGCGAAAGAAATTAGTTACACCAATCAATAATTCTTTGAAAAGGATCTCTACTTCTTTGGGATTTCCCTGCAAAAAGTGGACATATGAAATTATTTTATCAATTTTATGGACACTCATGCGTCTTTCTATACGACGGTATAATGTATTTTTCTTATATAATGAGAAGTCGTTACCTGTATAAGTCCGCAGCAGTATAATAATCTTTTCCAGGGAGTTTTTATCTTTTATCTCTATGTCCAAATTTGATCTGATAGCAGGAATATGCCTTAGGAATTCAATAAGCCTTGCAGGCAACTCTTTTGCCGGAGCCACTATATCAACTAACACAGAATCGATGGCGTTGCGGGGCATGCTATCGAATTTAGCATTGGAAGGTTCTTGCACTATCACTATTCCGTTTTTTTCTTTTATGGCACGGAGTCCTATACTGCCATCAGATCCCATTCCTGAAAGAATGATACCGATAGCAAGATCCTTTCTGTCGTCTGCCAGAGAACGGAAGAAAAAATCAATCGGGAGTCGCAATCCTCTTGTTTCAATAGGCTCAAACAGGTGAAGAATCCCATTTAATATTGACATGCTCGTGTTCGGAGGGATTACATAAATAGAGTTTATCTTTACAGGCATCCGGTCTTTTGCCTGATACACTTTCATCCCGGAAATCCTCTGCAGCAATTCCGGTAACATCCCTTTTTGAGTAGGATCAAGGTGCTGGATAACGACATAAGCCATTCCGCTGTTTTCAGGCACATTGCCCAGGAATTGCTCCAACGCTTCAAGCCCACCGGCTGATGCACCAATACCAATAATCGGGAACTTATCGGAATCTTTAACAGAAGTTTTTCTTTTAACTGATGCTTTTGAGTTCGGTTTGCTGGTTTTCACTCGGATATATTAAAAATCATTTATTCTGTAATACATATGTAATAATTTATTTCTGGTTGAAGTATCATGTAAGGAATCTGGGAAATGTATCCATGATCCGTATACACGGCAAAACGGAATTGAGTCATAAACATTTATATATATTAATACAAAATAAATAAAAATATCATATTCAAAACAATCAATAAGTTGTATTTATGTCATTTCGGTCGCTATCTCCTCCGGGAGCACTTAATTACGGGGAGTATAATATTTCATTGCTTCCGGTATGAATTGTTTCAGCTTTCTTAATCTGGTTTCATCTGAAGGGTGGGTGCTTAGAAATTCCGGTGGACTTCCCCCACCTGCTGTTGACATTCTTTGCCAGAAGGCGGTTGCTTCACGGGGATCATAACCAGCCATAGCTGAAAATATAAGTCCATACTGATCAGCTTCCGTTTCCTGTTGCCGCGACCAGGGTAACATAGCTCCCACATCGCTTCCAATACCATAGGTAGCCATGAACAGATCCTGTGTCTCCTGTGGCTTTTGGGCCAGAGCTACCTCCAATGCCATACCTCCCATTTGCTGAATCATGGCCTGACTCATTCTTTCGTTGCCATGTTTGGCAACGGAATGCGCTATCTCATGCCCCATAACAATTGCGAGAGATGCTTCGTTTTTAGTAACAGGCAGTAAGCCTGTATATACAACTACTTTCCCGCCAGGCATGCACCATGCGTTGATTTCTTTACTTTCAACCGTATTGAATTCCCATGCATAGCCCTCCAACATCGATCCCTTTCCCTGGCTGTCATAATACTTCGTAATTGCATTTTCAATCCGTGCTCCTACGCGGTCAACAGTCGCTGCATCTCTGCTGGTTGCAGAGTTTAATACTTTATTCTCATTTAAAAATGTTTTGTATTGGCTTTTGGCCATTAACTGCAAATCTGATTCCTTTACCAGACTCAATTGTTTACGGCCGGTCAGCATATTCAACACACAACCTGTCAGAAGAAAAGCTAAAAATAATAAAAAGAAAATTTTTTTCATATGTTTAAATTTTATTTTTCAAAGATCGCATGGTACTCGCGATGAACACCTTAGGGTTCGACCAAGTCAGCTTGAACATGCTTATTTATGAAGTGAAATTTTATTTGATAAATGTACAGTCGTATACTGGCTCATGTGTTACATAACTATGAGAAAAAATTACATCATTCACACATTCCTTACAACACAACCAGGCAATTTATAATCTATTTATTTGGTACGAAATGTTCCCTTGTAATTTGAAGAATGATTGATTATGCACTCAAAATGTGTGAATTATGTAACTCTTATTAAAAGTTGTGTAACATTATAAAGTTTTAAAGAACCTATCTTTCGCAGATTATTTATCAATAAGATAATCACCAGTCTGTCTGTTAAAAATTGTATACAAACTGGAAAATTTCAGTACGAGAATTTTTTAATAACATAATACATCTACTATGAAAAAAATGAGAATGAGTTTAATTTTTGTATTAAGTGCAGCTTTTATATTATCAGGTTGCGCTTCGTGGAACAAAACGCAGAAAGGTGCTGTTGTCGGAACAGCTGCCGGTGGTGCAATGGGCGCTGTAATTGGCAGGGCTTCAGGCAATACAGCACTGGGTGCTATTATTGGCGCTGCTGTAGGAGGTGGAGCAGGTGCCATTATTGGGAATCAGATGGATAAACAGGCTGAGGAAATAAAGAAGACCGTTCCTGATGCCAAGGTTGAACGGGTAGGTGAAGGAATCGTTGTGGAATTCAGCAGTAATGTTCTGTTTGCATTTGACAAATCGAATCTGTCGGATGATGCTAAGATCAGCCTTGATAAACTGGTTAAAGTCCTTAACTCATATCCTGATACGAATATTGAAATACAGGGACATACTGACTCTAAAGGGAGTGTCTCGTATAATCAGAACCTATCTGAAAAGCGGGCTACTGCAGTACGGGGTTATCTGACTGCTAAAAATATAACTGCCAGCCGGCTTACAATTAAAGGATTTGGAGAAACTGTACCAAAATATGACAATTCAACTGCAGACGGACGCACTCAGAACCGCAGAGTTGAGTTTCTGATCTCGGCAAATGAAAAAATGATTGCTGAAGCTAAGAAAGAAGCCGGGCAATAGAAATAACCACAGTGAAATAATAAATTGATAATATTAATATTAAATGAAAATGAAAACGAAATTACTAGTTTTATCAGCAATCTTTATTCTTGCAACATTTACTCTTCAGGCTCAGATGGGCTTTGGTATCCTGGGTGGTTTAAATCTCCAGAATCTGAACGGGAAAGACAGCAATGGGGACAAACTTACAAATGATATGATCATTGGTTTTCATGCCGGGATCAATATTCAGATACCCATTGTTCCACAGTTCTATTTTCAACCCGGATTACTTTTTACCACAAAAGGAGCTAAAAATACTAATGGTACATCAATCAAGCTTTCTTATGTTGAATTACCATTGAATTTGGTATATAAAGCTCAGGTGGGTAATGGTAAATTTATGCTTGGATTTGGACCATATCTTGGTTTTGCTATCGGGGGTAAGGTAAAACCCGAAAGTGGCTCTGCAACCGATATTGAATTCAAGAAGGTGGTGGAGACAAGTGATCCCTCATCAGTAACCTATTTAAAAGCTTTTGATGCAGGTGGCAACATTTTTGCCGGGTATGAATTGGCAGGCGGTATATTTTTTCAGCTGAATACACAATTCGGAATGCTTAAGATTAATCCTGAAGACAGACGTATTTCCAGTGATAAATCATCAGTTAAAAATACAGGTTTCGGTCTTTCGGTAGGATACCGGTTTTAAGAACAGAGTAAACATAATTATGACCTTCCTGAAGTCAAAAGGAGGGTCATTTTTTTATTAGAAGCCATGTAAGATAGTATTCCAGCTTATCTGCCATTCCCCATGTAATTCATAAATTCTACTATTAGTTAAAGAACTTCTTCTTCAGAATGATGCTGAGTCAGGGTTAAAGTTCTTCGGTAAAGTAAAGCTGAATGTACTTCCTTTACCTTCAACCGATTCAACCTGTATCTTTCCACCGTTTTTTTCGACGAATTCCTTACATAAGAGTAATCCAAGACCGGTACTGGGTTCCCCTTCTGTACCGTTGCGACCCTTTTGCCCGTTAATTTGAAACAGATTGCTCATTAGCATTGAGTTCATACCTATACCATTATCCGTTATATCTATTTCAATAAAGTTGTCCTGAATACCTTTGGCTGATATCAGAATTTTCCCGCCCCGGAATGAAAACTTCATGGCATTTGAAAGCAGATTTCTCAAGGTTGATTCAAGCATTGTAAAATCCACATTAACAATCATATTTTCAGGCACTTGCAGTTGAATCTCCTGATTTTTCTGGTCTGCCTGATCTGAAAGTGATTCAATGCTTTTATTAATGATATCAATAAGGGGTATTGACTGAGGTTTGAATTCAATTAATCCACGTTTCATTCGTGACCATTCGAGAAGATTTTCAATAAGATGAAAAACTCTTGCCGCAGATTCTTTTAATGAATTGGCGATTTCCTGAATTTCCTTCTTCTTCATTACAGGCATTTGCTCTGCAAACATCTTGGTAAGACAAAGAAAGGAACTTAACGGACCTCGTAGATCGTGTGCCATAATAGAGAAAAATTTATCTTTCTCGGCATTGACTTTTATAAGTTCCTCATTTTTAAAATTTATTTCCATTTCTGCCTGCCTGCGCTTGGTTATGTCAATAACGTTCACAAGGCATTGCTCTCCGTTTCCTGTAACCATTCCTGTCAGGTGAGCATACATTGGCACATTGTTTTTCTTTAACAGGCTCAGCTCGCATGATTCTTTAGAGTTGCTGTTAAATATCTTCGAGAGAAAAAGATTGAAGATTGGTTTAGTATCAACGGATACAAAAGAGGCAAAATAGCTGTTTTCCAAATATGATCGTTCTTTTTCAAGCATTTGTGAGCCGCAAAGATTTAGTTCAATAATTTTACCTTCTCTGGAAAGTGTAAAATAGCCTACCGGTGCAAAATCGTATAATTGAAAATATTTTTCGCCAGAATTAATTGCAGCTGATCTTGTCAGCATGAGTTCCTCGTTTTGCATTTCCAGTTCAATCTGGTGCACTTCAAGTTCATGAATGAGCTTAAAAACATCAGGTTCAGAAATTTCTGAACCTGATTTTGCTTGTCGCTTCTTCAATAATTCTTCAGCCGTCTGGCGAAGAAATATAGCAGAGTCTGATTTGTTACTAGTGCTTTTCATAGCCTACAACAAATATTTTTTGACCTTTTCCCAGTAATTAAGCGTCATTTTCCCTGATCCATTCCAATTGCGCGCAATTGATTGACTATCGGGATAACCCATATTCTCTGCATAATAGAGAAAGATCTCTTTTGAAATCTCAAAATTTAAGCAATCTTTAGTTGTATAATATTTACCGGTTCTTTTATAATAATCCCGAAGCCTGATTGATCTGATCTGAAATGCTCCGTATGCCTCTTCAGCCTGATTGTATGCCAGAGTATCTCCTGAACTTTCTACCATAACAATTGCGTTAATAAGCCTCTCATAAGGAGCAATAGGTTCTGAAACCAGAACAAATGCCACTGATAAACCCGGAGCTGTTGCTTTTGGCGCAAACAACAAAAAACAGAAACTAAGCATACATTTAAAAGTTACTGATTTTATTATCTGAAATATACTTCCTGCTTCAAAATGTGATTTTTTTCCTGATACGTCCATGTCAATACAGATTAAACTGCAGCATCATAATGTTTTAATAGAATCTTTTTTTCTATTCTATGTCTTATTTACATATCTAAACCCTGTTTCATTTATCTTCATACTTAGTTTTTAATATATGAAAATTCCGATAGTACAAAATTATTTAAAGCTCCTTAAAAATAAATTACAAAATTCTTTTGAAAAATTACATAATTCATATATTACTTGTTCTATTCCAGTTGTTAACATATCAATTTCCCCCCACTCGCAAAAAGTACTGGCTGCATGAAATTAAGCAGCCTGAATTAATGCCTCTGACAGCAAGGTGTTAACAAGAATGACCTATAATAACTGGTTTTACTAAAATATCAGCGGGTTAACAACATCTACTTTGTACCTGAATTCATACCTGAGCATGACCTCATGCGAACCTTTGCTATATAGACCCAATTTGCCAAAATCAAAATCATAGGAATAAGCTACCCTTAACTGGTCGTTTATTGCGAATTGAAACAATCCTGCAATAGAGCGGTTATTACGGTAAGAGGCACCAAACCATAAAAGGTCAAACAGAATTATATGAGCATTTACATCATATAGTAGCTTTTCTCCGGGAGAAAAAGTAAGGAGAGTTGAAGGGGAAAACCTGATACTTGGAGAGAGACTAAATACATAACCTGTATTTAATAAATAATTATACTGATCCGGATTAAATTTCAGAGTATATTTATTTTTGTCAAAATTAAATTTGTATCCTAGCAGTCTGGGTATGGATATGCCGGCAAAATAATTCTTGTAGAAATAATAAACTCCAAAAGAAAAGTCGGGGACAACGAAAACACGGGAATCAATAAGGTAATACTCATCTCCGGGATCAAGTACAGCAAGATCAGACCAGGCAGTATTTGTGGTAAGTATTTCTGCACCAAGTCCAAGAGAGAGATTCCCTTCTCCCATGCTGATTTTATATGCATAGTTGGAACTATAACGCGTTTCTTTGGTTACACCTAACTTATCATGGGTAATAATTAGTCCCAGGCCAAGTTTTGAATCAAGAAGCGGGGCATCTATAGCTAACGTCATTGTTTCTGGAGCACCGGCAATACCTACCCACTGCCGTCTGTAGAATGCTGAAATATTTAACACTCCTCTGCTCCCGGCATAAGCAGGATTAATGATAAGCGGATTAACGACATACTGGTTTGTGACAGGAGTCAATTGTCCTGATACACTTATCGGGATAAGAAGGAAGATAAATGCCTTAATGATCTTTATCATATATAGTAATCTTTTTCATCTTCTGATAACAATATATCCACTAATTGATTTGCCATTTTCTGTTTTGAGAACAAAGAAATAGGTATCGTCCGGGAGTGGTTTGTCATCGTAATCTGTGCCATACCAGGTATTATCATAATCAAGGTTTTTATATACCCTGGCTCCTCTCCTGTCGAAGATTACCAGTTCCGTTTTACCCAGTGTACTCAATCCTCTAATTACGAAATAATCATTTCTGCCATCCATATTCGGAGTAATAAGATTCTGAATGACCAGATCGTGTACTGTAATGATTACGATATCCTCAGACGACTGACAAACTCCGTTAGTTACGGTCCATAGAAATATATTTTCCCCCAGAGAAAGCCCACTTACATATGTCTTAGCATAAGTGGCATCAAAAAATTCTCCTGCACCTGAAATCAGAGACCATACTCCTGTTTCATAATCATGGGCCAGATCTGCCTTCAAAGTAGTATTAAACAGGAGCTCCAGCTCCTGGTCAGGACCTGCATCGGCAACCGGAATCTGATCGACTGTTACGATTACTGGTTTGATATTAAAATACCCCGATACTGTTGTCCCTTTGATATAATAGGTACCAACAGTTGCCGTAGCAGGAGTACTATATGGTATAGTAGCTGCGATGTCTTTCCAGTAAGTATAGATCATTCCCGGGGTTGAACCTGTTTTGACCTCATAGGCTGTCAGATCCACAGTTGCCGGTGAACATACTGCTGCTGGATCAGTAATGATTAATGTTGGGATACCAGGAGTGGAGATTGTTACCTCGTTCGATTTTGTTGAAGTGCATCCGGAAGAGTTGGTTACTTTGAAGGCAAATACTCCCTCTGGAAGATCTGATATTGTCTTGCTGGTTCCGGTACTTGTTGATTTAATTTCATCAGGAGTACGTGTTACTGTCCATGTTCCGGCTGATGGTAATCCAGTTAATACTACACTTCCTGTTGGTACTGCATATGTTGGCTGGACTATATTCTCTACCACCGGGGCCATGGGTATAACCGGTTGTGCTGGAATTACAACATTAGCTGATGGAGCTGATAAACAATTGGATGCGTTAGTCACGGTATAGTTATATACTCCTGCTGCAAGATCTGAAATTGTTGTGGTTGCACCTGTTCCAACTGACGTGATAGTACCAGGATATCGAGTCAGTATCCATGTACCTGTCGCAGGCAAACTATTTAATACCACACTTCCAACTGATGAGGTACATGTAGGTGGTGTTATAGTTCCAACTGCCGGAGTTGCCGGAATGCCAGGCTGTGCATCTATAACAACACTTGTTGATTCAACAGATGTACACCCTGCTGAATTGGTTACCGTGTAGAAATATGTTCCTGGTATAAGCCTTGAAATGGTTATACTTGAGGATGAACCTGTTATATCTCCCGGATTGATTGTCCAGGTCTCTGATGGTAAACCACTTAATACAACACTTCCGGTCCCTGAAATACAGGTTGCCTGGGTGATGGTTCCTACCACCGGAGCTGCCGGCGGATTTACACAACCACATGATACAGAGAATGCTGATCCTGTGGTTGAACACCCCGAAGAGTTTCTGACAGTTATGCTATGATTGCCATTAGCAACATTTGAAAAAGTAATGGATGATTGGTAGGTTCCATTATTCAGGCTGTACTGATAACCGGTCCCTTTTGGGCTTGTTATTGTAATAACAGCCTTACCTGCGCCAAGTGAGCAGTTAATATTATACTCCGGTATTGTTGGTGATGCAGGTTGCTCATTGATGATCGCTGACTGTGAAGAACCTGAGGTACAACCCCCCGAGCTGGTCACTGTAAAAGTATATGACCCGGCTGCAAGTCCTGAAACTGTGGTAATTGTACCTGTGCCTGTTGATGATCCGCCAGGAGTACGTATAAGGGTCCATGTTCCGGACGATGGTAATCCACTTAGCAGGACACTTCCTGATGGTACATAACATGTCGGTTGGGTGATTGTTCCTATCTCCGGCGTGGCAGGATTGGTATTTATCGTCAATGTATAGGTAGCTTTTGCTGCCGTACAGGGAGCTCCTGACGGATTATTGGTAGTTACCGTTATTATAACCGTTTTACCAATATCCTTATTTCTGGGAGTGTATGTAAATGTAAATGGTGATGTACTTGTTGAAGCCGGGGACACTGAACCATCGCCATTCTCTGTTATAGTTACTTTTGTTGCACTGCCTCCAAAGGTATTATCTCTTATTGTTACAGGTGTTGTGCGGCATGTGTTGTCACTGCTGCTGCTAAGCACAACAGTCGGGCCATTAATACATCCTGCTCCCTGTCCAAATCCACTTATTGAAATCAACAGGAGAAGATTTATCAAAAGCAAGACTCTGGTAAATCCGGCCTCATCCCTGCTTTGCCCGTTCATGATGTATTTGTTTTATAGTCTCAGAAAGCTTATCATTTTTTTGAACCCTGCCAAAAAAAGATTCCACCGATCCCCATTACGACAATGCCCAGAAGTGGAGACCACTTGAGGTTGTGTCGTTTGTTTGCTGTGATGTTAACATCGCCGATTTTCGCTACACTCTCTCTGGAGAAATAGGTAACAGTTGTAAAAATGGTTAATACCAAACCAAGAATAATAATGAAGATACCCGCTTTTTTCATATGATTTTTTTACGAGATTATTATTGATGGAAAGATAAAAAAGGATTGTTATAAAACCGTTATATAATTATTGATAAAAGTTACATGATTCACACATTTATTGGGACGCCAGACAGATGAAGTAAGGGTATTTATAATAGTTTTATTGATATATCATTGTTACCGGTTTCTCGATTTCAAAATCTCTGAATCCGAAGTCGGTTGTTTTAAATGAGTTCATTTTAAAAATATTCTGTCCGATACCGGGAATTAAAGGATAAAATGAAATGGAAATTTGAAATGTTTTAAAAACCAGGTTTTCATTTTTAATTAAAACTCCCAATGCTATTTGTGAATACACTTTGCTGTTCTTAAATCCTGTTACTGCATTTCCAAGTATACCAAGAGAATAGGTAAGATAGGGACCAAAACGGAATCCTATTAAATTGAATGGAGAGTATGATTGTGTCTGCAGCGTAAATAACAGACGGGTGGAACCTGACAATGCAGGACTGTTAAAACCATCCAGACCATAACCATCATTAAGAGTTAAACTATCGTAAGAGAACCGGTTTATACCAATAGTAATCTGGGGTTTTACAAATTGTCTGAATTTCCATTTCCCGATTTCAAATAATCCAGTAGAATAATTTACACCTGCGCTGAAAACACCCTGCTCAGTTTGTGATGAGTGAAAGAAAGTTCCAAATTCGAGATTGGTACTCAAGTAACCCCATTCATAATAGTCACCGAAAGAAGAACGCATCCCTAAATAGAGCCGCCTGGAATTATTTTTTACCTGATAACCGCCTGTAAAGCTATAAACTTTCCCTATCGGGACATCTTCGATAACACCATATTTAAAGATATATTTATCCTGAACATATTTCCTGGTAGTAATTCCTATGCTACCCAAATAGAAATCTTCGTTGGAATAAATATGCAACGGATCATTTTGTTCAGGTGGCTTTTCAGAATACCTGATACGCAGATAGCGTATTGTTAAAATTAAATTGGTAACAAATTCCTTTTCTGTTTTTCCTTTGAAAATCTGTTGTGCTTTACCTGCCCAATAATCCTGTGTGCTAAATTTTAAATTTATAGGTACGTAAACCGAATTTATATCTTTTAAAGAATCTCTTTTAAATTGAGAAGCGACAAGCGCACCTGCTGCCCATTTTGTCAATGGAGAATAAAACGGACGGTCAACTATGATGCTTTTAATGAAATTATTGTTTCCATCAATTCCAAAGTGCATTTTTGCGTTGACATAAGTGTTACGGATGTTTGGAACGGAATAATTTGAAGTAAAAGAATTAATTCCACTGGTAAAATTTCTGGTAAAAGCATTTCGAAACTCATGGCCGGATCCTAAAATATTTTTATCTGTTATATCGACCTTGATTCCCGAAGTTGAAATAGATCCCCCCGGAATGATGCTCCATTTATCCGATTCACGAATAAAAATATCTACAGAGTCGGATTTTTCTCCGGCTGTAACAACATAAAAAGAAACCTCATGAACATATTTCTGGTTTCGGATCAGACGTTCCGATTCTTTCACAAGTAAAGAATTGAAAGGTTGATTCTTATGGATTAATAACAGGTTTCGGATCGTGATATTATGTGTTTTAATATGCATCCAGTTCCCTGCTTTGGATAAAATATTCTGTTTACCAACAGAAGTGTCGGAGGCTGAGTACCCAAAAGGATCCAGAGTAACCACGTCTATATTCCTGATAATTTTCCCTTCAAAGGTGCTGTAAGGTTTTTGTATCAGTTTTTTATATGTTTTTTTTCCAACTTTTTTATTCTTTGTGTCGGGAGTAACTGGTTTGAATATTAACCTGAACACAAATGTTTTAAGCTTGCTTTGTCGGGAATAAGTTTCAATATTCTTATAAATTTTGGTTGAATCTGTTTTAACAGAATCTTGCTGTGCAGATGCAAAATCACTTGTTAAAATCAGAACAAAAAACAGTATGAAACATTTTCTGAACCACATTTCCATTTACCATTCTTAATGTTTTTTATCCGGGTGATTATTTCCCCTTTTTATCAATTGCTTTTTGTTCTTCTGCCTTTACTTCTAAAGAATCCTTCTTTATTTTTTCAGCGGCTCTTTCCTTCCTGTTAAAATAACCTTTTAAAAGAAAATTTTCCTTGGCTGCATTCATATTTTCATTCAATCCCTTACTGCTATTTCTAAGATTTATGATGGTTCTATCGATATTTTCCGCAATCGTTGAATCCTGGATTAATCTCCCGAGTGTTCCGTTCCCGCTATTTATTTTAATCATAATTTCTGCCAGCTGCAATGAAATAATTGCGGCATTATCTGCTGTTATTTGCATACTTTCCATTATAGCCTCAATTTCAACAGGTTCTTTTGACTCAATGGTTTCCCCGTCTTTTATTATAGGAGCATCATAACTGCCTTGAGTAATAATTAAAATACGGTCGCCGATAATCCCTGCAGAACCTATGCCTGCTTCACAATCTTCTTTAATGAATTGCTGAACGTTTTTTTTAATTAACATATCAACGCTCACGGTTGTATCATTAAGAATCTCAATGTTATCAACGGTACCAACATTTATTCCTGAGAACCGGATATTACTTCCAACCTCTAACCCGCTAACATTATAAAAAGTGGTAGTTAGTCTAAAAACAGGATCAAATAAATTTTCCTGCTTCCCAATTATAAAAATGGCAATAACAAAAATCACCAATCCTGCTATAATAAACAGTCCTAATCTAACTTTGAATTTTTGTGTGTGTGTTTCCATATTTTATTTAAAGAATGATTTAATCGACGGGTCAGTTGACCTTTCAAACAGTTCCAATTTTCCTTCCTTATAAACTTCACCATCCAGTAACATAATGATCCTGTTTGCAGTTGTCCTGGCACATTCAATATCATGCGTGATGATGATAGAAGATGTTTTATATTTTTTTTGAATTTCATTGATGAGTGAACTTATCTCATCTGATGTAACTGGATCAAGTCCGGTTGTGGGTTCATCATACAACATTATCATGGGGTCAACAACAATGGTTCGTGCCAGGCTGATTCGCTTGCGCATTCCGCCTGATAATTGTGAAGGCATTTTATTCAAGGCATCAGATAATCCAACATTTTCCAAAACTTCTTTTACTTTTTCGTTTATTTCTTTTTGATTAAGATTCTTTTTTATCCTTCGCAATGGAAATTCTAAATTTTGCTTTACTGTCATGGAATCATACAATGCGCCACTCTGGAAAAGAAAACCAATTTTCTTTCTTAACTCTCCTAATCCGTTATTCGTCAATGCACTTACATCTTCTCCAAGGACATTAATTGTTCCGTCGTCGGGATCCAGTAAACGAACAATACATTTTATCAGGACTGATTTTCCTGAACCGGATTTGCCAAGCACCACCAGGTTTTCTCCATTATAAAGTTTCAACGACACATTTATTAATACATCCTCTGTGCCAAATCCTTTCCTTAGGTTATTTATTTCAATAACCTGTTTTGGAGTTTCTGCTTTTGCTGAAACAACAGTTTCTGTTTGTGTGGCATTCATAGCATATCTGTAATTTGTACAGCAATCAAATCTACAATTATCACAAGCAAAGACGATAGCACCACAGCTGAATTCGCAGCAATACCCACACTCTCCGTTCCACGTCCTGCTGTATATCCTTTATAACATCCGACAAAACCAATCACAGCACCGAAAAAGAATGTTTTAATAAGAGCCGGCATTAAATCAATAAATCCAATGTGGCTGAATGCCTGCGAGAAAAATAAAACAAAAGTTACGTTTCCTTTTATGTTTGCTCCCACCCAGCATCCTAAAATCCCGAACGCATCGGCATATAGTACTAATAAGGGAATCATCAGCGTAGCTGCTAATACTCTGGTAACAATTAAAAATCTTACGGGATTGGTCGATGATACTTCCATAGCATCAATCTGCTCCGATACTTTCATTGAACCTAACTCTGCGCCCATTCCTGAACCTATTTTCCCGGCACATATCAATGCTGTTATAACCGGTCCCATTTCTCTGATGAGAGATACGGTTACCATTCCGGGAAGCAAGCTGACTGCCCCGAAACTCAAAAGAGCTGGTCGCGCCTGAATAGTAAGCACCAAACCAATAATAATTCCTGTTACTGAAATGAGTGGTAATGTTTTATATCCGATTTGAAAACATTGACGCAAAAACTCCTTAAATTCAAAGTTGCGCGAAAATGTTTCTCTTATGACTCGTGTAATAAATAAAAAGGCATCAGTAATATTTGTTAAAAAATTGCTTGCCACGGCAGTTTTTGCAATTGTTTTTTCGACCAATCTGATGGATTGCTCCGTTGCAATTTTTTTTATTTTAATTACAGGACTAATTTTTTTCATGATAAAACGTCAGATTTTATCCGAACATGGCTAGAGCTCTAAGATAATCTTGTAAAATTCCTCTTTTGTCTTGCCGAGTTTAACTTGAAGTTTTCCAAACATCTCATCTTTTTTGCCTTCTGCAAACATTAAATCATTATCAGTAAGGATCGCAAATTTTTGCTTGAGCTTGCCCTTTAGCTCATTCCAGTTTCCTTTAACTTCTGTTTTGTTCATTATTTAAAAATTTAGATTGTAAATAAATTCCCATGATACAAAGGTGCGTCCATTATTCCCTCAAAGTGTTACAAAACCTAAGAAATAAGTTACATAATTCACACATTCAGAAAAGTATCGCTCCTCTTGTAATTATGATTTATAAAAAACAGACCAATGTGTGAATAATGCAACTATTTTATGAAATTGTGTAATGGTTTTGAAAACAAGTTGTTGTATCTTATTATCCTTTTTACTCAAAACATAATATCAATTCATGAAGAAGAAAATATTTTTGAAAATATTGATCATGATTGTTACTCTTGTGCTACTTATAAAATTTATAACGACAATTTTTGTTTAACCCTGGCTTGGCAAAAAAATACAAGCAGAATTGAATGAGGAGATGAGAGGTTATATTATTGAAATAGATAATGTTAATATTTTAATAATTAAGTCAGGGATAAAACTGGAAGGTATTACAATTTACTCAAGGCAGAAACACGGAGATGCCCATGATTTAAACGCAGAAATAGAGTCCATAGAATTCATAGGAATTAATCTCGCGAAAGCAATATTCAAACATGATACTTATATCAGAACGATGACCATTTCCAATAGTAGTGCTAAGGGTAATATACCATTTTCGGGGCAAGCAATACTGCCAATAGTTTCGCCTTTGAACATCCGAATAGGTAAAATACTTTTTGATAAAATATCCCTGACAATGGGAAACACATCAAACGCAAAATCTTTTTCGTTGAAAGAAGGTGTTTTGAAAGTGTACCATTTTTATTTTGAAAAACAGGATACCATATCCTCTAACATCGTTAAGCAATTTGATTTCACAGCTGAAGAACTAATTTCGGTTTCATCCGACAGCATGTATTCGTTTATCGCCAACGGAATTATTTATTCCGAAGCTTCAAACGTCCTGACGGTAAACAGCTTTTATATTCATCCAAATTACACAGATTATGATTTCACATCACGGTATGAATTTCAAACGGTTCGTATTGAAGCCGGTTTCAGCGACATTTTCATTCACGATTTTTCTGCTCCGGATTATTTTTATTCCGGGAACCTGTTGAGCTCCTGGATTGAAATAGGTAAAATGGATTTGAAAGTTTTCCGTGATAAACGAAAAGAATTCCGGCATATTAACAAACCCGCATTCCAGGATATGATTTACAACTATCCCGGCACTATTCAAATTGATTCAATTGGTCTTATAAACGGTGATTTCACTTATACAGCGCATGCAGAGAAGGCAAACGATCCGGGAAATATCACCTTTAATGAAATCAATGCCAGAATTTACAAAATAACTAACGACAAAATCTACAAAACAAAAAACGCTTCTTTAGAACTTAAAGGGAATGCCTTGTTAATGGGGAAGGGCAAGATGACCATTTTTTTAAAAGGGAAAATATTCGATAGCGATAACACATTTTTCTTGAATGGAACTCTTTCAGATATGGAAGCAAATGAATTGAATCCAATACTGGAGAAGAATGCTTTTGTTTATGCTACGTCAGGTAAAATAGATAAAATGAATTTTAGCTTCACAGCAAACAACACTAAAGCTATCGGCAAAATGACCATGCTCTATCATGGATTGGATATAGCAGTTAAGAATAATCGAACGGATGATACGACGGCCTTTAGAGAGAGAATTATTTCAATAATTGCCAATAGAAGAGTCCTGGATTCAAATCCGATTGCAGATGAAGAGGTTAGAGAAGGAATTATAGACAATGACAGAGACCCCGAAAGATTTTTTTTCAATTATTGTTTTAAATCTATCTTGTCGGGAATAAAATCCAGTATTGCTAAAAACCCGCAAAAAAGAAAGAATTCCTAATGTCGGTTACCATTTTCTCTTGCCGACTATCAACCCAAGCAGGAAGCCGAGAACTAAACTAATTAGAATCTGGACCCAGTTCAGGTGAACCGTGCCAGCCGACCCGCTTCCATGCATCATACCTTTCATCCACGGCCCTCCGCCTAATAGCAGAAAAGCCACTATTATAACCACAAACGCGATAACATAATAGGCTGTTGTAGTGTTTTTTCTTGTGCTCATAATTTTCTCCTTATCTGATTAAGTTAATTAAATAGACATTGATTCATCATTTTGAATTAAATCGTGATGGTCATTTCTAATAGGAATGGTTAATTTCTTGGTCTTTTTATCCCGGTTAAGCAGGTATCTTTTTTATCCGCTTCAGCCGGATAGGTTTAATTTTAAATAATGGGGGCATCGTGTCACCTAATAAAAATCCCCAGGGTTTTAAAGGTTCAATATGATCGAAAATCAGTTTTAAAATGGCAAGCAGTGGTATAGAAAGAAACATACCGGGTATACCCCATATAGCACTCCCGACAAATACCACTATTATAGAGAAAAGAGCATTTATTTTCACTTTTGAGGCGACTATTTTAGGTACGATATAGTTATTATCTATCAGCTGGATGATATAAAAAATTACCAAAACGTATATAGCGTACCATCCTGTCGATTTGGTAGCCAGAGCAACCATCATGGGTAATGCCACTCCTATAAGACCCCCGATATAAGGAATTACGTTGACCAATGCACTAATAATACCGAGCAGGATAGCGTATGGGATTCCAAGTATCAGTAGAGCGGTTGTATTTAGTGTTGCCATGATGGCAGCTTCTATAACCAGACCTATAAGATATCGTTGTATAACAGTTTTGATCTGGGTAACTATTTCGCTCACCTTCCTTTCGTTGATGTTGCCAAAGAGCCTGTGAATAAACTCAATCAAGATAGGATGGTAAAATAATATCAAAAAGATGTAAACGGGAAGCAAAAATAATACCACCAATCCGTTTCCCAGGATGACGAGTGTTTGACCTATTGCAGCACTGCTGCTCTTGAGGAGTTCACCCTGGGTTTTTAAAATCCATTCATGTATCTTATGTGAATTTATATCGAAATAGCCGGAAGCCCATGAGATGGTTTGGTTGAGTATTCCGTTGAATTTATCGACAAGCAGGGGTAATGATTCACTAAACCGGCTTATCTGTGAAATTATAAGGGTTCCAAATGCTACTATGACTAAAAAGGTAAGGAATATTGTAATTAGAATAGCCACTACCCTGTTTATTTTTATCCGCACAAAAAAATTTACGACCGGATGTAGCACGATGGCAATAATAATTGCAAAAATGAGAGGAACAATAATACCCTTGGCTAAGTATAATATAGTTAATAAAGCGCATAAGCCGATGAATAAAATGGATGCCTTTGCGTATAATGGTAATTTCAATTTTTCATTTGTCACACCTTTTCAGTATTCAATTCTTTTTTACGGAAAACATGTCGAAACAGAGACCGGCTAAATGATCTAATTGAGTCAGAGTTTTGGGCAATAACATTTGTAATACCAAACTGCATAATGGTGCCAATAAGCCTTTTAATTTTATTTCCTGATGTACCTATAAATATTCCCTTTGAAAGATAACCGGTAGCTAAACCCATCGCAGTGCCTACAATGTTATCGACCAGATATGGTGAGGAAGATATATCCTTTAAAGCGTTTTTGATAAGGTTAACAGGTTTTAAACTTTCAAAAGTAAGGTAGAATTGCTCTTTCAAAAGTTGTCCCTTATCAGCTTGTTCAACTTCCAATAATTGAATTGCATTTTTAAGGTCTGAAGTGGAAGTTATGATTTGCATGCAGTTTTATTTAAGCATATGTTTAATGAAATAATTGCAGACAATTTTTTTAAGCCATTTATGCATAAAGAAATGTAAAATTATCCCTATGATGCCATAAAAAGCAGCTATCACAAAAAATCCGAAAAAGGTTTTGCCGAGAATTTCACCAAGCCAGAAAGCTAATCCCAGATTGAGAAAAAGCATGAATAAAGCAATTAAAACAAAGACAACAGAATGAGGAATAAATGTGGAAACAACATCCGATGTTTTGTCAAGGGCTTTGAGCTTTACCAACTCGAAGCTTGCTTTACCGTAATCAGCAGCCTTTTCCAGCAGCGATTCAATCAACTTCGCATTGTCTTCCATATGTTCAGCCTGTGGCAGTTTTCACATTCTTATTAGCTTTTTCTGATTTGTCTTTACTTTCTTCAGCAGAGTCGAAAGCTTCTTTCTTTACCTCTTCAAATTTTTGGGAAATACTGTCAAGAAATTCATTGAATTTCTCTTTTAATGAATCCGCATAATCCTCTCCTTTTTTAGATATTTTTTTGCGGGTAACCGAACCTTTTTCGGGGGCAAACAGAACCCCTAATAATGCACCGGCAGCAAGGCCAGCCAGTACCCCTAATAATACTTTTCCTGAGCTCATAATTTTATTTTTAAATAATGAGCCCACTCACAAAAGTCCAAATTGAAGAAGGTCAATCCGAACGTATCCGTCCGGTGCTTTGCTACTTCGAAATGATTTTTCGGAGTGGACTCAATAAATGTTATTACTTCGAAGCTTTTAAAGGATTTTTCTCCCCTGAATAACCCTGA
>Ga0079037_100000362_pt1 | contig 19866 bp, 19 predicted proteins | sample Mud3Dept4metaG_FD_71479 | JGI IMG/M metagenome (GOLD analysis project Ga0079037, IMG submission 71479) | Freshwater wetland microbial communities from Ohio, USA, analyzing the effect of biotic and abiotic controls - Mud 3 Core 4 Depth 4 metaG | ecosystem: Environmental > Aquatic > Freshwater >... | reverse complement strand
GACGCCGACGTGGCGGTGCAGAAGGCCTGGGGCGTCTGGCAGGAGAAGGCCATGTACGGCAAGAAGGTCATGGGGACGGTGCGGACCACCGTGATCGTCGGCGCCGACGGGAAGGTGGAGCGGATCTTCCCCAAGGTGAAGGTGGACGGGCACGCCGAAGCCGTGCTGGGCGCGCTCTGACCGATGGCGAAGCCGGCCCGGTCCCTGCGCGGCGACCTCGTGGACGCGGTGGTCCTCGAGGTCTACGGGCTCACCCGGGACCAGGGCTGGCTCGCCGACCGCGCGCTGGAGAAGGTGCTGCGGCGCGAGCGGCGGCTCTATGCCGGCGAGCGCCGGGCCGCCGCCGAGGCCCTCTACGGCCTGGTGCGCTGGCAGGGCCAGATCGAGTGGCTGCTCGCCCCGGGGTCGAGGCCCGGCGAGGTCTCGCGGCGCCGGCCCGATCCGGCACTGGCCTACGCCGCCTTCCTGGTCCGCAAGGCCGGGATCGCGCCCGAGGTCGCCGCGCTCCGGCTCGGCGTCGCGGCTCCAGCGCTGGCGCCGCTGGCGGAGGCCGGGGCGAGGCTGGCGCGCCTCGAGGATCCCGCCGACCGGCTCGCCGCGGAGCAGTCCCTCCCGCGCTGGATCGCCGCCCTGCTCATCGCCGAGCTCGGGAAGGAGGAGGCGGCCGCGCTGGCCCGGGCCTTCAACGAGCGCGCGCCGCTCACGGTGAGGGTCAACCTGCTGCGCACCACCCGCGAGGAGCTCCGGGAGCGGCTCGCCGGCGAGGGGGTGGGCTCGACGCCCACCCGCCTCTCCCCCTGGGGACTGGTCCTCGACGGGCGGGTCAACGCCTTCGGCCTCGCCGCCTTCCAGGAGGGGCTCTTCGAGATCCAGGACGAGGGGAGCCAGCTGGTGGCTCTGGCCTGCGGTGCGCGCCCCGGGCAGAAGGTGGTGGACGCCTGCGCCGGCGCCGGCGGCAAGGCGCTGGCGCTCGCCATGGAGATGCGAAACAAGGGGTCGCTCTTCGCCCTGGACGTGGACGCAGATCGGCTCGAGGAGGCGCGGCGGCGCGCCCGCCGGGCGGGGGTGCACAACCTCCGGGTCCGCGCCATCCCCGAGGGCGACGCGGCCGGCCCGCTCCTCGAGGACCTGGCCGGCGCCGCCGACCGGGTGCTGGTGGACGCGCCCTGCAGCGGCCTGGGAGCGCTGCGCCGACGTCCCGACACCCGCTGGCGCCTCTCCCCCGGCGATCCGGAGCGGTTCGCGGCGACGCAGCGCGAGCTGGCGGTCCGGTTCGCGCGCCTGGTGAAGCCGGGCGGCCGCCTCGTCTACGCCACCTGCGCCGTCGGGCGGGCCGAGAACGAGGAGGTGGCGGGATCGATCGCCGCCGAGGTCGGCGACCTCGCCCCCCTGCCGCTGCGGGAGGCGCTGGGGGAGGAGCTGGCCCGGGCCATCGGGGCCGGGGGCCACCAGGCCACCCTGCTGCCGCACCGCCACGGCACCGACGGCTTCTTCATCGCCGCCTTCTCGCGGCGGGTCTAGGGGAGGGGCCGGCCCCGCCCGGGCCGGAGCGAGGCCGAGCCGATGCCGGAGCTTCCCGAGGTCGAGATCGCCGCCCGGAACCTGCGCCGCTGGGCGCTGGGCCGCACCGTCCTGTCCTTCGCGGCCGAGCCGGCCGCGCGCCGCATCTTCCGGCCCTCCTCGGCCCGGGCGCTGGCGGCGGCGCTCCCGGGCGGCCGCATCGCCTGGGTGCGCCGGAGGGGCAAGCACCTCCTCGTCGCCCTCGAGACCGGGGCGGGGCCGCTGGGCCTGCTCTCCCACCTGGGCATGACCGGGAAGTGGCTGCGCCGCGAGGCCGGCGAGGCGGCCCCGTCCCATTCCCGCGCCCGCCTCGGGCTCGACGACGGGGCGACCCTCCACTACCGCGATCCGCGCCTGTTCGGGCGGCTGCGGCTCGTGCCGGGGGCGCGCTTCGAGGAGGTCCCGGAGCTGGCCGCGCTCGGACCCGATCCGCTCGAGGACGGCATCGACCTCGAGCGGCTGGCCGCGCGTCTGGCCCGCACCGCGCGGCCGGTGAAGGTGGCGCTGCTCGACCAGGGCCTGCTCCCCGGGGTGGGGAACATCCAGGCGGCCGAGGCGCTCTTCCGCGCCCGCATCGACCCGCGCCGGCGCGCCTCGGCGCTCGGCCGCGACGAGGTGCGGCGGCTGGCGCGGGCGGTGGCGGCCTCGGTGCGGGAGGCCATCGCCCGGGAGGAGGGACCGGAGATCACCTACGTGGAGGAGGCCGGTGCGCCGAACCCGTTCCGGGTCTACGCGCGGGAGGGGGAGCGGTGCCCCCGCTGCCGCCGGGCGGCCATCCGGCGGCTGGTGCAGGCGCAGCGGTCCACCTTCTTCTGCCCCCGCTGCCAGCGGTAGGCGCGGGTTCCGCGTCGCCGGCCCGGCGCCCGGACCACATCGAGGCCGAGCCCGCCTCCGGTCTGGTATGGTGTCGGCCGTGCGCCCCGCGGGCCTGCGCCGGATGAGCGTGTCGGAGCTGCGGATGCGCTTCGTCGACGAGGGCCGCCCCCTCTCGGCGGAGGCGGCGGCGGAGCTGGCCGCCGACCCGCGGGCCGGGGCCCGGGCGGTGCTGCGGGCGGTGGAGCGGCGGCGGGAGGAGAACCGCCGGGAAGGGCAGCGCCTGCGGCGGCTGCTCGAGCACGAGGCGCGGCTGTGGGAGCGGGGGCTCCTGCACGTCGCCGGCGTGGACGAGGCCGGCATGGCGCCCCTGGCCGGTCCGGTGGTGGCGGCCGCCTGCATCCTGCCCCGCGACTACCGGCCGCGGGGCGTCGACGACTCGAAGCAGCTCGACCCGGCGGACCGGGAGCGGCTCGCGGCCGACATCAAGCGCAACGCCGTCTGCTGGGGCATCGGGCGCGCCGAGGTGGGGGAGATCGACCGCCTCAACGTCTACTGGGCCGGCATCCTCGCCCTGCGGCGGGCGGTGCTGGCGCTGGCGGTGCGGCCCGAGCACGTCCTCGTCGACGCCCGCACCATCCGGGACCTCGGCATCCCGCAGACCGGCATCGTCCACGGCGACGCGCTCTCGCTGACCATCGCGGCCGCCAGCATCCTCGCCAAGACCACCCGCGACGCGCTCATGGCCGAGCTCGACGCCGAGTTCCCCGGCTACGGGCTGGCGCGGCACAAGGGCTACCCCACCCCCGAGCACGTCGAGGCGCTGCGGAGGCTCGGCGCCACCCCCGTTCACCGCCGCTCCTTCGGCCCGGTGCGGGAGGTCCTCGGGCTCGAGGCGGCGCAGATCGAGATGTTCCCGCCGCGCCAGGACCCGTTTCGGATTTGACGCGGGCCAGGCGATACCGTACAACCCGTGCAAAAGGATCAGCTCGACGGCGCAGGTGCGTCCCAGGCCCGGTGGATTCCCCGCGGGCGGGCGCCCCCCGATCCGGCGAAAACGATGGCGGACCCTACAGCACTCGACCCCTCCAGCCGCACCGCTCAGCCCCCCTCCCAGCCCCAGCACCGCGAGCCGCACCACGCGGAGCACCACCGGCGCGACCGGCGGCCGCCGCTGGCCCTCGACCCGGACCAGCCGCATCCATCCCACGATCCGGAGATCCCGCTGGAGCGGCTCGACCCCGACGCGGTCAAGACCATCTCGCGGCTGCGCCACATGCACCACCAGGCCTACCTGGTGGGCGGCTGCGTCCGCGACCTGCTGCTCGACCGCAAGCCCAAGGACTTCGACGTCGCCACCGACGCCCACCCCGGCGAGGTGCGCTCGATCTTCCGCAACTGCCGGCTCATCGGCCGCCGCTTCCGGTTGGCCCACGTCTACTTCCGCGGCGGCAAGATCGTCGAGGTGGCCACCTTCCGCGCCAACCCCACCGACGCGCTGGAGGACCTGCCCGAGGACGGGGACCTGCTCATCACCCGCGACAACGTCTTCGGAACCGCCGAGGAGGACGCCCGGCGGCGCGACTTCACCGTGAACGGCCTGTTCTACGACCCGTTCGCAGGCGAGGTGATCGACTACGTCGGCGGGCGCACCGACCTCGAGGCCCATCGCATCGCCACCATCGGGGATCCGGAGGTGCGGATGCGCGAGGACCCGGTGCGGGCCCTGCGCGCCATCCGCTTCGCCGCCCGGCTCGGCTTCACCATCGAGCCCGAGACCTTCGCCGCCATGCGGCGCCACGCCGGGGAGCTCGCACGCTGCGCGCCGGCGCGGGTGCTGGAGGAGGTCTTCAAGATCCTGCGCTGCGGGGGCGCCAGCCGGGCCTTCGAGCTGCTCCGCGCCTCCGGCGCGCTCGTCCAGGTGCTGCCGGCGCTGGCCCAGGCCGTCGAGGCGGGCGGCGAGGAGGAGCGGCGCCGCTTCCACGCCCACCTGGTGGCACTCGACCAGCTGGTCCGGAGCGGCGACGAGGTCTCCGAGGCGGTGTTGCTCGGCTCGCTCCTCATGCACCTGCGCCGCGGGCCGGAGGGCGAGGCCAGCTCCGACTCCCTGCTCGGGGCGCTGGTCCAGACGGCGCGGTTGCCCCGGCGCATGGCCGAGCGCACCCGGCTGGCCCTCGGGGCCCAGCGCATGTTCCGCGGCCCGCCGCGACGCCGCCGCCGGCGCGGAGGCGTCGCCACCCAGGCCTACTTCCGCGACGCCCTTCAGCTCCTGGAGATGACGGTGCGAGCCACCGGGGAGGGGGAGGAAGCCCTGGAGACCTGGAAGGCCCAGGCCGAGGCGCGCCTGACCCACCCCGAGCCGGCCGCCTCGCCGCCGCCTTCGGGAGCCGCCCCGGAGATCGCGGTCGAGGCCGAGATCCCGGTCGGCGTCGAGGGCCCGCCCTCCGCCACGCCCGGCGGGGAGCCCGGGCGGCGCCGCCGCCGCCGCGGGGGCCGGCGCCGCCGCCGCCGGGGACGGGGCCAGCCGGCCACCGCACCCGCCGCCGGGGGACCGTAGCCACTGCAGTTCGGGTAGAATCCCGCCCCAACCCGCCGCCTCACGGGTCCGACCATGCCCAGCGAGAGAGCCGAGAAGCACAAGCCGCGATACAAGCGCATCCTCCTCAAGCTGTCGGGCGAGGCCCTCATGGGCGACGGCAAGTACGGCATCTCGCCGAAGACCCTCACGTCCATCGCCCACGACGTGAAGGACGTGGTGGACCTCGACGTCCAGGTGGCCCTCACCATCGGCGGGGGAAACATCTTTCGCGGAGTGTCCGGCGCCACCGAGGGCATGGACCGATCCAGCGCCGACTACATGGGCATGCTGGCGACCGTCATCAACGCCATGGCGCTGCAGGACGCGCTCGAGAAGATCGGCGTGATGACCCGGGTGCAGTCGGCCATCGAGATGCACCAGGTGGCCGAGCCCTACATCCGGCGGCGCGCCATCCGGCACCTGGAGAAGGGGCGGGTGGTGATCTTCGCCGCCGGCACCGGCAACCCTTACTTCACCACCGACACCGCCGCCAGCCTGCGCGCCATGGAGATCCACGCCGACGTGCTGCTCAAGGCCACCAAGGTGGACGGCGTCTACTCCGAGGATCCCAAGAAGAACCCCAGCGCCGTGAAGTTCCACCGGCTCTCGTACATCGACGTCCTCAAGAAGAACCTCAAGGTGATGGACTCGACCGCCATCAGCCTGTGCATGGACAACGACCTCCCCATCGTGGTCTTCGACCTGACCCACCGCGGAAACGTGAAGCGGGTGGTCCTCGGCGAGGACATCGGCACCACCGTGGGGAAGGCGACCCACCGCGCCAGCACCGGCTAGGCGCGCTCCCGGGAGACCGAACATGAGCCTCGCGGACGACATCCTCAAGGACCTTCACGAACGCATCGGCAAGACCCTCGACACCCTGCGCAAGGAGCTGATGACCATCCGCACCGGGCGGGCGAGCCTGCACCTGCTCGACGGCGTGAAGGTCGACTACTACGGCACCCCCTCGCCCCTCCACCAGGTGGCGACCCTCTCGGTGGCCGACGCGCGGCTCATCACCGTGAAGCCGTGGGAGAAGAGCATGATCCCGGTGATCGAGAAGGCCATCCGGGACGCCAACATCGGCCTGAACCCCATGAGCGACAAGGACATGGTCCGCGTCCCGGTCCCGGCCCTCACCGAGGAGCGCCGACGGGAGATCGTGAAGCAGGTCAAGCAGAAGGGCGAAGAGCACAAGATCGCCGTCCGCAACGAGCGGCGCGACGCCAAGGAGCTGATCGCGGCCGCCCAGAAGGACGGCGACATCTCCGAGGACGAGGCCAAGAAGGCCCTCGAGAAGATGCAGAAGGAGACCGACGAGGGCGTGAAGAAGGTCGACGAGACCGTGGCCGCCAAGGAGAAGGAAGTGATGCAGGTTTGATGGCGCCACCCACCCGGCCTGATCCCTGCTGCGGCGCGCGCTGCCTGGCTGCGGCGGGCAGCCTCCTCCGTGCGCTGCTCGACGGGCCTTCCAGGCCCGCCTGCGCTGCTCCGTCGTCGGGTGCCCTCCTCGCCGACGGCATCCCGCGCCTCGCGACGGGTCAAGCCGGGTGAGGGGCGCCATGTGAGCGGGGGTGCAGGGCGGCTGGCCCTCTTCCTCGGACCGTTCCTCCTGCTCGGTGCGACCGCCGGGGTGCTGTTCGGCCTCTCGCTGCGGCCCGGGCTCGACCGGCGCAGGCGGCGGCTCTACGGCGCGCTGTGGGTGCTGGCGCTCCTCGCCGGCGGCCCGCTCTGGCTGCTGCTGGCGGCCACCCTCGGCCTGTTCTGAGGGACGCCGGGCGCTCAGCGGCGCGGCGCGTCCCGGTGGCAGCGGGTGCAGACGTCGTAGGGGGCCTTCACGTTCCCGCGGAGCAGCCAGGCGTTGGAGGCGCCGTGGGCCTCGTGGCAGGCGGTGCAGTAGAAGCCCCGGGCTGGGCGCGACGGGTCCGGCGGCAGCGGCTCCCCGGAGGGGCCGAGCCGCTGGAGCCTGCCGGCCTGGAAGGCCGCCAGGTGCGAGCCCTCGCCGGTCATGGGGTGGCAGCTCCGGCAGGCCTGGACGGGCCGGTCGACGAGCAGGCTCGGCTCGTTGGATGCGTGCGGGCGATGGCAGGCGAGGCACCGCCCCTGCTTGGCCGGAGGGTGGACCACCCTGCGGCGGAACTCGGAGGCGTCGTGGCAGCCGAAGCACGCCTGGGGCAAGGGCCGGGAGAGGAGGTGGGCCTGCCGGGAGGCGTGCGGGTCGTGGCAGGCGTTGCAGCCCAGGGAGAGGGCCGCGTGCACCACCGGACCGCCGAACTCGGCCTGCTCGTGGCACTGGAAGCAAAGGTCCGGCAGGGGGGCGGAGAGGCCGTGGGGAAGGTTCCCGCCACTCCGGTGCGGCACCTGGCGCGCGTCGAGCCCGGCGTGGCAGGTCTCGCAGCCCATCTGCACGGCGGCGTGGACCTTCTTCTGGCGCAGCAGGCCGGAGTGGCAGGTCCGGCAGTCGGGCGCCTTCCTGGTCGCCGCGCCGACCGCGACCGAAGCCGGCAGGAGCAGGGCCACGGCGAGGCCGGCCGCGGCCGTCCGCGACGCCCGGCGGGAGGCCGAGCCGGCCGGGTGCTGTCTGCGCGGCGCTCCGGACATCGCCTCCCCGTCCCCTCCGGGCGGCCCGCTAGTAGCGGTAGCCGTGCGCGATGGGCAGCCGCCGCCCCTCGCCGAAGGCCTTGCCGGTCACCTTCAGCACCGGCGCCGCCTGCCGGCGCTTGTACTCGCTCCCGAGCACCATGCGGAGCACGCGTCGCACCGTCTCGGGCGGGTGGCCCCGCTTCGCGATCTCCTCGAGCGGCAGGCGATCCTCGATGTAGGCGGCGAGGATGTCGTCGAGCACCTCGTAGGGCGGCAGGGTGTCCTGGTCGGTCTGGTCGGGGCGCAGCTCGGCCGAGGGCGCCTTGGTGAAGGTCCGCTCCGGGATGACCGGCCGCCCGGCGCGCCGGTTCACGGCCCGGGCCACGCGGTAGACCAGCATCTTGGGGAGGTCGCCGATGACCGCCAGACCGCCGGCCATGTCGCCGTAGAGGGTGCAGTACCCGACGGCGAGCTCGCTCTTGTTCCCGGTGGAGAGCACCAGCGCCCCGGTCTCGTTGGAGAGGGCCATCAGGATCTGCCCGCGGATGCGTGCCTGCACGTTCTGCTCGGTCAGGTCGGCGGCCCGGTGGCCGAAGGCCCTCCCCAGCTCCTCGAGGTAGACCGCGTGCATCGGCTCGATGGGGACGACCTGGAAGCCGATGCCCAGGTTCGCCGCCAGGGCGCGGGCGTCCTCCAGCGAGTGGGCCGAGCTGTAGCGCGACGGCATGGCCACGCCGAGCACGCTGCCCGCGCCCAGGGCGTGGGAGGCGACCGCGGCGGTGAGGGCGCTGTCGATCCCGCCCGAGAGGCCGACCACCGTGCTGCGGAAGCCGTTCTTGCGAACGTAGTCGCGCAGGCCGAGGTCGAGGGCGCGCAGCACCTCGTCCGCCTCGCCCTCCGGGCCCTCGGCGGGAGGGGGGGACGGGGGCCGGGAGGAGCCGGCCGCGTCCAGCACCAACGCTCCGCCGCCGTCGAGGCCGGAGACCAGCAGCGCCTCCTGGAACTGCGGGGCCCGGGCCAGCACCTCGCCGTCGCCGCCCACCAGCATCGAGCCTCCGTCGAAGACCAGCGAGTCGTTCCCTCCCACCTGGTTCACGTAGGCGACTGGGACCCGGTGGTCGCGGGCGCTGGCGGCGAGCATCCGCTCCCGCAGTCGCGGCTTCCCCATGCCGTAGGGTGAGGCCGAGACGTTGAGAACCAGCTCCGCCCCGGCGGCGCGAAGCTCGGCGATGGGATCGCGGGCGTAGCGCGGCTTCACCCAGAACCGCTTGTCGTTCCAGATGTCCTCGCAGATGGAGAGGCCCAGGGAGATGCCGAGAGCCCGGGAAGGGGCGGCGGTGGAGGAATCCGCCGCCAGGAAGTAGCGGGTCTCGTCGAAGACGTCGTAGGTGGGCAGGAGCGACTTGCGGCCCACCGCTGCGACCCGGCCGTCCTCCAGGAGCGCCGCCGCGTTGAAGAGCCCGGGCGCGGGAGCGCCGGCTGCCACCTCGGGAAATCCCACCACCAACGAGAGATCGCGCGACCACTCGGCCGGCTGGGCCAGCTCGCGGAGCGCGTCGGCCGCCCGGGCGAGGAACTCGGGCATGTCGAGGAAGTCCCGGGGCGGATACCCGGACAGGACGAGCTCCGGGAACACCACCAGCCGCGCCCCCGCGGCGCGGGCCCGCGAGGCGAATTCGCGGATCTTGGCGGCGTTGCCGGAAAAATCCCCGACGACGGGGTTCACCTGGGCCAGTGCGATTCGTGGGGTTGGCACGCAGCGAAGATGCTACTACCATCCTCCGCCCCATGCCTCAGCGCATCCTGCTCGTCGAGGACAGCCCCGCCGTCACGGCTTCCCTGCGCCGGCCGCTCGAGGCCGCCGGGTTCCGGCTGGACCTGGCCGAGCCGGCCGAGGCGATGGCGCGCCTGGAGGTGGGGGTGCACGCGCTCGCCATCGTCCCGCCGCGGATGGGGGCCTCGCTGGTGGAGGCGCTGAAGCGCGCCGACCGCACCTTGCCGGTGGTGCTGTTCTTCCCGGACGACCGCGGGGTGGAGGCGGAGACCGAGGCCCTGGTCGCCGACGGCGTACTGGTGGGCCCGGTGAGCGCCCCCAGCCTGGTCAGCTGCTGCCGGGCCATGGCCCGCCTGCGGGCGCAGTCCAGGCGGATCTCCAGCCTGCAGGAGCAGCTCGAGCGCGCCCGCGCCGCCGGGGCGGCGCCGGCGATGAAGGACTACGAGTTCTTCAAGCGGCTGCTCCTCATGGAGGTGAAGCGCTCGCGCCGCTACCGCTACCCCATCTCGCTGGCGCTGGTGGCGGTCGACCGCTGGAAGGATCTCGGGCCGCGCCTGGGCGCTCGCGAGCGCGCCGCGCTCCTCGGCGATCTCCTCGGGGTCGTCAACGCGGCGGTGCGGGACATCGACCTGGCGCTGCTGTACTCGGAGGACCGCTTCCTGGTCTTCATGCCGCACACCCGCGCCGACGGCGCGCTCAACGTCTCGAACCGCCTGTGCAGCCGGGTGCGGAGCCACCGCGGCGCGGTGAAGTCGACGGTGAGTGTCGGGGTGGCGACCTTCGAGGGTTCGGGGACGATGTCCTTCTCCACCCTCACCCGGATGGCGGCCGAGGCGCTGGCCCGGGCCCAGGCCGGTGGCGGCGACCAGGCGGCCGGCTTCGGCGGCCCGCGCAAGAAGGAGCGGGTGGTCCTCGCCTGACCGGGTGACGTCCACCCCGCGCCGGGGGAACCCGGCGGGGCGCCAACCGGTGGCCTGCTTCACCCGGACCCGGCGGGTCATGCCCCGGATCGGGCCCTTTCGAAAGGGCTACCCCTTTTGGGTTGGCATGTGTATGATAAAAGCGCTTCCGGAGTCATTCTGCGCACGCTGGCTAAATAATTTCAGTAGGTTGCAGGAAAATGTATCCAGAGGGGGTGGCAACCAGACGGGGCGTTGTTATCGTCCAGAAGCCGTCCGGGAGACCCGAGCAAACGTGGGGGTCGGAAGCATCGGCGGCTTGCCTGGACCGCAAACACGCCCCGCGGGGGCCCATTCCGGGAAGGAAGACGAAGATGGCCCAGATCGACATCGAAATCCTCACGCCGTTCGCTGCCAAGTTCCTCGAGGGTACCAACCTCACCCCGGCCGAGCGGGCCGAGGTGCTGCGCATCGCGCAGGGCTTCGCCTGCAAGGACTCGGCTTCCGCCGCCGGCGTCTCGCCGGAGACCATCCGCGCCCGCCGCAAGCGCATCTACCGGAAGCTGGACGTGCCGGGCTCGGGCGAGCTGCTGGCCAGCCTGCTGGCCCTCTCCCTGAAGATGCTGGCCCAGGGCGAGCGGGTGATGGCGCGCCCGGTGACGTCGGCGCAGGCGCCAGCCGTCTCCGCGCCGGTGCTCCGCTAGCCGCCTCTCCACGGCGGCGGCCCGGCCACGTCCCGGTCTCGCGCCGCGGACGCAGCGGCCGGGCCAGCCGTGACTCGCCGGGGTGGCGTCGCGCCGCCCCGGCGCTTCACTTCCCGAGCCAGCGCTCGATGCGCTCGGCGATGCGCGCCGGGGTGAAGCCGTACTCCTCGGCCAGCGCCTTCTCCGGCGCGCTGGCGCCGAAGCGGTCGATGCCGACGACGAGCCCGTCGGAGCCGACGTGGCGCCACCACTCGACGCCGCGCGCCGCCTCCACCGCGCAGACCCGCTGGCCGGACGGGATCACCTGGCGCCGGTAGCTCTCCGGCTGGGCCTCGAAGCAGGCCAGGCACGGCACGGAGACCAGGCGCCCGGCGATTCCCTTGGCGGCGAGCAGCCCCAGCGCCGCCTGCGCCGCCGCCAGCTCCGAGCCGGTGGCCAGCACCGTCAGGCGGGCCCCCGGCGACTCCCTCACCACGTATCCGCCCCGCGCCGCTTGCGCCGGGTCGAAGGCGCTCCGGTCGATCGCGCCCACCTTCTGGCGCGTCAGCACCAGCGCGGTGGGGCCATGGCGGTTCGCCAGCGCGTGCGACCAGGCGATCGCCACCTCCCGGCCGTCGGCCGGCCGGACCACGTGCAGGTTGGGGATGGCGCGCAGGGCGGAGAGCTGCTCGACGGGCTGGTGGGTGGGACCGTCCTCGCCCAGGAAGATGGTGTCGTGGGTGAAGACGTAGACCACCTGCAGGCCCGACAGCGCCGCCAGCCGGATGGGCGGCCGCATGTAGTCGGAGAAGACCAGGAAGGTGGCGCCGAAGGGGAGGAACAGGCCGTCGTAGGCGAGCCCGTTGGCGATCGCCCCCATGGCGTGCTCGCGGATGCCGAAGTGGACGTTGCGGCCGCCGAAGGCGCCGGCCGCCACCGAGCCCCCTCCCTTGATCTCGACCAGGTTCGACTCCGCCAGGTCGGCCGAGCCCCCGGCCAGGGACGGCACCAGCCCCGCCGCCTTGTTGAGCGCGACCGAGGACAGCTTGCGGGTGGAGTCCACCGCCTCGGCGCCCTCGAGCAGCCTGGCCTGCAGATCCGGCGGAACCGACCGGGAGAGGTGGGCGTCGAGGAGCCCGGCCTCGGCCGGGTGGGTGGCGCGCCAGGCGTCGTGCTCCTGGGCCCAGGCCCGGTGCTGCGCCACCTTGGCCGCCGAGACCTCCTTCCAGTAGGCGCGCACGTCGTCGGGGACGAGGAAGCGCGGCTCGAGCGGCCAGTGCAGGGCCTGCTTGGCCGCCTGGAGCTCCTCCTCGCCCAGCGGAGCGCCGTGGACACCGCTCGTGCCCTGCTTCTTGGGGGCGCCGTACCCGATGACCGTCCGGACCCGGATCAGGCTCGGGCGCGACAGCTCCGCCTTGGCCGCGTCGATGGCCCGCGAGATGCCGTCGTGGTCGCGGCCGTCGACCGCCTGGACGTGCCACCCGTAGGCCTCGAAGCGGCGGGTGACGTCCTCTCCGCTGAAGGTGATGCTGGTCCGGCCGTCGATGGTGATCTGGTTGTCGTCGTACAGGTAGACCAGCCTGCCGAGCTTGTGGTGGCCGGCGAAGCTGGCCGCCTCGGCGGACACCCCCTCCATCAGGTCGCCGTCCGAGACGATTCCGTAGACGTGGTGGTCCTCGATGGGGTTCCCGGGCCCGAGCCGCGCCGACAGCATCGCCTGGCCGAGGGCCATGCCCACGCCGTTGGCGAAGCCCTGGCCGAGCGGGCCGCCCGTGACCTCCACGCCGGGGGTGTGGTCGAACTCGGGGTGGCCCGGGGTGCGGGACCCGAGCTGGCGGAACCTCCGCAGGTCGTCGAGCGAGAGGTCGAAGCCCGCGAGGTGCAGCAGGGCGTAGAGCAGCATCGAGCCGTGGCCGGCGGAGAGGACGAAGCGGTCGCGGTCGATCCAACGGGGCTGGCCGGGGTGGTAGCGCAGGTGGCGGGTCCAGAGCACGAAGGCCATGTCCGCCGCGCCCATGGGCATGCCCGGGTGCCCGCTGTTCGCCTGCTGCACCGCGTCGGCGGCGAGGAAGCGGATGGTGTTGACGCACTTCTCGACCAGGTCGGTGCTGGGGATCGCGACCACGGGCGCCTCCGGCTCAGGGGGGCCCGCAACATCGCGCACCGGCCGCGCGAGATCAAGGGCCCCGGCTCCGCCTCTCGCGAGCCGCGCCGCTCGCTTCCCGGCCGCGGATTCGAGAAGGGACCTCTTCGCGGATACCATCCTGGGGTGGAGCCGATCCGCGTCGCCGCCGTGGTCGAGGTCACCGAGGCCGAGGGCCCGGGGGCTCGCTTCGCGCTGTGGGTGCAGGGCTGCTCGCGGCGGTGCCCGGGCTGCTGCAACCCGCACATGCTCGCCCGGGAGGGCGGGCGGGAGGTCCCGGTGCCGGAGATCCTCGGCGCGCTCGCGCGGGTGCGCGGCCGGATCGAGGGCCTGACGCTGCTCGGCGGAGAGCCCTTCGAGCAGGCCGGGGCGCTCGCCCGGCTGGCCCGCGGGGCGCGCGCCATGGGGCTCTCGGTGGCGACCTTCACCGGCTACACGCTGGAGGAGCTGCGGGCCCGGGCGGACCCCGGCGTGGCCGGGCTGCTCGACGCCACCGACCTGCTGGTGGACGGCCGCTACGACCGCTCCCGGCCGGAGCGGGAGCGCCGCTGGGCCGGATCGGCCAACCAGCGCTTCCACTTCCTCTCCGGCCGCTACCGGCCGGGGGTGGAGCGGGCCGGGGGGCCGCTGCGGACCGTGGAGGTCCGGATCGGGCCGGACGGCCGGGTCTTCGCGAACGGCTGGCCGGAGATGGGGGGCTCCGCCCTCAGCTCCGCTTCACCGAGCTCCGGGTCCCGGCCGGCTGCTGGTAGTACTCGCTCGTCTTCTCGCGGCGCACCACGCGGCCGAGCCGTTTCTCCAGGGCCTCGGTCTCGGCGAGGCAGGTCGTCCCCTTGAGGCCGCGCGTCTCCAGCTCGACGGTGCCGTCGGGCCGGATGGTCACCTCGATCTCGATCCTGTCGGCCAAGGCTCACCTCCAGCGGGAGAGAACCACCTTCACCGTCCCGTCGGCCAGCTTCTCCTCGCGGGCGATCTGGTAGCCCTTGCGCTTCAGCTCCTCGGTGACGCGGGAGTAGGCGTACCGCTGCGCGACCCGCCCGGCCAGGGCCCGCCCCGCCGCGTCGGAGTGCACGAAGGTGGCCCGCTGGGTCTTCTGGTCCACCGTCACCCCCACCTCGGCGCCGGACGCGTCGGTCGCGACGTAGTCCACCTCCACCTCGCCGTGGGCCGTCCGGAGCTTCCTTTGCTGCCGGATCTCGGCGCCGGCCTCCGCGATGGCCTCGAAGAGGGCCGCCAGGCCCTGGACCAGCACCACGATCTCGACGCCCTGGGACATGCTCACCACCTCCACCAGCCGCGCCGGCGGTATCCGCCCGGGGAGACCATCGCCACCAGCGCAGCGATGAGGATCATCCCCAGGGTCTGCGCGCCGCTGCCGCGCGGGGCCGCCACCACCAGGAGGACGGGAAGGCCGAGCGCCGCGAGGGCCACGGCGATGCGGGCCGCCGGGTTGCGGATGAGCCGCAGCAGGCGGATGCCGGCCGGCGCCCGCGAGCCGGGGTCGCCGGCGTAGCCGTCGTCGTCGCCCCAGCCGCCGCCCCGGCCGGCGCTGCGACCCCAGGATCCGTCCGACTCCAGCCGGTCGCGGACGCGGTCCCCTTCCCGGCGCGCCATCTCCGCGGCGAGCTCGCGGCGGGCCCGGGACTCCTCGGCGGCGAGGCGCTCCCTCTGCCGCTCGCGCTCGGCGAGGACGGCGGCCTCGTCGGCCGCCTCGCGGCGGCGCTGCGCCCAGAGCCGCTCGTTGAAGAGCCGCTGCTCCCGGGTGTGGAGGTCGGCCTGGCAGCTCTGGCAGGTGGCCGCGAAGAGGGTGTTGTCGGTCTCGCAGCGGCAGCAGCGGACGAAGGGCTGCTCCCCCTCCCGCGGCCGGGCCACCTCCAGCGGGCGCTCACGCGGCTCGCGGAAGCGCCGGGTGGCCTCCTCCGGGACCGGGGTCTCCCCCGGCACCGGAGCCGGCTGCTCCATCGACCCGAAGCGGCGGTCGGAGACGGGCGGCGCGGCCTCGGCTCCCTCGCGCCGCGGCCGTTCCAGGTTGAGGAACCTCCTCAGGCGGTCGGAGGCCATGGGTCAGGAGAAGCGGCTGGCGATGGCGCGCGGAACCGCCTCGCCGGGGACCGACGAGGCCGGGCGGGTGCGGGTGCGGGCCCAGTCCCTCAGCCGCTCGATGTCCTCGCGCATGGTCGCCGCCAGCGGGTAGGTCTCGCCGACGGCCTTGGCGAGGTGGCGCTGCTCGAGCTCCTTGCCCTCGGCGAAGGCGTCGTAGAGCGCCGAGATGACCACCTGCTCGATCTCGGCGCCGCTGAACCCCTGCGCCTGCTGCGCCAGCGTGCCGAGGTCGAAGCCGTCCGCCTTGCGGCCGCGGCGGGCGACGTGGATGCGGAAGATCTCCCCGCGCTCGGCGGCGGTGGGCAGGTCGATGAAGAAGATCTCGTCGAAGCGTCCCTTGCGCAGCAACTCCGGCGGCAAGAGGTCGATGCGGTTGGCGGTGGCCACCACGAACACCGGCGCCGTCTTCTCCTGCAGCCAGGTGAGCATGGCGCCGAAGACGCGGGCGGTGACGCCGCCGTCGGTCTGGCCGGAGGAGCCGGATCCGCTGAGCCCCTTCTCGATCTCGTCGACCCACAGCACCGCCGGCGCCACGCTCTCGGCCACGCGGATGGCCTTGCGGAGGTTCTCCTCCGACGAGCCGACCAGTCCGCTGAAGATCCGGCCCATGTCGAGGCGCAGGAGCGGCAGTCGCCACAGGCCGGCGATGGACTTGGCGGTGAGGCTCTTGCCGCAACCCTGCACGCCGAGGAGCAACAGCCCCTTGGGCTCGGGCAGGCCGAAGCGGCGTGCCGGCTCGCTGAAGGCGGCGGTGCGGCGGGCCAGCCAGGTCTTGAGGTTCTCCAGGCCTCCGACGTCCGCGATCCGCTCCTCGGCCGGGTAGTACTCGAGCAGCCCGCTCTTGCGGATCACCTGACGCTTCTCGTCCAGGATGAGCTGCACGTCGTCCTTGTCGAGGCGCTGGTTGGCGGCGATGGCCTTGGCGAAGGCGTTCTCGGCCTCGGAGAGGGTGAGGCCCTGTGCCGCCTTGATGATCTGCTCGGCGTCCTCCTTGGTCAGCTGGACCACCGCCTTGTTGTTCTGCCGCACCACCTCCACGATCTCCTTGAGCAGCGCGAAGAGGTCGCGCGCGGTGGGCAGGGGCACGTCGAGGACCGAGATCTCCTTCTCCAGCTCGGTGGGGATGCTGAGCGTCGGCGAGAGGAGGATGACGGTGGTGTAGGTGGACTTGAGGCTCTGGCCGAGCTCGCGCAGGGCGCGAACCACCGCCGGGTCGCCCAGGAAGGGGTGGAAGTCCTTGAGTACGACCATGGACGGGTCGGTCAGCTTCTCGATGGCCGCCAGCGTCTCGACCGGATCCCGGGTGGGCTCGGGCTGCGGGCCGCGCGGCTTCCCCCTGCGGCGCAGGCCCTTGGTCACCGACCACTCCAGCAGGTCCTTGCCGTGCGCCTCGGCGAGCTCTTCCAGGACGGCGTCGAGGCGCTGCTCCTCCCAGCTGACCAGGTAGATGAGCGGGTAGCGGGCCCGCACCAGGGTGTCGATCTCCTGGACGAAGCGCGCCTGCGCCGGGACGGGCTTGGCCGCGGCCGGTGCGGGAGCCGCCCCGGCGGTGCTGGTGGGACCTGCCATCCGCGCGATCATAGCAGGGCCCGCAAGTTGCCGGCCGGCGCCGGTCGCGAGGCGCCTCAGGGAACGCGAAGCCACAGCAGGTGGAACCGGCCCTCGCGCACCTCCACCGACGCCAGCGCACCCGGGAGCACCTGCGGCTCTCCCTCGGCTCCGAGCGTGATGGCCTCCGCCATCTCGGGGTTGTGGCCGACCAGCGCCACCACCTCCCCCTGGTCGCGGCCGCGCTCCAGGATCTCCCAGCCGGTGGAGCGGCCGGGGGCCAGCCAGGCCGCGCTCTCCACCGGAGCGCCGGCGGCCGTCCCCAGGATCTCCGCGGTCTCGCGGGCCCGGGCGTATGGGCTGCACAGGACCCGGGCCACCCGCAGGCCGGGGCCCAGCTCCCGGGCCAGGGCGCCGAAGGACTCCCGGCCGTGTGCGGTCAGCCGCCGGCGTGCGTCGTCGCCGCCGGCGGTGCGCTCCGCCTCGGCGTGGCGGACCAGGTAGAAGAGGAGGCGACCCGGTTCCACGTCGCCTCCTAGCGGATCCGCCCGTGCCGCGCCGAGAGGGCGTGCAGGCGGGTCCGCAGGCCGGTCTCCGCGGCCAGGTCGGACAGCGCCGCAGGCATGCGGAAGGACCAGTTCTCCTCGTTGACGGTGCCGGGGACGTTGACGCGCTCGCGGGTCCCCAGCGCGTCCTGGAAGGGGAGCAGCACCAGGTCCGACCCGGAGGCGTAGACCGCGCCCAGCAGCGCGTCGCGCACCACCGGGTCGAATCGCTCCGGTGCCAGCTCCCGCAGCGGCTCCAGCGCCGGGATCTCGAGCAGCGCTTGCCGCTCCAGCTCCGGGAGGCCCTCGTACCAGTCGGCGAGCGAGTCGGTGTCGTGCGTCCCGGTGGTGGCGAGCGACAGGGACGGCCAGCGGGCCGGATCGCGGAACACCGCGCCGTCCTTTTCCCAGCGCAGGACGCGGTAGCCGGGGATGGCGAGCCGGGTGAGCGAGGCCCGTACGAACTCCGGGACGGTGCCGAGGTCCTCGGCGATCACCTGGGCCCCCTGCTGGAAGATGCGCATCACCCGCTCGCCGTTGGCGAGCTGCTGGGCCTCGGTCTCGGGCACGAAGGCCGGGGGGCCGCCGTCGTCCGGGCGGTAGTAGGAGCGGTAGAACCCCACCACGTGGTCCACCCGGTAGAGCCCGTACAGGTCCGCGCCGCGCCGCGCCCGCTCGGACAGCCAGGCGAAGCCGTTCTCGGCCATGACGTCCCACCGGTAGACGGGCAGCCCCCAGTCCTGGCCGGTCTCGCTGTACATGTCGGGCGGCACCCCGGCGCGGGCGTCGAGCCGGAAGTCGAAGGCGCGGGCCCAGACGTCGGCCGAGTCGGTGGCCACCATGAACGGCAGGTCGCCCATCAGCTCCGCCCCGGCGGCGTTCACCAGCCGGCGGGCCTCGTGCCACTGGAGGTCCAGCTGCCACTGCAGCCAGGAGTGGAAGAGGATCCGCTGCGACAGCTCGGCCCGGGCCTCGGCCAGGGCCCCCCGCTCGCGGGTCCGGAGCGGCTCCGGCCAGTCGAGCCAGCTCACCCCGCGATGGAGGTCGTGGAGGGCGACGAAGAGGGCGTAATCGTCCAGCCAGGAGGCGTGGGCGCGGGCGTAGTCGGCGAGCTGCCGGGCCCGCTCGCTGCCGGTGCGCCACTCGCGCTCGACGAAGGAGTGGAAGGCGAGCTCCACCGCGCGCGACTTGAGGGCCCGCACCTGCCCCCAGCGCACCGCCGGGGCCGCCCGCAGCCTCTCCAGCAGGTACCGGTCGGCCGGGGCCAGCGCGTCCAGCCCGCCGGCTGCCGCGAAGTCCTCCATCGCGTCCACCGCCAGGTACACCGGGTCGAGGGCGAAGGCGGAGATGGCGGAGTACGGGCTGTTCTGCCCGCGCGCCGACTCGTTCACCGGCAGGACCTGCACCACCGTGAAGCCCGCCGAAACCGCCCATCGCGCGAAGGGCACCAGGTCGGGGATCTCCCCCACTCCCCAGCCCGGCGGGGTGCGGATGGAGAAGATCGGGATGAGAACCCCTGCCTGGCGCGCCATGGACGGATGGTTGTTGTAGCCGGTTTCGCCCCGGGTTATCCAAAAAAGGGCCGGCCCCGGCGGCTCCCCGACCGAGCGCACACCGATGACCTACCGCGGGCGATTCGCCCCGAGCCCGACCGGGCCCCTGCACCTCGGCAACGCGCGCACCGCGCTCCTCTCCTGGCTGGCGGCGCGTGCCGCGGGCGGCGCCTACCTGATGCGGGTGGAGGACCTCGACGGCCCGCGGGTGCGCCCCGGCCTGGAGGGCCGCATCCTGGGGGAGCTGCGCTGGCTGGGGCTCGACTGGGACGAGGGGCCGGACGTGGGCGGGCCGCTCGGTCCCTACCGCCAGTCGGAGCGCCTTCCGCTCTACGCGCGGGCCCTGGACCGGCTGCGGGAGGCGGGCCTCGCCTATCCCTGCTTCTGCTCCCGGGCCGAGATCGCGGCCGCCTCGCAGGCGCCGCACGGGCCGGGGGACGACGGCCCGCGCTACCCCGGGACCTGCCGCGACCTCGCCGAGCCCGAGCGCCGCGCGCGCGCCGGCCGGCGCGGGCCCGCCTGGCGGCTGCGGGTCCCCGACGGTCCGGTGGAGTTCCAGGACGGGGTGCAGGGCCCGCAGCGCGTCGACGTGGCCGGTGCGGTGGGCGACTTCGTGGTGGCGCGCGCCGACGGGGTGCCGGCCTACCAGCTGGCGGTGGTGGTGGACGACGCCGCCATGCAGGTGACCCACGTGGTCCGCGGCGACGACCTGCTCTCCTCGACCGGGAGGCAGCTCCTGCTCTACCGCGCGCTCGGCCTGCCGGCGCCCCGCTTCGCCCACGTCCCGCTGGTGGTGGGGCCCGACGGCGAGCGGCTCTCCAAGCGCCACGGGTCCCTCTCCCTGGGCGAGCGCCGGGCCCGGGGCGACGACCCGCGCGCGGTGTGCGGACTGCTCGCCGCGCTGAGCGGCCTCGCGACGGCGGGGGCCAGGCTCACCCCGCGCGACCTGGTCTCCGGCTTCGACCTGGCCCGGGTCCGCAAGGATCCGGCCGTGCTCGCCGCCGAGCCGGAACCGGTTCCCATGCGCTAGACTCCGCGCATGACCAAGGCCATCACCGCGCTGCGGACGCTGTTCCTGGTGTTC
>Ga0079037_100000361_pt1 | contig 19866 bp, 18 predicted proteins | sample Mud3Dept4metaG_FD_71479 | JGI IMG/M metagenome (GOLD analysis project Ga0079037, IMG submission 71479) | Freshwater wetland microbial communities from Ohio, USA, analyzing the effect of biotic and abiotic controls - Mud 3 Core 4 Depth 4 metaG | ecosystem: Environmental > Aquatic > Freshwater >... | reverse complement strand
TGAAAGAGGAGCAGGATTTCGGAGCTGAATAATGTCTTTTCCGTTTAACGAGTATAAAATACTTCGTATAATACAGTCGGCGTTCACTGCGCTGAAGTCAACGGGTAGTTCGTTTGATCAGACTTTTAAATACCTATTTGACACTCTAGACTTAAGCGAAGAGGAACGTTCTGCATTCAAAGATATCATTATAAATGACAAGATTCAGTATCATACAACTTATGCAACGATTTCGGCGTCGCTCCCAAACATTGTTGTGATCATGGATCAAGAAACGCAAATAGAATCAGATAAACCTATTGGCGATGTATTAGGTAGTGAAACGCACGATGACGGTTCGGTATCAGATGAATACGGCACTATCAACATGGGTGTTTATTCTATCAATATCCTTGCAAAGCAGATTTTGTTAGTAAGAATTCTCGGTACATTCGTAAGATATATACTAGAACAGTATTCTGCTAACAATGATGATATGCCCGATTTGGACATAAACACTGATAGATTTTCACCCGACGCCGAGTTTTTCCCTATTGATGTATTTCACGTTCACTTGATCGTGAGATTCAGATATGTTGAATCTTGGAACGACTTTGGCGATACATCTGCATACGGAATGATTAATCAGATCTTCCTGATGTCTTGTGATCGCGACTTTTGGCAAAATATCATGGGAGATGCTTAAGAAACGCCATAGATTTGTTAATTTATAAACATGACATAGGTTTATCTTCACTCTATGCGATAGGAGAAATTTAATGGGTGTATATTTTAACGGCCGATACTACATTAAGCCACAAGTGGCAACCTATGTAGATGATACAGCTTTAACTCCGGTTGGCCTTGTCGGTTCAAACGTAATAGGAATGATGGGCCCAGCTAAAGACGGTATCCCAAACCAGGCCTATTTATTGACTTCATTGAATGATGCGACCGATATTTTCGGTGAAGGGCCTCTTGTCGATGGCGTTGCAATGGCGTTCAACGGCGGTGCTCAGTATATCTGGGCTACTAGAGTCGGCGGCGCTTATTCAGCGCATGCTTTTACAAGCATCCCAATGCAGGCTATCATTCAGACAACGGGCAATACAACTACGCCAACAACTTTCCCATTTAGACTTCTGTCCAAAGCTTATGGAACTCAGGCTAATGGAATCCTTGTCACTACAACCGAGGCATCCGGAAGATTATCTATTACTGTTGCAGCTCAGCAAAATACGATTGCAGGAACTGGAATAGGATATGATGTTCTCTCGATTCTAAACTCTGGAACATCAACATCTTTTACAATCGCAACTTTAAGTACAGCATACAATCTTACGATTGTACAAGGAGCTAATACTGCTCCTGTTATTGATTTAGTGGGAGTAGCTTCAACAACAGACCTTGTTGAAAGAATAAAAGACGCTATGGCAAATGCCACTCCTGCTGCAATTGATGACACAACATTCACATTTACAGTAATGAAGGAAGTTCCTGGAACTGAACTTGATGCTGGTGCAACAACTGCTGCTTCTGCCACAGTGCCTGCATATGTTCGAGCCAATATGAAGGCTGCTTTTGATTGGTTTAATGCAGGAAATCAGCCATACGTTTATGCTGAAGATGCAGGTAATATTTTTACGACATATGTGACTAAAACGATTACAGATTTTGCTCCGCGCACAATCAACTTCGCTCTTGCTGCTCAGGCAGGCAGTGGCGGAACAATAGATTCTACATCTTATACGGGTGCCTTGGCGGAGATTTATGAAGATCTTGATTTAGACCTCGTTGTTCCAATTGTTGATGATTATTTAGGAACTACGATCACAACAGGCACAACTCCTGATTCTATCTTTACAGCAGTTCATGATCATTGCAAGGCGATGAGCACGACAAAGGCTGAAGAAAGAATTGGCCTTGTAGGTTATCAGTTTACTGATGTCGGAGGTACTACTCCTGATGGTTCGCCAGAAACTCTTGTTACAACTTTAACTGGCAAAGCCACTGCTTTCAATTCTCCATATATGGTGGTTTGCTCACCGAGATTCAAAACATTTGACATCAAGGGTACTCTTAAGTACTTCAATGGTACATACACCGCGGCATATATTGCTGGTCTCATTGCTTCCTTCCCTGTTGGTGAACCTATTACTAACAAGGATGTTACAGGAATGCAGGGCCTTTCAACATATTTCTTGAATCGCCACATCCTCCAGCTCATTGATAATGGCGTTCTCGTAGTTGAAAGAGTAGGTGGAGCTCTCAAGGTTGTCCAAGGTGTAACCTCTTGGATCTCCGATGATAACTTCAACAAGAAAGAGATCTCTGTCAGATTGGTAACGAACTATATTGCCAAGAACTGCAGAGAGAATTTGAAGCAGTTCATCGGTCGAAAGAATTCTCTACAGATGCTCCAGATCATCAAGGGATCTTTGGTCCAGGTTCTTCGTGAACTTGAGAACAATGAAATCATTGTGGGAACAGCTACTTATCCTGCATACCGAAACTTAATTCTAACAGCTGATGGTGACATTGTTAGAGTGTCGTTCGAGTGCTCCCCAGTTCTCCCAATTAACTATGTGTTGATCACAATCCATGCCACAATCTTCAAGGCAACGATCTAATCTAAGGAGTTATTATAATGGCTAAAGTATATTCAGGCAACACCGTCATGGTGGTCATCAGGAATCAGCCGGTCGGCTTACTCCAAGATGTCACCGCCGATGAAGATTTTGCTCCGGAACCAGCTTCCGGTATTGGGGATCCAAGAGTGGTTGAGTATGTTCCAACGATGTACAGAATATCGTTGGCCGTATCTTCAATGTCCCTCAAGAAATCCTCACTTTTCAATGTGGGTGTTTTCCCGGAGACAATTGACACATACTTGGCTACTGAGCCCTTTACCGTAGTCATTATTGATAAAACTTCGAAGAAAACAGTTCGTCAATATAACAACTGCATTTTCGGAAGAGGCACACTTTCAGTTAGAAAGCATACGATTGTTTCTCACAATTGCACGCTGCTTGCAACTGAAGCCCTTAACGGAGATGCAGATGGATTTGCAGAAACTGAAGCTTAATAAATAAAGAGGTGTAAAATGGCTCAGAAAATTTCGCAATATTTTACTTACAAAATTGGCGATAAAGAATTCAAACTAAGATATAAAACCCCGAAGGTCGGAGAGCAGATCGCAATAGGTCAAAACTATGCAGCTCTCAAGGCCGGATTTACAGTTCTAGATGAAACCTCAGATTTGCTGGCTTATGCTACTGCGACCTTGAATGTAGTTATTGTAGATAAGCCAGCAGATCTAAATCTCGAAGATATAGATACTGCAGATTGGAAGACTCTCCGTCAAATGTTGTCGGACTACCAGTCATTCGCCTTTTTTCGTGACAAGGCTCAGGCAGAATCTTCTACGTCGTGAGCTGACTGCCGCCTCTCTTAAAGATCCAGATATAGCAGAGGATATAGAAGATTTTGCATTTCAAAAGCTAAAGAAGCAAGCTAAAAATGACGTAAAAAACAACTTGGCTCGTCTTATCTATCGAGCTAAATTTAACCTCCCTCCTAATGACCCTCGATTTTTAGATCTCACCGATGAAGAAATTGTATATGAACTAATCGTGCAGGCCGAGTACAATAGATGGGCTGAAGACAGGGTAGAAGAGGAAGATACTGACGATAACAAAGTTATTGTTAAGAATACTGATGAATTTGAAAGTATTGCAAAGCGTCTTGAAAAGGGTGAAGACATTGATTTATCGACGTTAATGACTTCAGAAGAGGATTGGGAAAAATTAGATGGCTGATGTAGGTTTACAGAATGCGATCAGGGAGCTAACTCAGATTGTAAGGTCTCAGCTGGGTGGTAAATCTCCAATGATCCCTTTTGGACCTGGCTCTGCCGGCGATATTAAGCCGGGCGAGGTACCTCAAGGCTGGCTAGATAAACAGAAGGAATATCTGGAAGCGCATACTGATGGAATTCAAAAATCGACCGAAGACCATATAAAGGGCTTAAAGAAAACAAACGACGAATTTTTCGAAAAATCTACAAGACTAAATCTTCAACTTGCTCCCCTCTATGAAGCAATTCATCTATATGGAAAATATAATTTAGGCCTCCCTGCTCAAATGATGGGCGGAACCGCTGGCCGTGGCATGCGGGCAGGATTAGACGTATCTAGAGACACTGGGCAAATGGGTTTTGATATAGCATCTGCTATGGCTACTCTAATTCCTGGCATTGGCATGTTTGCAGCAATGGGACTTCAAGCTGTAGGTCGTGCTGGTGGTGCTGGTGTTGTTGGCGATGTTTTATTTCGTCGTGAGGCAACTGAAGCTGGCTTAAAACGAACCTACATGGAAGACTTTGAAAGTAAAAGATGGCAAAATGAAGAATCTGCAATGTTTAGAGCTAGAACTGGAAGAATTCAGGCACAGGCTGGCGCCTGGGGTGGTCCTAATATTCAGACGTTGATCGGCGGCCTAACTGGAGCATTAAACGAAGATCCAAGAGCTCTTCAGGCTATGATTGCTGATGCATTCAAAATTGGTGGAACGAGAGGCATTAAAAATATTGATGAAGCTTCAATTACGACATTGGTTAAAGAAGGCTATGGAACGGCTGCAGAAGTAATTGCTGCTCAAGCTACTGCTGGTCGATATGGATATGGCAGAGGTGCTGCTCCCGATATGGCTAATCGTATGGGCTTGACGATGGATCAAGTTCTTCCGATGATGCAACAGACTAGAATGCAATATTTCATGTATCGTCAAGGCACCGCCGAAGGTATAAATAGATTTGTTGCAAACACAACTATTGGTGCGATGAACCCATCAATGGGATTATCAATGGCGTCTCAGGCTGCCCAGGGTGCAGCGGGTGTCACAGATGAAGCATCTTCCATGCTTCAATATAGAGCATTTTTAGAGGCTAACCCTGGTTCTACATATCTTGATTTTGTTGAAGCGAAGAAAAATGGCTTTGCTGATGAAAGATGGCGTAAATTTGTAGGAGGAGCAGCTAGAGCTTATGGCGCAGGTGGTCAAACAAGCAGACTTATTGGCGCAGGAGTTTTAAATGCCGCCCCGGGAACACTAGAAGGAATTGGTCGTACGTATGCCGAAGGAATGGGTCCTGATGTTTATAGAACAGGTAAGCGAGTAATATCGCCTGAAGAAATGTTTGCTGAAGCGACAGGAAAAGTCTCAAAAGAAGCACTTGAAAGCAATATCGGATATGTTGGGCAATATATTGAAAAATTTGGCGAAAAAATGGTGAAGTTTGCCGAAGAAATGAACAATATCGTTAAAATACATTCTGACATCGTCGAAACAACAATTGAAATAAGAAAGAAGCTGGCAAGAGAGAACGTCGGCCCAGGAGACATTTTAAGCAATCGTTTAACGGACGCGACTAAATCCTGGACGCCAGATATTGGTCCATAATGCAACAGATACTTAAATTTAAAATTGAAATATTCGATGTAAGAATGCGTTCATCGATTAATATCATAAACGATACTGATCTTGTAAAAAGCATACAGATAACAAAGAACACTGCTCTCGACAATATTAGTACGATTGTGTTTGCAAAAAGTAAAGCATATGAACTTCTTCCGATGGAAACGATCTTAAAGCTGTATAATTATGTTAAAATAGAGATTGAACTCAAAAACTACAATCCAAGCAATTTAGATTCAACTGGAAAAGGAGAAATGCTTTATTTCTCAGGGTTCATACAGACAATAAATAAACAATCACAATTTGGAACTTCTCCTGTGTCGGCTGTAACGATAACAATATCAGATTATGCAAATCTGTTGAAGAACACATTTTATACCAAGAATTTAACATTTCTCGAAATATTGAATCAAGCTGTTCCCGAATTTAGAATGATAAATTTTTCCGAATATTTAGGCGACAATAGTAATAAATTATTGAATTCTTTCTATAGTCCCACTCAAATTGGCTTTATTTTCTTTGCATTTTTGTTCTTCAAATTTATGTATAGAATTGTATATGATGAAAACGGTGAAACGAAGAAGACAGCCGCTCCCGATAACAGAGAAATTTTTAAGAAATTTAAAATTTATTTGCCATTCGGTTTGAATCTTCCAAGTGGCGATTCGATGTTGAAAGGCCAAGAAACAATGCTTACGATCTACAAGCAACTTCAAGGTGTTGCTCTAGATCTATTCAAATACATTTATCCTGAGCCCATTTTTGAATTTTCAACATTTGAAACAGTTGATTCTGTTATATTGCAAATTAGATTAACGCCGTTTATGAAGTTTGATCGACCAGTAACTCCCCCGATTTCTGTTTCTATAGGCGAAAGAACTAATGACGGATATCGTGATGCCGGTGCGGGAGGGTCTTTTGCTAAGGGAGAGATTCAATCTGAATCATATTCATTTGATTTAGATTCGTATAACGTTATTGATTATAGAGATTTCGGACATAATAGAATAAGATCGATTAGAGAACGATTGGGTATCTCTCCTGCCGAATTTATACGAGACGCAATTGATTCAGGTGACGGCCAAGGCCTACTAACGATGCTTCAAGAGTCTATTGGCGAAGCAAAGAAAATGTCAATCGAAGACTTACTGGCTAATGATAGAGAATCAGATCTAATTACAGCCAATTTTTTCAATACGATACCAATGGACACAAAATTCATAGAGTCTCTAAATATGACGCGTGCTGCAAATTCTGTTGTGAATGTTATATGGACTGTTCCAACAACGGATACAGCTGTTCTCAAAATATCTGGAAGAGAAATTGTTTATGCGTATTTGCAACAAAGGTTACAAGAAGCAGGCGGTGCAGACCAATTTGGAAATTTTGTCTATCAGCAATTCAATAAGGGCGTTTATTCTAATCCCGTATTCCTAATGGACTATCGGGGTGTTTACGGTAAAGATTTTATCTCTGGAGACATGAATTATTTTGGCTTTAGAGAATTTGAAATTAAATGGAACTATTTATCTACCGATTATTCTGCAATTGAACACATTTTAAAGTATATAGATACTGCCGTTCTTAAGGCTGCTAAAGCAATATGTACAGATAAGAAAAATATACAGGTTGTCGACGATGCGATAAGAGCTATGGCTGAACCAATTCAACAAAGCAACTCTAAAAAAGTAAAACCAAGACAAACGATAAAACCATTTGAAACATCGCCCATAATCTCTAATTATGTACCGTCTGATGTCTTAGTAGGCGGTGCTTTAGCAAAATATGTTCCGCCAATGATTTATAGACAAACTTCCCGCGCCGGTTATTTGCCCAAGCCTGCTAAAAACAAGCGGCCTGACATAAAAAAAGCGCTTGATGATCCCGATTTCATAAAAGCATGTAAGCGTAATCATTTCGATCCAAAATGGATGAACGATGCTTCCAAAATATTAGAATTAATTAAAACAGCAAAAGAGCACGATACAAAATTAATGGGTGGATTTGCAAGTGAATTAAATCAGGTCATTGCTTCGGCTTATAGAGAGAACGAACATTTATACGATTGTCAGATAGTCAAGCCAATCGACATAAAAATTCTCCCAGGTATGATTATTCAATCGACAAATGAAGATACAAAAGCAAGGTCCCCAAGGTTTAAGGGATATGCGACATCGGTTTCTCACTCAATAGATTTTGCAGGTGCGACAATGAAGACGAATATTAACTTGTCTAGAACCGCTTCAGATGATTCAGCTGTGACACCTGCGTTTACAGGAGAGTTCGCTCCTTAATATGAATAATCTATTAATAAATAACGCCGCAAAAGGGCCCGGTGCAAAAATATATTTTTGCAAAGTTCTACGATTTCTCCCGTCAAGCAATACTGCCGATGTAGTAACAATCGACAACAACATTTCTTTATTGGGTTGTAATATCGCATGTTCGATGCCTGCTGGATTTGTTTATGGCGCGAGATATATCCCTACGCACGACGATGTCAATCCAGAAGTTGAATATGTAAATTCGCCTGGTGATATTTATTGTGTTGCGGCATTTCTTGAAAATGATTATAATAATGCTGCTATTTTAGGATTTCTATTTCCAATGGAAACAACTTTATCGATAGCTGAATACGGTTTGTATATTTTCAGACATGAATCGGATGTCATGTGGATGGTTCGTGGCGATGGTACAATGCAAGTTTATCATCCGAGTGGTAGTATCGTAAAAATTGGTGACGATAATTCTAATGAGATGACCGATGATCGTGCGACCGGAGGACTATATCCGGCTAAAGCAGACGGATTATATATCCGCGAGGCAGCTGATTATAATGCTCAAAAAGAAACTAATTTATTCATTAAATGGCACGCCGGCCAAGAAGTCACACTCGACAATACGGGAAACGCAATAGTCAAAACTAAAGATACAGCAGGGACTGTTCAAACAACACTTACGATGACTCCCTCCGGCGATGTCACAGTTACAGCAACAAACGATGTTACAGTGAATGCCACTAGAGACGCTATAGTTAATGCCGGTCGTGAGATTCATGCTACTTCTGAATCACACATATATGTAACATCAAATAGCGGCAGCATAAGCGTTCAAGCTAGTAATGGCAATATAGTAACCACTTCTCAAACTGCGAGCATTGCTGCAACCGTTTCAGCTCAAGTTGTTGCACCAACAGTCACTGTTAATTCTGACGCTTTAAATTTAAACGTCCCAGGAACAGGAACTTTAAAAATAAATGGAGTATCTGCTGATTCTGGAACACACTCTCATGCGGGCGGATCAACAATTGTTGCGACAAATGGTATCATTACACAGATTTAATCAATAAGGGAATTAAATGACTACTAAGATTTTTAACCCACAATCAAAGAATTTAATCGTTCTATCGGTTAAGTTGAGAGAAACCTTTGAAACGATTAAATATTTGTTTCCTTTGAACCCAGGATCTCTTTCGATAAGTCAGGCTAATAGAGTTAGTGCTACTTTTACTTATGGCGCTAAAGTATTTCAAAATCTTGGAGCAGGCCTGAAGACTATATCTATTGAAGGTCATACAGGATATAGACTCGATCCTTATAAATATGGCATTCAAGGCGGATCGTCTGAATTAGCATTTGCAGCTGCAGTCCCTATTGATTCTGCTCCTGGAAAGGCTTTATGGCTAGATCTCTATGCATTGGTCCAATTGATGAAAGGCGAAAACAAATATTTACCAAAGTATTCAACTGTAAAGAGCGAATTTTTAGTCGGCAATATGGATTTGATCGACACAGTTCAAATAACTATTCCAGATCAGGGCATTACATATGACGTCATCCTTCAAAATGATAATTTCATGCGAAATAGAGAACAACCGCACCTCTATAAATATAAACTTGATTTTATCGTTACTCAAGAATCTCTTGGTACTCCTCTAGCAGTTGTGGCAATTGCCGACAAGATTCCAGATGTTGGAGGTCTAACTGCATCGATTAAGAGACAGGCTAATCTTCTTAAAAGTGTAAAGACTCAATTCATGGCTATTCCTGGAATTCAGACTGTTGCCAAGTATTACGACGATGCAGTAAAATACGTAAATCAATCGGTCGAATATGGTAATTTCTTTATTAATACAGCAAACTCGACAATTAATGATTTGCGAAGATTAGAGAGAATGACAGATGCTCTTAATGGAGTTACAAAAAATCTCGGTCTTTTACGCTTAGCAGTAAATCAAATAAAATCTTTTTCTGATTTAAGAACAGCCTTTTATGAACCATACATTAGATTAAAAAACATCAGTATGCAAATGAGTCTTCTAAAGAAATCTATGACGGGTGATCAGCAAAATTTACAATTCAATGTTAATCTGACTCGTTTGGCATCTATTTCTGCTCCTGTTACATTAGCTGCAAATAAAGCAACGGTGGCTCAGTTTCAGAAAGATATAAGACAATTAACCAGAATTGCCTTTCCTTTTCCTATTGATAGAGTTGAAGAGGTTACTGTCAGTGGTATTAAGAAAATTAATGTCTTCTTTAAAAGCAGACCTTCAGCTCTTGGTATTTCTGATATTAAAATTTTTGCACCTACAGATTTTGGAAATGAAAATAATTTAGTAGAATCATACGACGATAACCAACTCGTCATGTCAACTAATTATGACGAGATGGGATACATATATAATTTTCTTATCGAATATAATTTTACGTCTTTTGAATCTGTTGTTCAATCAAAGTACAAGAGCATAAAAAGAATTTTGATTCAAAATGGCGAAACAATGGATTCACTTATAAAGAAGTATTCTCCAAAAGAAGCCAATGCTTCAAGAACATATATTTCTGAAGTTGCATATTTGAATGAAATAGAATATCCGTATATTGTAACATCCGATAACGATAACTTCGATGCTTATTTTGGATCGTATGGATATAAGATTTTTTCAACAAACGGCGAATTCATGCAATACATAAACAATATTGATGTAACATTGAATCCCGGTGTAGTTCTTCCATCGTACAGCTCTACAGAGGCTGATTCTACGTCTTTTTTACTGCAGCAACAGGAAGTAATAGATCAGATTAAAACGGGTGATAGATTCTTTGTTCTTCTTTTTAAAGAAACATATTCAAATAGATGTTATGCTGTTTTTGGCGTCTTTCTAGCAACGAATGTTTCAGCCTGCAAGTTGTTTAACGCTAGTAGCTATGTGATTTGCGCTCTTGAAAAGGGACGATCATACGACATAGAAAATAATTCAATATTTGAAATATTAAGTCCGTATACGGCGTCGGGTGATTTGATAGATTATTATGGACAGACTGATTTATTCGATAGCATTACAGATCCTGATATTGATCTATTTGACAAACTAGTAACCGTAATTGACAGTATTTATGTATTGAACGTTGGTTCTTTTACTTCGGGAACATTTCCGTTTACAGAAGCCGATAAAACATTCCTTGCGGGTGAATCAGACAATTCAAATTATGTTATTTTAACTAATTTTACAGCGACAGGTGCATCAACAATCAGTTCATATTCAATTACTGCATTTAGTACTTATCATGTATTGACTGACGGCCAGGAAATTTTGCTTCCATCATTTGAAAACACATTCTTGCCGTTTGCAGAAGCATTTACAAAAGAAGATACATATAAGGTGGATTTGGATGCTAGATTTGAATATTTAGATGATCAAAATATTTCTATTCTCCCACGCTCAGATCTTCGTAAAATGGCTTTTAGTATTTTAATTGGAACATTTACCGAATACGAGACTCTTTCGTTTAGTATTTCAGGAGCAACCGGGACATTTATAAGTATAGATGATACAGATATATTATTCTTGTTATTATCTGGAACACCCGTCTCTGGAGATATTATTTCTGGCACTTCGGCAACATGTACAACATCAGGAGCTCCTCGTGAAGATCAAGGATATCTTGAATTTAAACTCATATACGGCATAGACAACATAAAACAAGCACTTAAAAATAGACTTGAATGTCCACAGGGCGGATTAATTTTGCACAAGGATTATGGTCTCCCTGTTTTACTCGGTAAAAAGAATACACTAGAACATCTTATTCTTCTCAGATATAATTTATTTAATCAGCTCATGTCTGATTCTAGAGTTAAATCTACCGATGACATTCAAATCTCAGGTGAAGGCGACGTAGTAAAAGCTCAAGCATCTGTTATTTTGGTTAATAATGACGATGTGCTTATTAAGACTACACTATAAGAGGACTAAAAAGTGACTGTACAAATTAAAAATGCTGATACAATAAAATCTGACTTCATAACTTTCTTGAGATCAGCGATTGAAGAAAATGGCGGCCCAGTTGTTACTGATTATAATATTGGCAGCGTTTTAAATGTCCTTGTTGAAGCTTTTGCCGATGTCCTCGAAAACTATTATTTCGACTTATTTCAGGTAACAAGAGACTCTCTTGAAAATATTTATAATGGGTTTAATTTCTTTAAACAACCGGGTAAGAAATCATTAGTAACGCTGTCTATATACATAGATGCTTCATTCGCATTATTGACATCTGAGTTCTTTTCAATACCAAGAGGAACAAAGGTTTCAACAGAAGACGGTTCGGTTGTATTTGAAATTGTAGATGATTATGTTCAACCGACTTCTCTTTCACTATCGGGAGAATTTGCAGGAAAAGCTGAATATATTGTTAATGCTGTTTGTACTGAAGCAGGAATAGAAGGAAACGTTGCTTCAAATGCTATAACAAAATTTGTCACGACAATCACTAACATAAATAATTATGCATATTGGATTAGAAATTCTTCGGCTTCTGGCGGAACTACTGCCGAAACAGAACAAGATATGAAAATTAGATTCCAGAAATATCTTGTTTCTTTGAGAAGAGGAACTAAGGAATCACTCGAATATGCTTTATCCACAAATGCTGCATTTACTGGACTTATGTATTCTATTAGCGGATATAGAAATCTATATCTAGTAAAACAATATTCTCCGTCTGTAGGAACAAACAATTATGATTTAGATTTGACTCTTTGGAATAAATTCTATCCATCATATTCTTTATTTACTGACGATGATGCAAGCGGTACAAATCCTTACTATTTATATGTTGGGGCAGACGATAAGTTCAGCAATATTTTAATGTCAACGCAATCGGTTCCTTCTGGAGCAGATGTTGATAGTTATTTGATTGTTGGAAGTACAACAGCTCCTACTGCTTATGGTATTGAATATTATGATTCAGTGACTGAAACGTGGGAACAAGCTGAAATTTTAAATACGACTATCGCAAGTGATTATCCATTGATTGCAGAACAATATCTAGCTTGGAGTATCGATACGACAAGATGGGGCAAATTTCAAATTCGTGACTATAATGCTTATTTCATAAGAATAACTATGAAAAAATCTGGCGATGGTAGACCTAATTTCGATGTTTATAAGACAATGACTTATCCATTCCCAGGTTATATAGACATTTATTGTTTGAAGAATTATAGAGATGCTGTTACTTCAGCCGACAAAACATTAATTTCTGAATCGATAGATAATTTTAAAGCAGCTGGCGTGATAACTACAGTTACCGACGCCTCAGTAGTTCAGATTCATCCGACAGTTATCATAAATACTAGTGATTTGACGTCGTCATTAGTGCCATCTGATATAGCTACAAGTATCAGAGAAGACATAATTACATTTTCAAATACAAAAAATGTATCGACCGACTTCATCAGAAATGAACTATATGCTTATTTATATTCTAAATATAATCAATATGGAAATCTTTATATTTTCTATAAATACGACCCTTCGATCTATGAAGATATTGTAAACAATGTGTTCAAAGAAGGATTTAGGGATAATGTATTAGATGCTTCAATTAATGAAAAAATAGATTTGCTTCTTTCAGACGTTTATGTTGTTCGCAATTTGAATTCAATTGTTAACACTCTCACTGGCTGGGACTACACGGACGGGGTTTATAGTTTAATACAGCAATACAACGATTATTATCATGATCCTTATAGTACAAGAACAGATCTTTATCTAGCCTATTAACAAGGGGAAAACATGTCGACCTACGATCAAAATTTTAGAGATGAATCGCCGCATAATGCTTCGGGCAAATATCCCTATATAGAATTTGCGGATCAATATATCATCAATAGCGCAGGCTATTTGAACAATTCTTTAGAGGGACTTTTATTTGATGATGCAACGTTAGGATCGCCTGCAGGTTCTGGTATCATAACGATGCCAGGTCTGGGTAATGCCACGCCGAAATTTTATTTTTACACAACGGCTGTGGGATCATCAACTGCCCGCACCATAACGGCTGCGTCTATTACAGATAACATTTGTACGATTACGACCAATATTGCTCATGCATATTCTTCGGGTAGTTTGGTTTCAGTGAATGGAGTCGATTGGGATTCTACGCATCCAAACATAAACGGAACGTGGGTAATAAAATCGCTTCCAGCAGCGACTCAATTTACGTTTGAAATAAGCGCACCCGATACAACAACTCCTTTTACTTTCTATACTGGCACAACATATGTTTCATCTGTTTTTGAAATAAGAGACGACAGAGCATCTGGTGATGTAAGAGGACAAAGCTATACATCTATCGCTTTTACTCCTAAGCCTATTCTTAAGCCCGCCGTGGGCTATCAAAGAATTCTACCGTCAGATCTTTATACTCGATTTAGATTTCAGACGGGCTCTGATGTAACTCCACAGGGCGGAATAAATTCGAATCTATTTAATGTTGTTGATGACGCTAATAATAATATTAAGCCTGTTTTGTGGGCATATTTCTTTGGGTATAGCACGCCAGCACCCAATGCAAGTATAACGGCATTCGAGATTATGTTTGGATCGTATGCTGTTGTTCTTCGTCCGTCGGGTGATGGTTCAAGATTAGAATTTGCACTTGTAAAATTTAATTGGCCAGCTGCAGATACTCGAGATTGGATGGCTAGCACGGTCGGTACCGATAGATTCAATCAATATACTGTGGGTGGAACAGATCTCGGCTATCTTATATCGACAAATCCAGAAGTTGGTAAAGTCGCCGACGCTTCAATCGTTACTGAGATTGCTAAATCGGATTCATTTACTTATGATTCAGAATTTGCGGTAAAATTAAATTTGAAAATAACGATCAGAAAGCACATGTTAACAGACTCCGCGCTTGATGGTACTTATCTTGTTAATTTAATGGTTAATGATGACTATGATAAGTTTGGTGAAGGAGCTCATTACGATTCAATATTACACGGCTATATTACAAAACCCGATCCCGATATCAATGCCGTGACGATATTATATACTCCTGTGTCTCCTCCTGTTCGAGACCTTATGTTGATGCCAATAATGTATTTTAAATTTAACAATACTGATCAGGACAATGTTGGAGCTCCAAACTTATCTGTGTCCCCTGCTCTCCCGGGTTCTAGCAAAATTGTTCAAGACAGTTTGATGTTTAAACAAATAAATCCCAGCGCTTCATATCTTTATTAAGAGGTTACAATATGTCACAGCTATTTAAAAATAACGCAACAACAAGTTTGGCAGCCGCTGTCGGTGCTGCTGATCTTACATTTACAGTAGTAACAGGTGAAGGAGCTCTCTTCCCTAACCCAGGAACCGGTGAGCATTTTTTTGTCACATTAGAGAATTCAACTGGAACAAAGGAAATTGTCCGTGTGGTGTCTAGAGCTGCTGATGTGTTTTCAATTGATCCTACACCAGGTCTGGGTAGAGCTCAAGAAACTACATGGGGCGGCGGCACTGGCAGCTCTTTCAGTGCCGGAGATATAGTTGAGCTTAGATTAACGGCGGGATTTATTGAACATCTTTCTGAAGGATCTATTGTTTATATCATAGACGGTGGTGGCACCGATATTACAACGGGTTTAAAGGGATTTATCGAAGCACCTTTTAACGGCTCGATTACAAGCGTACGGCTTTTTGCTGATGTGGCAGGATCAATAGTGATAGATATCTGGAAAGACACTTATGCAAATTATGATCCAACTGTAAGTCAAGTCGGAGATTCGATTGTAAGTCTTACGCCGCCAACTCTTGCTTCTGCCTTTAAATCTCAGGATACAACTTTAGATGGCTGGACAACTCAGTTTTCTAAAGGCGATATATTTTATTTCAATGTCAACTCTGCAGCGACTGTTACAAGAGTAACCATATCGATGGGCGTGAATAGATACTAATGTTCAACTTTCACTCAGTAAATACAGCTGAAGTTAATGCTAGCTCTAGACTTCCTGATGTGCCCGTATTAACGATACTCGCATCAGAAGATAGCAATACATTATCTTGGACTTCGCCGTATTTTACTGATTTTTTCACTCTTTACTGGTCCGCTGATTCTTTTACTGCTATTGATGAACCAGGTGTGCATACCATTGAAATTGCAACAGCTGCTGGCGCAGATCCATCTGTAATCATATCGTATATTCATACTATCCCAGCAGCATTCGGTTTAACTGTTTTATACTATAGAGTTGCTGCTCGCAATGAAAATGGATCAACATTATCAAATGAAGTAAATAATTATAACTTTAGATTAGCGATTTATGAAGAAATATATCAAAAAACAATCGAAGATTTAACATTAAGATTTACTCCAGAACTTAGGAAACAATATGAGGACTCAGAATTATGGCGATCATTTGTACAGTCGCTTTGTTCTGAGCTTGCTCAAGGTCGTTTCGAAATAAAAGAAGCTCTAAAACAGCTTAATCTTCAAAAGGCCGTTGATGTTTTCATGAATATGTGGAACGATGTCACAGGAATTTCTAAAATAAATGTATTAAATAGCACGACGGGCTTGATGGAACCAGAGACTGATGCTCAATACCGTCAGCGTTTAGTTGATAGTGTGTTTTGGGACAAGGTTTCAAATCTGGCATTAAAGAAAACAATGCTTCTTAAATTGGGCTATGATGCAGACGTTTTAGATGCAGGTCAAGATCCTACAAATTTTAGAAATGTTCCGACGGGATTATCGTCTGATTATACAGCAGTTCACGGTGCTTATTTTATCCCCGGAGAAACAATGTCGTTTCTCAGAACAGGACCTAATAGCGAAGGTGTTGTGGTTTCAGATACAGGTGACGAGGACACGCAAGGAACGTTAACATATGTCAATTATATTTTTGCTCCTGCAGGTGCTCCATCGTATTCAATGTATGCTTTGTTCGGTGAGACGTCATGGATGTTCTCCAATCCTATTCAACAGCCTCCTGGTGTTGATACTCCTGGTCCTGCTACTTTAACTCACGATGTTAATTACAACCCATTTCCTCCTCCGTTTGTTGCAGGAGAAGCAATAACATTTTCTCCCTCTGGAGCAATTGGTGTTGTTATTACTGATACAGGCACGAATTTAACATTTACATTATCGTCCGGGTCGAACATGCCAGCGCAATGGGACCTTATACAGAACGCTGCAGGAACACGAAGATCGGTTTTATCAGAAAACGTTAGTCTTCTTACGGTTCTTTCGACGTCCGTGCACTCAAAATTATTGTCAAATATTTACAGTGTTAATTTGGGAACGCAAACGCTCCTTGACGGTCCTCTGAACACAATTTATGAAGAAATTACTGGATTAGCAGCATTGGGAAATGTATTAACAAAAATTCTTCAGGACATTTCTACAGAGCTTCTCGATTATGATTCGGAATTCGGCAACATTCCATACGGTGCTATCTTCATGGGTGCTGAAAGCTATGGCGGTATTGCTATATCTACTTATACAAATTGGACTTATGGCGGAATAATGGATTCTATCTATATGGACAATCAATGGACTGCTGCAGATGGTAAATTATTCTATGGAAACAGTGGTCCGGATGACATTGTTATCTTAACAAGGACAAATTAACATGCGAGATATTCTTAAATACGCTAAGGCAAATGTTAGAATCACCGATGAAGATGGAAAACTTATCTTTAAAGATTCCAATCTATTTGTAGATTCTGGGAGAAAATTTTTAGCTGATACATTGAAAGCAACAATTTCAGGCAGTCAAATAAATCCTTCATTATTTGCATGCGATCTTGGTGATGATTCTACAACTCCGTCCGTTGATCAGGTAGATTTAGTGAATTATATCAGTATAAGCATTGCAGTTGATACGCCTACTTATCCTGCAGATCTTTCTGGCGAGCCTACGGGCATACATTTTAGATTTACGTTTAATAATACAGGTTTTGGTGGAGATCAAACGATTCGAGAAGTAGGCTTATTCTATAGGCCAGATTCAATCGTGGCACCTCTTTTCCCATTTAGGGGAACTCCAGCAAACGCGGGTTATATGTTAGCTAGAATGAAAACAACAGCAAGTTCGATAGTTGTAGGCGATACAAGAACAATCACAATAGATTGGAAAATCATATTCTAAGAGGTTAATGAAATGTCTTTAACACTGCCGTATCCAACATACACTGCTTTCACATCTACGACTGTTCATAGCGATGCTGCGCATAATACTCCGCATGCAGGATTATTGAGTAACGACGTTTATCTTGCAAGTCAAATAGATGCTGCGAATACAAATATTTCAACTTTACAGGCTGCTCCTTCTACTGGAACAATTGTTCGAATTACGCCCTCGATGGTACTTATGGCCAACAATGCAGTTTTTGCGATAGACGATGGAATGGTTCCCGAATGGAATTTTTCTGTAATATATGGCATAACTTATCATAAAATATGGCAAACCCATACATATCCTTGGTTCTTACCATATACTGGAATTTCTGGTGTTCTAGTGCAAGCTGCCGTATGGACCACTTCGTCAACATCATGTTACGTAAAGGTTAAATCAACTAGCTGCCCAGAGTTTACTGCGGCCTATTCAAGATCTAGAGCCAATAGTGATGATGGTTGTTCAGACACTAATGAATTTGAGATTCCGTATGAAGGAAGTAGAATTTTTCAGACATACTATAGTGCGGTATGGGGTAACGGCTTTGCATTGACTGTGAATGTTGTGGGATATAGAACATAAGGAGTAAGTATGATAAAAGAATTGTGGGCAAAATATAGCACATACGTTTTTATAGGAATTGGGGCATTGATTCTAATAGTTGCTCTCGTTTTTATTGGACAATGGTGGGCGGGAAGGTCAGCGAATGCTCTTGCCGACAGACTACGACAAGAGTTCCAGGTTGAGAACAGAGCCCTCTATGACAATCTTGCTGTACTCAAGGACAGAACACAACAACTTGAGCAGCAATACAGCATTCAAAAGGGCGAACTAGACAAGATTCGAAGGAATCAGAAGGGAAGCGCTACCGATGCATTCAACAATCCAGATAAGAAAGTTGCTGCTAGTTATTTCGATAATACTATCGACTCTTATATTCCCAGCAACTAACTGGGCAGCAGAACTTAATCCTACTCAATATGTCATAAAGGGTCAGCCGGCTCCTTTCACGGGTTTCATTGTTGATGAACCCCGTCTGAAGACGTGCGTCACTGCCGTTCAAGACGCGAACTACTATAGAGATTTATCAAATCTACAAGAGAAGTTTTACTCGCAGAAGATTGCAGACAATGCTAAAATCGCCGAGCTCGAACTATCACTCAAAACAAAAGAGGACGCTGCGGTTGAAAAAGGGTTAAAAGAAGAGCTGGCTGCGAAATCTGTGTGGTATCGTCAGCCTTGGTTTACAATATCTGCGACTGCATTAGTTTTTATTATTACCGGAACGCTTTTACCTTAGTAATTGGTTAAGATTCATTAATTTATACATAGATAGAGGTGTTTGAGGAGAATCTGATGGCAGTGACGAAAATGATATTTGTCCGCGATAGAACAGTCAAACTCATGTTTGATCTCCATCGCATTCTCCTTACGGGAGATACATATTATTTTGCAATGAAAACTGATCACTCGCATGATTATTACGATATAGAGCCCCTTGAATGCACGGTAACCGATGCAACCAATGGGCTTTTTGAAGTTACAATCACCAACGATCTGACTCAAAACCTCGATATAAGTAGATATTATGGCGAGCTGATCCGCCTTACCGCTGCTGGATCATATCAGACTCTTCAGGAGTATGAAATAGATCTCCGACCCGAAATCATAAGTACAAGGGACATATAAGATGAGAAGGATTTTCGACCAGTTCAAAGATCTTAGAGACTACTCAGGACTCTCAGGACTTCCAGTCGGTGAAGCTGGCAAGTTTCTAGCTTGGAGTCCCGATGGCGTTACACTCGGAAACTATTCAGGAACAGGAACGCCGGGTGAATCTGGTTATTCTGGCTATTCCGGTGACAACCCAGGAACATCTGGATACTCAGGCTATAGCGGCTCTGGCTACTCTGGTTTTAGTGGCTATTCGGGAATGGGTACGTC
>Ga0079037_100000360_pt1 | contig 19877 bp, 15 predicted proteins | sample Mud3Dept4metaG_FD_71479 | JGI IMG/M metagenome (GOLD analysis project Ga0079037, IMG submission 71479) | Freshwater wetland microbial communities from Ohio, USA, analyzing the effect of biotic and abiotic controls - Mud 3 Core 4 Depth 4 metaG | ecosystem: Environmental > Aquatic > Freshwater >... | reverse complement strand
TGAATATCGTACTCGATTCCCTCGAGGGACCTGATGAGGCGCAGCATGGCCACATTGTCTGCAAGAACCTGTGCGGTCAATCCCTTGAGCCCCTGCCCTCTTGCATGGGAGATCAAGTGCAGCAGAAGTTCACGGCCTATTCCTTTGTTGTGACAATCATCCCTTACAGCAAGGACCACTTCGGCTTTTGCTTTTTCGTAATCCATGTAGGAGCGGCCTACCCCCACAATTTCCTCAGTCTTTCCACGCCTGACCAGCGCCAAGATAGCCATCTGCTTCGTACGGTCGAAATCCACGAGCCTTTTCAAGAAATCTTCTGTGGGCTCGATGTGTCTGAAAAACCTAAAGTGGAGAGCTTCTTCAGAGAGTGTTTCCGCAAAGATGCGCAGGAGTTCCTTGTCATCGCTCCGAACAGGTCTTAGGACGATCTTGAGCCCTGCCCTTGTGGTCCTCTCCGTTTCTTCTCCAGGTAACTCAGTGCGAATGAACACTCTAAACCCCATGGATTTGAGTGCTTCGATCCAGTAACGGGCATCTTCCGCCTTCTCGTATTGGCCTACGAGGAGGAGACACCGGTCCTCCTCATCCCACACCCAGTCGTACTGAAGAAATCGAATCCCATGAACGTCCAGGTTCTCTCTCAGCTTTTCGCGGACCTGTTCCCTGGCCTCAAAATCCAAGTCGCGATAGGAAGGACCCTGAATCAAGACATAGTGCATCACAGCCCCTAATGATCTACTGCACCTGCTTCTCAGGGACTTGAACTCGGCGCAGCATTTTCTTGTTGTCTGTTTGTTTGCGCACGCACGCAATCCGTGCGTTAAAGAATTCGGCAGGAAGCCGTCAGACTCTCAACTCTTGACTTGCTGAATTGCATCCGCAGTTCTTTGTGTCACCACTCTTGAGGAGGTAGTCATACACCAAGGCCAGTTTCCCGCAATCACACTTGGCAATCCAGGCCCCCGCTCTACCGCTTCTTGAACGCCTTAGAACGACAAGGTCACCGAATCTCTTGCCGATGAGTCCGAGACCCCGTTCCCCGTTGCTCACTCTGTGTCTGGCCGTCCTTTTTTTGTTTCTGAATTGTTGATTCATACCGTCCGTTGATCCTCTGTCCTTTCTAAAAAGTTAGTGTCTCTGCCCAATATCGTTTCCTGTTAGACGCCATTGGGACTCGACCTCAACCTCCAACGAGCCCTCGAATGGGAATACCTCGAAATTTCACTCTGAAATATCTCTTTCTGAACCTGCCTTATTGATGCCGGAATGCCCTATTCCCGGTCTGGAGAGTCTTCGTAAATCCGTATCGGCTCCAGCCGTCTATGAAACATTTCATTGCAAGCGTTTGAGATGGGCTCTAAACGATAGCAAACAGGAACGTGTTCGAAAAGATTTCAGCGAATAGGTATTCCCTCAGAAGGAAAAGAGCCCGCCAGCAAGGGCGGGCCTCATTGAATGCTCACATTTTAATCCACTTTTTCTAATAGTCAATGAAACTTTTGATTCTTTGCGATTTATTTTGGCAAGACACTCCGTTGAGGGCAATACAAGACGGTCCCGGATCCGCGGCCGGGTATGCGGCGTTTACTTGGATCCGTGCTCGGTAATCAGACTGACGAGGGCCACCACGGCGATGATGATCTCAAAGCACTTGCTGGTTTGGTATAATTATGCCTAATTAACTATAAATTGTCAAACCCAAATTAAACGATCGTCCTAAACGTCCTATCTGACTGAGCACTTTGTTCCTGTAATGGTCTATTACCCTCAAACTCCTTGATTTCCTTTCAAGACGTGTCATAACCTATCCTACCATTATGACGACGCCCCAAATGCGTCACAGTCCGGATAAAACCACCATGGTTTTCTTGTATCGCCGGCCGGCGAATCGCATCGAGAAGTCCGGGAAGGACTCCTCCATAAAGGCTCCAGCCTTCCTTTTCGAGGCGCACTGCATAACGCCGCCCGGCCTGAGTGGGGTCACGGCTCGCCATAGTGCGGACTGCCGGTGAGCCCGGCAGGCGGCAAAGCCTACGCATTTTACCCTAGGAGGTTGTTATGGACGTGAGAGAGTCCCACGTGTATGGGGACGTCCTGATCATCGGAGGCGGAAGCGCAGGCGCCATGGCGGCGATCCGCGCCAAGGAAGTGAATCCCTCCCAGAAGGTGGTGGTCTTTGAAAAAGGTCATATCCTTTACAGCGGATGCATCGCCCGTGGGATGGACGCACTGAACATTGTTGCCGTTCCCGGAAAGACCACCCCGGATCTCTACGTGGAATCCAACGGCATGGCCTGCGAAGGAATCATGGATGAACCGGTGAATTACCGAATGGCTGAACGCAGCTGGTCCATGATGAAAAAGCTCGAGAGCTGGGGCGTTTTTTTCCCTCAAGACAAAGACGGGAACTACGAGCTCCTCCAGGTTCATCCCAAGGGAAAATTCTGCTTGACCATGAAGGAACCGGAGCTCAAGACGATTCTCGCCAGAAGACTCCTCGATCACGGCTGCCAGGTTTTCAACAGGGTCATGGCCCTGGAGCTGATTGTGAAGAACGGCCGGGTGGCCGGTGCCGTGGGCATAAACATCCGGACCGGCGAGCTCGTGGTCTGTCATGCCGGGGCGGTCATTGTCTCCTCGGGCGGCACGGCCCGTTTCGGCTTGCCCAACAACGGTTACCTATACGGGGTGTACGATTTTCCCGGCAACACCGGAGACGGCTACGCGATGGCTTACCGGGCCGGTGCCGCCGTGACCGGCTTTGAGTACACCCTCAACTACTACATCATCAAGGACATCAACGCCCCTCTGCTCTACATCACCCTCACCCGCGGCGCTCACCTTCTCACCGCCATGGAGGACCATCTCGAGAACACGCACCCCTCGATCAAATCTATGATCCTGGAGCACCGCAAGGACAAAAGTCCCTTGCGGATCCGCATGAAGCACCTGCCTGAGGACAAGATCCGAGAAATCGAGGACATCCTCTTCTCAACGGAAAGGCCCGTGCAGCAGCGCTTCTTTGAAGGCCGGGGCATCAATTTTCGCACGAGTGACATCGAGCTTTGGCCCACCGAATACTATCTTTGCGGGGGCCATGGACTGACCGGGATCTTCGTGAATGAAAAAGCGGAGACCACTCTGCCCGGTCTGTATGCGGCGGGTGACGTTTCCCTGGTGGCCAGGGGCCACCTGAGCGGAGCCTTTGTGTACGGCGAGATCGCTGCCGAAGAGGCGACGGATTACAGCCGGAAAAACCCCTTGGGAAAGGGTTTCGATCGCACTGCCCTGGAGACTCTCAAGGCCGATCTGGAACGGCGCGCAGGGCAGACGAACGGGGGCATTTCCATCGAGGAGTTCGAGTACAAGACGCGGCGGTTGATCAGCGATTATTGTACGCCCCCGAAAAACGCGTACAAACTCAACATGGCCCTGTGGTGGATGCACCGGCTGGGCACAGAAATCCGCGAAAAGGTAAGGGTGCGCCATAGTCATGATCTCTTCAAGGTCCTGGAAGTGGAAAACATCATGCTCTGCGCAAAGCTCTCGGCAACCGCCTCTCTGGAGCGAAAGGAAAGCCGCTGGGGGTTCTGGCACTACCGATCCGATTTTCCGCAAAAGGACGACTCCCAATGGATGAAGCACATCATGCTGCAAAGAGGATCCCACCCGGAAGAGATCCTGGTCGCCCACCGACCTCTGACCAGGATGCATGGATGAAGGAGTGGCCATGGACATTAACCTTCTGACCAGTCTAGACGACAACATTCGCATTGACCGCAACGCCTGCACGGCCTGCGGCAAGTGCGTAGAGGTCTGCATTCTCGACAACCTGCGCCTCCAGCTCTCCCCCTGCCGGCAGGCTTGCCCCCTGGGCATGAACTGTCAGGGCTACATCCACCATCTGGCTCATAGCCGCGTGGACAAAGGGCTGGAGAAGGTGAAGGAGGCCATCCCCTTTGGAGGCATCCTAGGCCGAGTGTGCTCCAGGCCTTGCGAAGCCGCCTGCAACCGCCTCAAAGTGGACGGCCAATCCGTGGCCATCCGGGACCTCAAGCGCTTCCTCTGCGACCAAAATACGATTCCCCCGGTGCCCGAGGGGGCAGTAGCTGAACTTCTTGGGACCGTTGCCATTGTCGGCGCTGGCCCGGCAGGCCTCACTGCAGCCTTTTACCTGCGCGCGGCAGGGGTCAAGGTCACGCTCTTTGATCGCGAATCCGAGCCCGGGGGTCTCATGCGCTGGGGCATTCCTGAATTTCGTCTGCCTCCGGAAATCCTGAGGCATGAGCTTCACTTTGTGAAGGTTACAGGCATAGAGTTCAGGGGCCGCTCCACCCTAGGCAGGGATCTCGATCTCCAGGAGTTGCAGCACCGGTTTGATGCGGTTCTGGTCGCAGTGGGGGCCTCTGAACAGCTCAAACTCGGCATTCCAGGAGAGGATTCCCCCCAGGTTCTTCCTGCTCTCGAGTTTTTGAAGAGCGCGCGAGAGAAGAAAGCCACGATACCGGGGAAACGGGTGGTGGTCATCGGCGGCGGAAATGCGGCCATGGATGCGGCCCAGACAGCTCTCCGCCTGGGCGCCGGGCATGTCACGGTCGTTTGCCTTGAGAAGCGAGATGAAATGCCGGCTTTTCCCTGGAGCGTTGCCGAGGCCGAGGAAGAAGGGGTCTCCATCCACAATGGTTGGGGACCTCAGGCCTTCAGGTTCACGAAGGAGCGGTTGACCACGGCGTGTTTCAGGAGATGCACGGCTCTATACGACGCTGCAGGGCGATTTTCGCCCGCCTATGACGAGACCAAGAGCATGCACCTCCTTTGCGACACGGTGATCGTCGCCATCGGCCAAAGAACTCAAAGCGGCCTGCTGGACCCTACATGGTCACGTCAGGGCGTGATGATCTGCGATCCGACTACCCTCCGCATGGCCGAGTCCAAGGTTTTTGTCGCCGGCGATTTTGTGAAAGGCCCCAGGACCCTCGTCGAAGCCATGGCCCAGGGCAAAGAAGCGGCCCTCTCCATCAAACGCCTGTTGAAGGGGGAGGACCTTTACTACGAACGGGGAAACGGCAAACCCCTTGAAGTCCAGTTCGAACCGGACTGGTCAAGGGCCTTGAAGAGAGCCAGGACGGCCATACCGACCCTTCCGGTCACGGGAAGAAAAGGATTCGAGGAGGTGGCCATGGGGTTCTCCGGGGACGAGGCAGTCGCGGAAGCCGAGCGCTGCCTCAACTGCGGTGTGCCTTTCGGCCTTCGCACCTGCTGGTTCTGCCTTCCTTGTGAGATCGAGTGCCCCGAAAAAGCTCTTTATGTGGAAGTTCCCTATCTTCTTCGGTGAGCAACAACCTGCCCGACGGCTGAAAAGGGCTTCCAGCCCTGTGCCGCTGCGGAGGGGGAGAAAAGAGTGGACCGAAAGACCTACCGTAAGCAGATCATCATCTCCGTAGCGCTGTTCGGGTTTTCCCTGTTCTATTTTCTCAGCACCCTGCATCTCAAAATGGGCACTCCCCGGAATATGGGGCCCGGATTCGTCCCGGCTATGCTCGGGGTGTTGCTGCTGGCAAGCACGGCTTTTCATTTGATCCGTGTGTATCGTGCGCTCCCCTCCGGAGAAGAAACCGAGCGGTCTCCTGAAGAGGCCAAGAACTACTGGGCCGTCGCCGGCATCCTGGTCTGCACGGCTGCCTTCCCGCTGATTCTGGAAACAGTGAAATTCATCGGATCCACGTTTATCGTGGGCTTTGCCATGCTGCTTCTGTGGAAACCGAGAAACCTCCTTTTCTCTTTTCTGCTCTCCCTGGGGATGGCGGTGGGGTGCTTTTTGCTTTTCTCTCGCTTCTTCGGGGTGGCTTTGCCGAGCGGCTTTCTCGAGCAGCTTCTTTTCCGGATCGGAGCTTGACCGATGTGGGAGATCACTCAAGGACTTCTGAGCGGATTCGATGCAGCGTTGACGCCCCTCTACCTCTTTTACGCTCTTGCGGGTACGATTCTGGGGACGATCACCGGAGTGCTTCCCGGCCTGGGCCCTCTCGGTGCCATGGCGATCCTGCTCTCCTTCACCCTCAAGATGGATGCCACGGCCGCCATGATCCTCTTTGCCGGCATATACTACGGGGCGATGTACGGCGGATCAACAACCTCCATCCTCCTCAATATCCCCGGTGAGGCGGCATCCGTCGTGACCTGCATCGACGGCTATCAAATGTCCCAAAAGGGGCGCGCCGGAGCCGCTCTCGCCGTGGCAGCCGTGAGTTCCTTCATCGCCGGCACCATCAGCATCCTGGGACTTACGGTGGTCGCCCTCTATCTTTCCGATATCGCTCTTCGCTTCGGGCCTTCAGAGTTTCTTGCCATCGGCGTCTGCGGTCTCATGTTTCTGATCCGCATGACCGGGGGATCCCTTCTCCAGTCCTTGATCATGACCCTCATCGGGATGGCCCTTGGCACGGTGGGTATCGATTTCCTGACAGGGGCTGAGCGCTTCACCTACGGTATCAATGAATTGGGACAGGGCATCGAGTTCCTGCCCGTGGCCATGGGGATCTTCGGAATCGCGGAGGTGCTCCTGAGCGTCCAAGGGAAGGAGGTTCCCAAGAGCGCCAGAAAAGTGCGGCTGAGGGAGCTTCTGCCCACCCGGAAGGAATGGAAAAGGTCCATCCCCTCTATGTTCAGGGGATCTTTCATGGGGTTCTTTATGGGGTTAGTACCGGGGCCCTCTCCCATCATCGCCACCTTTGTTTCCTATTTTACGGAAAAGAGACTGTCTAAACACCCCGAGGAATTCGGTCGCGGAGCCATTGAGGCGGTTGCCGGCCCGGAGGCGGCGAACAACGCTGCCGTGGGCGGAGCCTATGTCCCTCTCTTCGCGCTTGGAATCCCTTTCACGCCGGCCATGGCCATGGTATTGGGGGCCTTGATGCTCCATGGCCTGACGCCCGGCCCGAATCTCATGAAGGAAAAGGCGGATCTTTTCTGGATCGTCATTGCAAGTATGTACATCGGCAACTTCATGCTCATCGTCCTGAATCTTCCCTTGGTGAATGTCTTCGTGAACATCCTGCGAGTCCCCCAGAGGACTTTGATGCCAATCATTGTGCTCCTCTGCTTGATCGGAGTTTACAGCGTGAACGCCAGTCTGTTGGATCTTCTTTTGCTGGCTATTTTCGGCTTCATCGGGTACGTTCTGAGGCGGGCGGGTTTCCAGGTGGCCCCCCTGATTCTGGCTCTGGTGATCGGTCCTATGATCGAAACCTCTCTCAGGCAGGCCCTGAAAATCAGCGGAGGCAATTTGGCCGAGGTGGTATTCCGGCCCATATGCCTTTCAATGTACGTTGCAACGTTGCTTTGCTTTACCGTGCCCCTTGTTCTGAAGTGGATCAGGCACAGATAAGGTCGAGAAGGTACGTTCTTACAAAAAGGGAGGTCTTCAAATGAAAAAGATTCTGTGTGTGCTGCTGGCTGTCCTGTTTGTCACGGCTTTTTGGGGATGCCCGCTCTGGGCTGCCGAGAAATACCCCGACAAGCCCATCACCTTTGTCGTGCCCCTTGGGACAGGCGGCATGACGGATATCACCGCCCGTCTGCTCGCAGAGAAGTTCAAGGCCGAGTTGGGCCAGCCTGTTCTGGTCGTGAACAAGCCGGGCGCCAACGGGCTCATCGGGATCAAGTACGCTCTGGGTCAAGCTGCAGATGGGTACACTGTGATCGTCTCGATTCTCACCGACAACTTCGCAGCTCCCTACTTCCAGGAGGTCGAACCCCTCAACATCAAAGACCTTGCCTTCATTGGGAGCTACATGCCTCAGGAGAGGGTTCTGTTCACTCCTCCGGACAAACCCTACAAAACTTTCCAGGAGTTTATTGACTTCGCCAGGAAAAACCCCGGCAAGATTTCCGTGGGAAGCGGCGCGGTGCAGTGGGCTCTCGAAGTCGTCAAGTCGATTGCGGTGAAAGAGAGCCTGAAAATGAAATACGTGATGTTCAAGAGCGGAGGGGAAGCCTCCACCGCGATTCTCGGGAGCCACGTGGACGCCTGTGAGACAGGCACCGGCACCCCGGCCTACCAGGCGGCGCGAGAGGGCAAGCTGAATCTTTTGGTCAACCTGGGCAAGGAAACCGTGCCCTTCTTCCCTCAGACCAAGAACCTGAAGCAGCTCGGCTATCCCTTCTACACCATTGTGGAGTATGGCATGGCCGTGCGTGCGGGAACGCCTGAGCCCATAGTCAAGAAGCTCACAGAGACGCTGAAGAAGGTCTCCCAGGATCCGGAAGTGAAAGAAAAGATGATTCAAATGGGCTTGACCCCGCGGTTCCTGGATGGAAAGGCCTTTGAAGTCCTGATTCAGGACACGGTTAAATCCGTGCCTGAATTGATCAAGTACAACAAAGCGGTTCAGGAAGGATAATTTTGCCAGTCTCTTTCCCCTCTCCCCGATTTTGGGCGAGAGGGGGAAACGACCGATGCACCATCCTGGCCGTGTCGCCCCTTTTGATCGCCTTTCTTCTTTTTCAGCGTCAGTTTGTTCAGAGCTTCATGCGTTCCGGGATCAAGTAGCTCTTGAACAGTTCTCTTCTCACATCACCCAGTTCCTGTGTTCCTTTAGTTTCTGCGCCACGATCTCCCTTAACCAGGCTTCGAGTCCCTTCACCATGTAGAACTTCGGGAAAAGGAGATCGTCATCAGGTGCAATGAGGCTGTCCTGAACCGCCAGTTTCGCCAGTTTCGTGTGAGGATAGATTCTTATCCCCACGGTTATCTTCAAGGCGTCCAGGTTCAGGTCGCTGACAAAAGCCAGGGTTTCTTCTACGGTATCCCTGGTCTCCCCCGGCCCGCCCAACATCAAAAAGCCCATGGTGTGGATACCGTGATCGGAAAGCATTCCGGCAGCCTCGGCTACATCTTTGGACAGAAAGCGCTTGTTCATCTCTTTCAGGATTTCATCGCACCCGCTTTCAAAGCCCAGACTTACTTCCCGGCATCCGGCCTCGGCCATGGATTTGACGAAGTTTTCTTCGAGCTTGCCCGGGTAAAGGATGCTGCGCCAGGCAACAGGCAGCTCGGCTGCCGCGAGGCGGGAGCAGAGGCTGAGCGCATAGGAGGGTGGGAGGTTGAAGGTGTTGTCCACGAACTGGAAACGTCTGAACCCTGATTCCACCCAGCGTGCAATCCACCGGACAATCCGCTCCGGGGAGCGTTTCCGGAGCGCATGGCCTTCGATGGTGCCGGTGGAGCAATAGCTGCATCTCATGGGGCATCCCCTTCTGGTCTGAACAGGAACCCAGAAGTCTTCTCCCTCATAGGCGACAGTCGAAAAAAGGCGTGGGTCAGGGAGCGGGAGACCGTCCAGATTCTCTGCAAACTCTCTTTCCCCTTGAAGGCCGTGGCCGCGCTCGAAAAGCCCGGGTAAGTTCGAAAGACGTCTACTCCCCTCAAGAGCTTCGAGCAGCAAAGGGAACACCCTTTCTCCCTCCCCTTGAATTCCCATATCAGCGCCAAGGTAGTCCAGGCTGCTTTGGGGAAAGAGGCTGTACCCTGCGCCCCCGACAACGATGGGAGACGCTGACACACTCCTACAGGAGGTCACCACCTCTCTGGCCTGCTCGAGCAGGAATCGCGGGTTCGCCATGTCTTGATCATCGATGTTTCTCACGGAAATACCGATGGCTTGCGGTTGAAAACGCTTTATGGTACACCGCACAGTCTCTTTGGGCTCTGTCTCGGCCATGAGGTCGAGCCACTCCACCTCGTGCCCCTGGTCGAGGGTCGCCTGCGCCACGCAGGCCAGCCCCAAGGGAAAGGTGGGCAGGTTAATCCTCTCAGTGTTGGCGGAGATGAGCAGAACTCTCATGTTGATCAGTTACAAGTCACGAGTGACAAGTGACAAGTTCTCCTGATTTTCTTTTTCTCTTGTTACTCGTCACTTGTCTCTTGTCACTGTTTTTCTAACTTTAGACACTTCTTCGTACTGTCTTCTCTTTTTCTCTTGTCTTCCAACTTTAGACAGTTTAGTCACTTTAGCTCACTTTAGACACTTCTTCTCCTACTCCATTTCATAGCATTCCACGATTTCTCCGAAGTACAGCGTGTGATAGTCCTTCGCCGGATAGAGGCCTTGGCAGTCCTTGTCGAGGCATTTGGGGTCCATCGGCGTCTTCAAGAGAATCTTGCACTCAAATTGAATAGCAGGTGTCTTGATAATGGGCGAAACGACCTTCTTGGCACTTGCAAGCTCGAGGTTGCACGCCTTGTACTTATCTACGTTCCTGCCGGATTTGGTACCACAAAACATGAGCGCCTCGTGCATGTTCGTGGTCGGTACCGTAACCGTGAAGTCGGCAGCCTTGTCGATGAAACCATAGGTGTGCCGCGAAGTCCGCACGAGCACCATGAGGATCGGTTTCTGCCAAGCATAGCCGATGAGGGCCCAGCCGATGGTCATCGTGTTAAAAGCTTTTCCTGCCTTGACTGTCAGAAACGCGCCTTCCTTGATCTGAGCAATCACCTTTTCAGCCACAGCCATGTGATCCACTTTTTTCATTTAACTCTCCTCCACTGAAAAATAGTTTCTTTTTCAATCCAGCACACGCAGGTTTCTCTCGCCCTCCTCGTTCAGCCAAACCAAGACTTTTTCACCAAGGCGCCCATTTTCTTCAGCCTGCTATCGAGTCTGCTTTTCACCTTTTCTTCCATCTTACCGGCTTATACAACTCTAGACGTAGAAAATCCACAGTGCTCTTCTTCGCCTCCTGCGTTGCGATTCAATGATCTCATAGCAAGAGCGCACCTGCCTCGAGAGCCTTGTCCAATGCTACATCCTGTAAGAGAATTTGGCTCGGAAACACCGAGTGTGATTTGTGTTGCACTCAGGTGGAACGGCACCCATCCGACCGTAGCCAAAGAAGAGAGGATGATCACCCTCGTCACAAGAAAACGTCGTTTAAAGCACATGGATCTGCGGATCTACAACCTTGTACCTCCCTCAAAGGGCCTGGGCATGAGCCTGTCTAGGGGCGAGTTCGATGAAGTTGAGATGGCTGTATCTCGCACCAAGCGGATGGTTCAGAGGGTTCAGACAATTGCTTTGCCGGTCTCAAAGGTTGATGCTCTCCACTCGGCTCTTGAACTTCCAGGGGGTTATATGAGTTCATGGTCAGAGAGTCCTTGTTTGTGAAAACCGAAAGCGGGCCTTGGAGTTGTTATGTTCAGTTTCGATTGCTCACACCGTGCGGAGGTAGAAAACTGTTGACAAAAAATCTGATACAGGTAAAGTTCTGAATGCGAATTCTCAAGTCGCGTTTAACGCCGGGCTCCCCTTGAAGCCTGATATGAAGGAAAGACTTCTCAGCAAGAAACTGAAAGAGATCAGGTAGAAGAAGCTTATCCTTCAGCAGGTCTCTCAATTAACGGGTCTTTCAAAAGGTTACCTGTCTCAGATCGAGAACTCCGATGACCGACCGCCCATTTACACGCTCTCTAAAATATCCGGGGCGCTTGGCATCGACATTTCGGAACTCTTTGCCGGAACATTTGTGATGGTGCCCTACAAGCGGATCACAGTGGGAGACGGAACGAACATAATCCAAGGAACCGTGTCGAAATCCCATACGGGTATGTGAATGAGGACCTTGCACCGGATAAGAAGGGCAAGAACATGGAGCCCTTTATCGTCACTGTGGGTTTCGGCAAGACAATCGATATTCAAACGGACTTCCGGCACGAGGGGTCGGAGAGGAGGGCAAGAGTTACTGCGGCCTAGAGGCGGGAGACAACGCTTAGTTCGATGCGGACATACCGCATTCAGGGAGAAGCGTAGGCGAACGAGAGGCAAAACCTCTCATCATCATCTATTCCTACAAAAGACTTTAAGAATTCACGAAGTTTCTTGCTTGGATTCTTTGGTACTAGTAAACACGGTTTGATGTCGACAGACAACGGGCAAATCCAAAAGCGACTATCTCAAAGGGAGGGATAATGGCAATTTTCATTAATGGGCGTGGAGGAAACGGTAAAAGCCTTCACAGTCGAATTCAACAAAGGGACTGAACGTCAACAGTAATACAATCCAACAAGAGGGGTTCACTATGGCCGAATATTGGAACAAAGAATTCGACATCATGTCCTGGGATCAGCTTCATATCTATTGGCTTGAGAGCTTCAAGAATCTCGTCGAGCATGTGAAAGCAAGTTCTCCGTTCTACAGCAAACATCTCGAAGACATTTCCTCGAAAAATATCAAGTCCTTCCAATCGATCACCAAAGTCCCATTCATGACGAAGCACGAGATTCGCGACGCGCAGATGAAGGGAACGAGGGAATTTCCCCTAGGGACCATACAGACGGCGAAGACAAGAGATATTGTTCAGGTCATCTCTTCTTCGGGAACGACCGGCCGCCCCGTGTACTACGGGATTACGGAAAGAGACCTCGAATCCTGGAGGGACTCGCTTGCGAACTTCACCTTTACCGCCGGGATAAGAAGGGAAGATGTAGTCCTTCACATTGTGGGCATACCGATTTTTGCAGGAGGCGAGCCTTATTTCGAAGGCATGAGGCAGATCGGGGCAATGGTCGTCTGGGCGGGCGGGCAAACCACACAAAAGCTTCTCGAAGCTATGAAAAACATGTACTGCACCGCCGTCCTCGGGACCACCTCGTTCGATCTCTACGTGCCCACGGCCTGCAAGGAGGTCCTGGGGGTCGAGGCAAAAGAGCTTGGTGTGAAAAAAGTCCTCGGCGGCGGGGAGGCCGGGCTCGGGGAGGAGCCGATTCGGCGAAAGATCAGGGAATCGTGGGGATGCGATACGGTCCGGGAAATCATGGGGCTGGCAGACGTTATGCCGGGCATGTGGGCGGAGTGTGAAGAAGAAGGAGGCATGCACTTCACGGCCCACAACAACGTCATGGTAGAACTGATAGACTCCGCCACAGGAAAACACGTCCCATGGCAGGCGGGCGCCGAAGGGGAGCCCATCTACACGACGATTACACGGCAAGCCACTCCCATGGTCAGATATGCCTCACATGATCATATCAGGGTAGAAGGGACCGCGTGCAGGTGCGGGAGAACCTCTCCCCGGATAAGATGCATCGGGCGTGTGGACGATATGCTGATCTACAAGGCCATGAACGTCTTTCCCTCCGCCATCCGGGATGTGATTATGAGGGATTTTGAATCTCACCTCACCGGCTATATCCAGGTGGTGAAGGACACGGCTCAACAGGTGCGCTTCGACAACCCCATTCCGGTGGACGTGGAGCTGAAAACGGATGCGAATATCGAACCCACAAAACTGAAAAGAGGGATAGAAGACAAGGTGAGGGAAATGCTCACGGTGAGAATTGAGGTCAACTTCGTCGAACCAGGCACCCTGCAAAAGACCCAGTACAAAACGCCGCTGGTAAGGGTGCGCGGCAAGTAGAGTTCGGGGTCTCAAGATGCAGAGAACAGGCGACGGGTGCTCGAAAACCATGTTCAGGGAGATAGTGGTGCGGTGAACCATTAGACAAGGAGGGATCCTATGAAAGGCAGAACGTCGGGTTTTGTGTTTTTTCTGGTTCTCTTAACAGCTCTTGTCATCGGTCTGGGTCATTCTTCGGAAGCGTCTGCGGCTGAGAAGGTCTTGAAGATCGGAACCACCTTGCCTTTGTCGGGGCCCGCAGCGGATTGGGGCCTCGGGCTTGCGCGGATGAGTGAGTTCTTTGCCGAAGATGTAAACAAGGCGGGCGGTCTCAAGATCGGAGGGGATGTCTACAAAATCGAGACTATAGCCTACGACAACAAGGGAGCGCCCTCCGAGGCTGCGGCAAATGCGACGAGGCTCGTCGCGCAGGATAAAATTCAGTATCTGGTCGGCGGGGTCATTGCGGCCGTGGGTATGGCCGTCCTCCCTGTGACCCAGCCGGCGAAGGTCGTCACCACGAACCTGTGGTGGGGCAAGGGGATATTGGGCCCCGACAAGCCTTACTCCTTCAGACAGACGATTTCTCAAATCGAGATAGCCCCTGCCATGTACACCTGGATAAAGAAGAACAATCCCAACATCAAGACCGTGGCCCTCATCAATCCAAACGATACGAGCGGATGGGATACCGCTGCGGCCTGTAAGGAGGCTGCGGAGGCGCAAGGTTTCAAGGTCGTGGCTTCCGAGTTCTTTGAGCGGGGGACAAAGGATATGTACCCGTTTCTCACGAGGATGCTGACGAATAAGCCGGATCTGATCGACGTGGCCGTGACCGCGCCGGGGGATGGAGCGGTGATTGTAAAGCAGCTCTATGAACTGGGCTATAAAGGCGCCAAGGCGTGGACTTGCGGCACAAACCCGACCGAGATCATCAAACTGTGCGGCGCGGAAGCTGCCGAAGGCTTGTGGTTTGCCTATGGGCAGATTCTCGATGGCCCGAACAGCACCCCGGCGACCAACGCACTCGCGAAGAGATACTTTGCGAAGTACAACGCCGTTCTTGCCCCCCACCACGTCACGTCCTATGCCATGTGCGAGATTTTCACGAGGGCCATGGCCGAGGCCAAGACCATTGACACGGATGCTGTTGTCAAACTCGTGGAAAAAACCAAAAAGTTCGAGACTTCCTTCGGACCGTTTGTGCTCGTGGGTAATCAGAAATATGGGATCGATCGCCAATTCGTGCATCGTATGATGCTCGGTCAGGCAAAGGGAGGGAAACTGGTTGAAATAGAGTGGCTTCCCTTGCCTGGTTTGGGATTGCCCGCGTACTAACCCGGCTCCGCTGCTCGGCGGGAATGATTCGCCGATCTTCCGGTATCTCGGGGTGACGAGAAACCCCTCCGGCTCGATTCGGAGAGATGTCGGCGCGCTTGTGAAAAACTGAAAACGGGGCAGCGATGGGCCGGCCCGGTGCTATGGCCCATCGCTGCTCACGCCTCCATTCGCATCGAGGGATTCAATGGATGCAGTGTTGCTTGCCCAGGGGGCACTCAACGGCGTGATGCTGGGGCTCTCCTACGCCCTGGTGGCACTTGGGCTCAGCCTCATCTTCGGCATCATGCGCATCGTCAATTTTGCCCACGGCGAGATGTTCATGTTGGGTGGATACGTCGCCTTTTATCTTTTCGGGACATTCGGCATCAATTATTTCGTGACGCTCGCCCTGGCGGTCGGAATCGTCGGGTTCATAGGGGTGATCCTCGAAAAATTTATCTTCCGCCCTTTGACCAGGCGCCCCGAAGTGGCCATGACCTCACTGATCGCAGCCGTCGGGCTCGCGTGGGTATTCCAGATGCTGGCTGTGATCTGTTTCGGTGAGCTGGACAAGGATATCCCCACGGCCTTCAAAGGGATTATCCGGCTCGGCGGCGTGGTTCTCACATGGGAAAGATTTGTGGCCATCATGCTCGGCGTTGCGCTCGTCGTGCTGTTGAATCTCTTTCTGATCAAGACGAAATTCGGGAAAGCGATTCGGGCGGTGGCCGAGGACAAGGAGGCGGCCGCGCTGCAGGGGATACAGGTCAACCGCATCAGCGCTCTATCCTTCGGCATTGGAAGCGGGTTGGCGGCAGCGGCGGGCGTTATCATAACCTCCATCTTTGTCGTGAACCCGTCCATCGGGGGAGACGTGATACTGAAGGCCTTTCTTGTCGTCATTCTCGGTGGAATGGGGAGTACATCGGGGGCGATGCTCGGCGGTCTGCTGCTGGGTTTTATTGAAAGCTACGGGGGGCTGTTTTTTTCCGTGCCGGTGGTCAGCGTGATTACCTTCGCGCTCATTATCATGATCCTGATTGTGAGGCCCCAGGGATTGCTCGGCCGTGAATAGGATGAAGGGATGAAAAAAGCGGTAGGGTATGTCTGCCTCGTGGTGATCCTGTTCCTGATACCGCTCTTCACTCAGCACGAGTATATTCTGCACATCCTTTGTCTGATCGGGATCAACATCATTTTTGCCTGCAGCATCAACGCGATCCTCAACATTGGGGAGCTCAATCTTGCGCAAGCGGCATTCATGGGGATCGGTGCCTATGCTTCCACGGTTCTTGTCATGCGCCTTCACCTCAGCTTCTGGGTCGCCATGCCCCTAGCCATGATCGTCACGGCGGTCATCTCACTTCTCATCGGTTTTCTCACGCTCAGGTTCAAAGGGGCCTATTTTCTCCTCTTCACGTTCTTGTTTGCTGAACTGATGAGGGTGCTCCTGAGCAATTTCGGCATAGGCATCTTCGGCGGAATCCCCGGTCTCACGAGTATCCCGAAGCCGTCTATTCGTCTGGGTGATCTCATTGTCATTGACTTCAGTTCGAAGACCGCCTTCTATTACCTGATCCTTACTCTCGTCATCTTCACCGTGGTCGTACTGAGACGTGTCGACAAGTCACGGATCGGGATGATATTCGAAGCCATAAGACAATCCGATCTCCTTGTCGAATCAATAGGAATCAGTACGATGAAGTTCAAGGTTCTGGGCTGCGCCATAGGCTGCCTCTTCGCCGGCCTCTCCGGCAGCCTTTACGCCCATTTCGTGGGGATCATCACGCCTTCCGATTTCGCCATACATGCCGTTCTCGCACCGATTGCCTACGTCGTGATCGGCGGCATCGGCAACGTTTTCGGGCCGGTGATCGGGACCACGACACTGATGGTCCTTTCCAATTTTTTCCTCCGCCAGTTTGGGTTCTTTGAACTCCTCCTGTACGGCATCGTCATCGTGCTCATAGTCAGATTCATGCCGGAAGGGATCATCAGCATCCCCCGCCGGTTCTTCGGAAAAAGAAGGATTCCTGATCCTGAAGAGGTAAAGACCGATGGCGCTTCTTGATATCATTAAGATCACGAAGAACTTCGGCGGTCTGGCGGCGGTCAGAACATTGAGCTTCGAGGTGAACGAGGGAGAGATCGTCGGGCTTATCGGGCCGAACGGGGCAGGCAAAACAACGGCGTTTAATATGATCGCCGGAACCCTGAGGTTGACCAGCGGGGAAATCAGGTTCAGGGACAGGAAGATCAACGGCCTAAGAACGAACAGGATTGCCGGCCTGGGAGTGGTCAGGACCTTTCAGTTGACCACCCATTTTGGAAACATGACGGTCTTGGAAAACGTTTTGCTCGGCAATCATTGTCGGTCGAGAATCGGATTGTGGTCGTCCCTCTTCAACGCTCCTTCCGCTCAGGAGAAAGAAGCCGCAAGCGAAAAAGAAGCATTGAGAGTTCTGGACTTCATGGGACTGACGGAGCAAAGGGACGAGTTGGCTAGGAACCTTCCACACGGCCAGCAAAGGTGCCTTGAAGTATCTATTGCACTGGCGACCAAGCCAACCCTGCTGTTGCTTGATGAACCGTTGCAGGGAATGAACCAGGAAGAGATCAGGGACATGGTCTCCAGGATAGGGAAAATCCGAAATGACGGTATTACGATTCTTCTCGTGGAACATAATATGAAAGCTGTTACGAGTATATGCGACAGGATCGTTGTTTTGAACTTTGGGGAGAAGATTGCGGAAGGCCCCCCCTTGCAAGTCATGAATAACCAGGAGGTTATCGAGGCGTATTTAGGGGTTGATGATGATACTTAGCGTCAAGAACGTAAGCGTCAACTACGGGAAAGTCGCAGCGCTCCGCGGTGTATCCTTCGACGTGGAGAGGGGGAGGATCGTCACGTTGATCGGAGCTAACGGAGCGGGTAAAAGCACCACCTTGAAAACGATCTCAGGACTGGGTCCTATTGCGTCAGGCGAGATATATTTCGAAGGCAAAAGAATCGACCGCCTGTTGCCTCAGCAGATTGTGAAGATCGGCATCAGCCACGTCCCGGAGGGAAGAAGACTCTTTCCGAGCATGACCGTCATGGATAACCTGGAAATGGGCGCCTTCCTGCGCAATAACAAGAGAGACATCAAAAATGATCTCGAAAGGGCCTTCAAATATTTCCCTGTTTTGAGCACCCGACGAAAACAGCGAGCTGGTAGTCTCAGCGGCGGCGAACAGCAGATGCTTGCTATTGGACGCTCGCTTATGGCCAAGCCCACCCTCATGCTACTCGATGAACCCTCCATCGGGCTATCGCCGATCATGAGTCGGACGATCGCCAAGATCTTAAATGTCATCAATCGCGAAGGAGTGAGCATCCTCCTTGTTGAACAGAATGCAAAAATGGCGTTGAAATTGGCCCACAAAGGATATGTCCTTGAAACCGGGCGCTTAGTACTTGGGGGAACAGCAACCGAGTTGCTCAGCAACGAAGCGGTAAAAAGTGCGTACCTGGGCGTATAGAATGCTCTATTCTGTCTTCTATTTTCTCCCACTGTTCACTGATCAATGTTCACTTGCCAGCGTTCAGCGTTGTCTGTTCACGGTTCACTCATCACCGTTGACTGATAATTATTTCGCTGCCCCCACAGCCTGAGCGATACGCAGGATCCGGTTTTCCTTGAGCCCAACGGTCTTCGCCACACTCTCCACAGCAAGCTGCGGGGAGATTCATTCCTTTTTGCCCTCTTGCTTTTCATCCTCCGGGATGCTTTTGAACTTCTCCGTCTGCCGGTCAACGATCTTCCCGATGTCTTTTGTGGATTGATGATACTGCTTCACGGCCCTGTTCCCCGTCAGTTCATCCCTCGCTTTTTCACCGCTGTCACACCCGGCAAAAATGACCGAGGCAGAGATCATCCCTAGAACGGTCAAAAAACGAATCGAGAACCGTTTTTTCATATCTTCCTTTTTCTGCCCATGACTCAGCAATATGGGGTCAGGAAATGGTGAGAAACCCGTCAGGTGCCAGGCTCGTTGCCAGCATCACCATGTTGATCTCGCGGTGCGCTTTCCAGGTCTCGTTGTCTCTGCTCGCCGGGTCCAGCCAGAATTTTTCAATTCCCTCGCACAGGGGCTGGTAACGCATCAGGCTTTTGATCTTTGCGTGCACCGGATGCTCCTTGCCGAACAGCTTTGGATGGCCTTGGACCAGTCTCTGCAGTCTTTGAAGAGCCCGCAGCCCGATGGACAACCCCAGTTCCCGAAAAGCGAGACGCTCATCCGGGGCAAGCATCAGCGAAGACCCCCGCCGAGCGAAATTCCCGACACCTCTCAGGGAAGATTCCAACAGGTTCACGAGCAACTGACTTTCCTCAGATCCTGCTGCAGCGCTCAACTGCGCCGCTCTGTGGGCATCGCACAAAAGGCCGCCGATGCCGAGCGGGTCTCCGGTGTCCCAAGTCATTCCTTCGCACATTTCGGCCATGTCGGCGATCTCCGAATCGAGATTCAGCCCTCCCGGGCTTTGGCTGTCACGCTTTGATGTAGCCTGAACCTGCCGGTAAGTGATGAGGCCGTCCAGAGGGTCGTGCTGCCCCATGGAGGGTACGAGGGGCCTTGAGAGGTCTATGCTCATTTTCCAGTACATACGTTTTACGCTTGCGCGCTTCGGGAGGTAAGTGAATGTCGCGTGGGCTTTCTTAGCCAACTCCATGGCCCAGCTGTTGTAGGTGGGATTCCCTACTGCCCGGCTGACACGATTGAGCGCATGCATCCACTTGGTCAGGTAATGGTAGTACTGGCCGTCCCTGTCCCACTCCAGGCGTTCGTCATAGGGCTCTCTGGGAGTCCGCTCCTTCATACCTTTGCCGATCCTCAATCCTCCTGCGGTCGGGTGTATTGCCCCTTCCTCTTCGCTCAAACCGCTGATCCATCCACTGCGCTTGTCGTCCTCACGGTGGCGGCCGAGCACGTGATGAACCTGATCCCCGAGTTGCAGAGCAAGTTGCTGGTATTCTTTGTTCCCGGTTTGGCGATGGAGCTCCAGGAAGTTGCACACGGCAAAGGCATCCGTCCAAAGGTAGCGCCGCGGAGCCTGACCTGCGGGCGAAAGGCCGGTCCCTTCGGCAAATTCCATCATGATCTCGCGCGCCCTGGACACG
>Ga0079037_100000359_pt1 | contig 19881 bp, 14 predicted proteins | sample Mud3Dept4metaG_FD_71479 | JGI IMG/M metagenome (GOLD analysis project Ga0079037, IMG submission 71479) | Freshwater wetland microbial communities from Ohio, USA, analyzing the effect of biotic and abiotic controls - Mud 3 Core 4 Depth 4 metaG | ecosystem: Environmental > Aquatic > Freshwater >... | reverse complement strand
TACAATAATCCAGACATCATCTTCCTTTTTTTGAGTGTCGGACAGCGTTATTCTATATGAAAGTCGATACTTAAAACCAGCTACACCAGCAGAAACCATGACAACAAGTATTCTTTCTTTACCTACTACACCTGTCAATGAAGGTGTTCCAATTGCAATATGCGGACCATAATTCGCGGCAATTAGTCCTTGAGTTACAGCAACGGTTTCTTCAAGCGTGACTGTATACGCTGCAATAGATGTCCCAGAAGGAACTCGCCGAGAAAAATCAACAGCAACAAATTCTTCTTCATAGGGCTGTTTGGTATATTCGAAAGCCATCTTTATCCCCTTACGAGATTACTGCCGTAGTTGTAAGCTGAACAGGTTGAGAAATTCTCGTCCAGTCAATATTCGGAATCATTCCCAGAGCCTTACCATACGCTGTTTCACCCAAGCTGATAAGACTGCCGTTTTCGTACACCAGCAAGCCGCTAGCAGACGTAGGATAATACGCCCCGAGACTTGCAACGTAAGCTGCGCCGAGCGGAACGTAGACTCGCGTATTGCCCTTATTAATTGAGTTATAGATGTTGACCACTGTAGCGGTAGTACAGTTGAAAGTCGTAGACATCTTGAAATAGAGAACATCACCATTTGCTGCTATTGGAGTTGTAGTCACGACATCTGAAATATCTAGCATCTGTCCTGAAGCATTTAGCTTGCAAATGAAAGTGCCACCAGGGTCGGCCATATTTGCTTCAAAAGCAGCGTATGTAGATGTGTAGAAGTTCAGTGTTCCAACAAATCCTCCGCAGACCTTTGAGAACACGTTTGAAGCACTTCCCACATAAGCGTAGAGCATCTGTCTGAGTGTTAGCTGAGTAGCCTCTGAAGAAATAGAAGTATAATCATAACCGAGAACTCGACCATTAGAAAACAGAATTGCTTCCTCGACCCATGGACCACCAGCTGGGAGAGTAGCTGAAGCTGAGTAGAGAGAATCTACTGAATCTCCGTCATCGTGTTCGGCAAGCCAAATCTGACAAGCCGTTGTTTCAGTGCCCACCCAACCAAGAGCAGTAAAATCCCAGAACTGGCCTGTAGAATTTCTTAGGCGAGTGTATATGGCAGCATCGCCCAACCCAGCAGTGTATCTTATATAGAAAATCATTTAGAGTCTCCCAATTATGTTCTAAAAATTATGTAGTTCCAATTTACGACACTTGTTGGTGAAGTGTAGCCAGCCGTGAATCCTGACGGACTATTAATTCCCGAAACGTAGACAAATAGAGTTGCTCCAGATGCACCTGTAGGAGTCAAGAACACAAGCGGAGTTCCACCAGATACACCCGTATTAGAAACAAAAGTTGAACCAGCACCCGACCAACCGGAGAATGTTCCTGCACCAGCATAGCCACCTGAATAACCAGAGAATCCGGAATAACCCGAGTAGCCCGAGCGACCAGAATATCCTGAAATGCCGGAGTAACCCGATACACCGGAACCACTATATCCGCTCACACCGGAGCCACTATAACCACTGAAACCGGAGTAGCCAGACTTACCTGAATAACCAGAGTAATTTATTCCTGCGACGTTCTTCCAAACACCAGAACCAGAATAGTATTGCAATACATCGCCGTCATTTGCAACATGGAATCCACCCGTGCCGCTGACCCAAACATCATGAGCTTCTTCAATTTCCATGCCCAAAGAAACAGCAATAAAGAGCGTTCCATCGATTGCCTTGTCGAGAGCCCATCCCATGAATACAGCATGAACAGGAGCAGTCGGTTCAACATTAGTAAGAGAGCCAGCCACAGAAGATAGATAAAGTCTGTCGCCTGCAGTCCACGAGTTTGTATTATAATGATGGACAGTACCGTGAGTTGTAATATATCCAGCATTCGCGTTGAGAATATCAGCAGTGGCGACACCCAATGGATAGCTAAGAGCTTCAGTATCAGCATCGGCCAAAGCTACCGTTGGAACACCAGCCAAGACACCGTTCATATATACAACTTGTCCAGTTGTAATTGTAAGACCTGTTTGATTAGAAACTCGTACTAATAGTTCTCTTCCGAAAGCAGTATGAACACCACTTGCATCAGTAAAGCATGCGACTGTATGCTCAGTGGAGTCGTAGTAGATCTTTCCTTCCGCATAAGCTGGAGCGCCAATGGCGTTGAATGTTATTGAATTAACACCGCCGATGTCAGCAGGAAGTACACCAGAATATCCTGAAATGCCTGAATAACCAGAGTTTCCTGTATTTCCTTGACCTCCTGATACACCTGAATAGCCCGAAGGTCCTGAGTAACCTGAGTTACCGATGTTTCCTGTTGCGCCTGAATATCCTGATTTTCCAGAATAGCCCGAATAACCAGAGAAGCCAGAATAACCAGATTCACCTCTAATTCCCGACCAACCTGAATAACCAGAGCCGCCAGGAACTTCTCCTGACATTCCCGAGAAGCCAGAGTAACCAGAAGGACCATCTATACCAGAATAGCCGGAAGATCCCGAATAGCCAGAGGGACCAGAATAACCCGAGAAGCCAGAATAGCCTGAAGGACCTGTTGCTCCTACAAATCCAGAGAACCCTGAGTAACCGGAGATTCCTGAATAACCCGAATATCCAGAGACGCCGGAGCCAGAGTAGCCAGACTTGCCAGAGTAGCCAGAATAACCCGAGACACCTGAATAACCAGAATCTCCACCCGGTTGACCGTCGGGTCCAGAATAACCAGAATAGCCGCTTATTCCTGAATAACCCGATGCTCCCTGAACTCCTGGATTTGTACCGGAATAACCTGAAGATCCAGAACCGCTGTAACCAGAGAAGCCAGAAGGTCCTGAGTAGCCAGATGGACCAGAATAACCCGAAGGACCTGAGTAGCCAGATGGACCAGAATAACCCGAAGGACCAGAATAGCCTGAAACACCTGAGCCAGAATATCCTGACGTTCCTGAGCCAGAGTAACCCGACACTCCAGAGCCTGAATAGCCTGACCAGCCTGAAGTTCCGCCAGGTGCTCCAGACACTCCAGAATATCCTGAGTAACCCGAATCTCCCTGAACTCCCGGATTTGTTCCTGAATAACCCGAACCACCAGAGTAGCCAGATTTTCCGGAATAACCCGAATAACCGCTTACACCCGATCGTCCTGAATAACCAGAATAACCACTGATACCCGAAAATCCACTATAACCAGAGACGCCAGAACCTGAAATACCCGATGTGCCTGAAAATCCCGAAGGACCTGAATAACCTGAAATACCCGAATCGCCTGAATATCCAGATGTTCCAGAGCCAGAGTAGCCAGAAATACCAGAATAGCCCGATGTGCCAGATCCAGAATAACCGCTTACGCCAGAACCTGAAATACCACTATATCCTGAATAACCTGATATACCAGAACCCGAGAAGCCCGAATAGCCTGATCCTCCTGGAACAAAACCGGACATTCCCGAAGCACCAGAAGTTCCTGAGTAACCTGAAAAACCTGAAAATCCCGAATATCCTTGAAGACCTATTCCTATTGCACCAGAATAGCCAGACGTTCCAGAGCCCGAATAACCACTCGTACTGGATCCCGAATAGCCTGAATCTCCTGAGTAGCCTGAATTACCTGAACCGCTATATCCCGAAGGTCCAGAGTAGCCTGAAGGTCCAGAGTATCCTGAAGGCCCAGAGAAGCCAGAAGGTCCTGAGTAGCCAGAGGGACCGGAATAACCTGATTTTCCCGAATAACCCGAATAGCCAGAGATGCCTGAAGTGCCAGAATAACCGCTAAAACCCGAAAGACCAGAATAGCCAGAATCACCGCTATAGCCCGATGGGCCAGAATAACCAGCTTGAGCATCAAAGCCAGAATAACCAGAGATGCCCGAATCACCACTATAACCCGAAGGTCCGGAATAGCCAGCCTGAGCATCGAAACCTGAATAACCCGAAACGCCCGAATAGCCACTAATGCCAGAATATCCGGAGATGCCCGAATAACCACTTATTCCCGAATAGCCCGAATAACCAGAAGGGCCAGAATAACCAGATGCTAGAGCATCAGAGCCAGAATATCCAGAAATGCCGCTAGCACCACTATAACCAGAAGGGCCAGAATAGCCAGATGTCAGAGCATCGGATCCAGAATATCCAGAAATGCCGCTAGCACCAGAGATACCTGAATCTCCAGAATAACCTGAAGTGCTAGCCCCCGATATGCCTGAATATCCAGATAATCCTTCGTATCCTTGCTTGGCCATCAGAGTCCAGTAGAGAGAACCTGGTTCAGAAGGAAGAGCGCCAGAACTATTTTGTATGCTTATGTAGGAAGATCCAGTATCGTTGTCGAATACAACGTCATCTACGACATATGTCGTTCCCGATACAAATATATCTTTCCATATGAAGGCTCGCCCAGAAATACCGCTAAAACCAGAATATCCAGAATAACCGGAAATACCTGAGCCACTAAATCCTGAAATGCCTGAGTATCCGCTATAACCCGATATACCAGAATATCCCGAATAGCCCGATTTGCCCGAAATACCAGACCAACCCGATTTGCCAGAATAACCGCTATATCCAGAAACTCCAGAACCACTAAATCCAGATTTGCCTGAATAGCCACTATAACCCGAAATTCCAGAGCCCGATGCACCAGAATCCCCTGAATAACCAGAAGGACCAGAATAACCAGATTGTAAAGCATCAGAGCCAGAATAGCCAGAAGAGCCAGAAATTCCAATAGCTCCCGAGTAGCCAGATGAGCCTACAAACTCAGAACCAGAATAACCCGACCAACCTCGAGCACCAGATATACCAGAATAGCCAGAATGTCCAGACCATCCAGAAATTCCTGATTTGCCTGAAGTTCCAGATCGACCTGAATAACCCGAACCGCCCGAATAACCAGAGGTACCAGAGCCAGAATAGCCGGAATAGCCCGAAGTGCCTGCTGGACCAGGATTTTGTCCAGAGAAACCTGAATAGCCTGATTCGCCTTGTGTTCCTGTCCCGGAAAGATTTCCGAGTGTAGCACCATCAGGGCCCCAAGCTAGAAATTTGCCGGCCTCACCTACGGGAAGGCCCGATAGACCCGAGTAATCACGGAGGTCTTTAAACTGGTCAAAAATTCTTCTCATCTTATATATCCCTGGAGGAAATTATTTCTGTTCGCACGTCAATTTCATACATCTGAAGCGTTTGATACGCCCCAGTAGAAGTGACGCGCATTAATTCGCCATAATATTTACTTGTGTCAAGATTTGTGGTAAGATCATTTGTTATAGTAACGTAAAAAAGCCCATTGACTGCATCGGTTATGGTGCATTCTATAGGCTCAACATCATAATAATCGTGTGAACGGTCGGTTTTCATCGCGAAGTAGATCTTATCAGCGACGTCCATTGGGCGATGGAGATCGAACTGAAGAGTTATGGTCCGATCCCGAACAAATATCATTTTCGTAACAGCCATCCGTTTCTCCTCAGACACCTCTATCTGTTTATAAATTAGGAAGTTATTGCCAATTATGGTGCGAAAACACCCGTCAAAATAAAAACTAATGCGGTTGCTGAGATTGTAAACCAAGGCTGACGATACCAAACCGATTTTGCAGCTAGTTCTTCTTTCAATCCCTTTTCAACTGCTGCGTCCTCTTTCGTTTTGATTTCGAGCTGTAAAGCCGCGATTTTGGCGTTATCGGCGATTTTTTGTTCATAATATTTATCTTGAAGTTTCGCTAAATCTCGATAATAGTTCGCATCCTGAACTGCCGTAACGCACATTTTCAGACGAGGTTCATCTACAATGAAACCAGTGAAAGGAGCCGCTTGACCTTTTAGAACGTATTGGGTGGGATTTAACTCAGCCGCCCAATTAGTTGCCGGGAATATAAGAATCGATAGTGTTATCGAAATAACTAGCAGCAACTTGTTTATTAGGATTGTTGAATGCATTATCAGTGCCTCCTTTCGCTTTTCTTCGATGATTATCTAAATCACGTTTTTGAGCAGCATATTGATTTTCGAGTTGTTGTGTTCTATCTTTGAGCACAGCAAGGTTGTCATAGAGAGGGCGGTTATCGCGAATCGCCTGAGCCCTCAAATCAGCCGCGAACTTATCGACGGCCCGACCTGCATACCACCAGCCCACCACAACCAAGATAGCCACAACGACTATTCCAACAACTATCTTGATAATGAGAGTCGAGTTGGTCTGCCAAAATGTAGATACTGTAGTTTTTATATCTGACATACTTTCTCCTTATGTTCTATATCCCACAACATTCACGGTCAATGCAAAGCCGTTACCCCATACTGCACTATAGTATGTCTGAAAAATTCTGCTTCCTTCATACGGAATCTCAAATTCATTAGTATCTGATGCACCGTCATCACTATTGGCTCTAGATCTTGAATAAGCCGCAGTAAACTCTGGGCAGCTAGTTGATTTAACTTTTATGTAACATGATGTTGACGAAGTGGTCCATACAGCAGCTTGCACTAAAACACCAGAAACTCCACTATATGGTAAGAACCAAGGATATGTATGGGTTTGCCATATTTTATGATAAGTTATACCATATACTACAGAAAAATTCCATTCTGGAACCATTCCATCATCTATCCCAAAAGCCACATTGTTGGCCATGAGTACCATCGAGGGAGTAAATCTAACAACTCTTCCAGTAGCAGGAGCAGCCTGAAGAGCAGCGACATCTGACTGTAAAGTCGAAACGTTATCAGAAACACTGTGTAGCTGAGTATCTAAATTGATGTCGTTAGTTATCAATCTGCTGTGTGGATTGTTGTGGGAAGTATCACTATGAACTGTCCCTGGAACAAACTCGCCTAGTGAACTCAATGTATTATACGAAAGATAATAACTCATTTTATAAACCTCTTAGAATAAGATTTTCCAATCTACTGTTATTGTTCTTGAATTACCGATTACTATTGAGCTCGACGTAGTTTTCAATCTTGCCAACATTGTTCCAGCATTAGCGGGAGAGCCACGGCCAGGGAATGCAGGACTTCCAATTGTATCAGGGCGATAAAACAAACCTAGCTCTCTTGCTGTAATATCAAGGCCAGTATTATTTGTAAAAGTAAATTGAAACCATATTCCTGTCGGTTCACCCGCCATCGCAGCAGGATAGCTGGCGTCTGTCAATTGAGCACTTCCCTTGAGAGTGCCAGCTAAATCTATATCATCAACGGTTGGTGTTGCAGCACTATCTCCAAAGTCACAAGCATAAAGAGCTGGCTGAATAACGCCTCCTGAGATTGCTGCTCTAAGCGTGTCTGCAATGAAAGCTCTACCTATATCTACGAAGAGGTTATGGCCTTCAAATAGAAGCTCATCGGTTTCTTTATCTTTCACTTCGACGTTTACACGACAGTATTTTAGAAGCTCTTTCATTATGATGTCCTTGTTAGAATGACGATGTCGTCTGGACCATCGTTTCCATAGAATGTTTTGCCGCTGCTTGTAGTCCATTGATTATCCATATAGCGCGTCTGCCCTACAGACCAGTTAGTTTCAGTCGATATTGTTAGAGATAGGCTATAAGGTTCTGCACCCATGAAGATAGCTCCATATGGGATATTTCCGAGTGTTGCATCCCAATCATTGAAAGATGCGGCCGTATCTTGAAGAATCTTAATCAGTACATTTCCAAGAGCTGCCAAAGGAAATATTTCTTCATAAATATCATTCAAATCAGCATCAGACATAGTTGAAACACCTAAGTTGACGCTATAGATGTTCGACAGCAACTTAGAGTTGATTGGAATCGGACCAGCTGCCGTAAGCTCTGTAGTAGGACTTGAAAGAATGAATCTCTCATACGATAATTGATTCTCAACTACATCATACAATACTGGATATGCAGAACCTGGTGTCAATTTGAATGAAATATATCCGCCACCACTTGCTTCAAGCGTTCCTGTCGCTCCGGAAGTATGGAATATAAGCGGGTCACCAGTAACACCCAATCTGAACCAAGGAATAGCTAAAAAACCTGGATTATCTTCAGCAGAAAATGGATTCAATACAGCTTCATGAAGAGCAGTTCCATTCGGTGTACCAGAAGGAGCTCCAATTGGATTTGCATACATCCAAGATGTTACGCCAAAATAGCTATACGGCGTTCCAAATGTTCCCGACTGATTAGAATAAGTTAAAGTTCCAGAAGACGTGCTCGTGCCTGTATCAGATACACAAATAGAATCACCGTTGGGGCCCCAGAATAGGAAAGCAACATGCTCACCTGGTATAAACATACTAGCATATGAAGCAATATATCTTGCAGCATCTCTAGTCGGAACATTTCTGAAGACACTGACATCTGTACCGGTATCTAGAACTGTACCATCTATTTGCAGCTTAAGAAGTAATGTCTTTTTAAGAGCAAGATTAGAAATCTTATCCCAAAAAACATTATCAACTAATCGCTGTCTATATTGAGCGTCATTCTCTAACTCCATTTCGCCCGAATCATTATTTAATACATTTATTCTTGCTATTCCTGTAACGCCATACCACATGTTAAGAAAGACATCGACAGCTTTCTGGATATTAAGTTGCTTTAGCGCTTCTTTTATCTCGAATCTACTTTGAGCAAGCTCTGAACAGAGCGACTGTACAAATGATCGCCATAAGATAGAATCTTCATATTGCTTTCTAATCTCTGGCGTGAATCTTAAAGTGACATCATCGATTGTCTTCTTATAAATCTCTTCATAGATAGCGAGCTTGAAATTATAATTATCGACCTGATTTGACAGCGAAGAACCAAATCTATTGCTCGCTCCAATTCGATAGTAAAGAACCGATAGACTAAAAGCAGCAGGAATTGTATGAATATATGAAACGTTAACCGATGGATCTAAGCCGGGAGCTGGGATATCCGATGTAATTGCATGCACGCCCGGCTCATCTATGCTAGTAAACTCATTATCAGACCAATAAACTGTAAAGAAATCAGCAAAATACGGCGAATTCCACGTTAATGTATTTGTGTCTTCCGCTGGAACTATCGATAATACAGGCGCATCAGGAGCTCTAATCCCAGCATTGACCTCGGCTGTATTTACCGAAAGAAAATTAAACATTTTAGAATCTGTCTACCGTCATTGATAAAGTGACTCGCGTAATAGTTGCAGGTGTTCCCTCAACAACAAAATAGAAGATATCTCCTTTTGCAAACTGAGTTGTCCATCCCACGAGAGCAGAATCTTCAGATTTAAAAACACCCGAAAGCGTAGGCGGAGTGATAGATACTATTGAATCGCCTGTAAGATCGCCGGGATCATATCCGGTGTAATTCGTCTTATAAATATTTATGATGATGTCTCCTGCTACATCGGCAAAAAGTCGAACACTTTTTATCGAACCATTGAAGGGTGCTTCAATAAATCCCTTTACGCCCGTCGTAATTGCAGCACCTCCACCATCTATGACATAGACAATTGAACCCTCTTTGAGTGAATCAATGAATCCCGCTGTAAGTCGCAGTTCAACAAGGTCATTAGCACTAAAACCTCTGACTGTCGTTCCTTCTCTACCTCTTCCCTGAAGCGCAGATTCTCCTGCTACCGTATCACCTGAAATAGTAAAGGAGTCGACTGATCTAGCCGACACTCTAACAATTTCTTTATCTCCCGATGAATTCTCTAATGTAACCAATATGTGATCACCAGCTGGAATTACAGGAAATAAATTGCCTTCATTGGCGAGAACGCTGAATGAGAGAGCAGTATCGCTAATAGATGATAACAATCTCGATTTTGCGTTGTTTTTAAATAATTGTGACATGTTCTACCTCTTTAATAAAGATATGATATTCCAGCAGCATTTACTGCAGCAGCATTGAGTTGTCTGAAAAACAGACTATCCAATAGAATCTTACTTGAACCACGGACTGGAGGATTAGCAAAAGGAAGCTCCACATTGACATATTGCTCGTCAACATTATTGAATTTGAAATAAAACATCGGCATGAGCATGCAGTCGTGTGGATGTGTTCCATCAGTTGTATTATATACGGGATCAGGCTTTTCAATATATCCATGTAAAACAGAATCATAATGAACATTCTCACCGCATATATTATAATCATCATTAATCATTAAATTAACTAAATAAGTTCCATCTAACTCAGAATCTGATAGTAAATGTTTTCTAACAGTAATTTTCAAATTGAATTCAGCAGGTGTTTCAGAACTATATGTAAATGAATCTGATACAGCAATCTCTGAAACAACTGGAGTAGTTCCCACGGGATTGACTAGAGGATTAGTCGATATGAGATAACCCAGATCTGTTCCTTCAACAGTCCATTTGTTGAATTTGTCTGTTCCTACAATGTTTGTCATCCAAGAACCAGAAACACCAGTCGTAATAGTGCCCCAATTGAATTTTACGAGTGCGAATTCTAGACTCGCACCAGAACCTGATGGGCGGAGAACAAGAGCATACGAATTAAAAGCAATCTCGAAATGACATGATTGAGGACGGGTTCCAATTGTTTGATCATTATATCCAAAGAAATATGCCCATAAAACCGGCTTAATATTGTTGTTAGAACTATCAACAACATTGAATAAGTTTGAATTAATTCCGCCGGCGGGGATCGTCGCTGAATCTGAAACGAATCGAAAACGCGTATAAATATCTGAAGGTAAAATCCGTTTATATGAAACACCCGTTTCGTAAGCCATTTTTGGAGTAAATATAATCGATGTAAAGCTATTTCCCTTGGCATCTGTATAAGCACGATTATCTCTAATTTGAAAAACCTGTCCACTAGAAACTTTACCAGTAGATAAAGAAAATGATAGCGTGTATCCAGTAACGCTGGTTTGAAGTGTAGTCGTGGTACCAGAACTCGTAAGGACAGTCCAAACTCCATTGACAAAAGGATGAGTAGTATCCCAGACAATTCCATTTACAGCTGCTAAATCGCCTACAGCATATGAAGGAACGCCCGAAGTAGTTATAGTGAGAACTCCGGTCGAATTTATAGACGCAGCAGTTATGGGATACATTGCAGTGCCTACATCCCATATATACCAATTGGGCGTAAATACACCAGTGGAAATTGTAATTGTTCCCGGCCCCGCCTGAGACGCATCAAATTCTGTGCCTTCGAGAGAGTTATTTATATATCCTTGAGAACCTGTAGCAGCTCTTTCCATATCGGCAAAATATATATAAGGATACTTACCGAGAGCAAGATAAGCCGCTTCAGTTCTAAACATCTGATCATGTGTTGCCATTTTATTCCCTCGTTAATAGGCTAAGTTTATAGCTGTCGAATGTTGATAATAATCACTATAATTAGGAGCAACGTCAGCAAGATTACGGCCTGTAAGTGTATTCACGATAGTATTCAAGTTGCTAACAATATAAATATCGGAAAGCAATAGATCTATCTTTTCATTAATAGAAGCATCTAATACATTATCTCTAAATCCCTCTTTGAATATACCAGTAGTCATGTTTTCGTAAATAGAAGGGTCATATCTATAATAGATATAAAGATTTCCATATTGATTATATCGTTGATATAAATAAGCATAAAATTCATTCCTATCGAAATCAACATTGATGTTTTTCATATTAGAAAATGCAATAACGTCTGCGCGGACACTATCAACAATGTCTGAAGGTATTAATGATTTAGTCAAATCACTTGTGTGTATTATGATAGAAGGATGAAGTTGAACCACCGAGGCTTCAGAAACAGTGGTTATTACACCAGCCGCTTTATAGTTATCAATAGATTCTGCAATAAGAGTTTTATCGTTTGAAGTTATTGCGTCTCGATAGTTTTTCAAACAATAAATATCAATATAGCCTGGAAAAGGATAGGTCATGACCTTATAGACATCAAGATTTGGCTGATCTGAGCCTGATTTCAACATATTAATTCTTATGAAATAAGCATTATAATCTAATATTTGATATTTGCCCCATCTAGTCGTTATAGCTGGTAAATCCCAGGCAATATATTGTTCATCAACTATGGGTTCATCTGTAGCAAATGCAAGATTTAAAACATCTACGGGTTCCCATGATTTAGTAATTGAATCATAATATTCAATCTGGTCGGACATTGAAATAAGCCAACTTCCAGCAGGAACAGATTGGGTTGAAAAAAGAAGATTACTAAATTTGTCTTCAGATCCTATATAGAGCATAAATGGTCCGTTAGTACCAAAAGTGTCTATATTGGTAAATAAAGTATACGAAGGATAGAATTTATTCCAAAGAGTCAGATCTAAATCATAATTGTTAGTTCCTAATGACTGCTCTCTCTGCTTGACCATGTATAAGAATCTAAATCCGCTAATAGAATACATCAATCCTGTGAAAGCAGCGTTGGTCGCAAGAGCATATTCAAGTGATTCTTTTGTTCCTCTACGGAGAGATATGAGATACTTTTGAAATCTTATTTTCATATTGTCTTCTGATTCGGCATCGGTACCGCCAGAAGCAGAAGAATTTCTAATCCAATATGAAAAATTGTTTATGTTGGTTATATTAGAAGCAAATTTAGTCAGAGCATTAGTGCCAACATTTCCATCTGTCCCAGTCGATGTGCAAATTGCATGAACAGAATATTCAGCTTTACCTGTAAATTCACCCGGACCAGCCAAAGAAGTCGGCTGCACATAATCATCAACAATTTCAAAAATTACTGCGCCATCGTCTGTAGAAACATTCGTACCGCGAGGTATAGAAAAATAGTTCGAACTTAATTGGTCGAGTGGAGCATCGATATATATAAATAATTGAACGATTGCTTTCTTACCGGGTTGTTTGAAAAAATTGAAACCATTGTAGATGTTCTCTAGAGAGTCTCTAGTGATTTGAAAGAGATCGTAGTAATAGTTTTCGAGGACGTCTGAAAATGCCTCGACAAGGACATTCAAAACACTACCAATATTGTAATCGGTAACATTCGGACCGCCATTTTCCTCAATAGCAGACCTTAAGAACGTTATAAAGTCTGACTTTATAGTGTCGGCATTTTTAATTTGTATTGTCATTTCATCCTCTTATAGCGTAGTCTTAATAAGTGTTTCATCATTATTCACAAGCGTAATATGAGAATCCGCCTTGATTGCATCGGCGGCATCTTCGATTTTCATGTCATCTATAGATCTTACTCTATTGTCAGACATCAGTTGACTGAATAGATTATAGCGAAGAAGAATAAGATGCTCTAATGTATTCTTTTTACCTAACAAGTTGGGTAAACCATAATCTCGATGTAGAATGAGACCACCTTGTGGACATTCCAATCTATCTCTCAAGGCTTGTTTTACATTTTCGAGGCCACTGATTAATTTGAAATCTAGATAGCCCTGTTCTTCACCGCTAGGTCCTGGTCCAAGATCTGGGCGAGGTAATATCGATACATTTATATCGTCAAAATATTGGAATCGAATGTCAAGATCGACCTTATATGTATCTTCTTTAGTAAATGCTTCAGCAAATGGTAAGAAAGTATTCTCGAAAGAAGGAAGAAGAATCTCTTGTCCATCGGCCAATATTTTGTAGATACTGAAGGCTGATATTGCATATCCCTCATCGGCTATTGTTCCTGCGGTAAAATTAGTCAAAATTACATAATTTTTATTATCTTCATCTCCTGCTAGAAACGTCTTTTGAGAAATGAATCTTTGTGATTCTTCTGTGAGATCGGGTGCAAGAACATCATAGTTTGTATATGGGTAATGCCCATCAGTAAAAGAACCTATATTTTCTACATATATATTATTTATTATATCAGACGTTTTATCGAAAAGATCCATAGTCGGATATGTTTCAGTTAACAAGTCAAATGCTGCTGTTTGACCGTAAAATTCTATTAAGTCACCCGTTATTGTATATGGACTAAGTATTTCGAATATTGAATTATTTTCAACATCGTATGATCGTCCCTTTTCAAGAGCACAAATCACATAACTGTCGGCAGTAAACAGCGAACAAGAAGCAGAATTTGTTATTCCAAATAATGCATAACATCTATTAGAATATGTCTCTTTAAATAGAAGAACAAAAAACTTAGAACCTGTTTTTATTTGATCAATGACATCAGACTGTTGTATTAAAAATAACACGGGGTCATCTAAATTGATGTAATTAGGATCTAAAGTATTTAACCAATCATATAAAGTAAAGTCAACCCCTGGGAATGTGCTAGTGTTGATATTATATATATATTTAGTAAATTCATCTTTATCTGTAAATATCTTGAATCCATAAGAACCAAAATATGCTTCAAAATTAGGATTGTCTGACGTAACGACATAGGGATATTCGATCTGATTTAAGTAGGCAACCTCAGACATATATGATTGAGAAGCATTTGCTTCTTTTGCGGCATATCTCTTTATGATCGATTCTAATGTTTCACCATTGGCAATTAAAACTCGTTTTATGCTTTTATATCGAGGCTGAACTATTGACTCGAATGATGCATAGTTATATTCAATTATAAAATTATATATATAACCAGATGTATTATAATTCGTCGACATTATGAACTTGCTATCACTTAATGATTCAACGAGATTATTTTCATTTCCAAAATCATTAGCTGCAAAAATTTGAATATCGGAAATTCCAAGAGCAGAAGGACGAGTTTTGAAGAAAACATTAATCTTAGTGATTCCGTCTATAGTTATTTCCTCAACTCGATCAATAGGAAAAGGAAAAGAGATTCTATTTAACTGACGAATATCCTTTTGAAACTGAGCCACGGTGGCCTTGTTAGCTGCCAAAGTAACAGGAGCCGAAATTGATGCCAATCTAGTCATATTGACATTAAAAGCTAAACTCTGTTGATCGCCGACCATTGATTTTTGCAATTGAGTTAATTGAACTTTGAGATGTTTCAAAGCAATATATGGTTCATAAAATGCTGTTCTTAGATCGGTAAATGATTGAATCTGTTGAACTATTCCTCTAATAAGACCAATATTGGCAGCAACATCATTTATCGCATTAGTCATTCTTTCTAATCTACGAATATCATTAATCGTTGAATTAGCTTGAGTAATAAAGAAGTTTCCTGCAGTAATTGCACTCTCGGCATATGTTAATCCATTGTTCATGGCATCATATGCGTCGCGGGCACCAGGGAAAGAAGGAATCGCATTTTTTACAGTATCTTTTATATTTTTAAGAGTATCAGAAAGACGCTTGCATTGATCTACAAGAGTAGTCTTATCAGGAATTCTCGATACAACTGGAGATGCAGTAGCAAAACCTAAAGATTCCTGTACAACAATGAAGTCTAATTTATATTTATAAAGATGAGGCTGTTCTCTATTCCGTAGAAAATTATCATTCTGAAGCAGAACATCGTACGTAATTCCTTGATCTGGGATAGTTATTTGAACAGTCTCTATTTCATCGATGTTGTCGACAGAAAATTTAGGAGTTATTGTCTTTGAATGCTTAGAAATATATTTATTCTCGCCTTTTATCAGCTGAATCAATGCATACAAATCTAACCAATGTAGATTTCCGGTCTGGTCGCCCCCAACAAATATATCAGATTTTCCTTCTTGTAGCCCATATTTCAAACGATCTAATTTATACCCAGTATGCCCCTCGATAGAGAGAGTCTTCAACCCGGCTCCAAGATTCTGGAAAACTTTATCTCCATACGTAAATGTGGCACTAACCCTGCTTGCTTGATTTGTCGAAAGCGAAGCAGGATTCAAGGGAAACAGATAACTAATAGTCTCTTGTGTTGATCTGATTTTTACCAATAACACTATGAGATTTTTAGTCTTTGGATTGAATGTAGCCATTTAATTCCCTTATCGATTAAATCTGTGTAATGATACCATTTGTCGCAACAATTGTTGATCCGCCAGCATGAGAGTGTGTTCCAGAATCAGCAGGTACTCCGTTTATTTTCATAGTTCCTGTTCCTGGAACATTTAAATTTAAAGCAGCAGAATTGACAGTAACAGCTGGAGCATTTACTTCAGCCATTACATCGGCTATAGCAACTATTTGGTCAGCATGAACATATACTCCACCAAGCGTTGCCTGAATATATATATCTTCTGAAGTGGCTGTCAGGAACATGGTTTTATCAGCAGTCGCAGAAATATTATTACCCGCATTAACTGTAGCATTACGAGTAGCATTAACAATAACATCATTTGAGGCATTTACTGTAACATCGTTTCCGGCGGTTACTGTAACATCGTTTGTTGCTGTAACGATGATATTACCATCGGGAGTCATTGTAAGAGTTGTTTGAACGGTCTCTGCTGTATCTTTAGTTTTAACTATTGCGTTTCCAGCATTGTCAAGCGTGACTTCTTGGCCCGCGTGCCATTTAATGAATAAATTAGTTTCTTTTTGAGCATTATAGTCTGCTGCGGGTCGGATATATAATCCATCTGTTTTAGCAGGATATAAACCTGCCTGTTCTCGATCTGAATCTACTTCATTAGTATTATCGTCACCAATTTTTATAATGCTTCCGCTTGGATGATAGATTTGCATCGTTCCATCACCACGAACCATCCATATGACATCAGATTCATGTCTGAAAATGTAGAGACCATACTCAGCAATTGATAATGTAGTCTCTAACGGAAACAAAAATCCCAATATAGCAGCATTATTATAATCACTTTCAAGGAATGCAGCAACACAATAAATATCACCAGAAGAATTGACGTATTCTACTTCTGGATTTTGATCATCATGCGTTGGAAAGTATCTTGCTCCATAAGCAAACCCGGCCGGATATGGGCATACGACATTACATCCCAACAGCGAAATGTTGTTATCTACAGTCACAATATCGGCCGTATTGCTCGATGGTAGAAATCTTATAACTTTACAAAAATATATTCCAGCACCAGGATGTTTAGCGGTATTATTTAGTAATAGATTATTCATTTTATTGACTAAAAGAAGCAATTACTCCAGAGTCATCTGAAGCTGCTCTTGATATATTTATAGATGTCTTCATTGTAGCAGCATTAAAATCGACCGAATGAGATATAGATGTAACATAGCCCTTGATTCTTGGAGATTGGCCTTTTATGCTTTTGCTAGTTGATTCTACAATCATCCCTGGAAGGACTGAAAGCACTATTGGTCTTAAAATTGTGCAATCATAAAGATGTTCATTTTCTCTATAGGCTTCCGCAATGATGCTATTTAATTTTGATACGAATCCGCCCATCATATTACCGTCATCTTTTTTAGCCTTCATCAATAATTCAATTATCTTTGTAGCACTTTTCATGTCTTTTTCACTAAAAACATCTTTATAAGTCTCTAACGCTCTTTTAAAGAGTTCAGTATTTCTTGCTTTATTTAGTAAAACGACTTTGCTCTTCGAGGGCTTCGATAGATTACCAGCACGGGACGTTTGCCTGAAAGCAGTTGGTTTAGCAAGAGGACCAGAAGACGGAAAATCACCTTGAGTTGCTCCACCCTTTTCAAACATAGTTATTTTTTGTCGAGGATTTCCGTCTTTAGCGCTTGTAGATTGCGCTATGACATCTGAATTTGCTTTTTCTGCATCATCCAATATTCTAGTAACTACTTTGTCTTTACTGGCTTCTTTTGCTTGTTTTAATACATCTTTATCGACAAAGGCTAAAATATTAGCAACAGCGTTATAGTGAATTGAAAGATAATTCCATTTAACTTCAAACTCCCTGAATCCAAAATAGTTCATGTCACCAGAAACAAAGTTTTGACCAAATGTTCCTCTATAATCCATTAGAAATGCAGGATTAGGATTGAATCCCGGATTAAATTGTTGAGCAACGTAATTGCCGAACTTATCTAAACCACCCACTTCATTCATTCGTTGTTCTAGATATGCATAGACCATTTCTCGACCAGACATTTTAAGAATAGCTGTATCGGTCGTCGCGACTGTCCAAATAACGTTTACGACAGAAGATGCCGATCTAGTCATATTAAGATTTTCAATAAAATCTGAATTTAAATATGTTGTATTAAAGAACTTATCTGTTATAGCATCAGATTCAGCATCGTCAGCAACCAGATCTTCAATATACATTCCTTTAGATTGACCAATAGCATCTTGAAGTGTTGATATGAGATTCTTAGGAGCAGCATCAAGATGCTCTTTTAATAGCTGTGATGGAGAAACACCAATCTTTTCACGAATAGACTTTATTCTATTAAATCCAAAATCATATTTTTCAATAACGTTATATGTATTGGGATCGAATGAATAACCTTCTGTTTGTATGGTTTTTTCATCATACCAAGTAATGCCTGTATCTTCAGTTCCTCGGCCAAGGCCGGTTGTAATATTCTTTGGAGGAGTCACTGGACGGTCAAATTTCATTAAAGGTGTAAATCTAATCATTAATATAACAGATTCTTCAGTTTCATATGTTGTAAATTCAAAGATCGGTTCTGGGTAGATATATTTGAATAGATCTAGGGCGACACCTTGAAGCTGCTTGTAAATTGTAATTGTTTGATCTTGCCCTTTCAAAAATGACGCACCATTAGGCATATCAATATCAAATCCAAAGGGTAAATATATTTTGAATTTCTTAAATATTTCACGACTTTCTGGAGCTTTAGTCTTTTTAGAATTAGAACTACCATCTTCATTAATATCATTTACCATTTTATGCATAAATTTGAAATATATAAATGCAAAGAAAATAAATCCAAGCTGAGCAGGAGAATAGAAATCATCTAATAATTTCGTACTAGATGCACCTAAGTACTCTGTCAAATTAATCATTCTAAATTCTGGTACAGCTTGATTAAGTATTTCAAGGAACGTAAGATTCTTAGTATAGAAAGTCGTCTTGAGCAAGCTTGCATAATCTGTGACAGTAATGGAAACTGTTGCTGTAGGATTTACTCCAAAATTTGCCGCTTTATTTATGGTCGATATAAATCCTGAAAAATAAAATTTCTCTTCTGAGTCTGGAAGATAGTTGTTTAGAGTTAGCTCTATTTTGACATAATTATAGAGTTTTAAAATTCCTTCAATACCTATGAGATCATACGTTTTACTTTTGGCAAAAGTAATATTTGCTATGTTGTCGAGAGTTGTAGATTTATTTATTTGAATATTTCTTACTAAAGCTGTATCGTCAATGACACTTATAGATGTCCTCATTCTAACATCAAATAGTTCTATTTTGAATTTCAGTACTTGTTGCATTATGGCGTCACATCAATTGTACCGTCAGGACGCATCATCCACTGTCCTGCCGATGGAGTTATTCCTGGTGTGTATTTTTCATAAATTCTATTTTCAGCCATTGCTTGTTCGACGGCAGTTTTTGCGTTAGCAACAGCTTTGCCCATTTCATTAACAAAAGCATTCATAGTTTCTGCAAAGTCGGCTGTAAACTTTCTAGCACCTTCTAGAGAAACATTGAGTGCTTCAGCTGTTTGAGCTCCAAATAATTGAGCAGCACCTTCATATCCGCTGGGCACCCTTTTTCCCGCTCTATAAACGTCGGGACCCATGCCTTCAGCATATGCCCCAGCTATTCCTTCAATCTGCCCTGGTGTACCTAAACCAATTCCTGCGCCTATAAGTCTTCCTGTTTGACCCATACCTGCGAATGTGGCAGCAGCACCGCCGACAAATTTTCGCCACTTTTCATCAGCAAAACCATTCTTTTTAGCCTCAACAAAATCGAGGTAAGAAGAGCCAGGATTTGCTTTAAGAAATTCTCTGTATTGCAACATCGATGCTGCTTCATCAGTTACACCTGCGGTACCTTGAGCAGCACCTGCCATTGCACCTAAAGCCATAGAAGGATTTATCGCACCCATTGAAGTATTAGCCACAAATCTGTTGATTGATTCAGCTGTTCCGGGTT
>Ga0079037_100000358_pt1 | contig 19884 bp, 16 predicted proteins | sample Mud3Dept4metaG_FD_71479 | JGI IMG/M metagenome (GOLD analysis project Ga0079037, IMG submission 71479) | Freshwater wetland microbial communities from Ohio, USA, analyzing the effect of biotic and abiotic controls - Mud 3 Core 4 Depth 4 metaG | ecosystem: Environmental > Aquatic > Freshwater >... | reverse complement strand
AAGCTCACCGAGACCAGCGGCCGCTCGATGGCCAAGATGCGCACCATCTCGCCGCGCATCAAGAGCATCCAGGAGCGCTACAAGGACGACCGCGAGCAGCTCGCCAAGCAGATGATGGAGCTCTACAAGCGCGAGAAGATCAACCCGGTGGCGGGCTGCCTGCCGATCCTGGTGCAGATCCCCGTGTTCCTCGCGTTCTACTGGGTGCTGCTCGAGAGTGTCGAGATGCGCCAGGCGCCGTTCATGGGCTGGATCCAGGACCTGTCGTCGAAGGATCCGTACTTCATCCTGCCGATCCTGATGGGCGTGGCCATGTACGGGCAGTTCAAGCTCAACCCGGCGCCGCCGGACCCGATGCAGGCCAAGATCTTTGCCTTCATGCCGGTGATCATGACCGTGATGATGGCGTGGTTCCCTTCGGGCCTCGTGCTCTACTGGCTCACGAACACGCTGCTCTCGATCGCGCAGCAGTGGAACATCAACCGCGTCGTTGAGGCCGAGGCGAAGAAGCGCGCTTAAGTCTGGAAAGCCTCACCCGCCGCGGGCACCCTCTCCCGCAAAGGCGGGAGAGCGCTGGGGTGAGGGGTCCGCGGATGGCATCTGCATCTGACACCATCGCCGCGATCGCCACCGCGCCCGGCCGTGGCGGTATCGGCATCGTCCGCATTTCCGGCCGCGGCTGCCGCTCAATTGCCGACGCCTTGCTTGGCCGCGTGCCGGAGCCGCGTGCCGTGGAGCTGCACCGCTTTCGTGACGCAGCCGGCGAACCCATCGACGAAGGCATTGCGCTCTTCTTTGAGGGCCCGGCCTCATTTACCGGCGAGGACGTGCTGGAACTGCAGGGTCACGGCGGTCCTGTCGTGATGGACCTGCTGCTGCGCCGGGTGGTCGAACTGGGGGCACGCGCGGCCGCCGCCGGCGAATTCACGCAGCGCGCCTTCCTGAACGACAAACTCGACCTGGCGCAGGCCGAGGCCGTTGCCGACCTGATCGACAGCGGGTCGGCGCAGGCGGCGCGAGCGGCGTTGCGGTCGCTGCAGGGCGAGTTCTCCTCGCAGGTCCATGACCTTGCCGAAGCGGTGCTGGAACTGCGCATGTGGGTCGAGGCCGCCATCGACTTTCCGGAGGAGGAGGTGGACTTCCTCGGTGATCGTGCGCTCGAGGCGCGACTCGAATTCATCCGCCGTCGGTTTGCCGAACTCGCCGAGACTGCGCGCCAGGGCACCCTGCTGCGGGACGGCCTGACGCTGGTCATCGCGGGCCGTCCCAACGCCGGCAAGTCGAGCCTGTTGAACAGGCTGGCCGGCTATGACGCCGCGATCGTCACGGCCATTCCCGGCACGACGCGCGACGTGCTGCGCGAGCGCATCGAGATCGACGGCTTGCCGCTGCACATCCTTGATACTGCCGGCCTGCGCGAATCGCCGGATGAAGTGGAGGCGGAGGGCATCCGGCGCGCGCATCGCGAATTGGCGCGCGCGGATCGAGTGCTGTTTGTCGTGGACGCATCCGATCCGGCTGCGGTCGCGGCCGCCGAGCCGGATCTGGCCGCGCTGCCGCCCGCTGTGCCGCGTACCCTGGTGCTCAACAAGATCGACCGTGTCGGCGGCGAGCCAGGCATCGAGCCGGGTGAGGTCGTGTGCGTGCACCTGAGTGCCGCCACGGGGGAGGGGCTCGACCTGCTCCGTGCGCACCTGAAGGACTGCGTCGGGTTCCACCCCGCGGGCACGGGAGTACTGTCGGCTCGCGCCCGACATCTCGATGCGTTGCGCCGCGCGCGGGCTCACGTGGAAGAGGCACACCGGATGCTCACGGAACGCCACGCCGGTGAACTGGTCGCCCAGGAACTGACGGATGCGCAGAAGCAGCTCGGCGAGATCACCGGCGAGGTCACGAGCGAGGACCTGCTCGGGCGGATCTTTGCGAGCTTCTGCATCGGCAAGTGACCCGCAGTGGACGGGCGGGCCGCCGGCCAGTAGGCTGACCGGCCCCACGGAAATCACGTCGCCGTGACGCGTAACGCGGCACCAACAGATATGAAACAGCTCTCCGGCGCCGACTCGATGTTCCTGCAGTTCGAGCGCGGCAACAATTTCATGCACGTCGCGTCGCTCGCGATCTACGACCCGTCCACGGCTCCGGGCGGGCGCGTCCGCTTCAAGGATGTGCTGCGCTTCTTCGCGTCTCGCCTCGAGCAGTTCCCGCAGTTCCGCCGCCGCCTGGTCAGCGTGCCCCTGTCGCTCGACCGGCCGTACTGGGTCGAGGACTCGAGTCTCGACGTCGAGTTCCACGTGCGTCACATCGCGCTGCCGCATCCGGGCGACTGGCGCCAGCTCTGCATCCAGGTGGCGCGATTGCATTCGCGGCCGCTCGACCGCAGCAAGCCATTGTGGGAGGCCTACATCATTGAGGGCCTGCACAACGTGCCTGGCGTGCCGCCCGGCAGCTTCGCGCTCTACTGCAAGATGCACCACGCGATCGTGGACGGCGAGTCGGGCACGGAGATCCTCAAGGCGCTGCACTCGCTGTCGCCCGAGGCGGTGGACGACGATGAAGGACCGTCGGGCGGATTTGCGGCCGACCGCGAACCGAGCCTGCCGGAGCTCTATTCCAGGGCGCTGATCCGCAACGTCGAGAATCTGCCAGCGCTGGCGCGCTTCTCGATCGGCACGGCCAGGCGGCTCGCCACGCTCGGCGCCGGTGCGCTTGGCAACCTGACGGAACTGGGCTCCTCGCTCGTGCCGCAGCTGCGTGCGCTGTTGTCGGGTGACCTGAGCCCCTTCGTCTCCAGGCTGCCGCCGCAGACGCGGTTCAGCGGCAATGTTTCCGCGCACCGCGTTTTCGAAGCGGTCGGGATGCCGTTCGACGACTTCAAGACCATCCGTCACCAGGTCGGCAACGCGACCATCAATGATCTGTTCCTCGCCGTTGTGGGCGGCGCGCTCAACAAGTATCTCGGTGCCAAGGGCGAGCTGCCGGACACGTCGATGATCGCCATGGTTCCAATGACCTTGCGGGGCGCAGAAAAGGGCGGCGACCGCGGCAACCAGGTCGGTTTCACGCTCATGCCGGTCTATTCTGAGATCGACGACCCACTGGAGCGGCTGCGCTCGATCAGCAACAGCGCCGAGACCTCGAAGCGCGTCAGCGACGCGGTCGGCAAGGAGCTCGCGCGCGATCTGCTCGAGCACTTGCCGGCGCCGGTGAGCCAGGCGCTGCTCCGCAACGTGAGGCTGCCCGGTATCGGCCTCATCGTGTCGAACGTGCGCGGTCCCGATGTGCCGCTGTACATGGCGGGCGCGCAGCTGGTGAATTACTCGCCGATCAGCATCGCCGTGGACGGGATGGGCCTCAATGTCACGGGTTTCAGCTACAACGGCACGATGTGGATCTGCGCGGTCTCGTGCCGCGAGATGATGCCCGACCCGGCCTTCTATGCTGAGTGCCTGCGCAGCAGCTTCGCCGAGCTGAAGGAAGCGGCCGAGCGGCATGCGGCTGCCGCGGCGGAGGACGCGGAAGAGGCGGAGGTCGCCGCTGAGGCGCAGGCCGCGAAAACGCGCAAAGCCGTCGCCGCCAGGCCAGCAAAGCGTGCGGCAGCCAAGCCGCGTGTTCGCACTGTCGGGCGCAAGACGGCAGCCAAGCCGAGGCGCCGCAGGAATGCGGCTGCAGTTCCAAAGGCCTGACGCTTGCGCACCGCCGACGTCATGCCGGAGCGACTGCGGGCGTCGCTCGTCGCGCTGCTCGGCGAGGACGTGAACGACGTCGAGGTCGTCGAGAACTCCTGGTACGCGCGCCTGCATGCCGGGGCCCGCGCAACGACGCGCCGCAACCGCATCCTGCTGCGCGGCACCGCGAGGGAGTTCTTTGCAGACCCCGCGTTGGTGCTCCACGAGTACTTCCACGTTCTTCGGCAGTGGAATGCCGGGCGGCTGAGCACGTGGTCATACCTCCGCGAATGGCTGCGGCGGGGGTACTGGCGCAATCGCTATGAACAGCAGGCGCGGCGCTTCGTAGAGCTGCGGCTGGGCGCGTTGCGCTCGCGGCTCGACGCCTGAGAGTCCGCCGCGCGCCTTAGAATGCGCGGCACCAGGATCGAGGACCATGCAGTACAACGAGAGCTTCGACGTCATCGTGGTAGGCGGCGGTCACGCCGGCACCGAGGCAGCGCTGGCTGCAGCCCGGGTGGGTTGCCGCACGCTGCTGGTCACGCAGAGCATCGAGGCGCTCGGCCAGATGAGCTGCAATCCCGCCATCGGTGGTATCGGCAAGGGCCACCTGGTGAAGGAAATGGATGCGCTCGGCGGCGCCATGGCACGGGCCATCGATCGCGCGGGCATCCAGTTCCGCACCCTCAATGCGAGCAAGGGTCCGGCAGTGCGGGCGACCCGCGCGCAGGCAGACCGGCAACTCTACAAGCGCGCCATCCGCGGCATGCTCGAGAATCAGCCGAACCTCACGCTGTTTCAGCAGGAGGTGACGGACCTGCGGCTCGAAGGCGGGCGGGTCGCGGGAGTGATTACGCAGGCGGGCATCGAGTTCGTCGGCCGGTCCGTGGTGCTGACAGTCGGCACGTTCCTCGGCGGGCGGATCCACGTCGGGCTCGAGAATCATGCCGGCGGGCGTGCAGGCGACCCGCCGTCGAACCGGCTCGCCGAGAAGCTGCGCGCCCTGCCGTTCCGCGTGGGCCGCCTCAAGACCGGCACGCCACCGCGCCTCGACAGCCGCAGCATCGACTATTCGGGCCTGCAGGTGCAGCCGGGGGACTCACCCGTTCCGGTGTTCTCGTATCTGGGGTTCCGCGCGGAACACCCGCGCCAGGTCGTCTGCCATATCACGGCGACCAATGAGCGCACGCACGAGTTGATTCGCGCCGGCACCGATCGCTCGCCCCTGTTCACCGGAGTGATCGCAGGCGTGGGACCGCGCTACTGCCCGTCCGTCGAGGACAAGGTGGTGCGCTTTGCTGACAAGACCTCGCACCAGATCTTCATAGAGCCCGAGGGGCTCGACACGCACGAGGTGTATCCGAACGGCATCTCGACCAGCCTGCCGTTCGACGTGCAGCACGCCTTCGTGCGCAGCATCCGTGGTTTCGAGAATGCGCACATCACGCGGCCGGGTTACGCGATCGAATACGATTTCTTCGACCCGCGCGACCTCAAGCCCACGCTGGAGACCCGGCATGTCTCCGGCCTGTATTTCGCGGGGCAGATCAACGGCACGACCGGTTACGAGGAAGCCGCGGCGCAGGGCATCGTCGCGGGCATCTGCGCGGCGCGCGCGGTGCAGGAGCGCGAACCGTGGTGGCCGCGCCGCAGCGAGGCGTATATCGGCGTGCTGATCGACGACCTGATCACGCGCGGCGCGCCCGAGCCTTACCGTATGTTCACCAGTCGTGCGGAGTACCGCCTCACTCTGCGCGAGGACAATGCCGACCTGCGGCTGACGCCGACCGGGCGCGAACTGGGGCTCGTGGATGACGAGCGCTGGCGGTTCTTCGAGACCAAGCGCGCTGCCGTCGAGGAGGAGTTGCACCGGCTGCAGCACGCTTGGGTACGTCCTGGCACCGAAGTCGGTTCGCAAGCCGAGGTGCGCTTCGGACCCTTGTCGCGCGAGCAGCGCGCGCTCGACCTGCTGCGCCGACCCGAAGTCTCTTATGACGCGCTGGTCGAACTGGTGGGCGAGGGCGCCGAAGAGTGGCGCAGCGACGAGCGCCTCGCCGTGCAGGTGCCGCAGCAGGTGGACGTCCAGGCGAAGTACCGCGGATACATCGAGCGGCAGCAGGAGGAGATCGAGCGGCAGCGCCGCCACGAGGAGACGCGCCTGCCGGACGACTTTGACTACCTGGCCGTGCGTGGCCTGTCGAACGAGGTGCGGCAGCGGCTCAGCGAGCATCGTCCGGTCACGTTGGGCCAGGCGGCGCGCATTCCGGGAGTCACGCCGGCCGCGGTGTCGCTGCTGCTCATCCACCTGAAGCGGCGCGAGGCCGGTGTCCAGGCGTCTGCGCGCGCAGCGCGAGGAAACTGAAGCCATGACCACGATCGACGGCCGGATCCCGTTGAGCCTTCGCGCACTCGGGATCGCCGCGCTGCTCGCTGTTCTGGCCGCGTGCGGCGGTGGCAAGCCGGCGCCGGCACCCGGCGACGGCAAGACTGTTGCGGCGGCGGATCCCACCACCCTGCGGCGCGGCAACGGACCGGAGCCCGACACGCTCGACCCGCAGAAGGCGCGTACCGATTCGGCGTTCAACATCCTGCGCGACCTGTTCGAGGGGCTGACCGCGATCGGTCCGGACGGTGATGCCGTGCCCGCGGCGGCTGAGTCCTGGACGGTGACCCCGGACGGCCTCGAGTACACGTTCCGACTGCGTGAAGGTCTGCGGTGGTCGAGCGGCGACCCGGTACGTGCCGCCGATTACGTCGCCGGCATGCGGCGCCTCGTCGATCCGGCCACCGCCTCGCCTTATGCGCAGGCGTTCGATCCGGTGCAGAGCGCTGCAGCCATCGTGCGCGGCGAACAGCCGCCCGATGCGCTCGGGGTAAGCGCGCCGGACGATCGCACCGTCGTGATCCGGCTGAGCCATCCCGCGCCGTACCTGCTGGGCATGCTGGCGCAGCCCGGCACGTTCCCGGTGCATGGCCCGTCGCTGGCCCGCCACGGCGCGGAATACGCGCGTCCGGGCCGGCTCGTGTCCAATGGCGCGTTCGTGCTGCGCGACTGGGCCGTGGGCTCGCACGTGCTCGCTGAGCGCAACACGCATTATTGGAACGACGCCCGGACCCGGGTCGCGCGCGTGCACTTCGTGCATCACGCGGATGCCGGCACCGAGTTCCGTCAGTACCGTGCCGGTGAACTCGACGTCACGTACGTGGTACCGCCGCAGCAATTTGCCTGGATTCAGGAGAACCTGCCGGGCGAGCTGCACGTATCTCCGCAGCTGAGCGTCTATTACTACGGGTTCAACCTCACCCGGCCGCCTTTCAAGGACAACCCGGGACTGCGCCGCGCGCTGTCCATGGCGATCGACCGGGAGCGGCTGACGCAGTCCGTGACCGGACTGGGCGAGGCGCCGGCCTACGGCTGGGTGCCGCGGGGCGTAGCCAATTACACGCCGCAGCAGTTCGATTATGCGGCGCGTCCGTACGCGGAGCGCGTTGCCGAGGCCCGCGAGCTGTATCGCAAGGCGGGGTACTCGGCGGATCGTCCCCTCGAGGTCGAGATCCGCTACAACTCCGGCGAGGTGCACAACCGCCTGGCCGTTGCCGTCGCCGCAATGTGGAAGGAGGCGCTCGGTGTCGAAACGACGCTCTACGCCGAGGAGTTCCGCGCGCTGCTGCAGAGCATCCAGATGCGCCAGGACACACAGGTGTTCCGCTCGAGCTGGGTCGGCGACTACAACGATGCCTACACGTTCGCCCAGCTGCTGCAGGGCACTTTCGGCATCAACCTGACCGGTTACTCAAACCCCCGCTACGACGCACTGTTGGGGGAGGCCACCCGCCAGCCCGATCCGGCCCGCCGCCGTGCCCTGCTCGAGGAGGCAGAGCGGCTGATGCTCGCCGACCACCCGCTGTTGCCCATCTATTTCTACGTCAACAAGCACCTCGTCAAGCCGTACGTCTCGGGATGGTCGGATAACGTCATGAACGTCCAGTACAGCAAAGACTTGGGTCTGGCGGCGGGCGGCTGAGCGCTGCGTCACAGTTCGGCGGCGACATGAACCGCCCGCCGTTGAGTCTCCTGGAGCGCCTTGCGACCATTGCGGCACCTGTTTCCACGCCGCTGAGCCTATGGCCTGGTTTGTCATCTTTGCCGGCACCGTGTTTGGCCTGTACTTCTGGCGCGAACATCGCGTGCAGCAGCAGGATCTGCAGAGCGCCTCCTCCCCGCATCGGACGGGCGAGCGCTACATCGGCCAGGTGGTGACCCTGACCGACGGGCTGCGTGACGGCGCGGGCCACGTGAAGCTCGGCAACCGCCGTTGGGCCCTGCGCGGCCCGAGCGTGCCTGCCGGGTCCCGGGTGCGCGTCACCGGCGTGGACGGGACGGTCCTGATCGTCGACCGTCTCCCCGGCTGAGGCCAGCGGACCGTCGGCAGGCTCCCGGCGGCAAGCCGGAAACCGGCGGCCCTGAGTCGGCGAACTCATCGGGACGGCGGAAACGCTGCCCCTGCTGGAGCCATGCATGTCGTCCTTTTTCGATTTTTGTGTCGCCGGCATCCAGGGCGAACCCGATCTGTTGGGGCCCCTGCGCGGGCGCGTGGTGTTGGCGGTCAACGTGGCCAGCCGCTGCGGGTATACGCCTCAATACGCAGGCCTCGAGGCGCTGCACGGCGAGCTGGCCGGCGAGGGCTTCTCAGTGGTGGGTTTCCCCTGCAACCAGTTCGGCGCGCAGGAACCGGGCAGCGATGCGGACATCCGCGAGTTCTGCTCCACCCGCTACGACGTGACTTTCCCGCTCGCCGCCAAGCTGGAGGTGAACGGCCCGGGCCGTCACCCCCTGTACCAGTGGCTGACCGACCCTGCACAGGGTGCCCCCGGGGACATCGAGTGGAACTTCGAGAAGTTCCTCATCGGTCGGGACGGACGCCTGATCCAGCGCTATCCCTCGGGGACCCGGCCCGACGACAAGGGCCTGTTGGCGGATATCGCCGAGGCGCTTTGACCGTCGTCGCAGCCGCGGTCGCGACCGGCTTGTTGATTTTTTGCAATGAATAAACAGTCCGCGCCGTTTGCACATCTGCGACCAGCGATTGATCGGATAAATTGAATAACCAATGGCCGTCCTCAGGGTGCGACTAACAAGTCGTACTCCGCGTTCACAATGGCGCTGAACTTCATGTCACCTGGTTGATAAGTGGCCTCCGGCGCCATCGCCGCATCGGCCATCACCGGGCCGCGCCGATACACCGGCGTTGGCGGCGTGGCGAATGAACCGTTCAGCGCACGTACCGCGCCGAGCTTTGCGCCTGCCGCGCGGGCAAGCGTCTCGGCGTTGAGGCGCGCGTCCTCGACGGCCTTGGCCATGGCCTCGCGCTCGAGCGACTTGCGGCGGCTCGAGTCGAGCGCCGGATCGTTCACCTGGTTCACGCCGGCGTCCACGGCGCGCTCGAGGAGGGGTCCGAGCTGCTCGAGGTCGCGCAGTTCGACCTGTACGTGCCGGCTGACCAAGTACCCGAGAAGAACGCGCTTGCGGTCCTTCTCGTTCCAGCTGTACTCGGGCTGCACCTGCACCCGGGTGGCATTGACCAGCTTCGGATCGATGCGCAGTTCGCGGGTGAGTGCGAGCACCCGATCGACCGTAGCGGCCACCGTGGTCCGCGCCTCAGTCATGGTGGGCTTGCGAGCCTCGACCCCGAGCGTGACGTGGGCCACGTCCGGCTCGGCGGCGACTTCGCCGCTCCCCGAGACGCTAACCGTCCGCCGTTGGTCGTCGCCGGCGTGGACGGCGAAGGGCGCGAACGCGACGACGAGTAGGCTGGCCAGGCGGGCGCGGCGTGGGGTCATGGTGGAAGCTCCGGGGCAAGGATGAGCAAGACCTGCGGTGAGTGTATGACAGCGGTGCCTGGAGGCCGTTCAGCCGCGCGGCTTTGGACTCGCGGAACGCTTTTGATTAACATCCCGCCCCTTCGGCCTTCGGGGAGAGGCCGCTGTCCCGCATGGAGTGTGCAATGACCTCGAGATCGGCCTGGCTCGCCCTGAGCCTGACCATCGTGGGCCTCGTCGCGCCGGAGCTGGCTTCGGCCGGCGACGTCGCGCGCGGCGCCAAGCTTGCCTATACCTGCCATGGCTGCCATGGCATCCCGAACTACAAGAACGCCTACCCGGTGTACAGCGTGCCCAAGCTGGGCGGCCAACACACGGCCTACATGGTCGTGGCGTTGAAGGCCTACGCCAGCCAGGAGCGTGCGCATCCCACGATGCATTCGCACGCCGTCACGATGCCCGAGCAGGACATGAAGGACATCGCTGCGTACCTGTCCGGCCAGGAGCTGAAGCCGACCGGCAAGGCCGTGGGGGCCGCGCCCAAGGCGGCGCAGACCTGCATCGCCTGCCACGGCAACGATGGCGTCGGCATCCTGCCCGAGTATCCCAACCTCGCCGGCCAGCACGCTGACTACATCCAGAACTCGCTCAAGGCGTATCGCGGCGGGCAGCGCAAGAACGCGGTGATGGCTGGCATGGCCGCGAACCTGACCGATGCGGACATCCGCGAGCTCGCGAGCTACTACTCAAGCCAGCGGCCGGGCCTTTGCGCGACCGACGAGACGCGCAGCGGCGGCAAGTGCAAGGCGCCGTAAAGCGCCCGGCGCCCAGCCCCTGACTCACCGAAGGCCGGGTGACACCGGCCTTCTTGTTTTCAGATCCCCGGGACCGCACGCTAGGCGGCCGCTTCTCTTGATCTACGCGACTTGCGCATGACCCCAGGCCCCGATACCGGCACGAGTGCCCCTCTCGCGCAGCCCGTTGGCAACGGTGTGTACCTGGTCGATACCCTGTACCTGCGGCCGGGCCTCGCGGCAAGCCACCTCGTGGTGGACGAAGGCCGGGCGGCTTTCGTGGATACGGGGGCCGGGCCCGCGGCACCGCGGCTGCTCGCGGCGCTCGACGAACTCGGTATCGCCCGGGAGCAGGTGGACTACCTGTTCCTCACGCATGTGCATCTGGACCACGCGGGTGGCGCCGGCCAGCTGATGCAGGCGCTGCCGAACGCGCAGGCCGTGCTGCATCCGCGCGGTGCGCCGCACCTGATCGACCCCGCCAGGCTGATCGCGGGCTCGATCCAGGTTTATGGCGAGGCCCGCTTCCGCCAGCTTTATGGCGAGATCATCCCGATCCCTGCCGAGCGGGTGTTGGTCGTCGAGGACGGCCAGCGCCTGCAGCTGGGCAGCCGCACGTTCGAGTTCATCGACGCCCCCGGCCACGCGAAGCACCACCACTGCCCGATCGACCTCGACCACCGCGAGGCCTACAGCGGCGACAACTTCGGCATCTGCTACCATGAGTTCGACACGGCGCGCGGCCCGTTCATGCTTCCGACCACGACCCCGGTGCAGTTCGAGCCGGACGCGCTGCATGCCACCATCGACCGGCTGATGTCGTACCAGCCGCGGCGCATCCTGCAGACGCATTTCGGGCCGGTTGCCGACCTCGAGCGCCTCGCCCGCGACCTGCACGCCGCCATCGTCGAGCTGGTGCGCATTGCGCGCCTGCACGCGCAGGCGTCCGACCGACGCGAGCGCATCGAGGCCGACATGTTCCGGTTTTTCAGCGTCAAGCTCGACGAGCACGGCTACACGGGCGATCTCGCCCGGCGCCATGCGTTGCTCGACGACGACGTGCGCCTCAACACCTCCGGCCTCGAGTTCTGGCTGAGCCGTTCGTGAGCGCGCAACGAACATCCGGCCATCCGTCATCCCAACTCCTCATCCCCCCAAGCCCCACCTATGTCCTCCTTCAAGGCCTTCCGCATCCACGAGATCGACCGCCGCATCGTCGCGCGCTTCGATGACGTGACCCTTGACGACCTCGGCCCCGGCGAAGTGGTCGTGCGCGTGCAGTACTCGGACATCAACTACAAGGACGCGCTCGCCGCGACCGGCGCGGGCCGCATCCTGCGCAAGTACCCGCTGGTGGGTGGCATCGACCTTGCCGGCGAAGTGGCGAGCTCGGGCGATCCGCGCTACACACCGGGACAGTCGGTGCTCGTCACCGGTTGCGGCCTGAGCGAAACGCACGACGGCGGCTACGCCGAGTACGCGCGGCTCAGCGGCGAGTGGGTGATTCCCCTGCCGCCGGGCCTGAACACCATGGACGTGATGAAGATCGGTACTGCAGGCTTCACCGCGGCGCTGGCCATTCACCGCATGGAGCACAACGGCCAGGCACCGTCGCAGGGCCCGGTGGTCGTTACGGGAGCGACCGGGGGCGTCGGCAGCATCGCGACCAACATGCTGGCGGGCCGCGGCTACGAAGTAGTTGCGGTCAGCGGCAAGCCGGACGCGGATGACTACCTGCGTGACCTCGGCGCAGCGCGTATCCTGCGCCGCCAGGACATCGACCTCGGCTCCAAGCCCCTGGAGAAGATCCTGTGGGCTGGGGCGATCGACAACGTCGGCGGCGAGCTGCTCAGCTGGCTCACGCGCACCGTCGACCTGTGGGGCAATATCGCCAGCATCGGTCTGGCCGGCAGCGCCGACCTCAAGACGACGGTGATGCCGTTCATCCTGCGCGGCGTCAACCTGCTCGGCATCAATTCGGTGTTCACGCCCCGCGAGACGCGGCTCGCGGTCTGGGACCGCATTGCCGGGGACCTGCGCCCGGCCAAGCTCGACCACATCTGCAAAAAAGTGGTGCCGTTCGCAGAACTGCCAGGGCAGTTCGATGATTATCTCGAGGGCCGAATTACCGGCCGCACCGTAGTGAAGATCGCATGAACGACGTGCTGACCCACCACACCCTCACGCACCTCGAGCGCCTGGAGGCCGAGAGCATCCAGATCATGCGCGAGGTGGTGGCCGAGTGCGCCAAGCCAGTGATGCTGTACTCGATCGGCAAGGACAGCGCCGTGATGCTGCATCTTGCGCTCAAGGCCTTCTACCCGGCCAAGCTGCCGTTCCCGCTGCTGCACGTCGACACGAGGTGGAAGTTCCGCGACATGTACGCGCTCCGGGAGCGCATGACGACGGAGCACGGCTTCGACCTGATCGTCTACACCAATCCAGAAGGCGTCGCGCAGGACATCAACCCGTTCACGCACGGTTCGGCCATCCACACCGACGTGATGAAGACGCAGGCGCTGAAGCAGGCGCTCGACCTGTACGGCTTCGACGCGGCGTTCGGCGGCGCCCGGCGCGACGAGGAGAAGAGCCGCGCCAAGGAGCGCATCTTTTCGTTCCGATCCGCGCAGCACCACTGGGACCCGAAGAACCAGCGCCCCGAGCTCTGGCGCATGTACAACGCGCGCAAGCACAAAGGCGAGTCGATCCGCGTGTTCCCGATGTCGAACTGGACCGAGCTCGACATCTGGCAGTACATCTACCTGCGCGACATCCCGATCGTGCCGCTGTATTTCGCGGCCGAGCGTCCCGTGGTCGAGCGCGACGGCACACTCATCATGGTGGACGACGATCGCATGCCGCTCTTCCCGGGCGAGAAGCCGATGCTGAAGAAGGTGCGTTTCCGCACCCTGGGCTGCTATCCGCTGACCGGCGCGATTGAGAGCACTGCCGACACGCTGCCCGCGATCATCCAGGAGATGCTGCTCACCACCAGCTCCGAACGCCAGGGCCGCGTCATCGACCACGACCAGTCGGCGTCCATGGAGAAGAAGAAGCAGGAGGGGTATTTCTAATGGCCCACATCTCCGATCTGATTGAAAAGGACATCGAGGCGTACCTGCAGGCGCACGAGCACAAGAGCCTGCTGCGCTTCATCACTTGTGGCAGCGTGGACGACGGCAAGTCCACGCTCATCGGCCGCCTGCTGTACGACTCGAAGATGATCTTTGAGGACCAGCTCGCGGCCCTCGAGGCGGACTCCAAGAAAGTCGGCACGCAGGGCGGCGACCTCGATTTCGCGCTGCTGGTGGACGGGCTCGCGGCCGAGCGCGAGCAGGGCATCACCATCGACGTCGCATACCGCTTTTTCTCCACCGACAAGCGCAAGTTCATCGTCGCCGACACGCCGGGGCACGAGCAGTACACGCGCAACATGGTCACGGGCGCCTCCACGGCCGATCTGGCGGTGATCCTGATCGATGCGCGCAAGGGCGTGCTCACCCAGACGCGCCGCCACAGCTACCTCGCGTCGCTGCTCGGCATCCGCAAGGTGGTGCTCGCGATCAACAAGATGGACCTCGTGGACTACTCACACGAGATCTTCGACAGCATCGTGAGCGAGTACCGCGACTTCGCGAAGCAGATCGATCTGCACGACATCCTCGCGATACCGGTCTCCGGGCTGAAGGGCGACAACATCACGGCTCCGAGCGCGCACACGCCCTGGTACCACGGCCCGACGCTGATGGGTTACCTCGAAACCGTGGAGATCGAGGACGTCCTGCAGCACCAGCCGTTTCGACTGCCGGTGCAATGGGTGAACCGCCCGAATCTGGACTTCCGCGGCTTCGCCGGCACGATCGTCAGCGGTACCGTGACGACGGGTGAGAAGCTGCGCGTGCTGCCGTCGGGACGCGAGAGCCGCGTGGCGCGCATCGTCACCATGGACGGGGACCTCGAGCGCGCGGTGGCGGGGCAGTCCGTCACGCTCACGCTCGAGGACGAGATCGACGTCAGCCGTGGCGACATCCTGTCCTGTACCAGCGCGCCGCCCGCCGTGGCGGACCAGTTCGAGACCACCATCATCTGGATGTCCGACGAGCCGATGCTGCCGGGCCGACCGTACTGGATGAAGATCGGCACCAAGCAGGTGAGCGCGACGATCACCGAGCCCAAGTACAAGGTGAACGTGAACACGCTCGAACATCTAGCGTCGAAGAAGCTGGGGCTCAACGAGATCGGCGTGTGCAACGTCTCGCTCGACCACCCGATCGCCTTCGACCGCTACCTGGAGAACCGCGATACGGGCGGTTTCATCCTCATCGACCGCCTGTCGAACGCCACAGTCGGCGCGGGGTTGATCCATTTCGCGCTGCGCCGCTCGCAGAACATCCACTGGCAGGCGCTCGACATCAACAAGAGCTCGCGTGCCGCGCTCAAGGGGCAGAAGCCCTGCGTGCTGTGGTTCACCGGCCTGTCTGGCGCGGGCAAGTCAACCATTGCGAACCTGGTCGAGAAGCAGCTGTACGCGCTCGGCAGGCACACCTACCTGCTCGACGGCGACAACGTCCGACACGGCCTGAACCGCGACCTGGGCTTCACCGACACGGACCGCGTCGAGAACATCCGTCGCGTCGCGGAAGTCGCCAAGCTCATGACGGACGCGGGAATGATCGTGATGGTGTCGTTCATCTCGCCGTTCCGCGCCGAGCGGCGCATGGCGCGCTCGCTGTTCGACTTCGGCGAGTTCTTCGAGGTGCACGTGGACACGCCGCTGGCGGTGGCCGAGAGTCGCGACGTGAAGGGCCTGTACGCGAAGGCCCGGCGCGGCGAACTGAAGAACTTTACCGGCATCGACTCGCCGTACGAGCCGCCGGAAAAGCCGGAGATCTACGTCGACACGGGGAAGGCGAACGCCGAGGAGTCGGCGAGCGTGATCGTGGACGAGCTGCGCAAAGCCGGAATGCTCGGGCCGGCGGGCTAACGCGCCGGCCGCGTCCGGATCATCATCAGCGACCGCATCCGCAGCACGGCAATGCCGTCCTGGTTGAGCAGCGCGGCATCGAAGGTGATGAGCCCGCGGTCCGGTTTGGATGCCGAGGCGCGCTTCTCGACACAGGTCATGGTCAGCGTCAGGCGGTCGCCCGGCCGGGCCGGGTTCGGCAGTTCGATCTCGTGCTTCAGCGAAGCGATGCCGGCGGCGGGTTCCATGCGGCTCAGGAGCAGCGCCGCGATCGAGTAGGTGTGGCAGCTCGACGCCGTCAGGCCCTGCATCGGAGTCCGTGAGGCCGCGTCCGGGTCCACGTGCCAGGGTTGCGGGTCCCACTGGCGGGCGAACGCGATGATGTCCTCCGCCTCCAGCGTGTGGACCCCGGCGGAGCGCGACTGGCCGACCTTGAAGTCTTCGAAGTAGAGCATGGGCCTCCCCTGCCGGGATGGTATCCGTCGCGCTCGATGCGATCATCCGCCAGGCGGCTGTCGGCCCTGGTTCGCCAGCCATCTCCTCCTTTGGTGGGGGGCCGACGGATGGCCATCTGAGCTATTATCCAACGTCCTTTCTTGCGCTGCGAAAAAGGCTGCCCATGACCCTACCGACTTCCGCAGGCGCCCGGCTCCGGGCAGCCCTGGCCAACGAGCGACCGCTGCAGGTCGTAGGCACCGTCAACGCTTTCAGCGCCCTGCTCGCCGAGCGCGCCGGCTTCCGCGCGATCTATCTGTCCGGGGCGGGCGTGGCGAACGCCTCGTTCGGTCTGCCGGACCTCGGCATCACCAGCCTGAACGACGTGTGCGAGGACGTCCGCCGCATCTCGTCGGCGAGCGACCTGCCGCTGCTCGTGGATGCGGATACCGGTTGGGGTGCCGCCTTCAACATCTCGCGCACCATCGCCGATCTGATCAGATCCGGCGCGGCCGGCTGCCACCTCGAGGACCAGGTGCAGGCCAAGCGCTGCGGCCACCGTCCGGGCAAGGCGCTCGTCAGCTGCGAAGAGATGGTGGACCGCATCAAGGCTGCCGTGGACGGCCGCACTGACGGGCAGTTCGTCATCATGGCGCGCACCGATGCGCACGCGGTCGAAGGCCAGCAGGCCGCGATCGAGCGCGCCCAGCGCTACGTCGAAGCCGGCGCGGACATGATCTTCGCCGAAGCGCTGACGACCCTCGACGAGTACCGGCAGTTCACGAGCGTGGTGAAAGTACCCGTGCTGGCCAACATCACCGAGTTCGGCAAGACGCCGCTGTTCACCGTCGCCGAACTCGCCGGTACGGGAGTGCAGCTCGTGCTGTATCCGCTGTCCGCGTTCCGCGCCATGTCGAAGGCCGCCGAGGCGGTGTACGGCGCGATCCGCCGCGAGGGTACGCAGAAGAACGTCGTCGACCGCATGCAGACCCGCACCGAGCTGTACGACGTACTCGGCTACCACGAATACGAGCGCAAGCTGGACGAGCTCTTCAAGCGCGAGGGCGGCGACAAGTAACGCCCAGCGTCACCAGGATCCACCAGAGCGAGCAGCCAACCATGAGCAGCGATACCCCTCCCGCCGCCGGCTTCAAGCCGAAGAAGTCCGTTGCCCTTTCCGGCGTCGCCGCCGGCAACACGGCCCTCTGCACCGTCGGACGCAGCGGCAACGACCTGCACTACCGGGGCTACGACATCCTCGACCTCGCGGACAATTGCGAGTTCGAGGAGGTGGCCTACCTGCTGATCCACGGCAAGCTGCCGAACGCAGCCGAGCTGAAGGGCTACAAGCAGAAGCTGCGCCGCATGCGCGGCCTGCCGGCCGCGGTGCTCGACGCGCTCGAGACGCTGCCGGCCGCGAGCCATCCGATGGACGTGATGCGCACCGGCGTGTCCGTGCTGGGCTGCACGCTGCCCGAGAAGGACGACCATAACGTCGCGGGCGCGCGCGACATCGCCGACCGCCTGCTTGCGAGCCTCGGCTCGATGCTCGCCTACTGGTACCGCTTCAGCCACACCGGCGAACGCATCGACGTGGAGACCGACGACGATTCGATCGGCGGCCACTTCCTGCACATGCTCCACGGCACACCACCGCCGACGTCGTGGGTGAAGGCGATGCACACGTCGCTGAACCTCTACGCCGAGCACGAGTTCAACGCCTCGACGTTCACGGCGCGCGTGATCGCCGGCACGGGCTCCGACATCTACTCGTGCATCGCGGGTGCCATCGGCGCGCTGCGCGGACCGAAGCACGGCGGCGCCAACGAAGTCGCTTTCGAGGTACAGAAGCGCTACGAGACGCCGGACGAGGCCGAGGCCGACATCCGTGCGCGCGTGGCCAGCAAGGAAGTGGTGATCGGGTTCGGTCACCCCGTGTACACGGTCTCCGATCCGCGCAACAAGGTGATCAAGGAAGTCGCGCGCCAGTTGTCGCAGGAAGCTGGCGACATGAAGATGTTCGACATCGCCGAGCGCCTCGAGTCGGTGATGTGGGACGTCAAGAAGATGTTCCCGAACCTTGACTGGTTCTCCGCGGTCTCGTACCACATGATGGGCGTGCCCACTGCGATGTTCACGCCGCTGTTCGTCATGTCGCGCATCACCGGCTGGAGCGCCCACGTCATCGAGCAGCGCATCGACGGCAAGATCATCCGCCCGAGCGCGAACTACACGGGCCCGGAGGACCGGGAATTCGTGCCGCTCGCGCAGCGGGGCTAGTGCCCGGTGATTGGTGATTGGCGGTCAGCGACGAGCGGCGGCGGCGTGCCAAGAGCCGTGCCGTGCTCACTGTCGCCGCCAGTCACCCATCACGAAGCGCTGATCACCAGTCACTTATTCCTGTGCCGCTCATGAACACCGCAAACCGCAAACCCCTGCCCGGCACCAAGCTCGACTACTTCGACGCGCGGTCGGCGGTCGACGCGATCCGGCCCGGCGCGTGGGACAGGCTGCCGTACACTGCGCGCGTGCACGCCGAGAACCTGGTGCGCCGCTGCGACCCGGCGATCCTCACCGATTGCCTGATCCAGATCATCGAGCGCAAGCGCGAGCGTGACTTCCCGTGGTTCCCGGCCCGCGTGGTGTGCCACGACATCCTTGGCCAGACCGCGCTCGTGGACCTCGCCGGCCTGCGTGATGCGATCGCCGAACAGGGCGGCGATCCGGCCAAGGTCAATCCCGTCGTGCCGGTGCAGCTGATCGTCGACCACTCGCTGGCCGTCGAGTGCGGCGGTCATGACCCGGACGCGTTCGCCAAGAACCGCGCCATCGAGGATCGTCGCAATGAAGACCGCTTCCACTTCATCGACTGGACGAAGCGGGCGTTCAAGAACGTCGATGTGATTCCGCCGGGCAACGGCATCATGCACCAGATCAACCTGGAGCGGATGTCGCCGGTGATTCACGCGCAGGACGGCGTGGCGTTCCCGGACACGCTGGTCGGTACCGACAGCCATACCCCCCACGTGGACGCGCTCGGCGTGATCGCCATCGGCGTCGGCGGCCTCGAGGCGGAGAACGTGATGCTGGGCCGTGCGTCCTGGATGCGCCTGCCGGACATCGTCGGCGTGCAGCTGACGGGCAAGCCGCAGCCCGGCATCACCGCGACGGACATCGTACTCGCATTGACCGAGTTCCTGCGCAGATCGAAGGTGGTCGGCGCGTACCTCGAGTTCTACGGTGAAGGCGCCTCGGCACTGACGCTGGGCGACCGCGCGACCATTTCCAACATGGCCCCGGAATACGGGGCCACGGCGGCGATGTTCTTCATCGATCAGCAGACGATCGACTACCTGACGCTCACCGGCCGCGATGACGAGCAGGTGAAGCTGGTGGAGGTCTATGCGAAGGAGGCCGGCCTCTGGTCCGACAGCCTGAAGAACGCTGAGTACGAGCGCGTGCTCGAGTTCGACCTGTCGAGCGTGGTGCGCAACATGGCCGGCCCGTCCAACCCGCACGCGCGCGTCGCGACGACCGATCTTGCCGCGAAGGGCATTGCCGGCCAGTGGCAGCAGGTGCCCGGCCAGATGCCGGATGGCGCCGTGATCATCGCGGCAATCACCAGCTGCACCAACACCAGCAACCCGCGCAACGTGATTGCGGCGGGCCTGCTGGCGCGCAACGCCAACAGGCTGGGCCTCGTCCGCAAGCCGTGGGTGAAGAGTTCGCTGGCGCCGGGCTCCAGGGCCGTGGCCCTGTACCTGGCAGAAGCGGGCCTGGCGTCGGAGCTGGAGAAGCTCGGGTTCGGCATCGTGGCGTTTGCCTGCACCACCTGCAACGGCATGTCCGGCGCGCTGGATCCGAAGATCCAGCAGGAGATCATCGACCGTGACCTGTATGCCACCGCCGTGCTGTCCGGCAACCGCAACTTCGATGGCCGCATCCACCCGTACGCCAAGCAGGCCTTCCTGGCCTCGCCGCCGCTCGTGGTCGCCTACGCCATCGCCGGTACCATCCGTTTCGACATCGAGAAGGATGCGTTCGGCACGGATGCCGCCGGCAAGCCGATCATGCTCAAGGACCTCTGGCCGTCGGATGAAGAGATCGACGCCATCGTCAAGGCCAGCGTGAAACCGGAGCAGTTCCGCCGGGTGTACGTCCCGATGTTCGAGCACAAGGCCGAGGCCGCTGCGTCGATCAGCCCGCT
>Ga0079037_100000357_pt1 | contig 19894 bp, 22 predicted proteins | sample Mud3Dept4metaG_FD_71479 | JGI IMG/M metagenome (GOLD analysis project Ga0079037, IMG submission 71479) | Freshwater wetland microbial communities from Ohio, USA, analyzing the effect of biotic and abiotic controls - Mud 3 Core 4 Depth 4 metaG | ecosystem: Environmental > Aquatic > Freshwater >... | reverse complement strand
GTCTCGCCCTTCGTGCCGAGCGGCGGCGCGGCCGGGAGGAGAGGGTTCACCCCGGCCGGGCGATTGGGGTCTCCGTGGCAGGGGGTGCAACGGGTCAGCACGCCGGCGGACTCTCCCGTGGCGGCGCGCGGGTCGCCGCAGGCGGCGAGCGACGCCGCCGCGACGAGCAGGGAGATCTGCAGGCAGAAGGTCGAGCGCATCTTCACCTCGCGGCCACGCGGAAGCGGGATCCCGGGGATGGTACCAGCCGCCCCATGTGAGTATCCAGGAACCGGCCAGCGGCGAGGTGGCAGGCGCGCCGGCACCCCCGGGCCAGCGCCCGGTCCGTCTGCGTTGGGTGCCGCTACCACGTCTCCGTGCCGTGGCAGGCGTTGGCGTCGTTCGGAGTGCAGCTGGGCGAGGCCCAGGTGCCGACCTTGGTGCCGGCGCCCCCGACGTTCTTCGTGCCGTTGAGGTGGATCGACACGTTGATGGCGGTCGCGGTGTAGCCCGAGTGGCAGGCGCCGCAGCCCGCGGCCACGTGATTCGACCTGGAATGCTGGCCGGTGGAGGGGGCGGCCGGGTGGCAGGTGCCGCAGCTGTTGGCAGCCGGAGCGGTCCAGTTGGCGGCGTAGCTCTTGTTGCCGCCGGTGAAGTTGCCGTGGCAGTAGCTGGCGCTGCAGCTCGTGCCGTTCCAGCTCGGGGTCACGTTCCCCGTCCGGGCGAGCGTGCCCCAGCTCATCTCGACCGTTCCGGTCGAGTGGGTGGTGCTTGCGGGCACGGCGTGGCACTCGGTGCAGGCCACTCCGCTCGTGAGGGTGCTGGCCACGAGGTGCCGCTGATGGGCGCCGACCGCTCGGGTGGTGATGGCGGTCTCGCCCTTGGTGCCGACCGGCGGAGCGGCGTAGAGCGGGCTCGCCTGGGTGGCGGTCTTGGTGGAGTCGCCGTGGCAGGAGGTGCAGGTCAGGTTGGCCACGTCCACCTTGCCGTCGGCGTGGACCGCCAGGTTCACGGTGGAGATGGTGTAGCCGGTGTGGCAGGAGCCGCAGGCGGAGCCCGCCGGGTGGGTGCCGCCGGGCGGCAGGCCGTGGCAGGTCCCGCAGGCGCTGGCCGCCGGGGCGGTCCAGTTGGGGGCATAGGTGGTGTTGCCGTTCTTGAAGTTTCCGTGACAGTAGCTGGCGCTGCAGCTCGTGCCGTTCCAGCTCGGGCTGACGCCACCGGACCGGGCGAGCGTGCCCCAGGTGATCTCGACCGCGCCGTTGGAGTGCGCGACGCTGGCCGGGACGGCGTGGCACTCGCCGCAGGCGACGCCGCTCGTGAGCGGTCCGGCCACGAGGTGCTTCTGGTGGGCGCCCACGGCGCGGGTGGTGGCGGCGGTCTCGCCCGTGGTGCCGACCGGCGGGGCCGCGAAGAGCGGGCTCGCCTGCGTGGCGGTCTTGGTGGAGTCGCCGTGGCAGGAGGTGCAGCCGAGGTTGGCCACGTCCACCTTACCGTCGAGGTGCACGGCGAGGTTGACGGTGGAGCTGGTGTACCCGGTGTGGCAGGAGCCGCAGTCGGAGCTCGCCGGGTGGGTTCCGCCGGGCGGCAGCCCGTGGCAGGTCCCGCACATGTTGGCGGCCGGGGCGGTCCAGTTGGGGGCGTAGGTGGTGTTGCCGTTCTTGAAGTTTCCGTGGCAGTAGCTGGCGCTGCAGGTGGCGCCGTTCCAGATGGGGGTGACGCCGCCGGTCCGGGCGAGCGAGCCCCAGCTCATCTCGACCGAGCCGTTCGAGTGGGTCGTGCTCGCCGGCACGACGTGGCACTCGCCGCAGGCCACGCCGGCGCGCAGCGCGCCGTTCTGGAGGTGGGCGAGGTGCGCCCCCACCGCGCGCTGGCTGGTCAGCGTCTCGCCGCGGGTGCCGACCGGTGGCGCTGCGGCGAGCTGGGGGTTGACCGGGGTGGCGGCCCGGCCCGCCTGGCCATGGCAAGAGGTGCAGGACTGACCGCCGGCGATGTCGACGACGCCGTTCACGTGCAGGTCGAGGTTGACGGTGGTGGCGGTGTAGCCGGTGTGGCAGGTGCCGCAGGCGGAGTTCGCCGGGTGGGTGCCGCCCGGGGGCGTGCCGTGGCAGCTGCCGCAGGCGGCCTGGCCTGCACCGGACCAGACCGGGGCATTGGCGGAGTTGCCGTTCTTGAAGTTCCCGTGGCAGTAGCTGGCCGCGCAGCCGGTCCCGTTCCAGGAGGGGCTGGCGCCGCCGGTGGTGGCGAGCGGGCCGAAGGCCATGTCCCGCTTCCCGTTCTGGTGGCCGACGCTGTTCGGCACGGGGTGGCACTCGGCGCAGGCGATTCCCCGCGACCAGGACTTCCCGAGGAGGTGGGCCTGGTGCGCGCCGACCGCCGGTTCACTGGTGGCGGTCTCGCCATTGGTCCCACGCGGCGGAGCGGCGTAGAGCGGGCTCGCCGCCGAGGCGGTCTTGGTCGAGTCGCCGTGGCAGCCGGTGCAGCCCGACCCGGCGGACGACGTGGCAGCCAGCGGACGCGGCTCGCCACAGGCCGAGGCGGCGAGGAGCACCAGACCCATGAGCGTCGTCTTCCAGCCTGCGTGCATCCCTCGCTCCTCGGGCCCCTCCCGATGGCGGTGGCCAGCGAATCTCGCGCAGAGTCCGAAAAAAGTCGAGCCCGCGGCGAAGGGGCGGGCGAGGAATATCCGAGACTTGGGTGGGCCCAGGACCTTCACCGCCGCACACCGGACCCGCGGCCGGCGGTGGCCCGCCGAGCCGTCGAACGGGGCTCCCGCGCGGACCGCCCGGCCAAGGTGGTAGCATGTGGTCGTCGGTTTTCTGGGGTGGGGGGCAGCGGTATCATGACAGCGAGCCCGTCCGCGGCGCCGCCCTTTGCGAGTGCGGGGCCGAGGCCGGGTGGATTCACCAAGTGTCGCCTTGGGCGAGAGGAGCTCGGTCGTGACCCAGGAAGAGCGGCTGGCAAAACGCGACGCCCTTCGCGGCGAGATCGTGAAGCTGGAGGAGAGCATCCGCAACCTCCTCGAGCAGGAGGAGCTCCTGCTGCGCGAGTGCTCCCACACCTACGCCGGCGGCCAGAGCGCGCTGGTCGGCGGGCGGACCAAGGTCTGCGTCCACTGCGGTCGAAGCGTGGCCGGCAAGGACGAGAAGCTCTGGGGCTGACCGCCGGGAGTACCCAAAAGGGTCTTGTACGGCGTCTAGCGTTTGTCTAGGATTTGTCCAGCCCACTCGTCGGGCAGGAGGAGTCCCATGATTCGCTGGACGCCCGAAGCCAAGTTGAGCGCGCTCGTCGTCTTGCTGGCCCTTCCCGTTGCTGCCGCAGCCACGCGGGGCGGACCGGACGGCCCGGCGGAGCGGGTGACCGTGGAGGAGGTGGCTTTCGACCGCGGTCTCTCCGCCGGCCCGGAGCGCCTCGAGCTGCGCGGCGCCGCGCTCCTCAAGTACCTCTTCTTCGACGTCTACGTGGCGGCGCTCTACCTGCCCGAGGGCGTCGCGGCGGACCGAGCTCTCGAGGACGTCCCCAAGCGGCTCGAGATCTCGTACCTCATGTCCATCGACGGCCCGGATTTCGGTCCGGCCGCCGAGAAGATCCTGCGCCGGAGCTTGTCGCCGGAGCAGCTCGCGCCCCTGAGGCAGCGGCTCGACTGGCTCGCCTCGCGGTACCGCGACATCCGGCCCGGCGATCGCTACGCGCTCACCTACCTGCCGGGCGTCGGCACCGAGCTCACGCTCAATGGCGAGCGCATGGCGGTGGTGGAGGGATCCGACTTCGCGCAGGCATACTTCGCCATCTGGCTTGGGGAGAAGCCCATCGACCGCGGCTTCCGCGAGCGGCTCCTCGGGCGGCGCTGAGGCCATCGGTAGCCCCCGGGACGCCGTCCCTGGCCGAGGACGGCCCGGGCGGGACGGCGTGAGCCACGTGCGACGGCGATCTGCTAGAAACGGGCTCGGACCCGAGAGGAGCCCCGCATGGCCACCGTTCGCCCGTTTCGAGCGCTCCGCCCCGCTGCCGCCGCCGCGGTCCGCGTGGCGGCTCCGCCCTACGACGTCGTCAACACCGCCGAGGCGCGCGCCCTGGCCGCCGGGAATCCGGACAGCTACCTGCGCATCTCCCGGCCGGAGATCGACCTCCCCGAGGGGACCGACGAGCACGACGACCGGGTCTACGCGCAGGGGGCGAAGAACCTGGCCGAGTTCGTGAAGCGCGGGGTGCTGCGCCAGGACGCCGAGCCGCACCTCTACGTCTACGCCCAGCGGATGGGGGAGCACCGCCAGACCGGGCTGGTGGCCTGCGCCTCGGTGGCGGAATACCTGTCCGACGCCATCAAGAAGCACGAGAAGACCAGGCCCGACAAGGAGGACGACCGCACCCGCCACATCGACACCCTGGGGGCCCACGACGAGCCGGTGTTCCTCACCTACCGCGCCGTGAAGGAGATCGACGCCGCGGTCGCGGAGGTGGCCCGCGGCGCGCCCGAGTACGACTTCACCACCGCCGACGGCGTCGGCCATCGGCTGTGGGTGGTGCCCGCGGCCGCGGGCCGGGCCGTCGAGGCCCTTTTCCGGAAGGTGCCGGCGCTCTACGTCGCCGACGGGCACCACCGGTCGGCGGCGGCGGCGCGGGTCCACGCCCTCCGCCAGGGGAAGCCGGGGGAGCACGGCGTGTTCCTGGCGGTGGTCTTCCCCCACGACCAGATGCAGATCCTCGCCTACAACCGGCTGGTGCGCGACCCGCAGCGGCGCTCCCCCGAACAGCTCCTCGCGGCGCTGGGCGCGGTGATGGACCTCGAGCCGGCCTCGGAGCCCGCGCCGCAAGGACCGTTGCAGTTCGGGGTGTACGCCGCCGGCCGCTGGCACCGGGCCCGGGTGCGCCGCGGGAGCTACCGGGCCGACGACCCGGTGGCCTCGCTCGACTGCTCCATCGTCCAGGACCAGGTCCTCGAGCCCATCTTCGACATCCGCGATCCGCGCCGCGACAAGAACATCGACTTCGTGGGAGGCATCCGCGGGGCGCGGGAGCTGGAGCGGCGGGTGCGGGAGGAGGGCTGGAGCATGGCCTTCCACCTCTTCCCGACGCGCATCGAGCAGCTGCTGGCGGTGTCCGACGCCGGGCTGCTCATGCCGCCCAAGAGCACCTGGTTCGAGCCCAAGCTTCGCTCGGGCCTGTTCGTCCATTCCTTCTAGGCGCCGCCCGCGCCGCTCCCGCCGCCATGGCGCCGCGCAAGCCACCCCAGGTCAAGTTCGAGGACTTCGTGGAGCAGCAGATCCGCGAGGCCCAGGAGCAGGGGGAGTTCGACCGGCTGCCCGGGTCCGGGAAGCCGCTGCCGTTCGTGGACCGCCCGCACGACCCGATGCGCTGGCTCAAGGAGAAGCTGGAGAGGGAGAAGCTCTCCCTCCTCCCCGAGAGCCTGGAGATCCGGCGGGAGGTGGAGAAGGTCCTCCAGGACCTGCCGAAGCTCACCTCCGAGCAGGTGGTGCGGGAGCGGCTCGAGGCGCTCGACGCCCGGATCCGCAAGGTCAACCGGACCGCCGCCGCCGGCCCGCCCACCACGGTGGCGCCGCTCGACGTCGAGGCGCTGGTGCGCCGCTGGCGCGAGGGCCGGCGGCGCCGCTAGACGGGGGAGCGCCCGCTCAGCGCCCGGCCCACACCTCGTCGAGGAAGGCGGCGGCGAGGAGGGTGCAGGCCTCCGCGGTGCGCCGCCCGTTGTGCGGGCTGTGGCCGGCGTCCAGCAGGTGGATGCGGGCGGCCGGCAGCGCCCGGCGCAGGGCGTCGATCTCGCCCGGCTCGGTTCGCGGATCGCGCTCTCCGTGGAGCACCAGCACCGGCGCCCGGATCTCGCCGAGCCTTCCCTGGTGCAGATCGCGCTCGCCGCTGCGCCCCTCGGCGATGATGCGGAGCCAGGCGTGGGCGCCCATGCGCACCACCTTGCGCCAGTCGGCACCGTGGTCCGCCTCGAGGGTCCGGGAGAGCTCCTCCCCGAGGCGCTCCGGCGCGTCGGCGCCGGTCTGGAAGAACTCCACCGACCGTTCCTTGGCCTTGAGGTGGTGGAAGGCCTCGAGGATGAGCCCGCGGACGCGTTGCGGCTGGAGCAGGGCCGCCCAGGCCGCGACGACCGCGCCGTCGCTGTGTCCCCACAGCGCCGCCTCCCGGATCCGGAGCGCGTCGAGCACCCGCAGCGTCTCCTCCGCCGCCAGCCGATGGAAGTCCTGGGGCAGGTCGGGGAGGCGTCCGCTCTGGCCGTATCCGGTTCGGTCCGGGGCGAGCACGCGGAAGCGCAGCGCCAGCGCCTCCGCCTGGCGATCGAACGGGTAGGCCTCGTACCCCCAGCCGCCGTGCAGGAGGACCACCGGCTTGCCGCGGCCCCACCGGCGGACGCGAATGCGAGCCGGCCCGCGGCCGGGAGCGAAGGGGGATTCGTCGAGGGTGACGTGGTCCACGGGTGGGGCGCGAGCCGTCCTCTCGCCCGCGCCGGAGCATAACCGGGTCGGGCGCGGCCCGCCCGGGCCTCACTGCAGGCTCGAAGCCGGCGGCGTCGGCATCGCGCTCGCGGTTCCGGCCGCGCGCCGCAGCTCCTCCGGCGGCACCTCGCGCACTCGGGTGGCGACCGCCCAGGCCAGGCCGAACGGGTCCACCACCATCCCGAAGCGGTCCCCCCAGAACATCTCCCGGAGCGGCATCACCACCCGGGCTCCGGCCTCCACCGCGCGCCGGAAGGCGGCCTCGCAATCCTCCACGTAGAGCCAGATGGAGACCGTGCCCGGGCTCTCCGGGGAGGGGGCCCGGACCAGGCTCCCGGGGACCTCGTCGGCCAGGTAGAGGATCGAGTCCCCGATCTGGATCTCGGCGTGCCAGACCCCGCGGCCGTCCGGCCGCGGCATGCGCCGGACCTCGCTGGCGCCGAAGGCGCGCTGGTAGAAGGCGATTGCCGCGGATGCGTCGCGGAAGACCAGGTTGGGGGTGGCGGTGTGCATCCCCTGGGGGACGCCCGGCGGGGGCGCTGGCTTCTTCACCGCAGGTGGCGGTGAAGGTGCGGCCGGGTGCTCCGGGGCGGCGGCGGGAGCGGGCCGTGGCGGCGGGACCGGCGGCCGAGCCGGCTTCGCCGGCTTGCGGGCCGGAGTGGCCTTCCTTGCGGGAGCGGTCCTCCGTGCGGCAGCGGGCTTCCGCGCAGTGGCGGGCTTCCGTGCGGGAGCGGGCTTCCTGGCCGCAGCCGCTTTCCTCCGCGCGGCCGCGGGGCGCGGTCGCCGCGGGACACCGCTGCGCACCCTTGCGGCGCCGCGCTTGTCGGTGGTGCGGCGAATGCGGCGAGCCCGGTGCGCCCGTGGCGCGCGCGCCACCTTCCTGCGGCGGACCTTCCTCTTCGCCATGACACCCTCCTGCGCTGGAGCCAAACCTAGCAGGACGGACGGTGTAGACGCGACCGGGGTGCCTCGATAGAGGGGCCCCGGGAGGGTCGAAGGGCGAGCTGCCGGAACGTCGGGATCGAGCGGCGTCGCGCCGGCCCGGAGCGCACCCTCGGGCAAAGCTCGCTTTCTTGCAGGCGCGCCCGGCGCTGCTAGCCTCGGGGGACAGCAGGCCGGGAATGTGGGGTGGGCGATGGCGGGTGTGCCGGAGGCGGCCGACCGGGCCGCCGAGATGCTGCGACAGGCGGACGGAATGCTCCGCGACCACGGGATCCATCCGAGCGCGGAGCTGCGGTCCCTGCTGGCGTGGGCGACCGATCAGCGCATGGGCGAGTTCGGCGAGCCCTTCTTCCTGGCGATGGAGCGGGCGGCGGCGGCCATCGCCCACAGCGCGTTGCGCGGCGCGCCGCGGCACTAGCCGCTACTCCCCCTTGCCGAGCAGGGCCTCCTTGAGGCTCTCCTGGACCGGCTCCTTGCCGAGCCAGTTCCGGAAGAGCGCGTCGGCGAACTCCTTGCCCTCGACAGTCGCCGACGGGCCCTTCTCCAGCGCCAGCGTGGTGCCCGCTCCCGGAAGGTAGGTCAAGAGCAGGACCGAGCCCTCCTTGAGAGCGGCCACGACCGGCTCGATGACCTTCAGCTTCTCGACGAGAGACGGAACCTGCTCCTTGGGCGAGTTGGCCTCGAACCCATCGCGGAGGGTGTCCACGAACTGCGAGCGGGTGACGCTCCGCATGAAGACCATGCGCACCGCCTTGGGGGCGTCGGCGGCCACGACGGCCGCCGCGTCGGAGGAGGGCGCCTCGAGGTACAGGGCGCCGACGTAGACCTTCACCGGGACGAAGGCGAACGACTTCTTGCGGAGGCCTGCTCCATTGAGCTGCAGCTTCTTGGCGGCCAGCTCCAGGGTGTCGGGCACGTTCACCCCGGCGACCTCGCGGGCGGACGCGGTGGCGCAGAGCAGGACGGCCAGGGCGGCGGCGGCGGGCTTCAGCATGGGCGACCTCGGGGAGGGAGGAGCACTGCCGGCAAACACTATAGGATGGAGCCATGAAGAGCCACACCCGTTACCTGACCTTCCAGACGCGCCGGAGACGCGAGCTGGTCCGCATCACCGACGAGGTCCAGGGGTTCTGCCGCGAGAGCGGCATCGCCGAGGGCATGGTGCTGGTGAGCGCCATGCACATCACCGCCGGCGTGTTCGTGAACGACGACGAGCCGGGGCTGCACGCCGACATCGAGGAGTGGGTGCAGCGGCTGGCTCCGGGCCCTGCGCCCGACGACCGAGCCGCCGGCCCGGCCTACCGGCACCACCGCACCGGCGAGGACAACGGCGACGCCCACCTGAAGAACCTGCTCATCGGCCACCAGGTGATCGTCCCCGTCACCGAAGGCAAGCTCGACCTCGGGCCCTGGCAGCAGATCTTCTACTTCGAGTTCGACGGCCGGAGGCCCAAGCGGCTGGTCCTCAAGGCCATCGGGGAGTGAGGGAGGCGGGCGTGCGCGGCGAGGCTCCGGAGCGGGGCGGCCCGGCCGGCTTCGAGGCCGCCTACCGGCGGCTCGTCGGGTCCGGAGGGCTGCGGGCGCGGGCGGCCGAGGCGGCCCGGCGCCTGCGCGACTGCGACCTGTGCGCCAGGCATTGCCGCGTGGACCGAACGGCAACGACCCGGGGCGCGGCCTGCCGGACCGGGATGCGGGCGGTGGTCCACGGCGCCTTCCCGCACCACGGCGAGGAGCGCTGCCTCTCGGGCTGGTCCGGCTCCGGCACCATCTTCTTCTCCTGGTGCAACCTCCGCTGCGTCTATTGCCAGAACTGGGAGATCTCCTGGGAAGGGGCGGGCAGGGAGGTCGACGCCGGGGACCTGGCCGGGATGATGCTCGAGCTGCAGCGGGTGGGCTGCCACAACGTCAACCTGGTGAGCCCGAGCCACGTGGTGGCCCAGATCCTGGAGGCGGTGGCCATCGCCGCCGAGCACGGCCTGTCGCTGCCGCTCGTCTACAACACCGGCGGCTTCGACAGCCTCGAGGCGCTGGCGCTCCTCGACGGGGTGATCGACGTCTACATGCCGGACGTGAAGCACGCCGACTCGGAGATCGCCCACCGCTACTCCCACGTCCGCGGCTACGCGGAGGCCAACCGGGTGGCGGTGAAGGAGATGCACCGGCAGGTGGGAGACCTGGAGCTCGACGCCGACGGCATCGCGCGGCGCGGCCTCCTGGTGCGCCACCTGGTCCTGCCCGGCGGCCTGGCCGGGACCGGCGAGGTGGCGCGCTTCCTGGCCGAGGAGGTCTCTTCCCGAACCTGGCTGAACGTCATGGGCCAGTACCGGCCCTGCCACCGCGCCGCCGAGCACCCGGAGCTGGCCCGCCGGCCCACGCCGGCGGAGATGCGGGCGGCGGTGGCCTCGGCCCGGAGGCGCGGGATCGCGCGCCTCGACCCGGACTGCGCCGCCTGGGAGTGACGGCCGGCTACCCGTGGACGGCGCGGCCGAAGTCGCGCATCCAGGCCATCTCCTCCGGCGACAGCGGCCCCCGCGCCACGGCGGCCAGGTTCTCCCGCAGCTCGGCGGCGCTGGCTGGCGCCGTCAGCACCACGTCCACGTGGGGGCTGGACAGGCAGAAGCGATAGCAGTCGCCGGCGGTCGGGACCGCGCCCTCCCAGCCGCGCGGGCGGCGCAGCAGCCGCCGCCAGGAGGTGGCGGTGTAGGCCACCACCGCCGGCCGGCGGCGCGCCAGGTGCGGGAAGACGTCGCGCTCCGCCCCGGGGTGGGCGGCGTTGTAGCGGATCATGAGCAGGTCGAGTGGCGAGTCCTCGGCCAGGCGGCCGGCCCGCTCCCGGTCATGGATCGACACGCCCAGCGCCCGGACCTTGCCTTCCTCCCGCAGGCGAAGGAGCTCGCCGCGGGTGGCGTCGGTGAGGGCCGAGGTCCACCCCAGCCAGTAGAGCTGGAACACGTCGAGGTAGTCGGTCCCGAGCAGCCGCAGGGCCTCGTCGGCGCGGCTGCGGATCGAGCCCGCGAACCAGCCGAAGGTCGGCCCGGTGGCGACCACGTAACGCTCCCGGTCGCGCCGCAGCGCCTCCCGGAGCGGCCCCACCAGCGCCCGGGCCGTCGGGTTCCAGAAGACGTAGTTCAGCCCGGCGTCGAGCGCCTCTCGCACCCCCGCGCCGTCGAGCCCCTTGGAGGCCGCCAGCCCGAGCCGGTGGACCCGCTTGCCGAAGGCCGGCACCCGCCGGTGGAGGAAGTCCTCTTCGCCTGCCATGGGTGCGGCCGGCTAGCGGGCGGCGGTGAGGAGCGCCGGCCCTGCGTCGGGACGCCAGGCCAGCACCTGGACCCGCAGCCGCCCGGCGCGGACGGCCGGGTCCTGCTCGGCGAGCGCTCGCGCCTCGGCGGCGGTCTCGGCCCGGTACAGGCACATGCCGCGCAGCGACGGGTCGGGCTGGTTCTCGAAGGGCCCGGAGGCGACCAGCTTCCCGAGCTGGCCCATCCGGCGCACGTGCGCGAGGTGCTCATGCCGGAGCGCCTCGACCGCCGGCGTCTCCTCGGCCGTCCAGGCCGGGCCCCGCTGCAGGAGCACCAGCTGGTAGCCGTCGCCGGACGGCAGCGGCGCCGCGGCCGTCCGCTCCGCGCTCGCCGAGGTCGCCTTGGCCTCCCGCGGGCCGGGCAGGGCGAGCAGGAGGAGGAGCGGGGCGGCGGAGAGCGGAGAGCGCATGCGGTTCCTCGCGGGGAGTTCCGCGAAAGGATACGGGCGGCCCCGCCACGGCGCGAGAAAACGGCGCGCCGCCGGCGTGGCCTCGGCGCCCGTCCCTCAGGAGTCGACCGGCTTGACCGGCTTGGCCGGCGCGTCGGGCGAGGTCGCGGCGCCAGGCCGCCGCTGGCGGCTGGCGAGGTAGCGGCCCAGCGGGGCGTCGTTGGTGAGGATGTGGAAGGTGAGCCACTCGGGCATGCGGCCCTGCGCCCACTCCACCACCTCCTCGCTCAGCCCGGAATCGGCGTGCTCCTGGACCAACGCCAGGAGGTCGCGGATGAAGAGGTCGTGGGCTCCCTTGTGCACGGTGCGCTCGGGGTACTGCCACTGCTCCATGAGCGCTTCCTCCGTCACGAAGTGCGAGATCACCGCGTTCCCGAGCGCGTCGAGGGTCTGGCCGGCCCCCTGGCTGTCGCCCGCGTCCACGCGATCCTGTACCTCGGCCAGCAGCCGGATGATCTCGCGATGCTGGTCGTCCAAATCCCCTCGACCGACCGAGAGGTCTGGATCCATCACGTACCTCATCTACGTCCCCTCTTCCGTCCGGAGCCGAAACCCCGGACGCCCGAACGCATCCTACCACGTGCGATATCGAAGCGCACCATGGCGAACGAGCCCCACACGCAGTGTACCCGATCCAGGGGACTTCACCGCAAGGAAAAGCAGGCGCCGGCCCCCGTCTGCGCCGGGAGACCCTCGGGTGGGACGGGCTCCTCGGAGGACGCCTCAGCGCGCTCCGACCGGAGCCTGGAGGATCCGGGTGAACCCGGCGGGGACGGCGAACTCGCTATCGGGGACCGGCTTGCGCTCGAGGCGGACGAGGCGCTCCTCCTCGCCCCGCTGGCCGTCCCTCCCGAGGGGGGTGCGCGAGGCGGGGAAGCCGGGCGAGCGGGCGATCTCGCGGGTCAGCCCACCGGCGGGGAGGGGCCCGCGCACCCCCGAATAGAGCAGCGCCAGGAACTCCCCCAGCCGCGCCAGCGGCTCCAGGTCCTGACGGGAGACCAGGCCGGCCTCCCACGGGATGTAGCACCCCTCGGACTGGCGCTCGCCGCCGGCCACCTCCTCGTAGCCGGCGCAGAGGATGCCCGCGATGGTCTGGGACTTCCCGGTGGGGAGGTACCGCACCTCCGGGGCGGCCGGCCCGGTGGACAGGCGCGCCTCGATCTCGGCGCGCTTCTCGGGGGTCATGAGGGCCTTGGCCCTGTCCAGCTCCTCCCGCATCTTCGTCGAGAGGACCCGGGCGTCCGCCTCGGTCATCTCCCCGAAGACGCGGGCCTGGGGGTCGATGCTGGTGAGCTTCCGAGCGGCGGCGTCGAAGACCAGGACCCGGGTGGACCCGCCGGCGACGGTTTCGATCCGCAGCCGGCTTCCCTCCACCGAGAGGATGGAGCGCTCGCTTCCGTTCTCGGTGACCGCCACCACCCCGGCCCGCACCGGCCCGGGAGCGACGGCGGCGCAGAGGAGGAGGAGGGCTCGGCCGGGCGCGCGCACTCGGACCTCTACGTAACAGGACTGCTGGCCGAGATCGAGGCCGGACCCGCCGCCGAAGCTGGCCTGGCGCCCGGAACTGGCCCAGACTATGAACAGGAACCGCCGCCATGGGGATCCCCGACGTTCAACCGCCCGCTGCGGACCCGTCGCCCGTGGGGCGGCGATCGGTCCTGCGCCTGGGGCTCGCCGCCGGAGCGTCGCTGCTCCTCCCCCGCGCGGTTTCGGCGGCGGTCTCGCCCGCCGCCGACCGGATGCTCTCGTTCGTCAACGTGCACACCGGCGAGCGGGTCGAGGCCCGCTTCTGGTCCGCCGGCGCCTACGACCCGGCCGCGCTCGCCGCCATCGACCACCTGCTCCGCGACCACCGCACCGGAGAGGTGAAGGCGGTGGACCGGGACCTGCTCGGCCTTCTCGTCGACCTGCGGCGCGAGCTGGGGACGGAGGAGCCCTTCCATGTGATTTCGGGCTATCGGTCGCCCCGCACCAACGCCATGCTGGTGGCGCGCTCGGGCGGCGGGGTGGCGCGGCACAGCCTGCATCTGGAGGCCCGGGCCATCGACTTGCGCCTTCCCGGCGTGCGGCTCGGCACGCTGCGCGAGGCGGCGCTCGACCTCCGTCGCGGCGGCGTGGGCTTCTACCCGGACCTGGGATTCGTCCACGTGGACACCGGTCGGGTGCGGCGCTGGTGACCTTCGGGCCAGGCCCGGAATAGACCCAAACGGGTCCCCCATAAAGAGGTGCGGCAAGGTGGGTACTGGTGGTACTGTGTGCCCACTAAAGAGGTAGTTCGAACGGACGGCCACCGGCCTCCGGCCCGAGCTGCCGCGCCATGACCGGTCAAAGCCGACGCCTCGCCCTCGCCGGTGCCGCCCTCGCGATCGCGCTGTCCTCCTGCCACGGGTCGGAGGACCCCAGGCCGGCGCCGGCCTTCACGCTCCCTCCCTCCCTGGCCTCCGGACCGGCGCGCTCGCGGGCGAGCGTCGACCGGGAGGCGCCCACGCGGCCCGCTCGCCTCGAGGCGGCGGCCTCGCCCGGCGCGGTGGACCTCGTCTGGACCGCGTCCGAGGACGACAAGGGCGTGGCGGGATACGAGCTCTTCCGGGGCGAGGCCCTGGTGGCGACCACCAGCGGTACCGCGGCCCGGGAGACCGGCCTCGCGCCAGGACGCAACCACTGCTACACCGTCCGCTCCTTCGACGCCGCCGGCAACCGGTCGCCGCCGTCGGCCCGCGCCTGCGCCCGGACCCCGGAAGCCGAGGCGCCTCCGGCGCCAGACCGCGACGACGCGCCTCCCACCGCGCCGGCCGCGCTCGCGAGCGATGCGGCGCCGGGGAAGGTGACGCTGCGCTGGGAGCCGGCCGCGGACGACGTCGGCGTCGTCGGCTACGAGGTGCTTCGCGCGGGCCAGCTGGTGGCGCAGGTCGCCGGGACCACCGCGGCCGAGGCCGGGCTTCGCGCCGGGCGCGCGCACTGCTACCTGGTGCGGGCCATCGACGCCGCCGGGAACCGATCGCCGCCGGCCGGCCCGTCGTGCGCGACGCCCCCCGACGTGACGCCGCCATCGGCTCCGGCGTTGGTCCTGGCCGCAGCCCCGTCCGAGACCGAGATGATGCTTCGCTGGAGCCCGAGCGCCGACGACGTGGGGATCGAGACCTACGAGCTCTACCGCGACGAGGTGCTGGTGGCGCGGCCGGGCGTGACCAACGCCAAGCAGGGCGGGCTCAAGCCCTTCACCCGCTACTGCTACACCGTGGTGGCGGTCGATGCCGCCGGAAACCGCTCGCCGCACTCTCCCCTCGCCTGCGCCGCGACTCCCGACCGGACCCCGCCCTCGGCGCCTTCCGGCCTCGAGGTGGCGGCCGAGGCCGACCGCGCCGTCACCATCCGCTGGGCCTCCTCCACCGACAACGTGGGGGTCGTCCGCTACGTGGTGCGCCGCGCCGGGACCGAGGTGGCCATCGCCGCCGAGGGCCTGTCGGCCACCGAGCGAGGGCTGTTGCCGGGAAGGGAGGCCTGCTACACCGTCTCGGCCTTCGACGCCGCCGGCAACGAGTCTCCGCCCGCCGGTCCGGTCTGTGCCGCCGCCCTGGACCGCTCCCCGCCGACCCGTCCCGAAGGCCTGGCCGCCGCGGCGCGGTCCGCCGAGGAGCTGGTCCTGGCCTGGAGCCCCTCGACCGACGACTTGAAGGTCACGGGCTACGAGGTCCTGGACGAGGGCCGGGTGGTCGCCCGCTCGGGCGCCCCGAACGCCGTGGTGGGCGGGCTCCTGCCCGCCGTGGAGCGCTGTTTCGCGGTGCGCGCCCACGACGCGGCCGGGAACCGGTCCGAGCCCTCCGCGCACGCCTGCGCCACGACCGCCGAGCCGGGCACGCCCGCCGCCCCCGCGAATCTAACGGCGCGGAGCGTCGCCGAGGACCAGCTCCTCCTCAGCTGGGATCCCTCGCCGGACGCGGGGATGGTCTACGTGGTCTACTGGGACGGGGAGCCGCGCCGGCCCGGCCCGGCCCGGGAGGCGGGCGGTCCCCGAGAGAGCCGCATCGGCCTCACCGGGTCGACCAGCCTGAAGGTCCACGGCGCGTTCGCCCGGGCGCAGCACTGCTACCGGGTGGCGGCCCAGGACGGCGCGGCGCGCGAGTCGCCGAGGACCTTCTCGGTGTGCGCGCACGCGACGGCGGCGGTGAGCGCGAAGTAGAATCGCCGCGTCCCTGGCGCGGCTCCCGGAGGTGACCGCCGGCGCCTGCGCCCGGGGAGGCGAGGGGCCGCATGTCACTCGGCGAAGCGGAGCAGCGCAGCATCGAGGAGCGGGCGCGGCGGCTCGAGGCGCGCACCGGCGCCGAGGTGGTGGCCGCGGTGGTGAGCCGTTGCCACGAGCACCCCGAGGTCCCGTGGAAGGCCTTCGCCCTGGGAGCGGCGCTGGCGGCGGTGGCGATGCCGCTCCTCGGCCCGCGCCTCGGCGCATGGCCCACCCGCCCGGTGCCGCTCGGCCTGTCGGTGCTCGGCGCCGGCGGGGCCTTGGCGGTCCTGACCCTGGTCTGGGCGCGCTTCGCCCGCCTCTTCCTGGACGGGCACCGGGCGGACGCGGAGGTGCGCCGTTTCGGCGAATCGCTGTTCCTGTCCCGGGAGCTCTTTCGGACCCCGGATCGCATGGGCATCCTCCTGCTGGTGAGCCGCTTCGAGCGCCGGGTGGTGGTGCTCGCCGATGCCGGGGTCCGGGAGCGGGTGCCGGAGGTGGAGCTCCGGCCGGTGGTGGAGAGGATGACCCGGGACCTCGGCGCCGGCCGCGTGGCCCCGGCGCTGGCGGCGGGCCTCGAGGCCCTGGAGGCGCTGCTCATCTCCCGGGGATTCACGGGCCGGGGCGGAGCGGACGCGATCCCCGACGAGCTCGTCGAGGTGAGGGGACCATGAGCGCTACCTTCCCGGTCCCGCGCCTCCCCGCGAGGCTCGCGCCAACGCTCCTCCTCGCCGGCCTGCTCCTCCCCCAGGGAGCGCTCGGGATCGAGGTGCCGTACCTCTCCGGCCGGGTCACCGACGACGCGGAGGTCCTGAGCGCGGCGGCCCGCGGCGAGATCACCGCCATCCTCAAGGCCCACGAGTCGAGGACCACCAACCAGGTGGCGGTGCTCACGGTGCGTTCGCTCGGGGGCGCGAGCGTCGAGGACTACGCCTCCGCCGTGTTCCAGTCCTGGAAGCTCGGCCGCAAGGGCAAGGACAACGGCGTCCTGCTCCTGGTGGCTCCGAGCGAGCGGCGCCTGCGCATCGAGGTGGGCTACGGCCTCGAGGGCACGCTTCCCGACGCCGTGGCGGGCCGGATCATCCGCAACGTCATCACCCCCCGCTTCAAGAGCGGCGACTTCGCCGGGGGAATCACCGAGGGAGTTCGCGCCATCGTGGCGCAGCTCGAGGGCACGGCGTCGCCCGCCGAGGAGGCGCCCCCCCAGCCCATCGCGCAGGTGCCCGAGAAGAAGAGCTCGGGCGGGATCGACGCCCCCGACCTTCCCCTGGCGGAGCGCATCCTCTTCGGGGGATTCATCTTCGGGATCCTCGGGCTCTTCACGGTGCTCGGGGTGACCGTTCCGCAGATGGGCTGGTTCCTGTACTTCTTCCTCATCCCCTTCTGGGCGATGTTCCCGATCGTCGTCCTAGGCGTTCACGGGACGCTCTACCTGTTCTTCACCTACCTGGTGGGCTTTCCCGTCGCCAAGCTCGTCGTCTCGCGGACGGACTGGTACCAGAAGGCGAGGACCGACCTGAAGACCAAGGGGCGGGCGAACGTCGGGGGCTTCGTTGTGTCCTCCGGCGGGTCGTCCGGGGGACGCAGCGGCGGGTCCTCCGGGGGCGGATTCTCCGGGGGAGGCGGAAGCTCCGGCGGCGGCGGCGCCTCGGGAAGCTGGTAGCGCGGCGCCGTGGAGAACCTCAACGTACGTTGAGATTCTCGACAGGTCGCCGCGCAGGGGGCTAAGCGCCCGTAACGAAGGGTAAACGCCAGGCGGGGGCTCTGGCTGGCGTTGCACAATTCAACAGCGCCCCGGCGAACCCTGTGGACGAGTTCGGCATCGGCGCGCAAGAGCCTGGATCTACGAGGCATTCGTGCTCTGCCGCCGGCGCGTCTCTTGGCCCGCCCCGTGCTCTACACCGGGGCGTAGGTCAACGCAGCACAAGGAAGGAGCGCAGCCATGATCCTCGCATTCGCGCTGGCAATCGCCGGAGCCATCCTGGTCAGCTGGTCGTCCTACGTCGCCGCTCACTGACCAATCGAGAAGCGAACCGAAGAGCATCCGAGGGAGGAGAACACCATGACCGGCACGGAGTTCCTTGCAAGCTACCCAGCCAAGCTGATGGAGTACGCGCTCGCCATCGGCTACCTGGTGCTCTTCATCCCCTTCTGGCGGTACGTGCACGGCGCCCGCAAGGCGCGCAAGCCCGCGACGCGGACGGAGCGGGCGCCCGTCGGGGTCGTCGAGGCGACCGCCAGCTGAAGCTTTCGCCTCCCGCCGGCCGGCTAGCCCTTCTTGGGCGCGCCGGCCGCCATCTGGGAGGCCGCCGCGGGGTCGACCCGCCTCAGCAGGTCCAGCTCCATCTGCCAGCCCTGAGCTTCGTGGACCGTCGCCGGGTCGACGTCGTCCTGCCACTGGTAGAGGAAGGCCACCTGGCAGGCGTTGGGTGCCGGCTGGTACCCGGTCACCTGGTAGCGCGTCATGGACGAATCCCATCCGGTGCGCATCGTCAAGCCGCCATCCGGCGTCCGCTTGGTCTCCGACCCACCCGAGACCAGCTGCGCGAAGCCGCCCTGACGCCCCTCGGCGGTGTACTCCCGGTCCCGTCCCTCGAGCGGATAACCCTTGCTGGCGAGCAGGCGCAGGACGTCGCCCCAGAGCTGCTCGCAGCTGCGCTGGTACTGGAGGTGGGAGAGCTCGTTCTGGAAGTAGGCCGCGCGGGCGTCGGCCAGGCGAATCGAGGCGCAGCCGGTCGTGGCGAGGACCGCGGCCAGGGCGACGAGGAGGCCGCCGGTGGACCGATGGGTGCGGCGGGGGATCGAAGGCTTGGGCATCGGGGCAGTCTAGCGGCTCGCCGGACCGGGGGCGAGCAGCGGCGCAAGGAGAGAAGGGCCGCGGGGAGCTTGGGCGGCCGCCGGGCCGCCGCTGCGCCGGCAGGCTAGCGCGCCTGGCGCGCGAAGGCCGAGGCGACGAGCCCGGAGACGCCGGCCAGGACGGTGAGGCCGACGATCTGCCACCACTCGGTGGCCTTCACCACCATCCACCCCGAGGCGAACATCAGCAGGGCGCTGGCGACGAGCCCGACCTGCGCGCCGATGCGGCTCTTTCCCCTTGGGCTCCCGGGCTCGATCGGGTTCATGGCGCTCCCGCCCGCAACATATAACATGCCCCTCCATGGTCGACGTCGGGGAGGACCTCGCGGGGCTCGCCGAGGCCGAGGCCGCGCGGCGCCTTCGCGCGGAGGGGCCCAACGAGCTGGCGCAGGACCGGCCCCACGGCCTGCTCTACACCGCCGCCCAGGTCCTGCGCGAGCCCATGCTCCTGCTCCTGCTCGCGGCCGGGGTCGTCTACCTGCTGCTCGGCGACCTGGAGGAGGCGCTGACGCTCCTCTTCTTCGTGGCGGTGGTCATCACCATCACCCTGGTGCAGGAGCGGAAGACCGAGCGGGCTCTGGCAGCGCTGCGCGACCTGTCGAGCCCGCGCGCGCTGGTGATCCGCGACGGGGCGCGGCGGCGGATCCCGGGGCGGGAGGTGGTCCGCGGCGACCTGCTGGTGGTGGCGGAGGGCGACCGGGTCCCGGCAGACGCGCTGCTGCGCACCGCCACGCACCTCGAGGTGGACGAGTCGCTGCTCACCGGCGAGTCGGTCCCGGTGCGCAAGCGCACCGCCGCGGAGCCGCCGGCCGACGCCCGGCCGGGCGGCGACGACCTGCCCTTCCTCTACGCCGGCACCCTGGTGGTCCGTGGCCACGGCGTCGCCGAGGTGCGCGCCACCGGGGCGCGCAGCGAGATGGGGCGCATCGGCGCGGTGCTGGCGGATCTCGAGATCGAGCGCACCCCGCTGCAGCAGGAGGTGAGCAGGGTGGTGAGGGCCATCGCCACCCTGGGCCTGCTGCTGTGCGCGGCGCTGGTGGTCCTCTACGGGCTCACCCGCGGCAACTGGCTTCAGGGGCTCCTGGCGGGCATCGCCCTCGCCATGGCGGTGCTGCCGGAGGAGTTCCCGGTGGTGCTGACCATCTTCATGGCCATGGGGGCGTGGCGCATCTCCAAGAGCCGGGTGCTCACCCGCCGCCTGCCGGCGGTGGAGGCGCTGGGCGCAGCCACGGTCCTGTGCTCCGACAAGACCGGGACCCTCACCGAGAACCGCATGAAGGTGGCGCGCCTGTGGGCGCCCGGAGCGTTGCACGTGGTGAACGACCAGCCGCTGCCGGAGGAGGTCCACCCGGTGGTGGAGTTCGGGATCCTGGCGAGCCAGCGGGAACCCTTCGACCCCATGGAGCAGGCCTTCCACCGCCTGGGGAAGGCCGCCCTCACCGGGACCGAGCACCTCCACTCCACCTGGGACCTGGTCCGGGAGTACCCGCTCTCCCCGGAGCTGCTGGCGGTCTCCCACGTGTGGCGGTCGCGGGATGGCCGGCAGCTGGTGGTGGCCGCCAAGGGGGCGCCCGAGGCCATCGCCGACGTGTGCCACCTGGACGCGGCCCCGGCGGCCGAGGTGCGAGCCCACGTGGCCGAGATGGGCGCCGACGGCCTCCGGGTGCTGGCGGTGGCCCGGGCCTTCTTCGAGCCG
>Ga0079037_100000355_pt1 | contig 19917 bp, 17 predicted proteins | sample Mud3Dept4metaG_FD_71479 | JGI IMG/M metagenome (GOLD analysis project Ga0079037, IMG submission 71479) | Freshwater wetland microbial communities from Ohio, USA, analyzing the effect of biotic and abiotic controls - Mud 3 Core 4 Depth 4 metaG | ecosystem: Environmental > Aquatic > Freshwater >... | reverse complement strand
GCACGTTTCTCCATTAAGAAGTCGTTGGTCGAAACAGATGAGAGATATTCCATTCTGTCTCCACGGTTAATATTCAATATCTGGCAGATAGGACCAAGTCCATGAGTAGGATACAGGTTACCATTTCTTGAAGCATTTTCCCTTAGTCTCCACATATCAGTATAACCATGATCGGATTGCAGGATGTCATCAGGTTTGGTGAAGTTTAATGCCAACAGGTTGTGTATGTATGCACCCTCACCATGAATAAGATCACCGAACAAGCCCTGGCGTGCCATGTTGAGAGTCAGTAGTTCAAAGAAATCGTAGCAGCAGTTTTCGAGCATCATACAGTGTTTTTTTGTTTTTTCGGATGTTTCGACAAGCTGCCACGCTTCATCTATCGTTCTGGCAATTGGTACTTCACATGCCACATGCTTCCCTCCTTCCATTGCATAAACCGAATTAGGAGTATGCAGGGTCCATGGTGTACATATGTAGATAAGATCAAGGTCAGGTAGATCGACAAGCTTCTTCCATGCATTTTCATCTCCGAAAAACTCCTGTGCAGCTGGTCTGCCGATTCTCTGCAGATATTTCTGAGATTCTTTGACTGCAACTTCTCTTTTATCTCCTAAAGCTTTTATCTCGACACCTTCTATTCTGCATAGCCTTTCAATTGCACCGCTTCCGCGATTTCCAAGTCCGATTACACCAATTCTTACTACAGGAAGAGCGGGAGCAGCATATCCCGACATGTTAAACTTCTGAGTATGTGTCTTTTTGACAGATTCCAATATCCCTGCGAGATTGGATACAACCTCTTTTTCGGAGGTACATCTGGTTAACATTCCACCGGTAATGGCACCGGCACCGGCAAATGATGCAGTCTTAAGAAAATCACGTCTATTGCTTTTCATGAAGGTGATTATAAAGTTTAACTTACTGATTAATTCTCCGAAAATTAGTATTTTATTTAAATATAAAAAACAGTTCGTTATTCAGTTTAAAAAGAGTATAGTACTCATGATTGAAAAGACAAAGAGAGTCATATCAGAAAAAAAATAAGCATAAAGGTTACTACTGATCAGTTTGAGTTATATTCTGAATTTGATTATCGGGCGTTAATAACATCTTTATAAAAATCTGTAACTTTTTTGCTTTCGTTTTCCCAGTTAAGTTTTTTTGAAGCTATGACAGAATTTGTCCTGAGTTTATTCAGGTAATCCTTGTCATCTCTCAGTCTTTTTAATGTATTGCTGATTTCCTCAGAGGTAATAACCGGAACAATTACACCACAGTCATTTTCTTCAATAATATTTCTGACTTCAGGCAGATTACCGGCTATTACAGGTATTCCGGCTGAGATGTAATCAAATAATTTATTAGGAAGGCTGAATCTGTAATTTAGATTCGTATTTTTATCCAGGCTTAGTCCGGCATCAGCAGATTTTGTATACCTTATAAGTTCTTTCCACTGCAACTTTGGGATAAATCTGACCCTGTCAGAAATATTCAGCTGATTTACTTTCTCTTTCAGGACTGGCAGTACATCACCGGAACCAACAATCAGTAAAAAGACTCCTTCTGTATTGCCGAGTGCTTCAATAAGCTCTTCTCCTCCCCTGTCAACATTTATGCCGGCACCCTGGAAAATTAATAAAAGACTCTCCTTATTAATGCCGAGCTCTTCGCGTGTATACCCTGGTATAGAGGAAGATGCCCGTGAGCAATTTCTTATAACTGTTGGTCTGATACCATATTCGTTTTCATATTGTAATGCAATAGAATTACTTACGGTCATTATATATTTCAGATGCGGAAATATTTTCTTTTCAATTGTCTTCCAGACCCATTTCACAAAAGGTCTGTCCTGTATTTCAGGAACGCCCGTGAAATATTCATGGGAATCATAAACCATCGGAATCCGTTTCAGTTTCGAGACCAGATAATTTGACAGGAGTGTATCCAGATCGTTCGCTACAAGAAGATCGGATTTGTAAAAAAGAAGGAAAAAGAACAACCGTATATTGAAAAATTTATAGAATAAGAATCCCTTTTTAAAGATCATTCTGAATCTTTTAGTCATGAATGGTATTGTATCACCATCGCAGCAACTTCCTAACCTTCTTCCTATTATTGTCACATCACAATCAAGGTTGCTGACGACTTCAGCAATTTTCTGAACACGCTGATCATGGCAGATGCAATTTATAACTGAAAATGCTACCCGGAGTTTATAGGATTTATCTGACATGGGATAAAGGTAGTAAAAATGAATTTATCTCCGAGAAGATAAAAGCAATGCAAGTTGTGCAAATCAGAGATGTCGTTCAGAGCGGTCTGAAGCGTGAAGAATAGTAAATGGAAACATGAACGTGTTAAAAATTCCTATTTTTACAAAAAAAACAGGATGCGGATATATAAAAATATACCCTTGAAACCTTTTAATACTTTCGGACTTGAATATATGGCGGATTGTATGATCCATGTAAAAACTTATAAAGAAGCTATTGCTATTTTCAAGGGAGATATCTCCTGGAAAAAACCATTGCTCATCCTGGGTAAAGGCAGCAATATCCTGTTTATCAGCGACTTTAAAGGAACTATTCTTTGTCCTGAATTTGGAGGAATTAAGGTCGAAGAACAAAACAGAGAAAATGTTGTTATTTCGGCAGGCAGCGGAATCATGTGGGATAGCCTTGTTCAATGGACTGTAAATAAAGGATTTGGCGGATTGGAGAATCTCTCCCTGATTCCTGGTCTTACAGGGGCTGCTCCGGTTCAGAATATCGGCGCATTCGGAGTAGAAGTTAAGGATTCAATTATTCAGGTTAAAACTATTTCAACAGATGACGGTACAATCCGCTTCTTCGACAATAAAGAGTGCAAATTCGGTTACAGGAACAGTATATTTAAAACCGTTGAAAAGGGAAAATACTTAATAACAAAAGTATATTTCAAACTAGCTGTCAATCCATCATTCAGGCTTGAATATGGTTCTCTGAGAGAAGAGGTAAAAAAGTCAGGGAAGCCTTCTCTTGTAAATGTCAGGCAAGCTGTAATCGGGATAAGGAAAAGCAAATTACCCGATCCGGAATTGATTGGTAATGCAGGCAGTTTTTTTAAAAACCCTGTCGTATCTGTTAATATTGCCAACAATTTGAAAAAGAAATATCCTCAGATTCCTTGTTATGATGACCCGTCCGGAGTGATAAAACTGGCAGCCGGCTGGCTCATCGAACAATGCGGATGGAAAGGTAAAATGTATGGAGATGCAGGTGTCCACGAAAAGCAGGCTCTGGTCATTGTAAACCATGGAAAAGCAACCGGAAAAGAAATTTATGATCTTTCAGAAAAGATAACAGAATCAGTATCGGAAAAATTCGGAATTGTTCTGGAGAAAGAAGTAGAAGTAGTAGGTACTATTTAAAGATTTTTCTTTTGTTTAGCTCCTTCTGATAAATAGCAGCATATCTGTTATGCTCGGCAAGCGTTCGTGAGAAATTGTGGTAACCTGAAAAATCAGCTTTGGCAGCAAAGTAGAGATAATCGTGTTTCTCCGCATTCAGTACAGCATCAATGCCCTCTATTGTCGGACATCCGATTGGGCCCGGTGGAAAGCCATAATGTTTGTAGGTATTGTATGGAGAATCTGTTTCAAGATGTTTCTTCAGTACCCTGGTAATAGTAAAATCGTTCAATGCAAATTTAATTGTAGGACAAGCCTGTAAAGGAATTCCTCTTCGTAACCTGTTAAGATATACTCCGGCAATGCGGGGTTTTTCGTCTGGCTTTGCAACCTCGTCATCAATTATTGAAGCGAGAATTGCTATTTCAATCTGTGTCAGTTTTATTTTGTTTGCTTTTGCAAGACGTTCTTCATTCCAGAATTTCCTGTATTCCCTTAGCATTCTTGAATAGAACCCTTTTGCAGAGGTATTCCAGAAGAATTCATAAGTATTCGGGATAAAGACTGATATTACATTTTCTTTTGTAAAACCATCATTCAAATAATTTTCAGGATTTGAAAGGAACTCAAATATCTCAGCAGAATCCGCTTCAATTTTACCTCCGACTCTTCCTGCAAGTTCGTTCAGGGTTCGTATATTATTAAAAGTAACTCTCACAGGGGATTGTCTTCCGGACCTTAGCAGATTAATCAATCCGCTATAACTCAGGTCTTTCTCAATGATGTACATTCCGGGTTTTACCAGTACCGGGTAATTTTTCTTTTCAGCTATCCATTCGAGAACTTTCGGATTCGTTATTTTGAAGTTTGTTTTAACCGAGTCCATTGCCTGGCTATAGGAAGATCCTTCCGGAATGTAAAGAGTTATTTTCTTACCTCCAGTTTTAAGGTTCAGGCCAAATAACAGCCTGTATATTAAAAAGATACTGAAAATAATTATCAATCCGAAAAATAACAGAAGGGATATCAGCTTTTTGTGTTTCATCGTCCATTTATGGAAATGTAAATTTACTGATATTGTTTATTTGTGCAATATTTCAGACGATGATTCACTGGCATTCTGTATATTGTACCTGCGGCTTTATTCTTAATTATTTATATTTTTACGAGGGCAATAAACGATAATAAATTTTAAACATTATGAATATGTCTGTTACAACCTTACTTATCCTTCTCCTTATCGGAGTCGTTACAGGAGTTATGGCAGGAATGCTTGGTATCGGTGGTGCAATAATTATGATACCGGCTCTGGTGTTTCTAATGGGCTTTAATCAGCAGATGGCGCAGGGCACGAGCCTGGCTGTTATGTTGCCGCCGATAGGAATTTTTGCAGCATATAACTACTGGAAAGCTGGTCAGGCAAATTTAAAGTTTGCTCTTATCCTGGCTGCGGCTTTTATTATTGGTTCATATTTCGGATCGAAGTTTGCCCTTACAATACCTCAGTCTGTTCTGAAAAAGGTTTTTGGAGTCCTTCTCCTGCTGGTAGCGGCCAAGATGTTGCTTTCTAAATAGAAATAAAAAAAGGGTTGTCTCCAACCCTCTTCTATTATGAATTTATTTTTCAGAACATTATACCAACGCTAAGGAGGAATGCATTTGGCCTGTCATCAAGGTTAACCGGAGCCCCAAGGGTGCTTTCAATCTTGTTCTGATACTTTTTCAGACTGCCTTCATATCTGAGATCGAAAGTCAGCTTATTCAGAAGATCCAACCCTATACCTGCCTGGTAACCGAAAGACATCTTGGAATATATTGTTTCAAAATCAGGATCGGCGATCAGCTCTTTTGGTGAGTTAAGAAGCAGGGAAGCTGCGGGACCTGCATTTAATCTGACCGGTCCAAGCTTGACACCTACCATAACCGGAATTTCAAGTCTGGTGAAATTCTGTGCTATAGTTGAATCAATTTGCGTTTTAATGTTAGTCACAGTGTAATCATTTGAACGGGTTGATAAAAGCAGTTCCGGCTGAATATAAAGCTTCGAAATATTCACTCTTAAAAAGAGGCCTCCGTATATTCCAAAGTTTGCTCCTTTTGCTTTTTCAATAAGGTAAGAAGTTGAACCTGAGATCACGGTCCGAGCATCAGCCATTGTAATTGAAGAAGTATTTACTCCCAGCTTCACTCCGAAATTTACCTGTGAAACAGCCGGCAAAGCGATAAATACTGCCATAATAAACACCAGTAGTTTTTTCATAATTTAATTTTTAGGTTTCATTAAATCAGTTTGTTTTTAAATTTCTCATTAAAAGCCTTAATAATATATAACGAAGAAAATGGCAAAAAGGTTGCAGTCATCTGCCTCTTTTTATATTCAAACTTACTACTGATGCGTTTGATTTCAATATAAATCGTGCCGCGAAGTGGCACAATCTAACTTCAATCCCTCCGGGGTTGCCAGAGGGTTTTCTTGTCTTTACCGTGGGTTGCACCCACGGTTACTCAAATTAAATCCCTTTGGGATTAACACATCAATTCAAATCAAAAAATCAATGAACACTCATATTTTGTTTATTATCAATAATCTAAATACATATTTTTCAAGTTAATGCATCATTAGTAATTCAAACTTATGGTAATAAAGAAGACTATTCATTTGTAATTTCATTATGCTGACAATAATGACTTCTTTTATATGCTTAAATTCCGGCATTATAAAAAATCAATCTTTTGGGCATTAAAACCTGAAATACCGCTGAATAAAACATTAATGCATATGAATATAATTAACTTTCTCATAATTTTATATATTTAAAAATTGTGCAGAGGGAAAATATAACAAATGAAAAAGGGAATATACATAGTCCCGATAATGAGTTTTATTGTATGTACCGCTATTTACGGGCAGGAAACACCTGTTGAAAAAGGGCTGCAGGCAATTACATCTGATGCAATTAAAGCTCAGCTTGGTTTCCTGGCTTCAGACTGGATGGAAGGCAGAGAAGCCGGGGAAAAAGGAGAATACATCGCATCTGATTATATTGCCAGTATACTTCAACTACATGGTGTTAAACCGGGTGGCGATTATTTACAGAAACAGGATAATAAGGATATTCAGTCATATAACAGATCATATTTTCAAAATTTTGTACTGCTGAAGAGTATTACCGGACCAAACCAGATCTTCAAAGTAAAATCAGTGGAAGGTATTGAAGTAAAAACGACTGATTTCACTTTTAATGTTGATTTCACGCTTCGCCCTTCAGGCCAGCCGGTTGAAATTGATGCCCCGGTAATCTTTGCAGGTTATGGATTCAGAAATGACAAAATAAAATACAATGATTTCGGTAAGATAGACCTTAAAGGAAAGTTCATTTTAAAAGTTACAGGATATCCTGGTTTCGTTGAAGATGTACTTACTCCGTCTGAAATAAATGTATCAGTAAGAGATGCCGAAAGTTATATCAAAGAGACGGGAGCCGCAGGAATTATAGAGGTTAATCCGTTAAAAGTAAATGAAGGTAATGCGGCCATAAAAGAATTTATGAATCCTTCTCCCAATGAAGGAAGTCCGAGGACCGGAAAGCCTTCAGCAAGGTATTCCTTACCCGGTAAAACCATCCCGGACGACCTGATCCGTATTAAAGTTTCGGTTAAGACAGCAAATGAAATATTAAAAGGTTCAGGCATCACAATAGATGATTATATTAAAAAGGCCGATTTCAATCTGCCGTATGTGTTACCCTCTCTCACCGGAAAATCAGTCTATTTAAAAACAGATGTCAGAATATCTCAGGTTGCTGTAAGGAATGTTATAGGAATAATTGAAGGAAATCGCCAGGACCAGATAATAGTTGTCGGAGCTCATTATGATCATCTGGGTATTGGAAATGGCTATATATGGAATGGTTCAGATGATAATGCCTCAGGAACTGTTGGTGCCATGACCCTGGCAAAAGCTATAATGGTTGCCGGAAAAAAGCCGGAAAAAACCATCATTATTGCTTTATGGACAGCAGAGGAAAAAGGATTACTGGGTTCTGCATACTACCTCAAAAATCTGAAATATCCCCTGAAATACCTCCGTCTGAATCTAAACCTTGATATGATTTCAAGATATATATCAGATGATAATACCAAAGGTGTTTTGATGAACTATACAAAATCCTGTGAACAGTTTAAAACCATAACTGAGACTAATCTGAAGAGGTACGGTATCGACCTGCTGGTTGATTATCAGCCGACGGATGATCCCCCGGGAGGGTCTGATCACATGTCATTTGCAGAAGCAGGAGTACCTATTATGAGATTTAAACCCGGCCACCGTGAGGAGTATCATACACCGCAGGACGAAACAGAAAAAACCGATTGGGATATAATGGAAAAGATTATCAGGATATGTTTTACCAATATCTGGGAGCTGTCGAACAGTGCCTGGTAATTTGTCATAATTTATTATTTTAACATCCTGACAAAGAAATGAAATAGTGTCTCCGTCTTTATAAAAAAAATAGAAAATCAATCAATGAAAAAGTCAGTAATTCTGCTTCCGATTTTATTGTTTACCTTCTTCCTGCCTGTTGCACTCAGTCAGAGTAGTCAGGGTAATGAAAAACTGCATATTATTATCATTGGAGCTCACCCAGATGATCCGGATAAGGCAGGTGGCACGGCCTGCAAATGGGCAAAGATGGGTCATGACGTGTTAATGGTCTCGTTAACCAACGGTGACGCCGGTCATCAGACAATTAAAGCCAGGGAACTGGCTAAAATAAGAAGGGAAGAAGCCAGAAAAGCCGGAGAGGTTATCGGAGTGCGTTATATAACCCTTGATAATCACGACGGGCAGCTAATGCCGACATTTGAAAACAGGCTGGAGGTTATCAGACTGATTCGGGAACAGAAGGCTGATATCGTTATTTTTCCTCGTCCTTATGATTATCATCCGGATCACAGATATACAGGAACCCTGGTTCTTGATGCTGCTTATATGGTCACAGTTCCAGCCATACTTCCAAAGGTTCCGTATTTGAAAAAGAATCCGGTTTTCCTCTATATGAGTGATGGATTTATTCATCCCGAGCCATTTAAAGCTGATATATGCGTAAATATTGATGATGTAATTGAAAAGAAGATCGATATGTATCATCAGCACAAATCGCAGATGTACGAATGGCTGCCATTTAACAGGGGAAAACTTAATGATGTCCCGAAAACTGATGCCGAGAGGAGAATATGGCTCGGACAGACACGGAAATCGGGTTCCGATGCAACGCCATACAAAGAGAAGCTGATTGAATTATACGGCAGGGAAAAAGGAGCAGAAATTAAATACTGTGAAGCATTCCAGGATTCGGGATATGGTACACGTATTACAAAAGAGAATATCAGTTATTATTTCCCTTTTTATTGATAATCAAGGTATTGGTTATTTTGTTTTAACTCTATAAAGTCATTACCCGTCTCAGTATAACCATATTCAAAACAATAATGATATTTCTGTCCCTGAGATGATTCAATAATATGTGTAAAGAAACTGAAATTAAAGCCCATGGCAAACAGGGCATCTTTATGGACCTTCAGCTTACCCTCATTGTAAAGGTCGGCAAGTATCCTTCTATTCTTTCTCAGTAAACCGTGCACATTCCTGACAAAATTATTTGAATCGCGGTTAAGCCTGTTATTGTAATTGTTTCTGCACTGATCAGAGCAGAATTTCTTATCGGTACGGCCACGAATAGTATCGCCGCAATCGAGACATTTTTTTTCCACAGCACTAAAGTTTTGATAAAGATACAAAAAAACGTTTTCAAACGCTTACAAACGACTTTAAATGATTTCATACCGTATACAATCGATTAATTACCGATTCAGGTTAAGAAGCAGGTGTAAGTTTATCATGAAAATTAAATTATGTCTCACTAAAATTTTAAAGTCATGAACGCACTTAGAAACAGAGTAAATTTGATTGGAAACCTTGGTCAGGATCCGGAAATGAAGACCCTCGAAAGCGGGAAGAAAGTCGCAAATTTTACGCTTGCCACCAAAGAGGATTTCAAAAATTCAGACGGGCAGAAAGTAAGTGAAACCACCTGGCACAATATTGTGGCATGGAACGGTCTTGCTGAAATTGCATCAAAATACCTAAAGAAAGGCAAAGAGGTAGCCGTCGAAGGAAGGATTGTCTATAAGACATACGAAGACAAGCAAGGTGTAACAAAATATTTCACCGAGATTGTCCTGAATGATATCCTTCTTTTAAGATCATCAAAAGGAGAGGCAAAAGGAGAATGACCGACAATCGTTAGCTGCATTTCCGAAGGAGGGCATCTCAGAAAGATACCCTCCTTTTATTTTCTTAACCATGATCTGACAACAGACAATAAAAGAAGAAAATAAATTAATGAATTGTTGAAATTTTAAGAGGGTTACTATCTTTACCGGCTAATTTAAACAAAAAACAACTCTGCGCTTTTAAGGAACTTAATGATTAGAAGCTCCAAAATAATACAAAGTTTACTTATTCTGTTTGCAGCAAGCCAGCAGCTTTATTCACAGTCTGTGGAAACTACCGGCAGGCCGATAGCAGAGATCTTTACTGATTTTCATTACAATTTTAATGATACAACAAAACATACAGGCTTTGATCTGAAAAGGGCTTTCCTGGGTTACCAGTTTTTACCCAAAGGTAATTTCTCTGCAAAATTATTAATAAATGTTGGTTCTCCTGATGATCTTGCAAACGGCTCATATTCAAGAAGATACGCGTTTTTCAGAGAAGCATCCATTGCATGGTCAAATAACAATCTGACCATCACAATGGGAATGACAGGTACAAGAATTATGGAATTTCAGCAGAAATTCTGGGGTAAAAGATATATTGCCAATACTTTCCAGTCAATTAACAGGTATGGTTTCGTGGCAGATCTTGGTATAACTGCGGATTATATTATTAATAAAACTTTTCAGGCTGACATTACCATTATGGATGGTGAGGGCTATTCATACCTTCAGGCAGATGATAATTTAAAGACATCGCTTGGATTAACCATTACACCGAATGAAAGAATAACAGTTAGAATATATGGGGATATCCAGCGCCAGAAGGGATTATGGCAGCCTGTATTAATAGGATTCATCGGATATAAAAATGATTTGATAACTATCGGTGGAGAGATAGATTATAAATCAAACATTGATCTTGTTGAGGGACATCATGCATGGGGATTATCATCCACAGCGGGAATTAATATTTCCAGGAAGACCGAAATCTTTGCAAGAATAGATTACATATCATCTGTTGTTCTACCCAATGACGAAATAAAATGGAATTACCTGAATAATGGCATATTGACAGTGGCAGGAGTCCAATATACATTTAATCAATATGTTAAGGTTGCGCTTGACTACCAGGGTACCAGTCCGTACACCAGTTCCGGTATGCCGACTGATCTAATTTATTTAAACGCCCTTTTCAGATTCTGATATCAGGGTCTGTATCTTCTATACCTTTGTAAAACTTCGGCCGGCACTAAGGGCTTTCAGGTTAAATTCCACTATTTCTTCACCTTTCCGGTTAAACAGTCTGCGGACAGCATTTTCGAGGCTCTGATACGGCATACTTATAAAAGGAGAGGCTGCACCGAGAACTACCATATTACCTGATCGTGCAGAACCAATCTGTTTTGCTATTGCATCTGCATCAATAATTATATTATTCCTGATTTTGCGGATTTCATTTAGAATCTCTTCAAGAGGGGGATAATCCGGGATATTTATAAACGGATTTGAATTTGTGACAAGCCATCCCTCTTTTGAAAGCCATGGGAGGTAACGGAGAGATTCCATAGGCTCAACCGATATAATCAGATCGGCCTTCCCATGAGGGATCAGGTCAGATGCCACAGGTTTATCTGACAATCTGAAATGAGACTGAACATCGCCTCCTCTCTGGCTCATCCCATGAACTTCCGATTGTTTCAGGAACAGATTGTTTTCTACAGCAGCCAGTCCGATTGTTGCTGCAATGGAAAGGATCCCCTGCCCTCCCACACCTGCCAGAATAATATCATTTTTCATAACACATTTTTCATTGTTCATCAGAGGAATCGGTTCTTTTTCTTCTTGCAGCAGTTTGTATACATTCTCTTGCAGAGACGACCACCGAAACACCCCTGTAAGCAAACTCTTCCTTCATTATACGTACATTTTCCTCATGATTCTTACGTAAAGGTACTATCATTCTGAGATGTTCAGGGGCAACACCTATCCCTGTACAGATTTGTTCTATTCTACCTGTAGCCTGTGATCTCTGACCACCTGTCATTCCGGTTGTTGAGTTGTCAGAAATTATGATCGTAACAGGAGAATTTTTATTTACAGCATCAAGCAGTCCGGTCATTCCGGAATGAGTAAATGTAGAATCACCGATTACAGCAACCGACGGGAAAAGTCCAGCATCCGCAGCTCCAATTGCCATCGTTACTGAAGCTCCCATATCGACACAGGAATTTATTGCGTTAAAAGGAGGAAGTGCCCCAAGTGTGTAACATCCTATATCCGAAAATACGCGTCCTCCTCCATATGGTTTCAGAGCTTCCAGCAGTACATTGAAAGTATCTGCATGCCCGCATCCTTTGCAAAATGATGGTGGTCTCATCTTAACCAGTTCAGGGACTTTTTTTCCATAAGGAACATGCATACCTAAAGCATTGGCTACGATAGCAGGATTAAGCTCACCGTCGCGCTGTATCGTACCGTCAAGACGACCTAAAATTTTAATTCCGTTATCAAGGATTCCTCGAAGACCTTCCTCAAGGAACGGATAACCTTCTTCAAGAATCAGAATTTCCTTACAGCGTTCCGTTATTTCCATTATCAGATCTTTTGGAAATGGGTACGCTGATATTTTCAGCACAGGATAACCGACCGATGATTCAATTATATTCTCCTGCAGGTAGTCATATGCAATTCCGCAGGCTATGATCCCCAATTCTCTTTTCTTTGCATCGTTAAAAGAATTGTATCTCGATATCCTGGCATCGTATCGTATTGATTCATAAGATGATATTAACGCCCTGTATTTTTTTCTGGCCATTGCCGGAAGAAGAACAAACTGGAGCGGGTCGGAAGGAAGCTTCAAGTTATTTTCAGGGTAAGGTTCATTTACTGCTTTTACAATGGCTCTTGAATGGGCAAGCCTGGTTGTTATCCTCATTAATACAGGAATCTTGTATTTCTCTGATAATTCAAAGGCATCAAAAATCATGGAATATGCTTCCTGCTGATCAGAAGGTTCAAAACATGGAACAAAGGCAAATTTGCCATAGAATCTTGAATCCTGTTCATTCTGTGATGAATGCATTGAAGGATCATCTGCAGAGACTACTACGAGGCCTCCATTGACTCCGGTTATAGCAGAATTAATAAAACTGTCAGCAGCAACATTTAATCCCACATGCTTCATGGCAACCATTGCTCTTTTTCCGGCGTATGACATACCAAGCGCAGCTTCCATGGCAGTTTTTTCATTTGTCGACCATTCCCTGTGTATATTCCGTTCCGAAGCTGTTTTTGATGACTGTATATATTCCATAATTTCTGTTGACGGAGTTCCAGGATAGGCGTACATTCCGCTGAGTCCTGCATCAACAGCTGCCTTTGCAATAGCTTCGTCACCCAACAATAAAAGTTCCTTCATATAAAATGAATAATATTAAAACCTTTGAAATTATTAAAATTTAGTTAAATGTTTTAACGTTACACTCAATAATGTTTACTTTGCAGGCATAAATTGGTTAAGTCAGATTTTAACAGTTTAAAGATCACTATTGAATAAGTTTTTATATACAGCTTTCCTGTTCATATTTTATCTTTCCCCTGCAATAAGTCAGACAGCCAGACCTGATAAACCTGAAAGATTTATTCAGGTAAGCGGTTTAATTACCGATGGATTATACAGACCGGTGCAAGGAGTTGCAGTTATTTCTAAAAAGCTTCACAGGGGAATCATCAGTGAAAGATCAGGGATTTATTCAATTACAAGTACTCCGGGAGATACTATTTTTTACAGAGCTCTCGGATTTAAAAGATATCATACGGTTATTCCGGAAACATATGAAGGGAGACATTGTATGGTCGATATTGTACTTGAAGTTGACACCATTCCAATTGCAGAAGTCACTATTCTGCCATGGAAAAACTATAATGATTTTATAAGGGATATGACAAAAGAACAGCCCGTCGATCCCCTGATTGAAAACATGAATGAGAATCTTGCCTCTATTTATGTGGCAATAACAAACGAAGTTAATGTAAATGTCTCTCCTGAAGCAGGTTACAGGTATGCGATGGAGCAAAATTTCATATCAATGGCAACACGCAATCAGTATCCTGTAAATAATCTTCTTAATCCTCTGGCCTGGACGAAATTTATCACTGAAGTAAAAAAGGGATTATTGAGGAACCGGACATATAAAAGGCCGGAACCTGCTAAAGTTGCTAAAAAGAAGAAAAAATCCTGAAATTAGTTAATGTTTTTAAAGGATTCTGATGAATTTTCCGGGTAGTATATCTTTAAAAGAATATTCATCCTGATGCTTTCGTGGTCTCCTTTTTTCATCTTTTTTCAATTTTTCAACTGAAATATTCGTTCCGTCTCCCAGATATCCGACAGCCATTACAGTAACCGGCTCCACATCATCTCTAAGATTAAAATGTTCCCTGACTTTCGCAACAGAATATCCGCCCATCTGGTGGACATAAATATTCATGGCAGTTGCCTGTGCGAGAAGGTTTGCCACTGCCATACCGGTATCATGAAGTGCGTACCGGTTTGGTTTATTATTATATGAATAGGTCAACCTGGCGAAGCTTATAATTATAGCATATGCATGCTGAGCCCACTCTCTGTTCGATAGGGTCAGAAAATCAAGGAATTCATTGAATTTTTTACTGTCAGTCCTGTTTGTATAGACAAATAACCATGGCTGTTCATTATTTGATGAAGGCGCCATACCTGCCGCTTCAAACATTGCTTTAATAGCTTCGTCTTCAATCGTTGCCGAAGAAAAGGAATATGGGCTCCATCTTTTTTTAATCGCATCAATAATCATATTGTCAGGAAATATATACAGTTTCTCATATGGTTTACGTTTCATGTTATTTAATATTTGTGTTACCATTAAACTGTAAACCTAATTATAACCATGAATTTTAGAGTTCCAAAAGTAATAATTTATAATTTCGCATCATATGAAAAAATATGAGGGCAGACTGGTTGGCATTCTCGGAGCTATAATAATTCACCTTATTGCTGCTATTATTTTTATGTCGTTCCAGCTAAAATCGCTTGATTTAGCTTTTAAAAAAGAATTTACTGTGGAATTTGCCCAGGTTAACGAACCTGAAGTAACTCAAAAATTAATTGAATTACCGGCATCAAATATAGAGAGAATACTCCAGGGTGATGAAGAAATGCTGAACATTGCCAGAAATCTTGCCAACAAACCTGATGTGAAAATAAACCCAGATGATTATATTGATAAGGTGAAGGAAGAACTTATTCAGAGCGGAAAGCTTGGTATCGACAACTATATCGATGAACAAAAAAAATTACAAAACCAGAATTTGGATGAAGGACTTTCATTTGAAGATAAGGCTGACAAATCGGATGAAGAGAAGCCAAAAAAGTCTCAGGAGATGGCTGCAAATTACCAGGGACCAACCCGCATCTATTATAATTTAGCCGGTCGCAACCATTTGTATCTTCCAATTCCTATTTATAAATGCCAGGGGTCGGGAAAAGTTGTATTATCGATCAGCGTAGATCAGAACGGAACTGTTGAGGAAGCTAGAATTATAGAATCAGAAAGTACCACTTCGGATCCCTGTCTTGCTGAAACTGCCGTTTCAAGTGCGTTGATTTCCCGATTCAATCCGGATGTAAATTCACCAAGAATACAGGTTGGAACTTTAACCTATCATTTTGTAGCACAGTAATTTAAACCAATGCACAGCAAGCATTGAACAATGTAGTGCTGTATGCTGTTACCTGATATTTACTTCCTGCCGCTTTTATCAGGGAACGGAGGGATTGGGGGAACTTGTTTACCTTCTGTTTTAAGCTTTTCCAGGGCAATACTTATAGCTTTGTCCAGTTGGTCATCCTGTCCGAGATATTCCCTGTGAGGGTCGTTGTCGATAACAATATCCGGGTCGACACCATATCCTTCAATTATGAATCCGCTGCCATCTGCTGCGTACGGAGCCCACGAAGGAGTATTAATACTTCCGCCGTCAATGCAGGGAACCGGACCTGAGATACCGATAACTCCACCCCAGGTGCGCGTCCCGATCAATGGTCCGATTTTGTTATATTTAAATCTGTACGAAAAAAGGTCTCCGTCGGAGGCTGAATACCTGTCACATAGGGCAACTTTTGGTCCCAGATGAGTTCCTCCCGGGTCAACCTCGCCTGTTGTGGCTCCAGTTGTCATCTCAGCATATGTAATTGTTCGCATAAGGCGTTCAATTATCTGTGGAGAAACATTACCACCCCCATTACCACGGTCATCAATAATAAGCGCTTCTTTTTTAAGCTGGGGATAATAATGCTCTACAAACTGATTTAATCCAGCCACCTGCATATCAGGAATATGAATATACCCAACCCTGCCATTAGTAGCTTCGCTTACTTTCTTTGTATTTTCCTGTACCCAGTTATAATAATAAAGGGAGGATTCTGAGGCAATAGGTCTGACTATTGCTTTATGGCTGCCGCTGAAATCAGGTCTGGAATTTATTGTAAGCTCTACCAGCTTACCTGCTTTTCCGACCATAAGTTCAAACAGGTCATTTACCTTGTTTACAGGTTGTCCGTTGACAGCAAGAATAAAATCTCCCTCTTTTGCATTAACACCAATTTCTGTCAGAGGAGATATCAATGATTGATTCCAATTGGCACCCTGAAGGATCTTATCGATCTTTGCAAAACCTGAAGGATCCCTGCTTATTTTTGCTCCGAGAAGGCCGACCTGAATTCTTTCAGGTATCGGGCGCTCACCATTCATAACATATGAGTGTCCGACACTGAGCTCTGAGATCATCTCTCCGATCAGATAGGTAAGATCGCTCCGGTGATTTACATAAGGAAGAAGAACTGCGTATTTGTCATGAATCATATTCCAGTCTACTCCATGCATCCCGGGATCATAAAAGAAATCTCTCATCTGTCGCCAGGATTCATTGAATATATTTTCCCATTCTTCTCTCAGATTGATCATTACCTGCATATTATCAGTACTTATTGCCTCCTTAAGATCAACTTTCCCTGTAGGGATCGGAATAATCCAGTATTTAGTACCCTGACGTACAAGCATTTTTGTACCGGATGGAACCAGTGAAAGAGTTATTCCCTGACCTACTTCAACTTCTTTCTTTTCTTTAAGGTCAAAATATTTAGTTGTTGATTCGGTTTCTCTGCGTGAGTTCATATTATAGAATATTTTATCACCGGCGGGTTCCAGATTGTTGTAGCTGGAAGGCTTTATTGGCAGTGAAATGACTCTGTTCATAATTCCGTCAAGGTCAACTTTAATGTCTTTTTTCACAGTGTCAGCCTGTTTTTTATCACCGGCTTTTTTATTCTTGCCTTTATCTGTTCCGGTGGTTGTTGCAGATGCCTCTGCAGTGATGGATCCGGGCTCCTTAACCTGGTCATCAACGGGTGCAAGCGGGGAAGGTGTATCCTTTGCAAGGGTTATAAGATAGATCCTGCTCATATCAAGGTAAGCGTGGTTGAACTCAGTCTGACTATAGACAGGATTAAAATCTCTTTCCGAAACGAAGTAAAGGTATTTTCCGTCATTACTGAATACAGGTTCTCCTGAAGAGTACCAATTGTTCGTTAATTCAGTCGATTTTGCAGTCTCAAGATTATAGAGTCTTATTACAGGGAAGGTGATATCCGGTCTCATAAAAGTAATCCACTTGCTGTCGGGAGACCAGTTAGCGTCATAATACGGACTCCTTGGCGACTTATCGACAACAGTGATCTCACCTGTCTGAACATCGACATACCTCAGATCATTCTTTTTTGTAACATAAAGAAGTTTTTTACTGTCAGGTGACCATCCCATATTGAAGATAAATGTTTTCTGATCCTTAGTGACCTGAGCGGAAGGCTCAGATCTGTCAGCCTTCTGCATCCAGATTTCAAATTCACCGGAAGCATCTGAAATCCATGCAATAATCTTGCCATCGGGTGACCATTTGGCATTTCTTTCGTGGACTCCGGATGTAGTTGTAATATTCCTCGTAACGCCTTCTTTTACAGGGACATTAAAGATATCACCGCGGGCACTGATAATCACTCTTTCACCTTCTGGGGAGGGGTCCACATCCGTGATTCTTTTTGAAGCATCTTTCATAACAATATTATCTGCTTCAAAATCATCGGCAATAGTAATAGTAACTTTTTCTGTTTTGCGGGTCTTTATATCCATTTTATATATAAAGCCGCCATTCTCAAAGACGATATTTTCTTTACTATGGGAAGGAAACTTGATATCATAATTTTCGAAGTTTGTTACTTTTTCTGTCGTTTTTGTAACAGTGTTATAGACGAACATATTCATAATCCTGTCCCTGTCCGAAAGAAAGAAGATTTCGTCGCCTATCCACATCGGAAAGATGTCCTGGAATATATTATCGGTGATTTTTTCCACTCTGCCGGAGTCAAAATCATAAATTCTTATATCATCTGCCATTCCTCCTTTATAATATTTCCATGTTCTGAATTCCCGGAAAACCCAGTTAAAAGCAAGCTTTTTACCATCAGGTGAATATGAACAGAAACCGCTCTTTGAAAGAGGTATTTCTTTTGATAATCCTCCTTCAATCGGCACTGTAAACAATTGTCCCGTAAAATCGTTGAATGTATATTTTCTTGACCTGTAAACTATATTCTTCCCATCAGGAGTCCATGTCATCACAATATTGTTCGGTCCCATCCTGTCACCGACATCATCTCTTGTAAGAGTAGCTGAAAAGGTCAGTCTTTTTGGAGTTCCACCTTCACCGGGAATGACAAAAACTTCAGTATTACCCTCATATTGACCTGTGAATGCGATGTATTTACCATCGGGAGAAAACCGTGGGAATATCTCATAGCCGGTATCAGTAGTAAGTTTCCGCGCAAGACCTCCTTTATTATCTACAGAGTAAAGATCACCGGCATAGCTGAAGACGATCTTTTCACCGGAAATAGCAGGGAATCTTAATAGTCTTACTTCTTTTTGCCCTGAAGCAATCAAACAGATTGCTAATAATAGGATTGATAATTTATACCTGTAATTCATATGGATGAGAATTTAGAAATGATATTAAGCAGGGCAATTTAAAAAAATCCCGTAATACGAAATATGTTTTTAGTCAGAATAAATAATTATTATACAAAGCACAGTCAGAGATTCAGAAATAAAGGATGGTTGAATATGCCGTTTAAAAAAGGGAGTTATTTTTGTTCCACAAAAATTCTTTGATGACCTCGGGGGTATTTCTGTTCGAGTTTCTGTCGTTGACCAGAGGGCTTATAGTATGAGCTTTCATGGAATCGGATGGGTATGGTTTCAATAAATCGAGGGTATCTGCAGGAGTTAACGAGAGGTCAATCCATTTTTTTTCAAGGTTTCTGTTGAGTATTGCAGGCATTCTTTTCTTGGAGTTGTGAACTTCAGCCATAAGCTCATTCGCCCGGGTTGTGATTATCGAGAAGGTGTCCAGTACCTCCCCTGTTTTACCATCTGTCCATTTGCTGTATAATCCTGCTATTGAAAATATCTCATTATCAGGACAATACACATACCATGGTATCTTTATTTTTCCTACATGCTGCCACTCATAAAATCCCTTTACCGGTATCAGGCATCTTTTTGATCTGAATGATGAGGAGAAGGATGGTTTAGTTTCAATACTCTCTGATCTTGCATTAAATGTTTTTGTTCTGATTTCCCTGGCTTCTTCTTCTGATTTTATCCAGGAAGGGATCATTCCCCATTTTAACAACCGAATGGTTCCGGGATCATCTGAGCATATTGCCGGAATTTCAGGCAATCCGAAGGCATGATAGTAATAACTTGGTTCATAACGGTATTTACCCGGGAAACTTATTCCATACCTGTCTTCAAGTTCTTCCTTGACAAGATTTACATTTACTGAGAAACACATTATTGTAAATTTGAGGTATCAATCAGGCTGGTTTTTAATGGTACAGGAAGAGAATAGTTAAACAGGTCATTATCAGGCCAGTGTTTTACCTGTGAAATAACTCTTGACATCATATTATTAATATATGAATGTATTTCAGGTCCATTCCAGGCGCTTGTATTCAGGAGAACTGCCCATACGGTTCCATCAGGCTGTCTTTTAAGCATTCCGGCACTCCCGGGGAAGGAACCTGTCCTCCACCAGGTCCCATTGTAAAATGTTGTTTTCCATCCGATTGGAGCGAATCCATTTTTTTC
>Ga0079037_100000354_pt1 | contig 19928 bp, 16 predicted proteins | sample Mud3Dept4metaG_FD_71479 | JGI IMG/M metagenome (GOLD analysis project Ga0079037, IMG submission 71479) | Freshwater wetland microbial communities from Ohio, USA, analyzing the effect of biotic and abiotic controls - Mud 3 Core 4 Depth 4 metaG | ecosystem: Environmental > Aquatic > Freshwater >... | reverse complement strand
CTTCACCGAGATCTCGCGCACCTGCTGGCCCGGGTAGGCCGAGCCGATCTCGATCTTGATGCGCTCGGCCGTGGCCTCGCCGATCAGGATGCCGTAGTTGCGGCGCACGTAGTTGATGATGGCCTCGTCGAAGCGGTCACCGCCGATGCGCACCGAGGCGGCATAGACGATGCCGTTCAGCGAGATGACCGCCACCTCGGAGGTTCCGCCGCCGACGTCGAGCACCATCGACCCGCGCGCCTCGTGGACGGGCATGCCCGCGCCGACCGCGGCGGCCATCGGCTCCTCGATCAGCCGCACCCAGCGGGCGCCGGCACCCTCAGCCGACTCCTGGATCGCGCGCCGCTCGACCTGCGTCGAGCCGTAAGGAACGCACACCAGCACGCGCGGGCTCGGGCGGATCAGCCGGTTGCCGTGTACCTTCTCGATGAAGTACTGCAGCATCTTCTCGGTGATCGTGAAGTCCGCGATCACGCCGTCCTTCAGCGGGCGAATGGCCGTGATGTTGCCCGGCGTGCGGCCGAGCATGTTCTTAGCCTCGGTGCCGACGGCCTCGATCTTCTTCCCGCCGCGCGAGGGTTCCTCGCGAATGGCGACCACGGAAGGCTCGTTGAGCACGATGCCCTTGCCGCGGACGTAGATCAGCGTGTTGGCGGTGCCGAGGTCGATCGAGAGGTCGTTCGAAAAGTAGCCGCGGAGTTTTTTGAACATCTGCAGGGGGGGAGGCGGAATTTGAGGGAGCGCACGGGCTTGCGCCAATCCCGCCAATTTAACCATTGTCAGGACATTCGGCAAGGCGAGGTGTATGATTTACCGCGCATTTTTTGCGTTCCCGACGAGCTTTTCCGCATGAGCCTGACGCGCGCCCAGGTCGAGGGCATCGCCCATCTTGCCCGCCTCGAGATCAGCGAGGCGCAGATGCCGGTGTACGTCGACAGCCTCTCCCGCATCATCGACTTCGTCGAGCAGCTCGCTGCCGCCGATACCGGCGGCGTGGAGCCGATGGCCCATCCGCTTGCCGACCAGGTCCAGCGCCTGCGGCCGGACGCCGTCACCGAGACGGACCAGCACGAGAAGTTCCAGCGCAACGCCCCGAGCGTCGCCGCGGGCCTGTATCTCGTGCCCAAGGTCATCGAGTAGGGCCCGCCCATGTCGCTGCATACCCTGACCGTTGCCGAGCTGGCCGCGGGCCTCGCGGCCCGGCGTTTCTCCAGCCTCGAGCTGGCGCTGCATTTCCTCGGCCGCATCGAGCGGCTGGGCCCCGCGCTCAATGCCTTCGTCACCGTCACGGCCGACCGGGCCCTCGACGACGCCCGTCGCGCCGACGAATTGCGGGCGAAGGGCGCGGCTGGGCCCCTCACCGGCGTGCCCATCGCGCACAAGGACATCTTCTGCACCGACGGCATCCGCACCACCTGCTCGTCGCGGATGCTGGCGAATTTCGTCGCCCCGTACGACGCGACGGTCGTCGAGCGCTGGCGCGCCGCGGGCACCGCGCTGCTCGGCAAGACGAACATGGACGAGTTCGCGATGGGCTCGTCGAACGAGACCAGTTTCTTCGGCCCGGTAAAGAACCCCTGGGATCCGGCCCGCGTGCCGGGTGGCTCGTCGGGAGGCTCGGCCGCGGCCGTGGCCGCGTGCCTGGCGCCCGCCGCGAGCGGTACCGACACCGGGGGCTCAATCCGGCAGCCCGCGGCGCTCACCAACCTGACCGGCCTCAAGCCCACCTATGGCCGCGTGTCGCGCTACGGAATGATCGCGTTCGCGTCGAGCCTCGACCAGGGCGGCATGCTGACGCGCTCGGCCGAGGACGCTGCATTGCTGCTCAGGGCCATGGCTGGCTTCGACCCGAGGGACTCGACCAGCGTCGACGCGCCCGTGCCGGATTACGTTGCCGAGCTCGCCACGCCGCTCGCCGGCCTGCGGGTCGGCGTGATCCGCGAGTTCTTCGACACGGGACTGGAGCCGCGCGTCGGCAAGCTCGTGCAGGACGCGATCGAGTTGCTGCGCGCCAGCGGCGCCACAGTGCGTGAGGTCAGTCTGCCCGCCTTGCCGCTGTCGGTGCCGACCTACTACGTGGTCGCGCCGGCCGAATGCTCCTCGAACCTGTCGCGCTTCGACGGCGTCCGCTTCGGGCACCGCTGCGACGCGCCGCGCGACCTGCTCGACCTCTACAAGCGCTCGCGCGGCGAGGGTTTCGGCGACGAGGTCAAGCGCCGCATCATGACCGGCACGTACGTGCTGTCGGCAGGCTACTACGACGCCTATTACCTCAAGGCGCAGAAGGTGCGGCAGCTCATCGCGGCCGATTTCGCCCGGGCGTTCGGCGAGGTGGACGTCGTGATCGGCCCGACGTCGCCCACGCCGGCGTTCGAGCTCGGCGCCAAGACCAGCGACCCGATCACGATGTACCTGAACGACATCTACACCATCGGCGCAAACCTCGCGGGCCTGCCCGCGATCTCCATCCCCTGCGGCTTCGTGCCGGAGAACGGCAAGGACCTGCCGGTGGGACTGCAGCTCATCGGCCCGCATTTCTCCGAGTCGCGGCTGCTGTCGGTGTCGCACCAGTACCAGCAGTTGACGGACTGGCACCGTCGCGTGCCGCCCGGCTACGAGTAACGATCATGGAATGGGAAACCGTCATCGGCCTCGAGATCCACGCGCAGCTCGCGACGCGCAGCAAGATCTTTTCGGGCTCCGCCACCGCGTACGGCGCCGAGCCGAACACACAGGCCAACCTGGTGGACCTGGGCTATCCCGGCGTGCTGCCGGTGCTGAACGGCGAGGCCGTGAAGATGGCCGTCCGCTTCGGCCTTGCCACGGGTTCGACGATCGCGCGCCGCTCAGTGTTCGCGCGCAAGAACTACTTCTACCCGGACCTGCCCAAGGGTTACCAGATCAGCCAGTACGAGCGCCCGGTCGTCGAGGACGGCTCGCTCGAAATCGTGCTCGACGACGGCTCGCGCAAGCTGGTCGGCATCACGCGCGCCCACCTCGAGGAGGACGCGGGCAAGTCGCTGCACGAGGATTTCCACGGCCTCTCGGGCATCGACCTCAACCGCGCCGGCACGCCGCTGCTCGAGATCGTCTCCGAGCCCGACCTCCGCTCCGCGAAGGAGGCCGTGGCCTACATGAAGAAGATCCACACGCTGGTGCGCTACCTCGGCATCTGCGACGGCAACATGCAGGAGGGCTCGTTCCGCTGCGACGCGAACGTCTCCGTGCGGCCGAAGGGACAGGCCGAATTCGGCACCCGCGCCGAGATCAAGAACCTGAACTCGTTCCGCTTCGTCGAGCGTGCGATCAACTACGAGGTCGAGCGGCAGATCGACCTGATCGAGGGCGGCGGCACGGTGGTGCAGGAAACGCGCCTCTACGATCCCGACCGCGGCGAGACCCGCTCGATGCGCTCGAAGGAGGAGGCGAACGACTACCGCTACTTCCCCGACCCCGACCTGCTGCCGATCGCCATCGGCGACGACCTGATCGAGTCGGTGCGCGCCACGCTGCCCGAGCTGCCGGACGAGAAGGCGGCGCGCTTCGTGCGCGACCACGCGCTTTCCGACTACGACGCCGGGGTGCTCACTGCGAGCCGCGAGATGGCCGACTTCTACGAGACGGTCGTCGCCCGCCTCGGCGGCAACCCGAAGCTCGCGGCGAACTGGGTAATGGGCGAGCTCTGCGGCGCGCTCAACAAGGACAACCTCGACGTCGCGCAGAGCCGCGTGACCGCCGAGGCCTTCGCGGGACTGCTGGCGCGCATCGCCGACTCGACCATCTCGGGCAAGATCGCCAAGGAGGTGTTCGAGGCCATGTGGAGCGAGGGACTCGACGCCGACGCGATCATCGAGGCCAGGGGCCTCAAGCAGATCACCGACACGTCCGCGATCGAGCAGGCCATCGATGCCGTGATGGCCGGCAACCCGCAGCAGCTCGCCGAGTACCGTTCCGGCAAGGACAAGCTGTTCGGCTTTTTCGTCGGGCAGGTGATGAAGGCCACCCAGGGCAAGGCCAATCCGGCCCAGCTGAACGAGCTGCTCAAGCGCAAGCTGGGCGGCTGAGGAGTCGCGCCATGACCGTGATCCGCGAGGACGACTTCGTCCAGAGCGTCGCCGACGCGTTGCAGTTCATCTCCTATTACCACCCGCTCGACTACATCGAGCACCTCGGGCGGGCGTACGAGCGTGAGCAGTCGCCGGCGGCGAAGGACGCCATCGCGCAGATCCTCACCAACTCGCGGATGTGCGCCGAGGGCCACCGGCCGATCTGCCAGGACACCGGCATCGTCAACCTCTTTCTCAAAGTCGGCATGGGCGTGCGCTGGGACAGCCAGCGCAGCCTGGCCGAGATGATCAACGAGGGCGTGCGTCGCGCCTACGGCCACCCGGACAACACCCTGCGTGCGTCAGTGGTGGACGACCCGATCTTCGCCCGCAAGAACACCAGGGACAATACGCCGGCGGTGTTCCACGTCGAGCTGGTGCCGGGCGACGAGGTCGAGGTGACGGTCGCGGCCAAGGGCGGCGGCTCGGAGAACAAGTCGAAGTTCGTGATGCTGAACCCGAGCGATTCGCTCGAGGACTGGGTGATCAAGACCGTGCCGACGATGGGCGCGGGCTGGTGCCCGCCGGGCATGCTGGGCATCGGAGTGGGCGGCACCGCCGAGAAGGCCATGCTGCTCGCCAAGGAAGCGCTGATGGACCCGATCGACATGCACGAGCTGATCGCGCGTGGTCCGTCGAGTCCGCTCGAGGAGCTGCGCATCTCGCTGTACGAAAAAGTGAACGCGCTCGGCATCGGCGCGCAGGGTCTCGGCGGCCTCACGACCGTGCTCGACGTGAAGATTCGCACCTACCCGACGCACGCGGCCTCCAAGCCGGTTGCGATGATCCCGAACTGCGCGGCCACCCGGCATGCGCATTTCGTCCTCGACGGGTCGGGTCCGGCGGTGCTCGAGCCGCCGTCGCTCGAGCACTGGCCCAAGGTGACGTGGAGCGCCGGCGCCGGCTCGCGCCGCGTCAATCTCGACACGCTGACGCGCGCCGAGGTCGCAGGCTGGAAGCCCGGCGACACGCTGCTGCTGAACGGCAGGATGCTCACGGGCCGCGATGCCGCGCACAAGCGCATCGCCGACCTGTACGCGAGCGGGCAGGGCCTGCCCGAGGGCGTGGACTTCACCAATCGCGTCATCTACTACGTCGGGCCCGTCGATCCGGTGCGCGACGAGGTGGTGGGGCCCGCGGGCCCGACGACGGCGACGCGCATGGACAAGTTCACGGACATGATGCTCGAGAAGACCGGCCTGGTCGCGATGATCGGCAAGTCCGAGCGCGGCCCGGTGGCGATCGAGGCGATCCGCAGGCACAAGGCGGCGTACCTGATGGCCGTGGGCGGCGCCGCGTACCTCGTCTCCAAGGCGATCCGCTCCGCGCGCGTCGTCGCGTTCGCCGACCTCGGCATGGAGGCGATCTACGAATTCGAGGTCAAGGACATGCCGGTGACCGTCGCGGTGGATGCGAACGGTACCTCGGTGCACAACACGGCGCCCGCGGCCTGGGCCGACAAGATCCGCACGCTCGGTATCCCCGTGCGCGTCGCCTGACCGGCATGGCGCAGGCCGACACGCTGCGGCGCTTCGTCTTCGAGCGCTACCCGTTCCGCGGGCAGCTGGTGCACCTCGGCCCGGCGTGGGCCGCCATGATGGAGCACCACGAGTACCCGGCGCAGGTGCGCGACGCGCTCGGCGAGACGGTGGTTGCCGCCGCGCTGCTTTCGTCCACGCTCAAGTATGAAGGCCTGCTGTCGCTGCAGTTGCGCGGCGAGGGCCCGATGCACCTGATGCTGGTCGAGTGCACCGACGGGCTCGCGATGCGCGCCGTGGCGCGGTTCCGCGATCCACCGGACACGCGTGACCTGCGCGTACTGTCCGGCAACGGTACCCTCACCGTTACGGTCGAGAGCGGCAGCGCGGCGAACCGCTACCAGGGCATCGTGCCGCTCGCGGGCGCGACCATGGGCGATTGCCTGCGCGCGTATTTCGAGCACTCCGAGCAGTTGCCGACGCGGCTGTGGCTGCGGGCCGATGGCGAGAGCGCGAGCGGCCTGCTGCTGCAGCGCCTGCCGGTGACCGCAAGGCCCGTCGGGGTCACCGAATCGGGCGCCGGTGGCGTCGCCGAGGAGGAGATCGAGGATGCGTGGCGGCGCGTGCAGCTGGTGGCCGGCACGGTCACGCCGGACGAGCTGGCGCGGCTCGAGGACCGGGAACTGCTGCGGCGGTTGTTCGCCGAGGACGACGTGCGGATGTTCCAGTCCGCGCCGGTGTTCTTCCGCTGCCGCTGCTCGCGCGAGCGCGTCGCCAACATGCTGCGCGCGCTCGGACGGGAAGAGGTCGATGCGGTGCTGGCCGAGTTCGGCCAGGTCGAGGTGCGCTGTGAGTTCTGCAGTCGCGCCTATCGCTTCGACGTGGTGGACGCGACGGCGTTGTTTGCGGCGGGCGCCGACGCGCACGGCGGCGGCGTGCACTGAGCGCGCGCCCGACGCCCTGGCTCAGCCGATGCCGAACGTCGCCCAGCCCCAGGCGGCAACCCAGAACAGCAGCGTCGCCGCCAGGTTCTCCGGGCCGTGGTTGCGCTTCAGCAGCTTCCAGTCCCAGAACGCGAGCTGACTGCCGGGCTGCGGCGCGCCGGGCAGGAAGCGGTTCACGGTGCGCAGGTACTCCTCGTAAGGGGCGCCGAGCGGACCGCGCAGGTATTCCTCCTCGCGCTTCACGCGGTTCACCATGTAGAAGTAGTACACGACGGTGAACAGCACGAGCACCCACCACCGGCCGAGCAGCATCAGGCCACCGAGCAGGATGAAGTAGCGCCCCAGATACATCGGGTTGCGCACCAGCGCGTAGGGCCCGTTGCTGGCAAGCGTGCGGCTCTTGTCGAGCGAGGCGAAGCACCACAGCTGCACCAATTCGCCGAAAATCGACACCAGGAACCCCGGCAGCAGCCAGCGCGGATCCAGCTTCCAGATGATCGCGGCGACGGCCAGCAGGCCGAGCAGCACGCGACTCCTGACGAGCGCCTTGCGCAGCGTCGGGTTGTTGAACAGGCGATGGATGGCTTCGAACACGATGTGCTCCAGGTGGCGGGGTGCGGTCGGCAGGAATGGTCAGCGCTTGCGTCGCCGGCGGCGCGGCGAGCCAATATAACCGCGCAGCGCCCACAGCGGGCGCAGCTCGTTGATGCGCGCGAGCACCGCCGAGCGCTCCGGGCCGAGCGTGGCCGGAAGGCGCCTGGCCCAGTGCTTGTAGATGGCGGCCCGGTCCACGCGCTCGGCGAAGCGCCGCAGCGGCCCAGGCATCCAGCGGAGTCCGATGTGGGACTGGAAGTCGAGCAGGAGAGGCTCGCCAGCCTCGGTGACCAGGATGTTGTCTGCGTTGCGCAGGTCGAGGTGGACGATGCGCGCGCGGGCGTGCAGCTCGGTCACGCTGCGCTCGAGCGCGGGAAAGAACTCCGGACTCAGCGACTCGACCGGGAACCTGCGCAGGCCCCGGCCGGGCACGAAGCGGTAGGCGAGGGCAAACGCGTCAACGCGGAATGACCCCTGCGGCGTTCCCGGTACTCCCGCGAGCTTACGCAGGCCGGCCGCCTCCCGGCGCACCAGCAGCCGCCCGATCAGGTTGCGCACCAGCCAGGAGCGAGTCCGGAAGTCCTTCACGACCCAGACGACACGCTCGTGCTCGAACAGGTACAGCACCGCGTTCGCCCAGCGGCCCTCGCTCAGCGGCCGCCGGGAGCCGCGTTCGAGGTCGTCGCGCGAAAACCTGCCCGCGGCCGCGCCGGGTGGCGTTGCAGCGTCATGAGGCCTGGTGGGTGCGCTGGGCATTGGTGCGTTAGGCGGCCTTGGGGCTCGGTCCGTACCGAAGTCAATCAAACATATTACCAGCCTGCCTGCGGGCGCCGCGGAGGTGGCAAGCGGTCCGGCGGCCGGCAGTGGCTGGCAAAAATATAAAGACATGTTTATATTTGGAAAATGGTCCAACCCCCGGAACAGCTCTTGCGCGGTCTGCGCGCGATCGCCGACGGCAGTCGGCTGCGGCTGCTGAGTCTGCTGGCGCGCGGAGAATTCGCAGTCAGCGAGTTGACCGAGGTGCTCGGGCAGAGCCAGCCGCGCGTGTCGCGACACCTGAAGCTGATGACCGAGGCCGGGTTGCTCGAGCGGTTCCGCGAACTGCACTGGGTCTATTACCGGCTGGCGGCCGACGGCGACGGCGCGGAGCTGGCGCGGACGCTGCTCGGGCTGCTGGACCGCGACGACCCGCTGTTTGCCCTGGATCGCGAACGGGCCGCGGAGTTGCTGGCCCGGCGTGCGGGTGTGGATGGAACGTCCACCACGGCGTCGCAAGCGGCGCTGTCCAGCGATGGCGACGAGCTGGCCCGGGTCGCCGACGCCGAACTGGAGGGACAGGGGTTCGATTCGCTGCTGTATGCCGGTCCCGCACCCACGGTGATGCTGCGCGTGCTGGGCCCCAGGGCGCGCCGCGTCGTCGGCCTGAGTGACGCGCGACCCGAGGTGCAGCGCGCCCGCGCGAGCCTGCACGGGGCCGGGCTGGCGCACTGCGTGCTGCAGCAAGGCGACCTGCCGTCCATCGCGGCCATGGCCAGCACCTTCGACGTCGTCGTGCTCGACCGCGTTCTCGGCCGCCGGGCGAGGCCGGAACAGGTTCTCGCCGACGTGGCACGGGTGCTGCGTCCTGCGGGCCGCCTCGTGCTCATCGAGGACTACGACGCGCTGGCGGCGCGAGCGGCGACCGACAACCCGCTGGCGCTGTTGCGCGACTGGCTGGCACGCAGTGGCCTGCAGTGCGCGCGCATGCGGCCGGTGGACACGGGCCAGGCGCACCTGCTGGTGGCGACTGCGGCTGCGGAGCCGGGCCAGGCCGCGGCCTGAACTGAAAATACCGAGAGAGGCGGATTGACATGGCATCGAGCATGACGGGCGGGAGTGTCGAGGGCGCGATCGGTGGCCGGCGAGGGCCGGTTTCCGTGTCGTTCGAGTTCTTCCCGCCCGGCGACGCGGCGATGGAACAGACCCTCTGGGCATCGATCCAGCGCCTGGCGCCGCTCGCGCCGCGCTTCGTGTCGGTCACCTACGGCGCCGACGGCTCGACCCGCGAGCGCACGCACAACGTCGTGACCCGCATCCTGCGCGAGACGTCGCTCACCGCGGCGCCGCACCTGACCTGCGTCGGCGCGCCACGCGGCGAGATCCTCGACATCGCGCGCGCCTACTGGGACGCAGGCGTGCGCCACATCGTCGCGCTGCGCGGCGACGCGCCGGCGGGGCAGGCGAGCTACCAGCCGCACCCGGAGGGCTTTGCCTATGCCGTGGATCTCGTCCGGGGCCTGAAGAGCGTGGGTGACTTCGATATCTCGGTCGCGGCCTACCCCGAAGTGCACCCGGAAGCTCCGGGCGCCGCGTTCGACCTCGACAACCTGCGCGCCAAGATCGACGCCGGCGCCAGCCGCGCGATCACCCAGTTCTTCTTCGACACCGACGCCTACCTGCGCTTCCGCGACCGCTGCGCGGCGGCCGGCATCCGGGCGGAAATCGTGCCCGGCATCCTGCCGATCACGCGCTTCCCGCAGATGCTGCGCTTCGCGAAACGCTGCGGCGCCAGCGTGCCCGAGTCCCTGCAGCACCGCTTCGACGGGCTCGATGACGACGCCGAGACGCGGCGCATGATCGCCGCGAGCTTTGCCATCGAGCAGGCGCGCCGCCTGCAGGAGCACGGCGTGCAGGAGTTCCACTTCTACACGCTGAACCGTGCCGAGCTCACCTACGCCATCTGCCACGCGCTCGGCGTGCGCGCGCCGGCGGCCCGCACGGCCGCGGAGGCCTGAACCATGCTGCGACCGGAGCGTATTCGCGAATTCCGCCGGCTGCTGGGCGAGCGCGTCCTGGTGCTCGACGGCGCCATGGGCACCGTCATCCAGTCCTACAAGCTCGGCGAAGCCGACTACCGCGGCGAGCGCTTCCGCGACTGGCCGAAGGACCTGAAGGGCAACAACGACCTGCTGGTGCTGACGCGGCCCGAGGTGATCGGCGAGATCCACCGCCGCTACCTCGAGGCCGGCGCGGACATCATCGAGACCAACACCTTCAACTCGAACGCCACGTCGCAGGCCGACTACGGCACCGAGGCGCTGGTGCGCGAACTGAACCTCGCCGCGGCACAGGTGGCGCGGCGGGCGGCCGACGACGTCGCGGCGCGCACCGGCCGGCCGCGCTTTGTGGCCGGGGCGCTGGGCCCGACGAACCGCACCGCGTCGTTGTCGCCGAACGTCAACGACCCGGGCTTCCGCAACGTCACGTTCGACGAGCTGGCGACGACCTACGCCGAGGCGACCCGGGCACTGGTCGAGGGTGGGGTGGACCTGATCATGGTCGAGACGATCTTCGACACGCTGAACGCCAAGGCCGCGCTCTTCGCGGTGCGCAGCGTGCTCGACGAGCTCGGACTCGACCTGCCGGTGATGGTCTCCGGCACCATCACCGACGCGTCGGGCCGCACGCTGTCGGGCCAGACGGTCGAGGCGTTCTGGAACTCCGTGCGCCACGCGCGGCCCGCGGTCATCGGCCTCAACTGCGCGCTCGGCGCGAAGCAGCTGCGGCCCTACGTCGAGGAGCTGTCGCGCATCGCCGACGCCTACGTCTGCGCCTATCCGAACGCGGGCCTGCCGAACGCCTTCGGCGAATACGACGAGACCGCCTGCGAGACGGCGGCGCTGGTGCGCGAGTACGCGACCAGCGGCTTCGTCAACATCGTGGGCGGCTGCTGCGGCACGACGCCCGACCACATCGGCCACATCGCGCAGTCGCTCGCGGGCCTGCCGCCGCGCCGGCCGCCGGCGATCGAGCCGCGTTGCCGGCTGAGCGGCCTCGAGCCGCTCAACATCGGGCCTGACAGCCTGTTCGTGAACGTCGGCGAGCGCACCAACGTGACGGGCTCGGCGAAGTTCCGCCGCCTGATCGAGGCCGAGGACTACACGGGCGCGCTCGACGTCGCGCGGCAGCAGGTCGCGAGCGGCGCCCAGGTCATCGACATCAACATGGACGAGGGCATGCTCGACTCGGAGGCCGCGATGGTGCGGTTCCTCAACCTCGTCGCGGCCGAGCCCGACGTGGCGCGCGTGCCGGTGATGATCGACTCGTCGAAGTGGTCGGTGATCGAGGCGGGGCTCAAGTGCCTGCAGGGCAAGGGCATCGTCAACTCGATCAGCCTCAAGGAAGGCGAGCGCGCGTTCCTCGAGCAGGCGCGGCGCGTGCGGGCCTACGGCGCGGCGGTGGTGGTGATGGCCTTCGACGAGCAGGGGCAGGCCGACACGGTCGAGCGCAAGGTCGAGATCTGCAAGCGCTGCTATCGCCTGCTCACCGAGACCGTTGGCTTCCCGGCCGAGGACATCATCTTCGACCCGAACATCTTCGCCGTCGCGACCGGCATCGAGCAGCACGACCGCTACGCGCTCGACTTCATCGAGGCCACGGCGAAGATCCGCGCCGCGTGCCCGCACGCGCTGGTGAGCGGCGGCGTCAGCAACGTGTCGTTCTCGTTCCGCGGCAACGACGTGGTGCGCGAGGCGATGCACTCGGTGTTCCTCTACCACGCGATCCGCGCGGGCCTGGGCCTGGGCATCGTCAATGCCGGCCAGCTGGCGATCTACGAGGACATCGCCCCCGAGCTGCGCGAGCGGGTCGAGGACGTGATCCTGGCACGCCGTGCCGACGCGACCGAGCGTCTGCTCGAGATCGCGGGACGCTTCAAGGGCGAGGCGGGCCAGAAGCGCATCGAGGACAATGCGTGGCGCTCGTGGCCGGTGGCGAAGCGGCTCGAGCACGCGCTGGTGAAGGGCATCGACGAGTTCGTGGTGGAGGACGCCGAGGCGGCGCGCCACGAGCTGGCCTCCCCGCTCGCCGTGATCGAAGGGCCGCTGATGGACGGCATGAACTTCGTTGGCGACCTGTTCGGCGCCGGCAAGATGTTCCTGCCGCAGGTGGTGAAGTCGGCCCGCGTGATGAAGAAGGCGGTCGCGCACCTGGTGCCGTACCTCGAGAAGGCCCAGGACGGCTCCAACCGTTCCAACGGCAGGATCGTACTTGCCACCGTGAAGGGCGACGTCCACGACATCGGCAAGAACATCGTCGGCGTCGTGCTCCAGTGCAACAACTTCGAGGTGATCGACCTCGGCGTGATGGTGCCGGCGCAGCGCATCCTCGAGACCGCGCAACGCGAAGGCGCCAACATGATCGGGCTGTCCGGCCTGATCACGCCGTCGCTCGACGAGATGGTGCACGTGGCGCGCGAGATGAAGCGGCAGGGCTTCGAAGTGCCGCTGCTGATCGGCGGCGCCACGACCTCGCCCGCGCACACCGCGGTCAAGATCGATCCCGAGTACGACGGCGCCGTGGTCTACGTCAAGGACGCCTCGCGGGCCGTGGGCGTCTGCCAGTCGCTGGTCACCCCCGAGTCGCGCGCCGAGTACACGCGCCGCCTCAAGGCCGACCACGCCGAGCGGCGTGAGCAGCACAGGGGCCGTAAGGCCAAGGCCCCGGCGTTCACGCTGGCCGAGGCGCGCGCCAACCGCTTCCGCTGCGACTGGTCCGCCTACCGGCCGCCGGTGCCGCGCATGACCGGCATCCGGCGTTTTGAGGATGTGCCGCTGGAGGACCTCGTCCGCTACATCGACTGGATGCCATTCTTCAACGCCTGGGAGTTCGCGGGGAAGTTCCCCGACATCCTCACCGATCCCGTGGTGGGCGAGGCGGCGAGCAACCTCTACGCCGACGCAAGGCGCATGCTCAAGGAAATGATCGCCGGCCGCTGGACGCGGGCGAGTGCGGTGATCGGCTTCTTCCCGGCCAATTCGGTGGACGAGGACATCGAGGTCTACGCCGACGAATCACGCCAGCAGGTGCTGCACCGGCTGCATCACCTGCGGCAGCAGAAGCCGAAGCCCGCCGGGCAGCCGCACTACGCGCTCGCCGATTTCGTGGCGCCTCGCGATTCAGGCGTGCACGACTGGATCGGGGCCTTCGCGGTCACCGCCGGCATCGGCCTCGACGACAAGGTGCGCGAGTTCGAGGCGCGCCAGGACGATTACGGCAGCATCATGCTCAAGGCGCTGGCGGACCGGCTCGCCGAGGCGCTGGCCGAGCGCATGCACGAGCGCGTGCGGCGCGAGTTCTGGGGCTATGCGCCCGAGGAGCGCTTCACCAGCGACCAGCTGGTGCGTGAGGAGTACCGCGGCATCCGCCCGGCGCCGGGCTACCCGGCATGCCCCGACCACACGGAGAAGGCCACGCTGTGGCGCATGCTCGACGTGGACCGCAATGCCGGCATTCGCCTCACCGAGAATTTCGCGATGTATCCGACGGCGGCCGTGAGCGGCTGGTACTTCTCGCACCCGGAGGCGCGGTACTTCCAGGTCGGCAAGATCGACGCCGACCAGGTGGCCGATTACGCGCGGCGCAAGGGCCTGGCCGTGGCGGAGGCGGAGCGCTGGCTCGCGCCGATCGTCGGCTACGAGCCAGCCGGTGCGCCCACCTGACCGGAGGCCGAGTTACTTGCCGTCGTAGGTGAACGCGGCACGAACGCTCGCCGGCAGGACCGATCCGGCGGCGATCTCCGCCTCGGTGCCGGTCTTCTGCGCGCCGATGGCGCCGGCGGCGCCGCCGAGGATGCCGCCGATCACCTTGCCTTTGTCGTCGTCGATCTGGTGACCGATGATCGCGCCGGCTGCGGTGCCGCCGACGATCTTGGCGGTGTCACGCCCCTTCTCGCTCGCGCCCGTCTGCACCACGCGGATGGCGACCGGCGTGGTCCTGCCGTCGGCGACCACGAGTTGCGTGAAGTCGATGGTGAGCGCAGGGACGGCGCCGATCTTCCTGCTGCCCGAGATGACCTCGGTGACTGAGCCGCTCAAGGCAGCCCCTGCCTTCGCCACTCGTCGGCCGTCCACCAGGAGGTCGGAGGCGAGCTCGGCATTGACGGTCGCGCCGGGTGCGGCGGTCTTGGTGGAGTAGGCCGAGATGAACTTGACCGACAGCTGCGTGCCTGCGGAAACCGTGACCGGCGGCGGGGGCGCTGCCGCCGCCGGTGCGGGCCGAGCCGCTGCGGGCTTGGGGACGGTGGCCGCCTTCGGCGCCGGCACGGTCCTGGCGGCCGTCTGCGCCGCGGCTTCCTTGGCCGCCAGTTCGCGCTCGCGCAGTTCGAGTTCCACTTGCCGGGCCTGCAGCTCCAGCTCACGGGCCTGGGTCTCGGCCGCTGCGGCCTGCTCGGCGGCCGTGGTTGCAGGCGTCTCGGTTGCAGCGGACTGCGCGGGAGCCGTCGCCTCGGGCGCCGGAGTGGACGGCTTGCCGCAGCCGGTCGCGGCGAGCACCAGTGTTGCTGCGAGAGCCAGTGCGATGGCCTTGGTTGCGGCGGCGAGGTCCGAGTGCATGGCGGTCTCCTGGTTCATCAGCGGTGCGCAGGACAGGCGACGATAGTAGCGCGACACCGCGCTCGCGAACGGGGTCAGCCGCGGTGACTGCCGGTTTTGTGAACTGCCTTCGGGCGAAGGCCACGCCGCGCCAGTGCTTCGCGCAGCAGGAACTCGACCTGGGCATTGACGCTGCGCAGGTCGGCGGCGGCCAGCCGCTCGAGCTCCGCCCACAGCTGCGGGTCGATGCGCAGCAGGAAAGCCTTCTTGTCCGGGCTCGCCACGATCCAGTGCTACCGGGGGCTGCCGGCCGGCAGCGCGTCGTCAGCGGAGACGTTGTACGGCCAGCCCTGGTGCGCGCGCCTCACGGGTAGAGGGTGCCGGTGTTGATGACGGGCTGGGCATCGTTGTCCGCGCACAGGACCACGAGCAGGTTGCTGACCATGGCGGCGCGCCGCTCGTCGTCGAGGTTCACGATGCCGCGCTCGGACAGGCCGGTGAGCGCCATCTCGACCATGCTCACCGCGCCGTGCACGATCTTGCTGCGCGCGGCGATGATGGCCTCGGCCTGCTGTCGGCGCAGCATCACCTGCGCGATCTCCGCCGCGTACGCCAGGTGCGTGAGCTTGGCGTCCTCGACCACGATGCCAGCCTGGTCGAAACGCTCGGTCAGCTCGCGGACCAGCGAGGCTGCCACCTTGTCCTGGCCGGCGCGCAGCGTGATCTCGCCGGTGTGCGTATCCTCGCCCTCGTCGTACGCATAGTTCGAGGCGAGGTGCCGCACGGCGGCCTCGGCCTGGATGCGCACGTACTCGTCGTAGTCCTCGACGTCGAACGAGGCCTGAGCCGTGTCGCGCACGCGCCAGACGATGGCGGCGGCGATCTCGATCGGGTTGCCGCGCTTGTCGTTGACCTTGAGCCGCTCGCTCGCGAGATTGTGGGCGCGCAGGCTGATCTTCTGCTTCCTGAAGAAGGGGTTAGCCCAGCGCAGGCCTTCGGTGCGATCCGTGCCCTTGTACGCGCCGAACAGCAGCAGGATGGCCGCCTCGTTCGGCTGCAGCATGTACAGGCCTGCCAGCACCAGCAGCCCGACGAGCAGCAGCGGGACCGCGAACAGCAGCGCCGTCGGCCCGGCAGCCTTCACCTGCAGCAGCGCGTACAGGCCGGCGGCCACCAGCGCCAGGGCCACGGCGATCCACGGGTAGCCGCTCGCGGTGCTGCGCATGACTTCGGTCGAGCGCGCGATTGCAGGGGTGGTCATGGGGCGATCCGTCCCTTCCGGAGTTTGCCAAGTGATATCACTATGATATGAGCCCGACGCCGTCGTCAAGTGCTTCCATCGCCCGGGCGGTCCTGCGGGACTTGACGCTCCCGCCGGCTCGTCGTAACTAGCCACGGTCGAATCCGGAAATCCAGGGGGAATGCGATGCAGCAGGCCGTCGCCGCGGACGCACTGGCGCTCGAGCGGATGTATTACTGGGAGCGCACCGCGCCGGAGCGCGTCGTGCTCACGCAGCCGATGGGCAACGGCATCGTGAGGGATTTCACGTGGCGCGAGCTCATGGACCAGACGCGCCGCATGGCCGCGCACCTGCAGGGACTCGGTTTCGAGCCCGGCGACCGCATCGGCATCCTGGCCAAGAATGCCGCGCACTGGCTGATGGCGGACTTCGCGATCTGGATGGCGGGCTTCGTCTCGGTGCCGCTGTACCCCACGCTCGCCGCCGGCACGATCCGCCAGATCCTCGAGCACAGCGAAGCGAAGCTGCTGTTCATCGGCAAGCTCGACGGCTGGGACGAGATGAAGCCCGGCGTGCCCGCCGGCCTGCCGTCCATCCGCCTGCCGCTGTCGCCGGCGACCGACGGCCCGGCGTGGGACGACATCATCGCCCGCACGCAGCCGCTGCAGGGCAATCCGCTGCGTGACGGTCACGAACTCGCGACGATCATGTACACCTCCGGCACGACCGGCATGCCGAAGGGAGTGATGCACAGCTTCGCGACCTTTGCGTGGTCGATCGCCGCGGTGCGCCAGCGCCTGCGGTTCGACACGGATTCGCGCATCCTCAGTTATCTGCCGCTTTCGCACGTCGCGGAGCGCACGCTGGTCGAGCACGGTCTGCTCGCGAGTGGCATGCACGTGTACTTCGCCGAGAGCCTCGAGACCTTCGCCACCGACCTGCAGCGGGCGCGGCCGACGGTGTTCTTCTCAGTGCCGCGCCTCTGGGTCAAGTTCCAGCAGGGCGTGCTCGCGAAGATGCCAGCGCAGAAGCTCGACCGGCTGCTCAGCCTGCCGATCGTCAACCGCGTGGTCCGCAAGAAGGTGCTCGGCGCGCTGGGGCTCGACCGCTGCGAGTTTGCGGCGGGCGGTGCCGCGCCGATGCCGGCCGACCTGCTGCGCTGGTACGCGCGGCTGGGCCTCGAGATTATCGAGGTCTACGGCATGACCGAGAACTGCGGAGTGTCGCATTGCACGCTACCCGGCAAGCAGCGTCCCGGCACGGTGGGGTATCCCTACGAGGGCGTGCACAGCCGCATCGACCCGGACAACGACGAGATCCAGGTGAAGAGCCCGGGCCTGATGCTCGGCTACTACAAGGAGCCGGCGCAGACCCGCGCAGCGCTCACGGACGACGGCTGGTTGCGCACCGGCGACAAGGGCGTGCTCGACGCCGAAGGCGGACTACGCATCAGCGGCCGGGTCAAAGATCTGTTCAAGACCAGCAAGGGGAAATACGTCACCCCGGCGCCGATCGAAGACAAGCTGGTGATGCACACGGCAGTCGAGGCGTGCTGCGTGACGGGCGCCAACCTCGGACAGCCGCTCGGCATCGTCATGCTGAACATGGAAGCCGCGCAGCGTGCGGTCGACGCGGCAGGGCGCAGCGCCCTCGAGGCGTCACTGGCCGCGCACCTCCAGTCCATCAATGCGCTGCTCGACCCGCACGAGCGCCTCGACTGCCTGGTCGTGGTCACGCAGCCATGGACCGTGGAGAGCGGGCTCATCACGCCGACCTTCAAGGTGCGGCGCAACCGCATCGAGGACGTCTACGCGCCGCACTACGAGCGGTGGGCGGTGGAGCGGCGAACGGTCATCTGGCACGAGGCATGAACGAAGGCCCGGGGCCCGTGCTCGGGCCCGCGTCTCATCCGGCGGTGTCGTAGGCCGTGAGGTCGGCGCTGCGCAGCAGCTTGCGATAGCGGATCGTGCTGTGCGGCCAGTTGTTGGTGATGGTGCCGTCGGCGAGCTTGTACCAGCTCTGCTTGTCGGCAGCCCACACCGACTTCGCGAGGTCGCGCTGCAGGCCGCGGTTGTATTCGTCCATGACTTCGCGCTTCACGTCGAGACACCGCACGCCGCGCGCGTCCATCTGGCGGATCGCATCGATGATGTAGCCGACCTGCGCCTCGATCATCACCAGGATGCTGTTGTGGCCGAGGTTGGTGTTCGGCCCGTACAGCATGAAGAGGTTGGGGAAGCCGCTCACGGTGACGCCGAGGTAGGCGTGCGCGCCGCTGCGCCATTCCTCGCGCAGGTCGCGCCCTCCGGTGCCCGCGATGGCCATCGGCGCGAGGAAGTCGGTCGCCTGGAACCCGGTCGCGTAGATGATCACCTCGGCAGGCACCCGTTCGCCGGCCTTGGTGCGCACGGCGTCGGTCTCGATGCGCTCGACCCCGTCGGTCACCAGCCGCACGTTGGCGCGGTTCAGCGTCGGGTAATAGTCGTCGTTGAACAGCACGCGCTTGGCGCCGATCGGGTAGTCGGGCACCAGCCTGGCGCGCAACGCGGGATCCCGCACCTGCCGCCGCAGGTGTAGCAGCGAATAACGCGTCGCGAGCCACTGCACCACGCGCACTTGTTTCATCAGCGGCGTGAGCTGCATCTCGCCGAAGAAGAACCACTGGAACTGGTGGCGCAATTTCGCCAGCCACGGCCAGCGCGTCATCCAGCGGTGCAGGCGCGGCGAGTAGAGGCGGTCCTTGCGCGGCAGCAGCCAGTTGGCGGAGCGCTGGAAGATGGTGAGCTGGGCGGCGAGCGGCGCGATCTGAGGCACGAACTGCACGGCGCTCGCGGCGTTGCCAATGACGGCGATGCGCTTGCCCGCCAGGTCCACTCCGTGGTCCCAGCGCGCCGAGTGGAACTGCGCGCCGCGGAATTCGTCGCGGCCCGGGATCGCCGGGGTCGACGGCCGGTGCAACTGACCGACCCCGGTCACCAGGAACTGCGCTTCCACCGTATCGCCGTCGGCGAGCTCGATCCGCCACAGGCTGCGCGAGTCGTCGAAGCGGGCGGCGACCACCTGCGCGTTGAATCGGCAATGTGGCAGCAGCCCGGAGCGCACGGCGCATTCGACCGAGTACGCCAGCAGCTCGGGCTGCCAGGCGAAGCGGCGACTCCAGTCGGTCTTCTGCGCGAACGAAAAGCTGTAGAGGAACGACGGTGCGTCGCAGGAAGCGCCCGGGTAGGTGTTGTCGCGCCAGGTGCCGCCGAGCGTGGCGCCCTTCTCGAGAATGACGAAATCGTCGATGCCGGCACGCTTGAGTTGCATGCCCATGCAGATGCCGGAGTGCCCGGCGCCGACGATTACGATGCGTGGCGGGGGGGTGCGGTCGGTCGTCGCGTGTGTCATTGCCGTGGGGGTACAGTATGAATCCTGGCTGGGAATATGCTCTCACGCCTTGGTGCGACGGTGCGATCGTCGTGCCGATTATTGATCGTCAACGAGGACGGGCAGACGCTGTATTGCCGCAAGGAGCTCAAGACCGGCTCCCGGGTGCGTTCCAACCTCGTCTGCCTGACGGAAGACCGGCTGTTGGCCGAGCAGCAGAGCGCCAGGAATTTCCTCGAGGGCATCCGGCGCAAACCAAATCGCATGCGCGAGTGACGGGTCGGTCGAACTGAGCTAGTTCAGCCCGCTCACGTACGTAGTGCCGCCGAGCGCGACCATCTGGCGCTCGATCCATGCCTGCCGCTTGCGGACGTAGGGTCCGGGCTGGTCGGCGCGGTATCGCTTCGGCGCGGGCAGCACCGCGGCGAGCAGGGCCGCCTCGGAGCGATTGAGCCGCGCCGCGTCCTTGCGGAAGAACCTCTGGCTGGCGGCCTGCACGCCCCAGGTGCCGCGCCCGAACTCGGCCACGTTCAGGTACACCTCCAGGATGCGCTGCTTGGACCACGCGAGTTCGATCAGCACGGTGAGGCCCGCCTCGAGGCCCTTGCGGAACCAGCTCTGGCCAGGCCACAGGAACAGGTTCTTCGCCACCTGCTGGCTGATGGTGCTGGCGCCGCGTACGCGCCGGCCTCGCTCCCGGTCCTCGAGGGCCTTGTCGATCTGCTTGAAGTCGAAGCCAAGGTGCCGCGCGAACCGCTGGTCCTCGGCTGCCACGACCGCGAGCGCGGCCTGCTTCGAGATCTGGCCCCAGTCGCGCCACTCGTGGCGGAACTCATAGCCATCGTCG
>Ga0079037_100000352_pt1 | contig 19981 bp, 16 predicted proteins | sample Mud3Dept4metaG_FD_71479 | JGI IMG/M metagenome (GOLD analysis project Ga0079037, IMG submission 71479) | Freshwater wetland microbial communities from Ohio, USA, analyzing the effect of biotic and abiotic controls - Mud 3 Core 4 Depth 4 metaG | ecosystem: Environmental > Aquatic > Freshwater >... | reverse complement strand
TGGCTGGTCGTGTAGCTGGCGATCGGGTGACCCGAGCTCGCCGGGGCGCCGAAGCTGCGCGACCCGTTCTGCCGCGGCGACCGGCTCGGTGAGGTCGGCAGCGAGCCGGAGCCCAGGATGCGCGGCGTGAGCGGGTCGGGTTGCACGCGGCCGATCCCAGCCGGTGCGGGACGAGCGGGCGCCATCGGCGCTGGCGAGGTGACTGGCGCCGGCCGTTCCGTGGTTGCACCGGCCACGGTGGACGCCGCAGGCGGGACCGCGGCCCGCCGTGGCGGTGGCGCCAGGCGGGCGACCAGCGCACGCGCGCCGGCGTGTCCGGCATCCACCTGCAGCACGCGGCCGGCGATGCGACGCGCCTCGACGACGTTGCCGGTGGACGCGGCACGCTCGGCGTGCTCCAGCAGCCGTGCGACCGTCGTTTCAAGTCCGGCGCGCGCTTCCGCATCATCGGGACGCGCCAGCAGCACCGCAGCGTACAGGTCGAGTGCGTTGCGACCCGCTGGAGTGTCGTAGCGTCCGGCCGCAAGTGCAGCGCGCGCGCGCGAGAGCACGGGATCGGCGAGGGGGGCGGCCGCGGGCGCGGCTCGTGCCAGTGTCGTCGTGACCACCGGGTCCGCTTGCCACGGACTGCCGTAGCGTGCCACCAGCACGCCTGCGAGCGAGGCCATGAACAACGCGAGACCAGCGCCGACGAACAGCCATTGCCGCGGGTCGACGCGCGAGCGCAGTTCGCGCCCCAAGGCCAGCAGCGGCTCCGCGGCGCGACCGGATGCGCGGCGCTCCGCATGGCTGCGGATCGCTGCGTTGACGAACATCCCTGCGCGCCTGGGCGACAGCGGCTTGTGCATGAAGCGATAGACGAGGCCGTCGCTGATCAGGCCTGCGAGCACGGCCTCGTCTTCCCGCCGACCGGCCGCGACCACCACGACGTCGGGGAACTGGTCCACGATCTGCTCGATCAGGCTCGCCGGTTGCGAGGACATGGCAGCCATGTCGATCAGCAGCACGCCGCAGCGGCCAGTCAGCAGCAGGTCCACCGACTCCTCGGCCGAGCGCGCGCGCCACACCGGGTTGCGCTCGCCGACCGCGTCGCGGATCGCCTCGTAAAGCGTGAGGTCGCCGGACAGGACGACCACGTCCACCATCAGCGCCGCGGCAGGGGCCGGGGCGGTGTCGGGAACGGGAGGATCGGACGGGACCTGCAGGGCTCGGGCACGCACCTGCGGATTGCGCACCACGGCGGCCGGCCGGTCCACTTTGGCGGTGCAGAAACCTGAGGCAGGTCAAAGTTCTGGCCGTGCGGAGCCGCGGTCTGGACTCAATCTTGAATGCTGGCGTGACCGGGCGGGAAAGGCGGCTACTCGACATAAGCTGGCGGCCGGGAGCATGATCGCTCCCCGATTCACCGAAGGCTGGGCCATGGGTCCGGACAGGCGAGGCATGAGGGAACCGATCACGTTCACCTCCAAGGTCGCCCTCGAGCATCGCCAGACGCTCGAGCGCCTGCTGTTTTTCAACGGCTGCCAGGACCGTGTCGCGCGTGACATCGCCGACGTGATCGATCGCTATGGCCCGCCTGAGATCGAGGTGGACGGCGAGTGGCTGCGCGTGACCCTGTCCGGACTGTCGGGCGTGCAGTCGCTGTTTGCGGTCGAAACCACCACCGGCCGTCCGCTGGGCGTCGCGGTCTACATGCGCGCCGACCTGGAGCACATCACCGTGCTGCACATCGGACTGAGCGAGGAGTACTGCTCCGGCGGGGAGCGGGAGAGCCTGAACCTGCTGCTGCGCCTGATGAAGGAGATTCGCCGCTCGTCGCGGCGGGTCAAGGGGGTGCGCCGGCTGAGCGTCATGTACGGGACGCAACGCCCGCGGCCGGACGCCTGATCAGGGCGCGTTGCGCGCCTCGCCCAGCAGGTCGGCGACCATGGCGCGCACCGCGCGCACCTGCCGGCCGTTGCGCGTCGCGTAGTCCTCGCCTTCGTAGCCCCACCAGTCCCAGCAGCCGTAGGCGTTGAGCGGCTGGAAGCTTTCCTCGATCTGCGGGAACAGCAGCACGATGCGGTTGGCCTCGGCCACCTCGAGGTAGCCGGCGCGCCGAACGAACGCGTCGCCGACGAAAGACGCGCCCTGCTTGCAGCCGTGGAAGACGACGTGCAGCCGGCAGGCGGCGGACTTGCCGGCCCCGCAGTCCTCGGGGACGAAAAGCCAGCCGCTGTCCGCGAGCCCTGCGCTGCCGGCGTCCGACGAATACGGGCGCTGGTCGAACTGGACCAGCCCGGTGGCGCCCGCCGCGCGGCCCTCCGCCAGGTCGCCGTACAGGTGCCCGAGCAGCGCGCGGGCGCCGTCGACGCCGCAGTTGCCCACGAACGGCGCTTCGGTCACGGAACACGCGGGCGCGGAGGCATCCGCGGTCGGGAACGTGTGGCCGGCTTCCGGGTGCTCGACGCGGACCACGTGCCCGGGTGTCACCAGCGCCCGGTAGTAGGTCTCGAGCGAGTCGGTGACGGCCTTGCCGACGTACGGGTCGGCAGCACCGTGGAAGATCCACACGCGGTCGTCGGCCAGGGCCGCGATGGGATCGATCGCGCCGTCGAGTGCAAGCTGGCGGGTCTGCTCGATCAGCCGCGCCGTGGGGATTTCTTCGCCGCCCTGCGTGCAGCGGCCGAGCGCGTGGCGCAGCGAAGCCTCGGCGCACAGGTACGGGCCGGCGGCCACGAGCCCGGCGCCCTGCACCAGGCCCGAATGGGCAACGTGAAATTGCGTGGCCATCGAGCCGCCCGACGAGATGCCCGACACCGTCACCGTGGCCGGGTCGATCGGCAGCCGCGGCAGGCGCGCGTCTGCCTCTGCATCCTGCGCGCCGCGGCCGCAGGCCGCCGCTGCCAGCACCGCCACTGCCACGGCCACCCTGCCGTACCGCCGCATGCCCGAGGTCATCCGCGATCCTCCGTTCCGCACTATCCCCGATCCCCCATCCCCGCGCTGTCCGCTCCCCATCACTGCGCCGTCCAGCCACCATCCACCGCGATCCACTGTCCGGTGACGTTGCGCGCCACGTCGCTCGCCAGGAACTCGACGATGCCGCCGAGCTCCTCGGTCGTGACGAAGGCGCGCTTGGGCATCGGCTTCAGCATGACTTCCTCGATCACCTGCTGCTCGGGCAGGCCGTGCGCCCGCGCCTGGGCGGCGATCTGCGCGTCCACCAGCGGCGTGCGCACATAGCTCGGGCAGATGGTGTTGATCGTGATGTCGGTGTCGGCGGTCTCGAGCGCGATGGTCTTGGCGAAGCCGATCAGGCCGTGCTTGGCCGCGACGTACGCGCTCTTGTACGGCGAGGCCACCAGCGAGTGGATCGAGCCCACGTTGACGATGCGGCCGAAGCCGCGCCGGCGCATGCCGGGCAGCACCGCGCGGGTGAGCATCGCGGAGCCCGTCAGCATGACGGCGACCAGCAGCTCCCAGCGCTCGCGCGGGAACTCCTCGAGCGTTGCCACGTGCTGCAGGCCCGCGTTGTTGACGAGCAGGTCCGGCCCGAGCGGCTCGAGCGCGGCGACGACGGCATCGATGTCCGTCGCCGAGGTCACGTCGAGCGCCAGGCTGTCCGCTGTGTAGCCACGGCTGCGCAAGTGCGCGGCGCCTTGCTCCGCCGTCGCGGCGTCGAGGTCCGTCAGGCAGACGGCATGCCCGCGCGACGCGAGGTGCTCGGCGATGCCGAGGCCGATGCCACTGCCGGCACCGGTGACGAGGACGCGCATGCGGCGACCGCTCACCGCGCGGTCTTCCTGCGCGCGGGCGCCCTGCGCGGTCGGGTGGCGCCGACACAAAGCGCGCGGAAACCCGCGGCGCAGAACGGCACCAGCCGCTGGTGCACGCTGTCGAGGTCGCTCGCACGGCAGACGCCCCCCGACAGCTTGTCGATCCGGCCGGTCTCCGCGAAGGTGAGCGTGAGAGCGCCGGACAGGAAATGATATGCCCAGTACAAATCGCGCTCGTCGCAGCCGGGCAGCGCGCGCCGGATCGCCCCGATGAAGCGCTGCACCACCGGATCGAAGTGTTTCGTCATCAGCACGCCGCCGAACTCCGGCGAGTTGTTCACCTCGGCGATCAGCGCGAAGTAGCTCTTCCAGCCCGGTCCGCCGCGCGCCGACCGGTCGAGCAGCGGATGCGTGAACGCGTGGATGATCTCCTCGAGCGTCGGGGCCTTGCGGCCACCTCGGTCGAGCAGCGCGTCCAGTCGCGCGAGGCGTTCCGAGTTCAGGTCCTCGGAACGGCGCGCCAGCACCGCCTCGAGCAGTCCCTGCTTGCTGCCGAAGTGATAGTTGGCGAGCGCGACGTCCACGCCGGCCGCGCCGGTGATGTCGCGGATCGAGACGCCGTGGAAGCCCCGCCGTGCGAACAGGCGCTCGGCCGCGTCGAGGATGCGCTCGCGCGTCGGCCGCGACCGTGCGCCGCTGCGCCGCGCCGGCGCCGCCGTCTTCCTTGGTCGAGTGCCGCCTGTGGTCATGGCCCCGCCGCTTTTTTGCAGTGCGAAAGAATCGTCGCCCTTGCGGGGCATCGCAGGTCCGGATTCTGGCCAACCTCGGCCAGTCGTGCAACGACCGTTGAAATTCAACGAGCGTTCAACTAGATTTCAGCGGTCGTTGAAACAATGCGCCAGCACGGCGCCGGTCAGGGGGACTAGATGAACAAGCTCACCATCCGCTCGGTGCGGGCGTGCGCGGCTGCGGCCGCCACCCTGTGCGCCGTTCCCGCCGTCCTCGCCCAGGAGGCGCCGTCCGCGGGCGCCGCGGCCAGTGCCGGCATCGAGGAGATCACGGTGACGGCGCGCCGCCGCGAGGAAGCGCTGCAGGACGTCCCGATCGCGATCACCGCTTTCTCCGCGGACGCACTCGCACTGCGCGGCTCTTCGGACATCGGCGAACTCGCCCAGTCGGTACCGAGCGTCACGCTCGAGCCGTCGCGCGCGACGAACTCGACGTTGACCGCCTTCATACGTGGCGTCGGCCAGCAGGATCCGCTGGCGGGCTTCGAGCAGGGCGTCGCGTTGTACGTCGATGACGTCTACATCGCACGGCCGCAGGGCGCGTTGCTCGACATCTACGACGTCGACCGCATCGAGGTGCTGCGCGGCCCGCAGGGCACGCTCTACGGGCGCAACGCCGTCGGTGGTGCCATCAAGTACGTCACGCGGCGGCTGAGCGACGAGCGCGAGCTGAGCCTGAAGGCGGGCTTCGGCAGCTACGGCCAGCTGGACCTCGTCGGCAGCGGCAGCGTGCCGCTTGGCGACATGTTCCGCGTCGGCGGTGCCGTCGCCTCGCTCACCCGCGATGGCTATGGCAAGAACCTGACCACGGGCCTGGAGAACTACAACAAGGACGTGCTGGCCTACCGCGTCAGTGCCGAGTTCGAGCCGAACGATTCGTGGCTGTTCCGGGTGGCCTACGACCACACGGATGACGACTCCGACCCGGTCGCCGGCTGGCGACCGTTTCCGGGCGCCGTCAGCAAAGAGCCGGTGCTCGGTGACAGGCGCGACACGCTGGCGGGTGCGGCCAGGCGGCCGTCGACCGCCGGCATCAACGGCAACAACGAGGTGGAGTCCGAAGGCTACAGCCTGTCGATCGACTGGAATGCGAGCGACAGTGTCACCCTGCGCTCGATCACGGCGTGGCGCGAGGACTATACGGAATCGGTCATCGACTTCGACAGCCTCGCGGTCATGGACTTCGATGCGCCGGTCATCTACGACAACGAGCAGTTCAGCCAGGAGCTGCAGCTGATCTACGGCCGCGGCCGCTGGAACGCGGTCGTCGGCGCCTATTACCTCGATGCCACGGCATCCAACGACTTCGACGTGGTGCTCGGCCAGCTGGCCGGCGGCCTCGGCGTGACGGCCTACACCGGCGGCACGGTCGATACCGAGGCGTGGTCGGTGTTTGCCGACGTCACGTACGACCTGACCGACCGGTGGTCGATCGCGGTCGGCGGCCGCTACACCGAGGACGAGCGCAGCGCGGACATATTCCGCGCCAACTACCTCGGCATCGGTTCGCCGTTCTTCGGCAACGCGAACGCGCCGCGGCTCGTGGTGCAGAGCGACTACGAGGCGAAGCGCACCTTCGACGACTTCTCACCTCGCCTCAACGTCAACTACGAGGTGAGCCCCGACGTCAACGTCTATGCCGGTTACAGCCAGGGTTTCAAGGCCGGCAGCTTCGACCCGCGGGGCGCGAACTTCGTCACGCCAGAGGCCGAGAAAGGCTATGAGCCGGAAATCCTCGACTCCTACGAGGCCGGCCTCAAGGCCACCTGGGCCGGCGGTCGCGTGCTCACCAACCTCGCGGTCTTCTACAGCGACTACCAGGACATGCAGATCCCCGGGTCGGTCGGTGTGGATTCGAACGGTGACGGCGTCAACGACAGCTTCGTCGGCGCGGTGACCAATGCCGGTCAGTCCACCATCCGGGGCATCGAGTTCGAGGGCAACTTCCTGCTGACGGACTCCCTGTCGCTGCAGGCCATGGCCAGCCTGATCGATGCCGAGATCGACGAATGGCTGATCACCGGGCCGGGGGGCGTCACGATCGACGTCGCCGACCAGCGTGTGATCCAGAACACGCCCGAGGCCGTGCTCTACCTCGGCGCTACCTACAGCACGGGACTGGCGGGCGGCACGCTCACCGCCAACGCCAACGCGTCCTATCGCAGCGAAGTCGTGCAGTTCGAGATCCGGAACTCGCTGATCGACCAGCCGTCGGTCACGCTCGCCAATGCGAGCCTGCGCTGGACGTCGGCGAGCGGACGCTGGGCGCTCGGCCTGCACGGCAAGAACCTGACGGACGAGGAAGTGAATACCGCCGGTTACTGCTTCGGCTTCCCGGCCAGCACGGGTTGTCCGTCGGCGCTCGGTCTCGAGAACAACGTGAACGTGTTCGTCGGGCCACCGCGCACCTTCACTGGCACCGTCGAGCTCCGCTTCTGACGCCAACGGCGCTGCGGGCCGCGTCGCGAGGCGTGGCCCGCAGCGTCCAGCGAGCGAGGGAGGTCGGCTATGGAAGGATTCGAGGCGCGGTCGCCGCTGCTGCCGGAGATCCTCGCGCTGCACGGTCGCTGGCGATCGCACCGTGAGGCCGTCGTCTGCGGAGCGCGACGCGAGAGCTGGGGCGAGTTCACGCGCAGCCTGAATCGCTTCGCGAACGCGCTGCATGCGCGCGGCATTGGTCGCGGCGACCGCGTCGCAGTGGTGATGGGCAACGGCCTGCCGATGGTGCATGCCCTGTTCGGCACGATGAATGCGGGCGCGGTATCGGTGCCGCTCAACCTGTCGATCAGCGACGATGCCCTGGTCGGCATGGTCCGCGACGCCAATGCTCGCGCGATCGTCGCGACGCCGGATCAATGCGCGCGGATCGACGGCCTGCGCGAGCGCCTGGGCGAGGGCGTGCAGTTGTTCCTGCTGGCCGGACGCGACCTGCCCGGCTGGACGGGGTGGGACGCCTTCCTCGACGGGCACGGCGATGGCGGGCCGGATGGCCTGATCGAGGACGACGATCTCCTCAACATCATCTACAGCTCGGGAACTACCGGCGTCCCGAAGGGCATTGCGCACACGCACCGGGGTCGGCGCGACTGGGCGTACGACCTGTCGGTCGCGCTGCGTTACCACGGCGGAGTCCGCACGCTGGCCACGCTCGGTCTCTACTCGAACATTTCCTGGGTAGCGATGCTCTGCACGTTCCTCGCCGGCGGCACGCTGGTGGTGCACGCGCGCTTCGATGCGGACGAGTTCCTCGAGACGGTGGAGCGCGAGCGCATCACGCACACGGCGATGGTGCCGATCCAGTACCAGCGGGTCGTCGAGAGCCTGCGGTCGTCGCCGCGGGGCGTCGGCTCGATGCAGGCGATGATGAGCTGCGGCTCGCCGCTGCACGCGGAGTTGCGGAGGGAGATCTTCCAGCTCTTCCCGTGCGGCGTGATCGAGCTGTACGGGCTCACGGAGGGCGTCATCACGACGCTCGACCCGGAGGACGCGGACGGCCGCTGGTCCTCGGTCGGCAAGCCGTTGCTGGGGACCGACCTCCGCCTCGTGGACGAGCGCGGCAACAGCGTACCACCCGGGGAATGCGGCGAAATCGTTGCGCGCGGCCGGATCACCATGCCCGGCTACTACAATCGTCCCGACGCGACCCGCGAGGCGACCTGGATCGACGAGCAGGGCCGCCGCTGGTTGCGCACCGGCGACATCGGCCGCCTCGACGACGAAGGCTTCCTCTACATCGTGGACCGCAAGAAGGACATGATCCTGTCCGGCGGCCAGAACATCTACCCGGGCGATATCGAGTCGGTGATGCTGAGGCACCCGGACGTGGCCGAAGTTGCCGTGATCGCGGTGCCGAGCGAGCGCTGGGGCGAGACGCCGCTCGCCGTGGTGGTGCCCCGGTCCGGCGCGCAGCCCGACGCGGCGATGCTCACCGCCTGGACCAACGAGCGCGTCGGCCGGCAGCAGCGGATCAGCGGCGTCGCGCTGCGGGACTCGCTGCCGCGCAATCCAAATGGCAAGATCCTGAAGCGCGAACTGCGCACCGAGTACCCGGGCGCCTGAGCTCACGATGGGGGCAGCATTGAACGGCATTGCCTGGCAGGATCGCCATTTCGCCTCGGCCGACGGCCTGCGCCTCTACTACCGCGACTATCCCGCGGCCGCGGCCGGGCGGCTGCCCGTGCTGTGCCTGCCGGGCCTGACACGTAACTGTCGTGACTTCGAGTCCACGGCACTGCGGCTGCAGCGGACGCGACGGGTGCTGAGTCCCGACCTGCGCGGACGCGGACGCTCGCAATACGACCCGCACTGGCAGAACTATCATCCCGGCACGTACGTCGGCGACCTCGCACGGCTGCTCGCGGATGCGGGAGTCGAGCGGGTCATCCTGCTCGGAACGTCGCTCGGCGGCATCCTGTCGATGCTGATCGCTGCGACCACGCCGCAGGTCCCGGCCGGCGTGATCCTGAACGACGTCGGTCCGGAGGTCGCCAAGGAGGGGCTGCAGCGCATCTCGAGCTACGTGGGCCGGCACGGCCCGGTACGCAACTGGCAGGAAGCAGCCGAACAGATGCGCTCGATGTACGGAATTGCGATGCCGGACGCCAGCGCCGAGGACTGGTTGGCGTTCGCCCGGCGCAGTTACAGCGAGGTCGATGGCGTACCGCGCCTCGATGTGGATCCCGGTGTCGGCGAGGCGGTTAGGGCCGCGCCGGCCGGCGCCGCACCGGATCTCTGGCCCATCTACGCCGCGCTCAAGCCTTGGCCGACGCTCGCCATCCGCGGCGAGCTGTCGGATGTGCTGTCCGAGGCGACGTTCGATCGCATGGCCCGTGAGAAACCCGACCTGCAGCGCCTGACCGTTGCGCGCCGCGGCCACCCGCCCTTGCTCGACGAGCCCGAGAGTGTCGCCGCGATCGACGACTTCCTGGCGCGCCTGCCCTGACGACCCCTTGCAACGCGACGGACTGGCAACCCTGCATCGATTGAACCCGGCTCTGCTCGTTCTGCTCGGTGGCGTCGGCGTCGCCACCGCGATGGCGCTGCTTGCGCCGTTCGGCTGGCCATTCGAGCTGTTCAGTCACTTTCGCGTGCAGTACGCCGTCGCGGCCTTGCTGCTGGCGGCGCTGCTCGCATGGCGACGGCTCGCGCTGGCCAGCGTGCTGGCCGTGGTCCTGGCGAGCTGGCACGCACTGCCCGGCGTTCAGGTCCTGCTGGCCGCCCCGTTCCTGCCTCATTGCGCCGGTCCCGCATTCACCGTCGCCACGGCCAACGTGCAATTTTCCAGCGAGCGCCGCGGGCCGTTCCTGGCCTGGCTGGACGGCGGGCCGGCCGACGTCGTCGTGATCCAGGAGGTGACGGCGGCATGGGCGGGCGAGCTCTCGGCGCGGTCGGCTTATCCGCACCAGCACGTGCTGTCCCGCGAGGATCCGTACGGCATCGCGGTGCTGAGCCGGTGGCCGCTCGAGTCGGTGAGTGCCGTGGACCTTGCAGGGGACGGCATGCCGTCGCTCGCCGGCGTCGTGAACGTGGGTGGCCAGCGCGTGCGTTTTCTCGGCCTGCACACGCGCTGGCCGATCACGCCGGAACTCGCCCGCGCGCGCGATGAAGCATTGCGCAGAGCCGCCGAGTTGGTGCGTGCCGCAGACGGGCCCGTGGTGCTGCTCGGCGACCTGAATCTCTCGCCGGGTTCGCCGGTCTTCGCGCGCTTGCTCGGTGATTCGGGATTGCGCGACGCAATGACCGGCCGCCGCTGGCAGCCAACCTGGGCGGTCGGGTTCTGGCCGCTCGCGCTGCGCATCGATCACGTGCTGGTGTCGTCCGACGTGTGCGTCGAACGAGCAGAAGTCGGGCCACCCGTCGAGTCCGATCATCGGCCGGTGATCGCCCGGCTGCGCGCGCAACCACGCCCGGGCGCGGCGGCCATGGCCGAACCGGCCGGCACGCTGCGCTGAGCCAAGGGGGATTACTCGGCGGGGAGAGTCTCGCCGGTCGGCGGCGCAAACTCGCGACAGCACTCGAGCAGCCAGCCCCGGAATCGCACCACCTTGGGCAGCGAGAAATGCTCCGGCGGCGCCACCAGGAACCAGGAACTGTGTTGCTGCACGCTCGGCATCATCGGCCGGACCAGCCGGCCGGCCGCGAGGTCGGCGGCAACCAGTGACCAGCGAGCCAGCGCCACGCCCTTGCCCTGTTCGACGGCAGCGAGCGTCGCGGACGCGTCCTCGAGCATCGGCAGCGTCTCGGCACGCGTGGTATCGCCGCCCACGCGCCGCAGCCAGTCCACCCAGGGTTCTGCGCGGCTGTGCAGCAGCGGATAGCGCGAAAAATCGGCCAGCGTCTCGATGGGACCCAGCCTGGCGAGCAAGGCCGGACTGCAGACCGGAAATACCCACTCATCGAGCAGGCGCTCGGCCTTGAGGCCCGTCCACTGGCCGGTGCCGTAGCGGATGGCCGCATGGAAGTCGTCGCGGCTGAAGTCGAGTGCGGCCCGGGCGGGGCCGAAGCGCACCTCGATCTCGGGGTGGCGGCGTGTGAATTCGCCGAGCCGGGGCAGCAGCCAGCGTTGCAGGAACTCGCTCGGTACGCTCAGGTTGAGCATGCCGCCCACGCGCTCGCGGCGGATGCGGTCGACGGCCCGCCGCAACTCGTCGAGTCCACGCCGCACCCCAGGCAGCAGCTCGGCGCCTTCCTGGGTCAGGGCCACGGCGCGCGTATGACGCCGGAACAGCGCGACGCCGATATCGGCTTCGAGCGACTTGACCTGCGCGCTGACGGCCGCGGTCGTGACGCCGAGCTCCCGGGCCGCGGCCGTGAAGCTGAGGTGCGTCGCGACGGCCTCGAAGACGCGGAGCGCGTTGAGCGGCAGACGTTCGCTGGGGTCGGACATCACGGGTTCCAGATCAAGTGCTGATTAACAATACTTTCGATAGCGGCGGATCGCAAGGGATGAGGCGACGATCTGTAGAGGGAATCTGAAAAAACGACTGCCCTCGGGTATGCTGCGCGCCATGCCCGCAACAGCCCTTTTTCCAACCCTCGTGTACCAGGCGCGGTTACCCTCCGCGGGCTGGCGGGCGTTCAACCAGCGCCTGCTGCACGAGTGCCTGCAGACCCGTGAGGACGACACCGCCGGTCGGGCCTGGTCCGCGACCCGCTACCCGGGCGGCTATACGTCGTACGGGTCGCTGTGCCGCATGCACACGATGTCACCGACCTTCGCGGCCCTCGAGCGCAAGCTGCGCCGGCATGTGCGCGCTTTTGCGCGCACCCTCGAGTTCGACCTCGAGGGACGTGAGCTTGCCATGACCGACTGCTGGATCAACATCATGCCGCGGCGGGTGGTGCACAGCCTGCACCTGCACCCCCTGTCGACGATCAGCGGCACCTACTACGTGCGCACGCCGCGCGGGGCGCCCGGCATCAAGTTCGAGGACCCGCGCCTCGACCGCTTCATGGCCGCACCGCCCCGCAAGGCGGACTGCCGGCCAGAACACCAGGCCTGGGTCACGGTGCCCGCGGCCGCCGGCAGGCTGGTCCTGTTCGAGAGCTGGCTGCGCCACGAAGTCCCGCCCAATCCCGTCGCGGACGAACGCATCAGCATCAGCTTCAACTACGGCTGGTTCTGAGCTGCCGCCGCGAGGTGAGACCGCAGTCCACCGCCGGGTGAAACTGCGCATCGGTGCGGCGCGAATACATCCAGCTCACGGAGAAACCACCATGACCCCCTCGCTCCGCCTGGGGCTGATCACCCTGACCCTCATGCTGTCAGCCTGTTCGTCCACCCCCGCCATCCCCGTCGCCGAGCAAGTCGACCTCGAGCGCTTCATGGGCGACTGGTACGTGATCGCTAACATTCCGACAGCGCCGGAAAAGGGCGCGCACAACGCCGTCGAGTCGTACCGGCTCGACAAGGACGGCTCGATCGCCACGACCTTCACGTTCCGCGAGGGCTCATTCGACGGCCCCGAGAAGGTGATGCGGCCCCGCGGCTTCGTGCGTGACCGGACGTCGAACGCGGTGTGGGGCATGCAGTTCATCTGGCCGATCAGGGCGGAATACCTGATCGCCCACGTCGACGCCGACTACACCGAGACCATCATTGCCCGCAGCCGGCGGGATTACGTGTGGATCATGGCCCGCACGCCGCAGATCTCCGAGGCGGACTACGCCCGGCTTACCCGCAAGGTCGCCGACCTCGGGTACGATATGGCCAGGCTCGAGCGCGTCCCGCAGCGCTGGTGACTTCGGCCCATCGCGGCGCCCCGCCTGGAGGATCGAATGAAGACCCGCACGCTGTCGCTCGCCTTGATTGCCGGAATCGTCGCCTGGGGGACCGCGTCCGCAGACCCCGTGCTCACGCCGGTCTCGCAGGAAGCGTACCTGGAGCGCGTCGCAGCAGGCGCAGACGCGCCGTTCGTGCTCGACGTGCGCAGCGCCGAGGAGTACGTCACGGGCCACGTGCCGGGAGCGGTGAACATCCCGCACGACCAGCTCGCCGCGCGCCTGGATGAGGTGCCGAAGGACAAGGCTGTGCTGCTCTACTGCCGCAGCGGCAAGCGTGCCGGGATTGCGGGGCAGGTGCTGGCGGACAACGGCTACCAGCGGCTCCAGCACCTCGAGGGCGACATGGCCGGCTGGATCGAAAAGGGTCGCCCGGTGGAAAGGCCCAGGGACGCGGCCGCTTGCGTCGCCGCGCTCTCGAGCGGCGGCCCGGCGCAGCAGGCCTGCGCCGCCCACTGACGGTCGTCAGCCCCCAAGCGCCTGGTCGAGATCGGCCGCCAGGTCGGTGACGTTCTCGAGCCCGACGGAGAGGCGTATCAGGTTTGCCGGCGTCTGCGAGAGCGGGCCTTCCATCGACGCCCGGTGCTCGATCAGGCTTTCCACGCCACCCAGGCTGGTCGCGCGGGTGAACAGCCGCGCCCGCCCGGCCACCGCCAGCGCCTCCGTTTCCCCGCCGGGCACCTGGAACGACACCACCGCCCCGTAGCCGTCGTGCATCTGGCGGGCCGCCAGCGCGTGACTCGGATGGCTCTCGAGCCCTGGATAGTGCACACGCTCCACGCGCGGGTCGACCGCCAGGGAGCGCGCCACGGCCAGCGCATTTGCCGACTGCTGCCGCACGCGCAGCGGCAGCGTCGGCAGGCTGCGCAGCAGCAGCCAGCAATCGAACGGGGACGGGACGCCGCCGCCCGCGCCCTGGAACTCACGCAGGCGTTCGAGCGACGCGCCCCGTTCGCGAACGGCCACGATGCCGCCGAGCACGTCGCTGTGGCCGCCCAGGTATTTCGTCGAGCTGTGCATGACGAGGTCGGCGCCGAGTGCGAACGGCTGCTGCAGCACGGGGCTCGCAAACGTGTTGTCGCAGCCGAGCAGCGCGCCCCGCGCATGTGCAAGCGCGGCGAGCGCGGCCAGATCGCTCACGCGCAGCAGCGGATTCGACGGTGTTTCCACCCACAGCAGCGTGGCGCCCGGCTCGAGCGCCCGTTGCACGGCGTCGAGATCGGTGGTGTCCACGAACTCAGCGGTCGCGCCCCAGCGCGGCAGGATCTCGCGCAGCTGCTTCGCCGTGCCGTGATAGCAATCGGACGAGCACACGACGCGTCCGCCCGCAGCGGCCAGCGTGAAGACGGCGAGTGTCGCGGCCGAGCCGGAAGCGAACGCCACGGCCTCGTGGCCCCCTTCGAGGGCGGCGACGGCCCGTTCGAGTGCGGTGCGATTCGGGTTGCCGCTGCGCGAGTAGAAGTAACCGTGCGGGTAGCTGCCGTCGGCGCTCCGTTCGAAGTTCGTGGACAGGTGCAGCGGCTCGCGCAGTGCGCCCGTCGCGGGATCGGGCTTGCGACCCGCATGGATGGCGAGGGTCTCGAGCTTCACCGGGGTGGCTCGTATTCCTGGAAGGCGGCCACGAGCAGGCCGGGGCCGCCGTGCGCGCCGAACGCCGTGCCGCACGGCAGCAGGCGTCGGTACACGACGTTGTCGGTCGTGAGCCGATCGAGCAGCCACTGGCCGTCGTCCTCGCAATTGGCGTGCCCCACCAGCAGGCGATAGGGCACCCCGGCGCGCATGCGGCGGCGCACGAAGCGCGCGAACTTCTCCTTCAGGTGCTCGCGACCGAACAGCACGCCGCCCGCCTTGACCCGGCCGTGGCGGTCGGCGTGCAGGACGGGCATGAGCTTGAGCCCGTCCGCCACGTTCTTCACCCAGCGCGGCACGCGACCGCCGCGGACGGCGTACTCGAGCGAGCCGACCAGGCCGAAGGTGAAGGTGCGTGGCAGGATGGCGCGCGTCGCCTCGATCACGCGCGTGGCATCGTAACCGGCCTGGGCGCACTCGGCGGCATACATGGTGATGAGCCCCTGCCCGAGCGAAGCGTTCATGCTGTCGATCACCGTCACCTTGCCGTGGGTGCTGACGCGCGCAGCCGCCGATTCGGCAGCGCCGAAGGTGCCGCTCACGCGGCGCGACAGGTTCACCGACACCACCGAGTCGAAGTGCGAGGCGAGGAACTCGAACTGGCGGCGGAAGTCTCCGGGCGGCGGCTGCGAGGTCTTCGGCGGCAGGGGATTGCGCTCGATCTCCGCGTAGAATTCCTGGGCGGTAATGCCCACCTTGTCGAGGTAACTGCGGTCGCCGAAGTGCACGCGCACCGGCACCATGTGGATGTCGAGCCGGTCGAGTTCGTCGAACGGGATGTCGGCGGCCGAGTCGGTCACGACGGCCACCTTGCGGCCGCTCGCATGAGCGGAGTGCTGTTGCCGCTGCATGTCGTCGGCTTTCTCGCCGCTCACCGTCCCGAAGCGCGCCGCGACCCGGAAGACCTCGGCCGGATCGTTGACGTGGATGTGCACGCGTGCCTTGTTGTGCAGGCCGGCGACGACCAGGCTGCTGCCGAGCGCCGAGAGCTGCTCGCGCAGGTGGCGCCGGTCCACGCGCTCGGCCGTGACCACGCACTCGGTGCAATAGCGATGCGCCAGGTCCTCCGACTCGCCGGCGCTGACTTCCGACAGCTCGGATTCCGTCAGGTCGGGGACGACCACGGTGGGATCGTCACGCGAGCCGCTCGCGATGTAATCGGTCATGCCCTCGATCAGCTCGACGAAGCCCTGCGCGCCGGCGTCCACGACATTGGCCTTGCGCAGTGCCTCGAGCTGGAACGTCGTACGCGCGAGCGAGGCGCGTGCCGCCAGCACGCCCCGGTTCAGCAGCGCCGCAAAATCGCGCACGCCCTCGCGCTGCACCACGTGCACTTCCTGTGCGAAGTCGGTGAGCACCGTGAGGATGGTGCCCTCGCGCGGCTCGCTGAGGCTGTCACGCGCGTAGTCGGCGCCGCCGCGTACGCCGTCGGCGAAATCGTCCGGGCCGAGGTGACCGAGGTGGCCGAGCCGGTCGCACAGGCCGAGGAAGAACTGCGCTAGGATCGCGCCCGAGTTGCCGCGGGCGCCGTCGAGCGCGGCGTCCGCGATGCGCGTCAGCGTCTTGCCGGCGTGGTCGTCGGGCGCGCGCTGCAGGGTGCCGAGCACCGCGTGCATGGTGAGGGCGAGGTTGGTGCCCGTGTCCCCGTCCGGCACCGGGAAGACGTTGATCTTGTTCAGGTGTTCCTGGCGCGACAACAAGCGCGCGATGCCGGCCTTGAGCGCCCGGTTGAGGCGCAGGCCGTCGAGGCGTTCGGCGATCACGGCAGCGGAGTTCAAGCGTGTCGGCCCCCGGCCTCAGTCGCGCGGCAGCAGGAACCGGCTGCCGCCGGCGCTCATCACCACGCCGTCGCGCGTGATCTGCTCGACGGCCGCGCCGTCGGCCGTGGTGTCGCCCTCACGGTACCGGCGGCCGTTGACGAACACGAAGCGTTCCTCGGGCCTGTTCGAGTACACGTGCAGCTCGAGCCGCAGCTCCGGGATTCCGCCCCGGGCGCTCACCTCGTCGGCGGTTGGCAGGTTGCCGTTGCTGGCGGTCCCGGCCGGACTGTAGGTCGTGGCGGCGTTGGCCTCGGGCAGCGACTGGTAGACGACGGAGCCCTGCCCGATCGGTCGGACCGCGGCCGGACCCGGCGGCGGTGCTGCGGCCGCGGCCGCGTACTCCGCCGGCGGGGCGTACGAGGACATCTCGCTTTCGAGCGGATTGCGCGTGGCCGGCTCCGGCAGTGGTTCGGCAGGCCGCAGCACGGGCGGGGGCGCGACGGCGGCCGGCGTTTCGGGCAGGGTCCGTGTCACGCTCGCCTGCGCGGTCGGCGCCGGGGTGTTTGCCACGGGGGTGGTGATCGGACCCGCCGGGGGTGCGGCGGCGACGGAGGCGGCGGCAGCCGGCTCGTCCCGCGACTTCATCAGCAGCAGCACGCCAATCGCCACGAGATTGACGAGCAGCAGCGCGATCGCCGCCGTGGCCCAGATGTTCGACTTCGGCTTTGGCGCAGCGACGGCCACCTCGACCAGCGCAGGCCCGGTCTGCCGCTGCCGCTCGTGCTCCGACTTGCGCAAGGCGTCGAGGATGAAGGACATGCGCGTCAGCCTCCCGCCACCGGCGCGACGATCGTGGGCGACTCGGTGGCGTTGAGCGCCGTGTCGAGAGCGATCTGTGTCTGCACGCCGGCCACGCCGTCCACGGCGAGCCGGTGCTGACGCTGGAAGTCCTGTACCAGTCGGACCAGTTCATCGTCGTAGAAGTCGTTGCCGGGAGGTGACGCAGGCAGGCCTTGTGCGGCACGCAGGCTGTCACGCAGCCAGCGTACGTCGTCGCCGCGCATGCCGGGGGTCAGCGCCTTCACGACGGCGAGCGGCGGTCGCCACAGCAACAGGAAATCGCCGAACCAGTAGCGGGACACCGCCGTGATCGAGACTTGGTGCTGCACGCCGCCCAGATCCAGCGTGGCGTCCTCGTCATCCAGCGCCGTCAGCACCACCTGGTGGCTGCGCCCCACGTCATCGGTCAGCGTAAGGATGGCCGGGCGGTTGAGCGCTCGCAGCTGTGCCCAGGAACCTTTCTGGAACAGGCACTCGAGACCCTGGCGCGTGGCCTGGTCGCAGCCCCGGCCGCGCCCGGGGTCGTACATGGCGCCCCACAGCGCGAACAGCTTGCCGAGTGCAGCCTCGGTGGTCGTGTCGTTGCCGTGCCGTACCAGCAACTGGTCGAGCGGCACGACCTGGACAGGCGCTGCCGCTTCCTGCGGTGCGGCCGTGTCCGGCGTCGGCTCCACGGCGGGCGCTGCGACCGGTGTCGCGGCCATGGGTGCCGGATCGGAGGGTGCGGTGTCAGCCGTGGTCGCGGCGTCGTGCGCGGTGGCGGCGGGCCGTGAGCCCAGGTACGTCCAGAGGGCCACAGCCACCAGCGCCACCGCCGCGCCGACGGCCGCAGCGGTCGTCCATTTCAGCCAGGGCGCGGGCACCGGCCGGCCGTACACCTCCGAGGCCGCCTGCCGCACCAGCGCCGTACCGACACGATGATCTTCATGCGTGAACGCGCCGAGCAGCGCGCGGTCGCAGATCACGTTGATCACGCGCGGGATGCCGCCGCTCAGCCGGTGGGTCTCGCGCAGCGCCGCCGGCGTGAATACCTCGGCCGTGGCGCCCGCGACGCGCATGCGGTGCTTTACGTAGCCTGAGGTTTCCTCGGTCGACAGCGGGTCGAGGTGATAGCGGCCCGTGATGCGTTGTGCCAGCTGGCGCAGGTCGGGCTGGTCGAGCAGCGTGCGCAACTCGGGCTGCCCGATCAGGATGATCTGCAGCAGCTTGGTGGTCGCCGTCTCGAGGTTGGTCAGCAGCCGCACCTGCTCGAGCGTCTCGGTGCTGAGGTTCTGCGCCTCGTCCACGATCAGCACGACGCGGCGCCCGCGCGCGTGCGTATCGAGCAGCTGGCGGCCGAGCAGGTCCATCAGGGTCTTGGTGCTGCCGCGCCCGGATTCCGGCACATGGACGTGCAGCTCCTCGCAGATCGTCAGCAGGAACTCCGCGGGCGTGACGCGCGGATTGAGGATCAGCGCGACGTCGGCGTGGCCCGGCAGCTGCTCGAGCAGGCTGCGGATGACCGTGGTCTTGCCGGTACCGACTTCGCCGGTGAGCTGGATGAACCCGCCCGCTTCGTTGATGCCGTACAGCAGGTGCGCGAGCGCCTCCGCATGCCGCTCGCTGAGGTACAGGTAGCGGGGGTCGGGGGTGATCGCGAACGGCTTTTCCTGGAGTCCGAAAAAGCTCGTGTACATGCGGGGTTAGGCCAGTCTCCGGCGCGCGGGGTCGGTCGCCAATGATGCCTGCGCGCGCCGGGCGTGGCTAGGGCACGCCCGCAGCGCGCGCCTCACCGCTGCCGCTTGCGGGCCGGGTCGATTGCCGGGCGCGCCAGGGAGCTGGCCGGTGCCACCGCCACCTTGCCGAAGCGCTCGCGGATCCGATCGACCGCCGCGTCCAGCTCCCGGTTGCGGGTCGTCTGCGGCGCGGTGAACAGGTCGAGTTGCGTGGCGGGCGACAGGTCGCTCACACCGACGCCCAGCAGGCGCAGCGCGGCGCGCGGCTGTGCGGCGAGCCACGCGTCGAGCAGCTCGCTGGAAATGGCGGTGATCACCCGCGTTTCCTGAGTCGGTGGCTCGAAGTGGCGCTGTCGCGTGCAGGTCGTGAAGTCACTGCGCCGGATCTTGACCGTGACGCACCCCGCCATGAGTTCGCGGGCGCGCAGCCGGGCGCTCACCTTGTCTGCCAGGCGCACGAGTTCGGCGCGCAGCCGGGCGGGATCGGCGATGTCGGTGTCGAAAGTCTCCTCGGCGCTGACCTGCTTCTCGTCCTGGTCCGGGACGACCGGGCGTGTGTCGATGCCGGCCGCGCGCTGCAGGACCCGTTCGGTATAGCGGCCGAAAATCGGCCGCAGCCGTGCAGGATTGGCCAGCCGCAGCTCGCCGAGCGTGCGGATGCCGAGTGCCTCGACCTTCGGCGCCGTCTTGGCGCCGAGCCCGAAGAGCTTGCGGACCGGCAACGGGTCGAGCACCGCGAGGATCTCGTCCGGGCGCACGACGAGCAGGCCGTCGGGCTTGCCGAGGTCGGAGGCGATCTTGGCGACGAGCTTGTTGGGTGCCACGCCCACCGAGGCGGTGAGGCCGGTGCGCTCGTTTACCAGGCGCTTGACCTGGCGCGCGACCTGCTCGCCGTCGCCGAGCACGCGCGTGCCGGCCGACACGTCGAGGAAGGCTTCGTCGAGCGACAGGCCCTGCACCAGCGGCGTGAATTCGTGGAAGATCGCGAACACCTGCTGCGATACCGCGGCGTAGTGGCCGATGCGCGGCGGGACGCAGACCGCCTGCGGGCAGCGCCGCAGCGCCTCGCGCACGGGCATCGCCGAGTGCACGCCGAAGCGGCGCACTTCGTAGCTGGCGGCGGCCACGACGCCGCGGCCGCCGGTGCCGCCCACGATCACGGGCCGGCCGCGCAGCGATGGATCGTCGCGCTGCTCGACCGACGCGTAGAA
>Ga0079037_100000350_pt1 | contig 20009 bp, 19 predicted proteins | sample Mud3Dept4metaG_FD_71479 | JGI IMG/M metagenome (GOLD analysis project Ga0079037, IMG submission 71479) | Freshwater wetland microbial communities from Ohio, USA, analyzing the effect of biotic and abiotic controls - Mud 3 Core 4 Depth 4 metaG | ecosystem: Environmental > Aquatic > Freshwater >... | reverse complement strand
ATCTCCTTCCCTTATGTCCGTATCCCTGAGAAGAATATGAAGCTTCAGGATATGCTCTGCAATCTGCTTGTATGTATATCCCTGTTCCTTGTAATTTGACAAAGCCTCTATTGTCCAGTTTAGTCTGATACTCTGTTCAATATACCCTATTAAACGTTCCTTGATCATGATCTCTGGTTTTTAGTTAATTACAATAAAGTAAAGATATGAAACAATTTAGTTCCGGTTATACGAAATACATTACAAGGATTGCAAAGATTGAAAGGATGTTGACAATTGTAAAAAAGTAATTATAACCTTCCCGCTTTTTGCTGAAATGCCCGAGCTTACGCGCCAGAATTCCGATATTGGGTACAAAGAGAACTATAAGGAATGCAAAGAACTCCACCCCCATGAAAACTTCTTCAAGCCCTCCCTTCACAAGTGCTGAAAGGTACACAATGATCAGCAGTACAAGTAAATAAATCAGATAACTGATCTTCAGGAGCAGGGTTGAGACAAGCCTTCGTTTATGAAGCTGGTGAGGTTTCAGGTAAGCATAGGCCAGTGCAAAGATTAATATTACAAAGATGGCACCAAGAATAAAATTCAGAATTTCATTAAAATTAGCCATCTGCCAGGGTATTAGTTTCCAGATCATGATTCAAGGACTGACCAGATGAGAGAACTGGCGCCCAGGACTGCCGCATTCTGTGTGCTGAGTTCAGATGCAAGGAGTTTGACTTTCCCCTTGTAAATGCTCAGAAGATTTTCTTCCATGTATTCTTTGGCCGGCTCAAAAATAAGATCTTTTGCAAGTGCAAGCCCCCCGAACAGGAAGATTGCTTCAGGATTGGTATGTGCCACCACATCGGCAAGCTTGAATCCCAGCATCCTTCCGGTATGCTGAAATGCTCTCAGAGCAAGGTAATCACCCCGTTTGGCTGCTTCGTGGATCTTTTCCGCATCCAGCTCCTCAAAACTGATTTTTCTCAATTCGCTGGGTTGTATGCTGTCGGCCATTATTTTCAGTAGGGATCTTTTAAGTCCGGTTGCAGACACATAGGTTTCCAGGCATCCCTTCCTGCCGCAACCGCAATCACGGTTGGAAGGACCCGGCCGTATTGCCGTATGTCCTATTTCCCCGGCAAATCCGTCATGCCCGTAAACAAGTTTACCATCAACGACAAATCCGCTCCCGAGCCCTGTCCCGAGGGTTATCACAACAAAATTCTTCATCCCCCGTGCTCCGCCGTATATCATTTCACCGACAGCTGCAGCATTGGCATCATTTGTCACTATTACAGGAAGATCAGTATGTCTGTGGAACTCATCGGCAAGGGGTACTATTCCTTTCCATGGCAATCCGGCAGCATATTCAATGGTGCCTTTATTGATATTCCCCATCGGGGCACCGACACCGAAACCTTTGATCTCAATGCCGTTACCTATTTTCTGGGCAGCTACCAGGATCTTTTCATACATTGCGGCAACAAAGACTTCAATTTCATCATAATATGTGGTTTTGAGCCTGTCCTCAGCCAGAATATTTCCCTGCCTGTCGACAAAGCCAAACACTGTATTTGTGCCTCCTATATCAATGCCTACTGCAACTTCTTTTTTTACCATATGACCGTGATGAAGATTAATGAATGTTTAAATATTACTTTAACAGACTGAATTAAAAGATTTGATCCGGTTACGCCAGGAACTCTTCGGATACGTATTCGTTGCCGACCTTCCTTGCCCTCTGCGGCTTATCAAGATTGATCCCCAGGGCAACTCCCGTTTCAACCAGGAGGTTCCAGCCTGCTGCAATCTGAATATATTCGGAATACTCACCACCGTCTGGTATAATGATCGTCGGGAAAATTGTTTTCTTCCCGGATACTGCAATGATTTTCATTCCGACGCCTTTAACCAGGCATTCATAGAATTTATCCTGATCTGCCTCAAACGGATCCATCCAGATGAGAACCTCATTCTTATCCATAACCTCCTCGATCCCATGCAGCGCAAAGGTTCCTTCAAGAAAATCTGATTTCTTCCTTGTTATTTCATTGGTTTTCAGGGCCAGTTCCCCTGCAACTCCATTATCGCGGCCGGCAAAGTAAATAAGATCGGCATTTTTCAATATGGCAGTGATCTCACTGTCAATTTTTGCGGTAAGGACCTGTTCTGTTTGTTCGGCAAGTTTGTTCAATCCATCCATTTTTCTACTGTCGAGGTTTCTCAGAAGTGAATCATAGAAAAGCCCCTGTTCGATAACCGACTTGGTTGCTGCAACTGCGTTTTCTTTTCCACATGCAAGAACATGAGTGTCGTTTGCAAATTCTTCAAGCCTGGTGTTCTGGTTTGCTGTAAGTCCGAAAATTGCATCATGGTTCTTTTTCTTCAGGTCAAGGACCATCCGGATCACTTCTTTTGTCTGTCCTGAATTTGATGCGGCAAAAACAACCAGGTCCTTCAGGTTGTACTCCATGGCCTGTGTGCAACCTTCTGTAATTACAGGGATTTTAAATTCCTTCCTGAGGGTTGAATAGATCGCTCTTTTGGCCGGGAAAATCCTGCTGCTTCCCTCTCCGGTCAGGAATAATCCCTTTTTCGATTTGATTGTTTTGACAAACCGTTCCGAGACTTTGGGATCGAACGACCTGATGATGCCCGGAGTTTCCATCATTTCCCTCACAAGGGCATACTTGCCATATTTTTCATCATTTTTATTCATGGATTTAAGTTTTTGGATCTCAAAGTTATATTTTTTTTACTAAAAATTCCGAGAGGTCATCCTGGATTTGCTGATCTTTCTGGAAACCCCCGCCAAGGTGCTGCCAGTATACTTCAGCATATTTTACGCCGGCCATCTTCCCGTAATTACGGTTGCCTTCCAGTACAAATCCGAAGAAATCATCAATTTTATGCATGTGCTTCATCAGGTCAATCTGGGAAATATGGTAGGAAAGCATCTGTTTCTTTGTTTCGATGACGGAAGATATGTCAACAAAAAAATGCGGTGCAACTATCTGTGATCCAAGTGGATCAGATAATGTGAATGGAGATGTGTGATAAAGCAGCGGTGTCACCTTAAGAGGTTTTTCATCAACCGGGACCGGGTCGAGCGAAGAGATTATCGCAGCACTCTCCACAATATTAGCGGTAGTTCTGTGGTCAGTATGATAATCGGAAGAAAGGTGTGTGAAAATAATCCCTGCTCTGACTTTCCGTATTAGCGATATTGCTTTTAGTCTCATTTCTTTTGTATCGAACAGAAATCCGTCAACACCCCCCAGGGTATAGTATTCGGCATCCAGAACGGCCGCTGCTTTCTTTGCCTCTTCAAAACGGACCCTGGCTGTTTCTTCCATCCTCATTCCGCAACCTCCCATATCTCCGCCTGTCATTGTTGCGATCACAATTTTATATCCTTTGTCTTTCAGAAGCTTAAGTACTCCTGCATTCCATGCTTCGGCATCATCGGGATGAGCATTGAATGAAAGCGCTACTTTGTTGAATTGTTTTGTCATAAGTATCATTTATTTTCGTTTTACCATTTCATTTTCCAGTCGCACAAATTCAGGGAGTTCACCTATAAGCGGCTTTATGTAGTCAATGAATGCCGGTGAAACATAGTTCCCTTCCCCGTTGAAGAATTCCACAGGCATCGGCCTCGCGGAAACAGCAACATCCTTCAGAGGCACCTTTCCGAACCTGATCCTGTAAGGATTATTTGAAATCCTTTCAATGCTTACCATATTTCCGGATTCGCCTTTTTCGGCTAGCCGCACAGCTTCGATGCCGCAAAGATATGCTTCTTCAAGGTCGGTTGCGGAAGCTCTGACGATATCACTCATTATAAGTGACTCAGTAATCTGAAATTCACCGCGGTAACCGAATTTATCAGTTATCATCCTGTGAAGGCTTATCGCTACGCTTGAACCTCCCATTGCTCCGAATTCTATATTGTTGAATTTATCTTTTACAACTGCCGAGCTCACCGGTGTTCCGTCAGCATACTTCAGACCTTCGCCGCAGACAACGGATACCCAGCCATCTCTTTTTATGAATCTTTCAACATCCGATAAAAATTTTTCGCGGTCAAAATTGAATTCAGGGGTGTAGATCAGGTGAGGTGCATCACCTTCGGACTTTCGTGCCAGTGCCGTTGCTGCAGCCAGCCATCCGGCATCCCTGCCGATAGTCTGGTAAATCACGAATTTGTCGACTTTCTGCATATCCCTTGCCAGCATCCCTGCCTGCTTTACATTCAGTATGTTGGATCTTGCAGCTGAAGGGAATCCCGGTGTATGGTCAGTTCCGTAAAGATCATTATCGACAGTCTTTGGAATTCCAATGCCTGTCAGTTCATATTTTCTATCCCTGCAATAGGATTCCACCCTGTTTACAGTATCCATGGTGTCATTTCCACCGATCAGGAAAAAATACCGGATATCATACTTTTTAAGCAATTCCAGTATACGGGGAAGATCATCATCCTTCACTTTATGTCTCGAGGAACCCAGAGCGGATGAAGGTGTGCTTCTTAACCCTTTGATGGTGCGCGACGGCTGTCTGCCAAGATCATACAACCATTCCTGCATGAATCCCTCTATTCCGTACTGCATCCCGTAAATATCGTTGATATCAGACGACAATACGGCGGTTTCGATGACTCCGGCCAGACTTGAATTGATCACTGATGTCGGCCCGCCTGATTGCCCGATAATTGCATTTCCTTTCACCATATCCTGATTGTTTTATCCGTTAGTTCGTAATATTCCGAAACTTAACGAATCCAAAATACAATAAAAAATTTTACCCTATACCGATGTTATGTGAATTTCCTGCTGTGGCTGTTCGTTCCAGATCAGCGCTGCTGCCCCGAGAACTGCGGCATTGCTTTCAGGTATACCCGAAGGAAGTATTTTAACTGTTCCCCTGAAAATAGGCTGGACATTTGCTTCAACATATTTCCTGACCGGTTCAAACAAAATATCTCCTGCATTTGCCAGCCCTCCGAAAAGAAAAACAGCTTCAGGGCTTGAAAATCCTATCGCATTATATATTCCGAAAGCAAGTTTCTCGGCAGTAAAATCCATTGCCTTAAGTGCAACCGGATCCTTTTTTGCAGCTGCCTCGGCGACCTTCTTGGATGTAAGTTCCGAGGGAGGTATATCCCTGAGAATACTCTCTTCCCTCATTTCGCTTAAAAGAAGAAGTACAGTCCGTACAAGTCCCGATGCAGAAGCATATGTCTCATAGCAACCCTTCCGGCCACAACCGCAGGCTCTCCCTCCGGGTACAACCGTGGTATGTCCGAGTTCTCCTGCAAATCCGGTATGACCGTAAACCATCTGCCCGTTAATTACAATACCACTGCCGAGACCGGTGCCCAGGGTCAGGACAATAAAGTCCTTCATCTTCTTTGCTCCCCCGAAGATCATCTCTCCCATTGCAGCTGCATTTGCATCATTGGTAACAATAACCTGTACATCAATCTTCTTTCTGATCAGATCAGCAAGCGGGACGATCCCCTTCCATGCAAGATTCGGTGCAAGCTCGATCGTTCCCTTATGATAGTTTGCATTCGGTGCCCCGATGCCGATACCGAGCAACTTATACCCTCCGGCTCCGCCTGATAACAATTTGTTTATGGCTGATACCAGTGCCTCAACAAAATCATTTATTTCAGGGTATTCAGTTGTATTAAGACTGCTTTCAGCCAATACCTTTCCTGTTCTGTCAACCAGTCCTACAACTGAATTTGTACCGCCAATGTCAACACCAGCTACTATTTCTTTCATTTTTAATATTTTTGATATTTTACATTCTGCCCTGGCTTCTTGTGGAAGTGCTTTTCGCGGAAGAGCTTTTTAGTTTCTTGTCATTCATTTCACTTATATCCCAGTCGTAATCACGAACCCAGTTTTCCTTTATATCAACCTCCAGCGGCAGGTATGAAACCGGTTCCGGCTGCCTGCGTGAGAAATAATCACCGGTTGTCCATTTACCGTCACCGTTGAGGTCATAAACAACCCGGACCCTGTATGAACCCTTGTCCAGCAGCGGAAATTCAACCTTCCCGTCCTTATCCGTCAGTATTTCCATGACAGGTTTTTCGGCTTCAGTCAGAAGCTGAACGATCCGGTTCCCTTCATAATTTCTGATATTCAAAACAAGCTTGCCATAAAATTCATCGCTTTTGACAACGAATTTATACCCCGTCGAATCTGATTGCTCTCCGTAAATATTTCCGAAGGATGCGGAATCGGCAATAAAAAGATAGTTCTTCCCCTGAGACAGGCTGGCACTCATTCTGATCAGGCAGGAATTTGCACTGTCCCGGTTCAGGCTGAAGGGAAGTTCTTTTCTGTTTGTCCCGTCCAGTTCGTATAGTCTTATCCGGGAAGTATCGGGATTGCGGAAAGGAGTCTGGGAGTTAAAAACAATCCGGCTTCCGGGTTTCAGTGCACCGGCTGATATATTTGAACTAACCTTAAAGGGTACCGGTTTGGGTTTGGCTCTGGTGGAACGGGGTATCAGAAATCTCATCAGGACAGTATCCTGCCTGAGGGCAGTGTTTCCGGCTGTGTCCGTAAACGGATAGGATACCAGCGAACTAATTATCTGCTTGTTATATAATGCACTGTCAGTGAGCCATACCTGGATTGAGTCATTTTCATTGTTTCTTTCCATAAAAAATGAACTTATTCCGGCATCCGGTATAGATAAATCAAACCCGAGAGTGTCCGGAGGGAGAGAAAGTGTATAGTTCAGTCTGTATTGCACACTTCTGGAAGAAGAGGTCAGATAATGTAGTTTCTTACTGGGCTGAAAAAGAAACAGCCTGTGTTCTCCCTGCAAAATCACTGTATCCTGGAACTTCGGATCTTTTTTTACGGTTTTCGTTGTATCCACTGGTACAGGAAGGTAGTTTTTCTCTGCTGTTATCAGGATTGCTGAATCCAGGAATGCTATTTCCTCGTCATACAAATTATAGTTCTTACTGTTATCGGCATCAATCAGCGCGTAAAGCCGGTATTTACCCCCTCTGACATTATCGATGCGGAAATATCCGTTTTTATCCACCCTGGACAAATAAGCAGGAATATTTTTGACGAATGCCGAATCATCCTGCTCAATGTAAAGAGCCACGAGAGCTTCAGCCGGAGGGTTAAGATCAGTTGCCTGGTAAACATTACCTGTCACTGAAAGTGAATCGATTACCGTTCCCGTTGAAAAAACAAACTGGTAATTGTTGATCGGGTTACTTTCATTCAGATCCCTGATGGCATCCTGGAAATTAAAGGTATATGTGGTGCTATCCCTCAGATTATCTTCGTACTCAATAATCACATTTTTGCCTTTCATGGAAATTTCCGGTTTTACTTTCATCGGGGGAGAAACCATGAACTTTTCATTTATCTTATCCAGTACGACGAATTCGTTGAATGTTATTACAATTTTCTTTCCTTTGAAATTCTTCGAACTGTTAGCCGGAACACTTTTTACTATCACAGGGGCTTCCTTGTCTCTTGGCCCGCCCGACGGGGAACCGATCTTTGCACAACCAGCTATCAGAATATATATATAAATAACAGGATAAATATGCTTAAAGATGCTCCGGTTCATCATTACAACCCGCTTACATGAATTGCAAACTTACATCATTTTTTAATGAAAATCCGGCAACACCTGTCAAATCTTCTTTTATTATAATTTTACCCCTTTCCCTCTTGCCGGCGCCGATTTCCTTGCTGGCGCCGATTTGCAATCGGTGCCAGGTAAAAGGAACGGATTATAAATCCAGGCCAGCGAGTAAAACAAAACATAATTTTATTTTTACCTTTGCCGATCATAATAACCGGCTTACTATGCATTTACTTGTAATTCCATGGGATGTTAATCCTGAAATATTCCGTATAGGATCATTTGCTGTCAGATGGTATGGCCTATTGTTCGCCTCCGCATTTCTGTTCGGATATATAATCATGGGAAGGATCTTTAAAAATGAAGGACTCAGCGACGCTTCGCTTGACAGGATCACAATTTATATGGCAATCGGTGTGATCGTAGGAGCCAGGCTGGGACACTGCTTCTTTTATGAACCGGGTTACTACCTTTCGCACCCTGGTGAAATATTAATGATCTGGAAGGGCGGACTGGCCAGTCATGGAGCTGCGATCGGGATCTTGCTGGCGATCTGGGCGTTTGTCAGGAAGGAGAAAAAAGATTATACCTGGGCTATTGACCGCATTGCGATAGTTGTTGCTCTGGCAGGCTTTTTCATCAGAATGGGCAATCTGATGAATTCTGAGATTTACGGCGTTGAAACTACTGTTCCATGGGGATTTGTCTTTTTACGGAATGGAGAAACCGCACCAAAACATCCGACACAGATATATGAGGCACTCTCATACCTTACTATTTTTATCCTGCTGTTCTGGCTCTACTGGAGAAAGAAAGGAGAACATATTCAGGGGACTCTCATAAGCCTTGCATTGATCCTGATTTTTGTTGCCCGGTTTTTCATCGAATTCCTGAAAGAGGAACAGGTGGATTTTGAAAAGGGTATGACGCTCAATATGGGCCAGCTGCTAAGCATTCCTTTCATTATCATGGGATTCGTATGGCTCTATATCAGCCTTAAGAACAAAAAAAGGGCAGTTATCAAAAGGCAGGCTACCTCATCAGGATCCCGTTGAAAAGTACATCAAGCGTCGCATTCAGGCGCTCTTCAATATTTACCTCCTTTTTCTTCCAGAATAGCGGAACCTCAAATCCTTTCAGCGTTGTCTGAACAGCCAGTGCAGTATACTCACTGTTTTTCACATTGAAGACTTTTTTTCTTGCCCCGTGATAAAGAAGCAGCCTCAGAATTGCAAGCTCTTCACGGTCGTATCTCGAACGGACAGTCTCGATAAAATCAAAGTGATCCAGGTTTTTGTCAAATATGGCATTGTAATAATTGGATAGTTTTTCGAACGATTTCATCCTGACAAAAACATAATTCCTCAGCTTTTCAACCGGTGATTCAACTGATTTAATTGCTGTAGTAAGCTCATTTCTAAGAACATTTGCCTCGTACAGGACTACTGCTTCAAATATCTCTTCCTTGCTTGAGAAATAATAATAGATAGAACTTTTCCCCATTTTCAGGGCTTTTGCAATTTCATCCATTGTTGTTTTTTTGAACCCGTAATGGCTGAAAATTTCTCCTGCAGTGATTATGACCTTCTTTCTAAATTCCTCTTTGTTAATCATATAATCTTTTTTGGAGGAAATAAGGAAATTATTAACAAAGTTAGGATATAAATTATTTTCCTCAAAATCTTCGAATAATCTGGTCGATAATTCTAAATAGATTAATTTGATCTGTCACATAAAAAAATCAGCACACTTTCTGCTAAAATATATCAGCGTATATTTCATAAATTTGATCCTGTAAACAATGCGATTGTCAGGATACTATTAATGCTGGTTGAGGGTAAATATTACCAGAGCATCTGGCTGGATGAATCTGATCCTGCGGTAGTAAGGGTGATTGATCAGAACAGGCTGCCGTTCTTTTTTGAAATAAAGGAACTGCGCAGTGTGGAAGATATCTTTAATGCCATAAAGGATATGACTATAAGGGGTGCTCCTCTTATCGGTGCTGCAGCCGCATTTGGTGTTTACCTTGCAACACTTGAAATCATTACCACAACGAATTCCCGCCAGCATCTTGATAATGCTGCAAGATATCTTATCTCATGCCGGCCGACAGCTGTAAATCTTTCCCGGGCAGTGAATTACGTAATGGATAAGCTGAAAGGTGAAACTCCGGGACAATTGATATCTGAAATTGCCGGGAGGGCTGCGCTTGAGTTCTGTGAGGAGGAAAAAGAGCATTGCAGGCAGATAGGCCGGTACGGATTGCCTCTCATTGAGGAGTTGAGCAAAAATAAGGGAGGAGGACCAGTCAATATCCTTACACACTGCAATGCCGGCTGGCTGGCCTGTATTGATTATGGCACGGCAACTTCGCCAATCTACCTGGCACATGAGGCAGGTATTCCGGTGCATGTTTGGGTTGATGAGACAAGGCCGAGGAATCAGGGCGCCAGACTGACAGCCTGGGAGCTTGGGCAGGCAGATATCCCTCATACATTGATTACCGATAATACAGGCGGACATCTGATGCAACACGGAATGGTGGATATTGTCATAGTGGGCAGTGACCGCACAACCCGGAGGGGAGATGTGGCAAACAAAATCGGCACCTACCTGAAGGCCCTGGCTGCATCCGATAATGGCATTCCCTTCTATTCGGCATTCCCCTCCACCACATTTGATTTCACCATAAGCGATGGATTGTCTGAAATACCTGTGGAAGAACGCGAACCGGAAGAGGTGACGGTTGTTGAAGGATTATCGGGAAATAAAACAGAGCATGTAAGAATTTGTCCCGCTAATACCAGAAGTGCCAATTATGCGTTTGATGTTACACCGGCAAAACTTATTACCGGTCTGATTACTGAAAAAGGGATCTGCAAACCTGCAGAAAAAGATATTAAGAAGATGTTTTCTGATAAATTCAAGTAAAATGGAAGGTGTCGTAAAATTCAACTGCCACTGGACCCAGTCAGGCCCCGTAATTTCCGATGAACAATATGAGATAATAAATTACTGGCGGGAAGTACTTTATAATATGGATCTGATCGGTGCTTATGAAAATGGAGTCGGATTCGGGAATCTGAGCATGAGGATCAGGGGAGGCAACCAGTTCATTATAACCGGATCAGCAACCGGGGAGATCCCGGAGCTGGAACCAGGTCACTATGTGAAAGTCAATTCCTTCAATATTGATGATAACGCAGTGCAATGTACAGGACCATTGAAAGCTTCATCGGAATCACTCACCCATGCTGCTATCTACCTGGCAGACCCCGGAGTGAATGCTGTGGTTCATGTTCACAGTATCGAACTCTGGAACGAAATAATTTATAAGGTGCCAACAACCAATCCGTCAATGGATTACGGGACAACAGGGCTCGCCAAGGATATATTCCGGCTCTTCAGCGAATCGGATGTAATCGAAAAGAGGATTATTGTGATGGCAGGCGACAGAGCGGGGATCATGTCATTTGGGAACGATATGGATGAAGCCGTAAATGTTCTGATGCAATTCCTTAAAAATAAATAATGGCAAAAATCGGGATCATTGGAGGTTCGGGACTGGAAGATCCTTATATTTTAAAATCACCTGAAACCTGTCATGTAACCACCCCTTATGGAGAACCCAGTTCACCTCTTCTCTTCGGGAAAATGAACAATAATGATATAGTAATTCTGTCGCGTCACAGGAATGACCATACCATTTCTCCCTCACATGTCAATAACAGAGCAAATATTTACTCCCTTAAAGAGGCCGGTTGCACTCATATCATTACTACGACGGCCTGTGGCAGTCTGCGGGAGGAGATCCGGCGGGGCGATATTGTGATCCCTGATCAGTTCATTGACTTTACCCGCTTCCGTAATATTACATTTTTTGATGAATTTGAACCCGGAAAGATGGGACACACTCCGATGGCTGATCCCTTTGACCCGAACATGAGGAAACTGATCATAAGCACCGCGAATACACTCGACCTGAAAGTGCATGAAAAAGGGACGGTGATCACCATTGAAGGACCAAGGTTTTCAACAAGGGCAGAATCGAGGATGTTCAGAAACTGGGGAGCCGATATCATAAATATGTCCATTACTCCCGAGGTGATCCTGGCGAATGAGCTAAAAATCCCTTATGCCACGATAGCGATGAGCACTGATTACGACTCATGGAAGGTGGATGAAAAACCTGTTACCTGGGAAGATGTGATTAGTGTTTTTAATACCAATGTCAGCCGGGTGCTCAGATTGCTTCAGGAAGTTATTTCCAGGATAAAATAGTAACTAAAAACCGGGCATCCTGACCATATTCAGCCGGTTCAGTTTAAAATTCTGTACTGATGTGATATCGAGATTAATCTCATTTATGATAGAAACCCGGAGTAATCCAGGTGATTAACGCTATAAAGATTCACCGGGAAAATATTCCCGGGGAAGAGTGGGTATCAATCAGGTAAGTACTTCAATATTTTATGTTTAAATTTGAATGGTGAAGGATATTAGGTTGTTGCCTTTGCAAAGACCTTGAGATGCATGATATTAAAGCAGATAATCATGATAAAGCAAAAATTCAGATCACTTTTAAAAACCGGATTCTCTGCTTTTATTAAAGTTCTGGTTGGAATTAATCTGATATCCTTTCCGGCGCTTGCCGGAAAGGATCAGAAGGCCTTTTTTAAACATGATAATCTGAAACGGACTTTTAATATTCATATTCCATCATTTTATAATAAATCTGTACAGGTACCACTGGTTATTGCATTACATGGCAGGGGAAGTAACGGATGGAGCATGATTGTCCTTACACACAAAGGTTTAAATAAACTGGCTGATAAGGATGGATTCATAATAGTTTATCCGGATGGAATTGAGCTGAACTGGAATGATGGCAGAATGGATGAAGAAGCAAATGATCGTGCACACAGGGAAAATATTGATGATATTGGCTTCATTTCCGCATTAATAGATACCATGATCAAAGACTATAACATAAATCCAAAACAGGTTTACGTTACAGGAATTTCAAATGGAGCAATAATGTCATATCGTCTGGCTTGTGAATTATCTCATAAAATAACTGCAATTGCTCCTGTGGACGGAAATATTCCGGTCATGCTTTATTCTCAATGCTCGCCAACCAGGCCTGTTTCAGTATTGGCCATTAATAATACAGATGATCCCCTGGTTCCATTTGAAGGGGGTGATATTTACGGAAGGATCCGCAGGATAAACCTGGGTAAAGTTTTATCTGTGAATGAATCGATCGGGTTCTGGGTAAACCGGAATATGTGTTCAATCACACCTGTCGTTACTGAAGAGCCTGACAGGGATCCAAGGGATGGCACAAGAGTAACAAGTAAACAATACATTAACAATTTTGACGGAACAGAAGTAATTCTTTATGCAATTGAGGGTGGCGGACATACATGGCCCAGTGGTTTTCAGTATTTACCTGCATGGATAATAGGAAAAACCAGCAGGGATATCGATGCTAATGAGGTTATCTGGTCTTTTTTTAAAAAACATTCCAGGTAGCTTATTGTGATTATATTATAAACAGGGGAAGAGCTATTAATACAAAATCTTTTCTGGAGAGAGGCTGGCTGAAGCTTGATAATGCTGCGAAATTGTTTCCGGCGATTATTTCAGAGGATCTTACCTCTGTGTTCAGGATAACTGCTTCGTTGAAGGAACCGGTGAGATATTCAGCCATCAGAGAAGCTGTAGCAATTACTTCAAAAAGATTTCCGTATTTCAACGTTTCTCTGGGAAGCGGGATATTCTGGTATTTTCTTGAATTTAACGATCAGCTGCCACGTATCCAGTCTGAAGAAAAAATCCCCTGCACTGCTTTTGCCGTTAAAAGAAAAAACGAACCCTTGTACAGGGTGATCATTAAAAACAAAAATATTTCAGTCGAGTTCATTCATATACTAACCGATGGTGGAGGTGCGCTGGAATACCTGAAATCCCTGCTTTATACTTATCTGACGCTTACCGGTAAGCACATCAGTTCACCCGGAGAAATAATCCTGCCCGGAATGCCGGTATCCGAAGAGGAGTTCGAAGATGGATACATTAAGTACTTTCAAAAGCTTCCTCCTCCGTCTAAACTCGTTAAAGCCTTGCATCTTCCTTACAAACTTAATAAGAGACCAGGATTGAGAGTACTTAGTGCTGAGGTCAAACTTGATGAATTCCTCGAAGTATCCCGCAAATATAAAGTGTCTGTTACCACATACTTTGTATCGGTTTACCTTTTTTCACTCCAGAAGATCTTCTTTTCAGGGAAAGAAAAAAGTAAAAAAGAAAAAAGAAAAGTCCTGAGAATTGAAGTCCCTATTAACATGAGAAACAAACTTCCCAGCAGGACAATGCGTAATTTTTCTCTTTTTGTGTTACCGGAAATTGATGTGAGACTGGGAACCTATACCTTTGAAGAGGTGCTCGCATCAGTTCATCACCAGTTGCAGTTAAGTACCAATATCAAACAGATATCAAGGTTTTTGTCATCGAATGTCAGTTATGAAAAGCTTTTAATTGTCAGGATACTGCCTTTATTCATTAAGAAAATAGTTATCGCTGCCATTTACAGAAAACTTGCTTCAAAGCGCTGGACAGGTATGGTTACAAATCTTGGACTGGTGACTCTTCCGGCAGAAATGGAGGATATGGTTGATTCTTTCGAGCTTATTCCACCTCCACCCAATATAAAAGTGAAGGTATGCAGCGCTCTGGTTTCTTATAAAGACAAGCTAAAGATCTGCTTCAGTAATATCACACAATCACGTGAATTAGAACGGCATATTTTAATGCATCTTTCGGATGCGGGTATTCATGTTAAGATTCTGAATTACAACTAAAAGCACAGAGTATGACTTTATGTGTCAATTGCGGAGTTGAGCTGGACGACGGATTGAAGATATGCCCGCTTTGCGGCAAGGATCCGGGAGATAATGGTGAACAGGAACATATTGCCAATATTTATCCTTCAGAGATTATTCAGCTTCAGAAAAAAGAAAACAGAAGGTATTACTGGGAATTAAGCGGAATAATAGCTTTTTCCGGAATTGCTGCTTGTACAATCATTGACCTGTTAATAAGCAAAGGGCTGAAATGGTCACTCTTATCTGATGTATCAATAGCATCAGCATGGGTAATCTTAACGCTTTACCAGTTTACACACAAAAAAACCCTGACAATGTTCCCCTTCCTGATGCTTACATTTCTTGTAGCACTTTTTTTGATTGACCTGATTGTCACCGGGAGGGCATGGTTCTTTCCTGTCGGTCTTCCGGTCACAATTACTATATTTTTTGCGGCAGGTACTGTCATTTTTCTCTACATAGCAGCTCAGTTGAAAGGGCTGAATATCATTGCTACAGCATTTATTGTATTTTCGGGGTTTTGCATTATATTAGAAATAATATTGGATAAATACCTTAACGGCTTCGTGGATATCCGATGGTCACTCATTGTGGGTGTTTCAATACTTCCTGTTGCGCTGGTATTATTCTACTACTATTACCGGTTGAAAAAGGGAAACCGTCTTGATAGTTTTTTCCATATCTGAGATTCGAAGCATTACCTTTTCAGTCATTCATTATGTCCCTCTGATTCCCCCTTCAGCAAACTTAAGGAATTTAACATAAGCTTCGAATTCATCATATGTGGCCATAGAGCCAAATTTCTCATCAGATATCCGAATCAGGCCATTCAGTTCCGTGAATATTTTAATAACGACATTTTATTACAGGCTAAATGGCGCTACCTCCCCTTTCACCTGTGCGTATTCGTATACACTCCTCCAATGGTGTTATGAATATTTTGCCATCACCAACAGTTCCTTCCACTCCGTTTGTACGGGCTGAACTGAGAATGGCATCGACAGTTATTTTAACAAAAGCATCATTCACCGCAATCTCGATCTTGATTTTTGGTATAAGATCCGGGATAATGACCTGTCCCCGGTGAAATTCTTCGATTCTCTGCTGTCCATGACCCGAGACACGACTGACAGTTATTCTTTTAATATCAGCTTCAATGAGTGCTTCACGAACCTTATCCAGCTGAACTTCCCGTATTATTGCTGTTATTAGTTTCATTTCCTGAAATTTGAATTGTTTATACTATTAACTGGGAGTTAACATTCCATAACCTTTTTCTCCATGGTAAGCTCTGTCGAGTCCTGCCATTTCATCATCCCCGGTCGATTTGAATTTAATTGCCTTATCAAGGAAAAAGATTATTATAAATGTCATAATTGCTGTAAAAGCGATCGCAATTGTGACTGCAAGAGTCTGTATTCCAAGCTGATTCCACAAAGTCCATTTCCTGCCTGAAATTGCAGCAGCTTCTGCCATCCATGAGGGGCGGATAAGAAAGGACAGAAAAAGGGCACCAACTATCCCGCCTATGCCATGGATACCGAATGCATCGAGGCTGTCATCATATCCGATTTTGTTCTTAAGCTGGATCGCCATATAACAAAACAGCGACGCAATTATCCCCAGGACCATTGCTCCGTACGGCTGAACAACCCCTGCGGCAGGTGTTACCGCTACCAGCCCTGATAAAATACCACTTGCAAAACCGAGGGCGGTGGCTTTACCCTGGTGAAAGCTTTCAATGATTACCCAGGTCAGGGCTCCGGTAGCGGCAGCAACCTGTGTTGCAGTAAGAGCCTGGGCAGTGCTCAGTCCGCTTGAAATACTGCTTCCGGCATTGAAACCGAACCATCCGACCCACAATAAACCGGCACCAAGCATAGTAATTACAAGGTTATTCGGACGGATAACCTGGTAAGGATATCCCCGGCGGGATCCCAGATACAGTGCTGCAACAAGTCCGCTTACACCGGCTGAGATATGAACTACTGTACCACCTGCAAAATCAATAGCCCCCCTCGCACCAAGATTAAAAAGAAAACCATCTGATGCCCACACCCAGTGGCATAAAGGATTATAAACAAACAGGCTCCATAATGCAATAAAAAAACAATAAGCTTTGAAAGATACTCTTTCAGCAAGTGCACCAGCTATCAGAGCCGGGGTAATTATTGCAAATTTCCCCTGGAACATGGAGAATACATATTCAGGGATACCGGCATCCATTATCTTTGAATCAATCCCATTTAAAAACAGATAATCCTTGTCCCATCCGATCCATCCTCCGAGAATGTTCCTTCCGAAGCTCATAGAGTATCCGACAACAACCCACAATACACTAATAATACTCATGGCAATAAAGCTGTGCATAATTGTTCCCAGAACGTTTTTTGAACGAACAAGCCCTCCGTAAAACATTGCGAGACCCGGTACCATTAAGAGTACCAGTGCTGTTGATGTCAGCATCCATGCCGTTACACCCGTATCAATCGCAGTTCCGTCAGAAGCATTTAATAACGGGATCCCGGCAAAAAATAAGAAAAACAAAATCAGTGTTCTTTTAAATTTTGATTTCATAACTGATAAATTAGATATCAAATTGCTATTTTCACGGCAAATATATAATAATATAGGGGTATAACAATTAATTATACTATTTTTACCAAACAACACCCCCCTATAATTAGGGTATGCTTCATTTATTTTATACTTTCTTTATATCTGACCCTATTTTCCAAGGGGTATATGTCAGATTTTAAATATTCCTATTTAATCAAAAATGTTTCCCGGGATTAAGGATATTAAGTTCACCTTTCAGATGACTTAATAAAATTTAATAATATATGCCATTATTCCCTTCTAACTTAATATTATTTATTTTTATGTCATTTATCTTATATTTATTTATTGCAATGATATTATTTATTTAATTTATTAACCTGCGTATTAAAATAATTATTAATTTTACCGCACCTGTATCTGATATGCCGGATGGCGAACAGAAACAGGAAAAATTTAATTAATTAAAAAAATGAACCATGTGCGGTATAGTTGGTATTTTTGATCTTAAAGTCAATCATTCAGAGCTAAAAACGATTGCGCTTAAAATGTCGAAAAAGCTGAGGCATCGCGGGCCTGACTGGTCAGGCATATTCAGTTGCGATACAGCGATCCTCGCTCACGAGAGGTTGTCAATTGTTGATCCCCGGTCGGGAAAGCAGCCTTTGATCAGCAGTGATGGAAATCTTATTCTGGCAATAAACGGTGAGATTTACAATCATCAGGAAATACGTGAAAGATATAAAGGATCCTATGAATTCCGTACTCATTCCGATTGCGAGGTTATTCTTCCCCTGTACCGTGAGAAAGGACCATCTTTCCTGGAAGATCTGAACGGGATTTTTGCCTTTGCACTATATGACCGGGAAAAAGATTGCTATTTAATCGCCAGGGATCATATTGGCATAATCCCTCTCTATACCGGACGGGATCATTACGGTAACTTCTATGTTGCCTCCGAACTTAAGGCACTTGAAGGGATCTGCAACAAAATTGAGGAATTTCTTCCGGGTCATTACCTGCTAAGCAGCGACGGAGTTATGACTAAATGGTATTCGCGCGACTGGATGGATCACGATGCTGTTCAGAACAATGTTACATCCCGTGAAGAACTCAGAAGCTCGCTTGAAAAAGCTGCTCACCGGCAGCTTATGTCAGACGTTCCTTACGGGGTGCTGATGTCCGGAGGTCTTGACTCTTCGATCATTTCCGCCATAGCAAAAAAATATGCTCCCAAAAGGATCGAGTCAGGGGATAAGATTGATGCGTGGTGGCCCCGGCTGCACTCTTTTGCAATCGGGCTGAAAGATTCACCTGATGTCGCTGCTTCACGCCTCGTTGCACAACACATTGGAACTGTTCATCATGAGATACATTTTACCCTCGAAGAAGGACTGGATGCTATCCGTGATGTTATTTATCATATTGAAACTTACGATGTTACTACAGTGAGAGCTTCAACGCCGATGTATCTTCTTGCCCGGGTAATAAAATCAATGGGCGTGAAGATGGTACTCACAGGTGAAGGCGCCGATGAAGTTTTCGGTGGCTACCTGTACTTCCATAAAGCGCCGAATCCCAGGGCATTCCATGAAGAGACAGTAAGAAAGATCAGTAAGCTTCACTTATACGATTGTCTCAGGGCAAATAAATCACTTGCCGCCTGGGGAGTGGAAGGACGTGTTCCCTTCCTGGATAAGGAGTTCCTGGATGTTGCCATGCGGATTAACCCTGCAGATAAAATGGCATCAAAAGAACGGATCGAAAAATGGGTACTCAGAAAAACATTCGAGAACTATCTGCCACCAGAAGTAACGTGGAGACAGAAAGAGCAATTCTCTGACGGAGTTGGCTATAGCTGGATAGATACCCTCCGTTTAGTGACATCAAAAGAGGTTTCTGATGACCAGATGTTAAATGCCAGGTACAGGTTCCCGATAAATCCTCCGTTATCAAAGGAAGAATATTTTTACAGGTCGATATTTGCAGAACATTTCCCGTCGGATTCTGCTGCGGCATCTGTACCCTCAGTGCCATCCGTAGCTTGCAGCACAGCTGAAGCCCTTGCATGGGATTCATCATTTAAAGATATGATCGATCCTTCAGGAAGGGCTGCCAGGAGTATTCACATCGACTCATACAAAAAATAGGGAAGCCTGTGCATGCCATCTAAGGCTTTATATTAAGGATCTTCAAAACTTTTTCCTTATAGCTTCTGCTTATTGGTAATTCTATGCCTTCAATCTCAACCGAGTATAAGGTTACTGCATTGACTTTATTCAGGTTAATTATATATGAATTATGTATCCTTAGAAACAATGCAGAAGGCAATGTGGCCTCCATAGAGGTGAGACTTCCCCTTATCATTATTTTCCTGTTCTGCAAATAGAACCTGATGTAATCTCCGTCACTTTCAATGTATTTAATATCACTTAGATGTACTTTATGAGTTTTTTTGCTGTCTTTCAGTAAAATAAATTCATCTTCAGGTCTCTCCCGGGTTTCTGATGTTGTCATTCCAACGGACTTTCTATGCAGCTTAAGGTAATGATTAACAGCTTTCAGAAACCTGTCAAACGATATCGGCTTCACCAGGTAATCAACAGCCTGGAGTTCAAATCCGTTGGCAGCAAACTCCCTGTAAGCCGTGGTAAAAATAATAGCAGGCGGACTGGACAGGGATTTTACAAAATGTATACCATCTATTTCAGGCATATTGATATCAAGGAACAGGAGGTCCGTTTTGTTCTCATTTAAAAAAATCAGTGCTTCAACAGGTTTGTTGAATTCTGCAATTATCTCAAGCTCATTTATTTTCAAAATATAGTCTCTGATTATCTCCCTCGCAATAGGTTCATCATCGATAATCACACATTTTATTTGCATAATAAGAATCTAATAGTTTTTATAAAGTGTCAGTCCGGCATAAAAAGA